>Ga0233432_10000134_pt1 | contig 67352 bp, 68 predicted proteins | sample SI_122_August201_6_FD_179870 | JGI IMG/M metagenome (GOLD analysis project Ga0233432, IMG submission 179870) | Seawater microbial communities from Saanich Inlet, British Columbia, Canada - SI_122_August2016_10_MG | ecosystem: Environmental > Aquatic > Marine > Inlet | place: Canada: British... | reverse complement strand
TGCTGGTAGTGGTCCTATTGGTGCCACTGGTCCTCCTGGTGCCACTGGTCCTCCTGGTGCTGGTGCCACTGTTCCTACTACTCCTGTAGGTGCTCCTGGTGCTGGTGCCACTGGTCCTCCTGGTGCTGGTGCCACTGTTCCTACTACTCCTGTAGGTGCTCCTGGTGTCTCATCATCTACCGGTTCTACTACAGGAGCTACTAGAGGAAGTTCTACTACAAGTGGAAGTGCTACTAGAGCTAGTGAAAGTACTGAATCATTGTTACCTAGAGCAATACCTAGTGAAATTAATATGGGAGCTGATAGTATAATGTCTCCTCTTACTCCTATGACTCCATCTGTTAGTATGGATGACGAAACACACCCAAGTCATCATTTACCGTCAGTAAGCACGATAAGAAGTGCCCCAGGTAAAATAGAAGGAAATAAACCTACATATGAAGATGAAGAAACTATTGTAACAGATTCTTCAGATGGTATACCAGGTGCTCGTCCTGCCCAAGGACCAGCAACAATTGGATAATAAATAAATAATATTTTTAAAAATTTATAATATTATTTATATTCGTCTTTAATTTCTTGCGTTAAATGAGTATTTTTACTAATTGCTCTTATAATCTTATTTTTTTCTTTATCATCTTGTTCTATTAGAGTCATGGAGTTAAATACTAGACTGGTTAATTTGGTTTGTAGGTCTTCATCTGTTTTCCATCCTTCATTAGCGTCTTGCCATTTATTAATCATAGTTCTTTGTTTTGTAGCGACTCTAGTAATACTATTTTCAATAGTAAAAAGATTATTATCTTTTTCCCAAACATCATTATCTTTAATGTAAATTGTTTTCCTAGATGGATCAGTGCAATGTATTGGTCTTTCTAATATATCCATACTATTTAGACCATCCACAAACATATTGGTAATTGTTTTAGTTAATCCATTTTCAATTGTATTATCATATGTAGCACTTGTAATAGGAAGTGTTTCTATAAAATCAGTTAAATTCATGGCATTTTTACATTTCTCATTTAAAAACATCTGAATATTGAAGTTATTATTAATATTATTATGACTATTCGTATTAACTGAATTATTTACGCCTATACTAGGTATAATTTCTTTCAAAACTTTTACTAATGTCTCTTGATTATCTACATTAAATTTGGACATCGTACTAACTAATGTAGTTAACATATCTTTATCATTAATACTAGAAGAATCATTGTTTTGGATATTAATGAGTTGAGTTTTGTCTTGAGCAATGGAGCAATTTCTTTTATGGCGTGATAAGCTCTGTTTATGATTATAAAAATTTCCACAAACGCACTTGAATAATGGAGGGCTATTATTTATGCCCTTTTTCGGGCATTCACTAGACACTACATTCATGTCTACATTAGGTTTTGAAAAGGTAGCAACTATCTCGTTTGAATATGTAGAGGGCCCTTTTTTATGCCCTTTTTTATGCCCTTTTTTCTCTTTATTTTTCTCTACATTACTTTGGGATAATTTGTCAGAATGGTCCTTGGAAGATGTAGAAGCCCCTTTTTTAGGCCCGTTTCGGGCATTTTGGTAAGCATTAGTAAGCATAAAGTAAGCATTTTTGTGCTTTCTAGTGGACAAATGTCTATCGAAGTGATTTTTCTTGCTACATGAATAGTTACACTTTTTACAGAAAAAAATCAGGTTTTCATTTTCGTTAATTTGGTAAGCATTAGTAAGCATATAGTAAGCATTGAGAAAATATCTCTAAATACTATTTCTAAAACAACTTAAAAACGGTTGGTAACACATTTAAAATTATTTTTTTTGAATTTACACCATTATGCTCTAAATCACATTTGCACAACTTTTTCCAATCCTATTTCCAAATAATGATTTTTTGCAACAAAAAGTTGTGTGTTTTTTTTAAATTTCCAAATGACTTTTGAAAAAAAGTGAAAATGTAAAATACCTACATATATCGAATACATACCGATATTTTTGGCCTTTTTTCTTCACTACACGATGTAGACAATCCACTACATCATCAAACAAAATATATTTCATTTTTTATGAAAAAAGCTTGCTTGACATCAAGGGCCATGTCAAGTTTTATCCTCGGAAATCGGGAAATCCATTTTTGGGGTTGTGCTTACCCCCCTAATCTTGTGATGTTTTGTATAAATGATAAATATTACTTTCTTTATCATTTATTTATATACTACATAATTTCACTTATTTGTATTTTCTTCTACTTTTTCTTTTCATTTTTCTAGAGAATTTTTTTGTTCTTTTTCCAGCAGCTTGAATTGTTTTTGGTAAATAAATTCCTGTAACATTTGGCATTAATTTATCCTTGAATACTGTAGGTTGAAACATATTATCAGATGATAACGGATTTAAATCCCCTACATTCATGGGAGTCATATTTTTTATTAATTCTTCGAATACTTGTTGATTCATAAGTAAATCTGACGATATAATTGGAGTCGCATTTGGATCAGTAGAATTTACTGGTTTTGGCCTTAGATCATTCAAAGTAAAAAATATTGATTTAAATTGTAAATCTGTTGAGTTTCCTACAACTTTTCCTGTTCCTAATATAATTCTTGTATTCGTAGCTCCCGTTTTTGTTCTAGTTAATTCACTGGTTTTCGACTTGAACGATGAAGGTAAACTTGACACACCCAATTCCTTTAAATCAATAGCATTATAAAAATTAATATATAAATAGGCTGTGTGTGCCAATATATTACCACTTATATTTCCAGATAAAACACCGGTTTTAGTTTTTCTACAATATAATGGTTTTAAATAGTCAGGATTTTTGCCACTTTGAGCTGAACCACAATCCAAACTAATTACTTCTCTTTGCGTTTTTGCATATTTTTTAGCACTACAAGGATGTTGAAATCCTTCACTCATAATTCCTGTGAAACTTTTACTAGGTAATGCAGGAACAGGATCACCACGATTTGTTACTCTTCTAAATAAAATATTTCCTTCAATTGTTTGTTTACAAAAATAATTAGAATAACCACTACTTAATACTCTTGGAGCTGCTAGGGAAACACAACATATTTTCTTTGAAAAAATATTATATGGGGCTTTATTATATTGTGGTAATTCAGTAAATTCTTTCCAATCAGCTGTAAATAGAGTTGTTAAGGCACCCCCTAATGAATGACCAGTAGTAAATACCTTCACTGATTCAGGAGAAGAAGCATTTAAATAAGTTTTTGATAAATAAACCATACTTTCAATAATACTATGATAAACATCTTCTAATATTTTATTAATCCCTGTTAATACACCAAACATTTGTGCTTGATTTTCCTTTAATAAATCCTCCAATTCTGCTTTTGTATATTGTTTCGCAACATTAAAAGGAACTATGGAGGAAGGTTTAGAATATGAACCCGCTGATTTAGTACTATATGTTCCTCTAAATAAAACAAATATAGAATTAGGCATTCTTGTGTCAACTAATATATAATACCCTGCGTAATTAGAAGTTGAAATGGAAATATAAGCAACTGTGTAATCTCCAGCACCTCCTTTCATTTCTGTAACTTCTCCTTTAACTTCTGGTTTACTGTTAAGTCTAATAGTTCTCCTTTTCACAAATTTAATATTTACATCATTAATTTGTTCGGCCATTTTTTTAAAATCTACATGCTGTTGTCCTTCGAAATCAAACACAGGAATTCTTTCTGAAGAAATTGTTTTTTTATAAATAGATGGGTCAAATATTTTATCTATTGGAGCATTATTAATATCTTCCATTAATGAAGTTTTAATAATAGGACCAAAAATATCTAAATACGCAGGTAAAAAATCTTCACTAGTAAAATATGCTAATCTAGATAATACTGTGCTATAAAATACAAAAAAAGGGATATCCCCAAATTCATTTTCTTTTTGTTTTGTTGACATATAAAATATAATTATAAATTAATTTATTATATTTTATTTTGGTTCAAATTTATCTTGAATTTTTTGTAATAAATCATTATTATATATACCTGAAGGTTTATAGTTTTTAACTGAATTGAAATCTTTATTTTTATTTTTATCTATTTTAATGGATGAATCAGATTTATTTAATAATAAATTATTTGGATCACTTGATTCCTTAGTTCCTTTATTGTTATTTTCCGATACTTCATTTCCAAATCCATCTATAGCTTGGCCTGTTTGTTTTTTATATTCTTGCCTTACATAACCAGGAACCCAATGTTGCCAACTTATAAAAATTAAATTGGGATTCGTATATCTAACTTGAAAATTATTTTCTCTTAATTTTCGTAAAATATATCCAGTACATTCAGCAACATTATATCTTGATACACCAATCATCATTTCAGGAATAAGGTACCAACAAAATTGTTCTTTACCCTGATTTTGACGAGATGTCATTTTAATTTTAGAATGAATTCTATTTAAAATCTTATTATATAAGTGTAGTTTATTTTCGGAAATTTCTCTCTTCTTTTCAAATAGGTCATCTAAATTAATTTTATCAGTTAAATCATTTTCATCCGATAAAGTAAAAATATTCATATTATTTTTTTAAGAGAAAAAAAGTTTTAAAAGAATACGATTATATTATTAAATGATAAAACATATAGTTATCAATGGAGGAGGACCAACTGGTCTAATTACTTATGGCGTTTTAAAACATCTTTCTCAAAATAAATTCTTTGATTCTAATAACATTGAAACTATCTATGGAACCTCTATTGGAGGAATCTTTGGTGTTATTCTAGCTTTAAATTATGATTGGGAAACATTAGACGATTATATATTAAAACGCCCATGGGAAAAAATATTTAAAATTCAACCTGAAGATTTTTTTAATTTATTTTATTCTAAAGGATTATTCTCTTTCAGTGTTGTAGAGGGATTTTTGGGAAAATTATTTGAAGCCAAAGATATATCTTTAGATATAACCCTAAAAGAATTTTATGAGTATACAAATATAGTTCATCATTTTTTCACAGTGAAAGGAGATACATTAGAAAGTATAGATATTTCTTATAAAACATTCCCGGATCTATCCTTGATTAAAGCACTAGAAATGACAACTGCTTTTCCTATTTTTTGTAAACCTGTTTTTTATGAAGAAACTTGTTACATTGATGGAGGGTTATTAAATAATTATCCTGTTAACAAATGCCTAGAAAATGAAAAATGCGAAAAAGAAGAAATATTAGGAATAAAGAATACTTATCCAATTAATACAATTAATTTAAATGAAAAAATGAATTTATTGGAATATTTACAGACTATATTTGGGAAAATTATAAACAAATTACAAAAAAATCATAATACAGACGATATAAATATTCCTAATGAAGTAAAATGTTATTGTGATAAAAATATAACAAATTATGAAACATGGTTAAATAATTTGATAGAATCTGAAAAAAGAAAAGAATTAGTAGACTATGGAATAAATTGTGCAGAGCAATTTCTAGAATACCAAAAACAATTATCCTAAAGTTGATTTTAAAAATTCTTCAAGATGTTCTTTACTAGGTTTGGCATCATATTCTATTATTTGATTTCCTTTTACTAATTTAATTGTAGGAAATCCTTCTACCTTATATTTATCTGCTAAATCAGCATTTTCTTCTCCATCTACTTTAATAAAGGTAAGAAGTTGACCATTATATTTTTTACCATTATATTTTTCTTTTAATTCATCCCAAATTGGCACTGCTTTTTTACTATGGGGACACCATTCAACCGTAAACATATAAATTAATACTTCTCCGCCATCTCCACCTCCTTCGTTGTTATCGTCTTGTTTTTGAGGAAATTCATTATTAGGAATAAATTCTTTTTTTATCATTGGTGATACATAAGAATTGTAAACATAGCCAGCTAAAAATAAAAAAAAGATAACTGCTAGTAATATCATCCAAAAGCGAGAATTTGTCAATAATGTTGAAACTTTTTCTAACATATATAATTTTATTATATAAAACAATAAAATCAATAACGAATTATATAAATTCTCCTACTAAATATACAATAAATATAAATACCAAAATACAATATACACAATTTAATAATAAATTATTTCTTATTTCTGCTAAAGATGGATTTAATAATAAACTTCCCATATTTTTCCAATCTAATAAGCTGGATGAAGATCTAATATTAATTAATAAACAGGCTCCTAATAATATAATCGTTATTAATCTTCCAATATGAGATGTGAATGTATTTTGTTTTCTTGTTAATAATAAAAATATAATACCAACAGCAGCTATGTTTAAATAAAAAGAAGTCTTTGTATCATCACAAAATTTTTGGTATAAATTACTAAATGATGAATCCATATTATTATATATGAATAAAGTTTTTTCTCTAAATAATGTAATATGAAAACTCGTAAAAATAAAAGTAAAAGAAAACAAAGCAAAACAAAAAAAAGAGTATTTACTAAAAATGATTATAATGCGCCTGATGGTATGCAAACATACGCCTGGGGCCCTGCTATGTGGCATTCACTTCATATGATTAGTTTTAATTATCCTGTAGAACCTACTAGTCAACAAAAAAAACAATACAGAAATTTAATGTTGAATTTAGTTAATGTATTGCCTTGTAAATATTGTAGACTGAATCTTAAAAAAAATTATAAAATATTTCCTCTAACAATAGAGTGTATGAAAAGTAGAGATAGTTTTTCTCGTTATGTTTATAATTTACATGAAAGAATTAATAAGAATTTAGGTAAAGATTCTGGTTTATCTTATTGTGATGTTAGAGAAAGATATGAACATTTTAGGGCTAGATGTGTAGATGATAAACCTAAATTATTTAAATTTAATAAAACGCGTAAAAATAAAAAAGAAAAAGGATGCACCGAACCTTTATATGGTAAAAAAGCTAGGTGTATAATAAAAATAGTTCCTAAAGAATCTAAATGTAAAACATTTCAAATGGATAATAAATGTAAAAAATCAAAAGAATAAATTTTATAAAATAAAATATTTAAATATTTTATAATGAGCAATAATTTAAAACTTTTACAAGAAAATGTAGATAAAATATTAACCATTTTATCAAATGAAATAAATATCGAAGGAACAATTCTTCCTCCTTTAGATTTAGATGGGTTTGATTTTCCTACATTAAATATGTGCACAGCAATATTATGTATAACCTATGATATAACATTTGATAATAATGAACTATTAATAGCGCCTCTTAGCCAACCGTTAATTAATAATGCTGAAATCCTATTAAAACAAATACAATCAGGAGGAACAGGTGAGTTAGTTAAATATAAACAATCATCAGCTTTAACATTATCCAGAAGATCTTTTAAAAATATATTATGGTTGATATTTGGAGTAATGACAATATATATTACATCCATGTTATTATCTTATCAATTCACCGAATCATTAAAATTACAAGATTCATTAGCTAAAATTAAATATAACAGTTTAAAAGCACAATTAGGAAGATCACTTCAATCACCCAAATTAGCTGAATTAAGTGAATATGCTCAATTATATCAAAAATATGATTCCACTGTTGATTCTTACGAAGAAATAGATTTTTTAAACTCTCAAAAACTCGTTCTTATCGAATATGTAGAACAAGCAAATGAGATTAATGGAAGATTATTATTACCCCCTCCAGATATGAACGACCAATCTACATCTCAAGAAGATGGATTAATAGGTTTAGATCAAATTCCAGGTATATGGGATGGTATATCTCTAATTACTGGAGGAACTAAGAATTATGTAAATACATTATTAACACCTTATAAAGGAGAAATAGAAGATTGGAGTGAGTTGGCTGCTGAACAGACAGCAGAAATTAGAGATATCGAAGAAAAAGGTAGTCAACTTATAGCTAGTATACAAGCAGATTATAATAAGTTACAAAATGTATCCAGTAGTTCTACTGAAACAGTAGCCACTATAGGAGATATATTTGGTAATATGTTTAATTATATGATTGGAACTACGAAAGTTTCTCAAGTATCTAATATCGATGGAAAAATAAAAGTAGCTCATGAAATATTTAAAATATTGCCGAGTGTTGCTGGGGATTTATTACATCGAGTTCCTAATGTTCCTTATGAAGTAGGTGAAATATATAATCATTATGAGAAAATAGTATCACAATTATATGCTGCTTATGCACTATCCCTTTTTATTAACTCCATTTTAATTGGTTTTTTTGGATATTTAATAAATATTATTATTGGAGATGAATCAATGTCAGATCAAGAAAAACAACAGTTATTAGAAGAGGCTGCTCATAATTTATCACAAATCAGTATAGAAGATATTGTAAGAATTGTATTAAGTAAGGGATTAACTCAGAATCAATTACAGCAGGTAGTTATAGAAATAACATCGAATATAATACCAGTGGAGGCTATACGGGAACAAGCTAAAGCAGATTTATTGAGTATATTACAAGAAACTATTATTCAAGAAAGTTTTAAAGAACTAATTGCATTTAATGAAGTAATTAATAGAAGAAGTAGCACAGCAAGAGAAAACGAACTAATTGCAGATTTTTTAGGAACTATTTATACTGAGGTTAAAACTAAAAGCACTGCTATGGTAGTTTATAAACCAGAAGGCCAACAAAAAACAATAACTTATGGAGGAAAAAAGAAAAAAGCTAAAAAATCAAAGAAAGTAAAGAAAAATAAGAAAAATAAGAAAACTAAGAAAACTAAGAAAACTAAGAAAACTAAGAAAACTAAGAAAAGAAAAACAAAAAAGCATTAAACCCATGGATTTCTTTGAACTCGTTTTTCCTTAATGAATAATTCATGAATTAATTTCATTTTTTCTTTAGTTAAAGGCTGTATAATAATTCGTGGTTCTGATTTTTTATACCCTAATAGCATATTATTTAATAAATTATATTAAATAATATTTAAATAGATTTACATGCCAAATTGACTAAAATCTGCTAAAACAGGTCTAGGTAAAAAGTTATCATTAGAGCTAGAATAGTTAGGCACTTTTTTACATTCAAAAGCAGGTTCAGGACATCTTGCACATGGAGGACAAGGTTGACAAGGTTCTTGTCTAGGACATGCCGATGCTGGAGGACAAGCAGGACATACTGGAGGAACAACTTCAGATTTTAAAATATATAAATCTTCTTGTCCAGGAGGAATATCTGAATAAGAAACACCATTTACAGTATTATCCGATGTAGCTACTACAGTTTGACCTGCTGGACCGGTTGCTACTGTATTACCTCCTGAACCACTATAAGCTGTGCTTCCAGCAGGACCGGTTGTTTTGGTAACTGTATTACCACCAGATCCAGTATAAGAAGATTGAGAAGTCATACCTTCACGCATAAATGTTCCTAAACACCCACAGAAGATGAGAGATAATAATAAAATGATAAATAAATGTATTTTTTGGAACTTCATTATATAATATACTTTAAGAAAATTTAAAAATTGAAGATTATAATAAAATATTAAAATATGACAAATAGTATGCCAAGAACAAAGCCAGAACCTCTAACTAAATTTTATAATGAAGAATGGGATAAATTAGAAGTAGGAATAGATGAAGCGGGTCGTGGTCCGTTATTTGGACGAGTCTATACCGCCGCAGTAATATTACCTAAAGATGAAGAATTTAATTATGAATGGTTAAAAGATAGTAAAAAATTTAGTAGTGAAAAAAAAATAGTAGAAGTAGCAAATTATATTAAAGATAATGTATTAGCATGGAATGTAACTTTTAACGATGAAAAAAATATAGATAAAATTAATATTCGTCAAGCCGTATTAAGTAGTATGCATGATAGTGTTAGAGGAGTAATGAAAGATAAAGAAAAGGAATATTTCTTATTAGTTGATGGAAATGATTTTAAACCATATATGCGTTATGAAAATGACATGTTTTTACCAGTAGAACATCAATGTATTGAAGGAGGAGATAATAAATACTGTGCTATAGCTGCTGCCTCAATATTAGCTAAAACAGAAAGAGATAAATATATACAAGAATTATGTGAAGAAAATCCAGAATTAAAAGAAAAATATGGAATTCATAAAAATAAGGGATATGGTACCAAAGAACATCTAGTAGGTATATCGAATCATGGAATAAGTAAATGGCACCGTAAGACTTATGGTATTTGTAAAATGTATCATTAAAATTCATATGTAATAAATTCACTCATAAAACTAGATATAAAAGGTTCTTCTTGACATTTTTGAACATTAAAGAACAAATGTTTATCACCAATTACTATTAATTTTTTTTGTGCCCTGGAAATGGCAGTATATACTAATTTTAAACGATTTGTTCCCCACGATAAACTATTATGAAGGGGTGAACAAATAAATACAATAACAGGTTTTTGACTACCTTGATATTTGTGAACTGTATTACAATAATTCAATGTAAAATTATCTTTAATGTCACCTAGATCTATATATTCAAAATTATCGTCGTTGTATCCATTACTGTCATATAAAATTTGTGCTAATTTTCGTTTGGTTAACTTACCATTTTTATCAGGAATTATTTTTTCTACAAAATTAATTATTCCTGTATCACCATTCACTCTTATAACATCTTCTTGATATTTATTTTCTGTTCTCATAATATAATCATCTTCTTTAAAATATCCATGATAAAATGCATTATCAGGATTATATACTTCATTTTGTAAAAATTTATTCATTTCAAATGTTCCAGGTTCTTTTCCATTTTCTGGTGTGATTATTCCGATATTTTCTTTTCCTTCGCAATGAACTATTCTTTTAAATAAGTCAATAGATTTGTTTCTTTCCTTAAAATCATGTTCAATAAAAGTAGTAGTTATTCCGTCAAAATCATTATCAGAAAGAGTTTTATTATTAATATTTATAATACAATCTTTTAATTTACCATTATCTTGTCTTTTAATTTCAGTTAATAATTGACTATTAAACAAGTCAGAATTTATTATAGAAGCAAAAGGTTGTCCTTTTCCAACAGGAGGTAATTGTTTAATATCACCACAAAGTAGTAAACTACATTCAAAATATTCACAATAGTATAATAATTTATTAAACATAAATATATCTATCATAGAGGCTTCGTCGACAATAATTTTATGTATAGTATGTGGTAATTTATCTTGAGTTTCTCCTGTATTTATTTCATCTCGTATTTTTGGAAATGTATTTAACAAACATTTATGTAATGTGCCACATATGTCTTTATTTTTTATATTTTTACATTTTTCAAGTAATCCTTTTATAGCTTTTCCTGTTGGTGCTTGAAGTGATATATTATAATTAGGATTCTCGTTTTGATACCATTCAATTATCGCTTCTGTAATAGTGCTTTTTCCTGTTCCGGGGGGTCCAGTAATAATAGATAAATTATCTATTATTGCAAATTTAATAGATTGAATCTGTTCATCAGTTAATTTAATATTATTTTTGTTTTCAAATGATATAATAAAGTTAGTAAATTTATCTTCATCAATATCATTGTCGCTATCATAATACAAATTCATAACTTCCTCTCCAATATTTTTTTCTAATTCAACAAATTCTTTAATACCGTATAATCCTTTATATATTGAATGTTCAATCAATAATGAATTTAAGATATTTAAATATTTATTATACTTAGCTAATAAATTTTTATCTTCACAGAATTTTCTTAATATAAAATACCAACTCTGTTTAAAAGGTCTATCTGAATATTTTTTATAAATATTATTAGAATTAGGATGGCTTTTAATTTTGTAAAATGAACCATTATTATCTTGTAAAGCAAATATAGCCCATTTAATTACTAATTCATTATCACAAATAGGAATATTTAATTTTTTGTGGATTTCATATGCTTGATTAAAATTAATAGGGGATGACTGAATATCTATTAGAGTGAAAGGTTCAGTTAAAATAGTTTTAATAAAATATTTGGAATGTTTTTCTGAATTAATTTTCTCTCTCATTTTATCAAATGATTTAATAGAAAATCTATGTTGATGATCATTAAATAATTCGATAATAAATATTATAGTTTCTTTTAAAGTATACCATTTATTATTTATATTTATATAATATATATTTTCTTCTTCATCAAGTTCGTTCTTGAAATGTTGTTTGTTATTTATAATAGAAATATCTGATCCATATTTTGATTGAATTTTTAATTGTTTTTGTATTGTTTCTCTATACGCTACTATAAATTTATCTATTTTTTTATCTAATTCTTTTTTTTTAGTTTCTTCTTTATCATTTCGTTTTAATTCGGATACTGGTTGTATTGTTGAAGCTTCCATTATATATAATATTTTTATGTATTTAATTAAGTTCAATTTAAAATTAAAAAATAAAAATTGAAGTTTTAATATCCAAATTAGTTGTAAGTATTAAAATAATGAGAATATTAGTATTTGATACTGAAACAACTGGATTGCCAAAAGAAAGGAATCCAAGTATTTACCAAACTCAACAATGGCCGTTTGTAATTCAATTATCTTATGTAGTTTATGATTCGGAATCAAATGAAGTAGTGGTTTTAGTCAATGATTATATTAATATAGCATTTGATACTCAAATCTCAAAAGAGAGTCAACAAGTTCATAATATAACTAGGGAAATGTTGAATGATGGTATTACAATAAAAGAGGCATTACATAAATTTAATGAATATTCAAAACATTGTGACCTTATTGTAGGTCATAATGTTTCTTTTGACAAAAGAATGATTATAGTAGAAGGAGTAAGAAATAAAATAAAAATGGATGTTGGTGAAACCTATTGTACAATGCGCAATAGCACAGAAATTTGTAAAATAGAAAAAATAAATCCTCAAGGAGAAACATATTTTAAATTTCCTACTCTTAGTGAACTTCATTTTCATTTATTTAAAAAAATTCCAAAAAATACTCATGATGCTTTAATAGATATATTAATTTGTTTACGATGTTTTTGTAAAATAGAATTGAAAAAAGATATAACAAGAATCAATAGAGAAGTAAGAAGTTGGATGAGGGAAGCATATTAAGCTGAACACATTTCACAAACTTCATTTTCATTACCATCATTTTTTTTATCGGGTTCAATTGTAAATTGTTGAGCTTGATGTTTAGCTTTGCGTCTTAAATAATAAATACCAGTTTTGAGTCCAGTTTTCCATGTATAAAAATGCATAGATGTTAATGTTTTATAATTTGGTTCCTCCATCCATAAATTAAGACTTTGACTTTGACAAATAAATGCTCCTCTATCTGCTGCCATATTAATTAATGTCTTCATAGGAATTTCCCAAACAATTTTAAATTTATCTTTGATATGTTGAGGAATACCAATAATTTGTTGAATACTTCCATTGTTAGCAATGATACTTTTTCTTACTTCATCACTCCAAATTTTTAGGTCTATTAATTCCTTCATTAAATATTTATTAACAATGATAAATTCACCTGCTAGCGTTCTTCTAGTATAAATATTACTAGTAAATGGTTCAAAACATTCATTATTACCTAAAATTTGAGCGGTGCTAGCTGTTGGCATAGGTGCTACTAGAAGTGAATTACGAATACCATATTTTTTTACTTGTTCTTTTAATAATATCCAGTCATATCTATTAGAAGGGGTAACATTCCACATATCAAATTGAAAAATACCTTCAGACATAGGAGAACCTTCAAATGTACTATATGCTCCAGAGAATTCTTTATTTTCCAAAGGTAATTCGTATTCATTTAAAATAGATAATAATCCATTTTCATATTTCATTGTTTTTGCTAGTTGAATAAGATCATATCGTTCCTTTGCTATTTCCATAGATCTTTCCACAGCTGCATGATAAATAGTTTCAAATATTAATTTGTTAACATCTCTAGCTGTATCACTAGTAAATGAAAGATCCATCAAAGCAAACACATCAGCAAGTCCTTGAACTCCTATACCAATAGGTCTATGACGCATATTACTTTTATGTGTTTTATCGGTAGGATAAAAATTAATATCAATAACTTTATTTAAATTATCAGTAACAACCTTAACTACTTTATGTAATTTGTCATAGTCAAAAGTTTTATCTTCATTTACAAACATAGGTAAACCGATACTTGCTAAGTTACAAACCGCAGTTTCAGTAGAATCACTATATTCAATGATTTCAGTGCATAAATTAGACGATTTAATAGTTCCAAGATTTTTTTGATTTGATTTATTATTAGCAGCATCTTTAAATAATAAATATGGTGTTCCTGTTTCCATTTGACTATCTAAAATTTGAAACCATAAATCTCTAGCATTAATCGTTTTTTTGCCTTTATTTTCAGATTCATATTTACAATATAATTCTTTAAATTTATCACCATATACATCAGATAATCCAGGACATTCATCTGGACACATAAGAGTCCATTTATCATTAGCATTGACTCTTTCCATAAATAAATCAGAAATCCATAAAGCATAAAAAAGGTCTCTTGCTTTCATTTCTTCGTCACCATGATTTTTTCTCATTTCTAAGAAATTTTCAATATCAGCATGCCAAGGTTCTAAATAAATAGCAAAACTGCCATTTCTTTTTCCTCCTTGATTGACATATCTAGCAGTAGCATTATAAACTCGTAACATAGGAATAAGACCATCTGTATTACCATTAGTGCCTCTAATATGACTACCAGCTGCTCTAATATTATGAATATGTAATCCTATACCTCCTGAATACTTGGAAATTTGAGCACAATCTTTTAATGTATTATAAATACCTGTAATACTATCTTCTTCCAAGGCAATTAAATAACAAGAACTTAATTGAGGTTTAGGAGTGCCAGCGTTAAAAAGAGTGGGTGTAGCATGAGTAAAATATTTCTGAGACATTAAATCATAAGTAGTTTTAACTTTTTCCAAATTATTTCCATGAATACCAATAGAAACTCTAAGCCATAAATGTTGAGGTCTTTCAATAGGTTTACCATTGTGTTTCATTAAATATGCTCGTTCAAGAGTTTTAAAACCAAAATAATCTATTAAATAATCTCTTTCATGAACAATCATATTTTCAAATTCGGAGGAGAATTGTGAAACTATATCAAAAAAATCTTTACTAATTAGCGGATAATGTTTATTATGAACATCACGATAATTATATAATTGTTCCATAACTGAAAAAAAAGAACTATCAGTATTTTTATGATAATTAGAAATAGTAATATGACTTGCTAAGGTGTTATAATCATGATGTTGTATACTTAAAGAAGCACATTGTTCAGCTGTTAATTCATCAATTTGAGTAGTAGATATACCATCATATAATTGATCAATAACTTTCATAACAAAAGATGTAAAATTTAGTTTAATTTTACATTCTTGACCAATTGATTTAACACGCTTTAAAATTTTATCAAAAGAAATATTTTCTAATTTACCATCTCGTTTACGCACTTTCATTTCTCTATCCATTGTGTATTTATAGTATTAATATTATAATTTTAAATCATTGTTTAAAATATTATATAAAATAAAAAACTAAATAAAATATTTTTATTTTATATAGAAATGATTAACAAACAAATGACTTTTTTAATTTTAGCATTATTATTTGCTTTAATAAGTTTTCCAATAATACATAAATGTAAAGAAGGATTTGCTAGTTTAACACCAGGTAAATTTCCTGTAAGTGTATCTGAGCCATTATTATTTGGAGATTATCCAACAAAAGAAAATATGGGATTATCCATGAATACCTATGAAGATAATTATCCTTCTTACCCTGTGTTTGGATTTTCCTATGGACAATATACGAATAATGTTAGATATTGGGCGACACCTGATAATGGACAATGTGCTCCCGCTGAATTATGTAATGGTTTATATAATGAAAAAGATGTAAAGATAGAAAAAACTCCTAATCCAGTCCCCTTTTCCTCACCACAAGTAAGAGTAAATTTTTATGGTTCTCATCCTCAAGAATGTCCTACACAGGTTGAATAAGATTTCCAGATATATCTGTAATATCTAATTCAAAATTAGTATTTATGTAAATAATTTGGTTTTGTAACTTATTTACATTAATTAAACAACTAGGTTTATTAAATGAGGCATCATTTAGAGAATTTGAACGAGCTTTATTATTTTTTTTTGCTATTCTATGTTCATAACCCGAAATTCTTTCTTTCTCAACAATATTCCATACTTCTTCTATTTTTTTAATAGCATTTTCAAACCAAAACTTATTTCTCAAAACTAATATACAACTATATTTTTCCATCCGCCAATATATATTTTTAATCCATGTTAACTGATTGTTTTTTTCCATAATATTATCATACCATTTATCATATTGTTCTTTTGTTAACTTAATTGGCATATATTCATAAAAAGGTTTTCCTTCTTTAATAAAATATATCATTATTCCTTTTAATTCTTGATTATTGGAATAAGTAAAACTACCATCATTTATAAACTCTTCTTCTGTTTCATATTCTTTAAAAGCTGTTTCTAGGAAATCACATTCATTTAAATCACAAGTTTCCATTTGTAATTGCATTTGAATCCAATAATCTTCTTTTGGAATACCAGTAATAGTTCTAGAAACAGGATTTTTAATTTCTAACATTCTTCCATATCTTTCATTATCAGGTTTAACATTAATTCCATCAGGAGAAGCACCTAGGAATTTATATTTATCATGTTGTATACATCCAAAATCTTTTATTTTTGTATTATACTCATTTTCATAAATCATAATGGAAACATCTTCATATTTATTTCCATGATGAAAAGCACTATCAGTATTTACAGAATTAAATTTATCTACATTAAGATCTTTACATTTTTCTACAATAAGTTGATTTTTATAAGATTCTGATTTTAAAGCTTTCCAAGCAGAACTAGCAGTGATAAGATTATGTCTAAATTTATACCATTCAGGTGTTCTTTGGTCAGGTTGAGGTTTATTTTCAATGTAATCTATTTTATCTGCTATTAATTTGAAATTGGGAGTTTTTCTAATAAATGTATAACCAAAAGAACGAATGGGATATACTTTTGAAAAATAATATTTTTTTACTTTATCATAACATTCTCTAATTGTAGCTTCAATATAATCACATTCATTCATGTATATTTGAGAAAGTATTAAATTCATATTTGTATAAATATATTCTTCTAATAAATTCTCAAAATTTTCATAACTAAAAGATAGTGGATTATTAGTAATAAATTCATCAATTAATTGAGAGATATTAAGCTCAATCTCATCTTTATCTGTTTGGGAAAATAATTGGATATCAAAATCATCTATAATATTGGGAAACTTATTATAGTCTGAAAGAATATGTTCTATGTTCATTTTATATTAATATAATATATTACGAATTGTTTATATCAATATTTTTTTTATTTTTTGTTTTTTTTGGAGCTAATGATTTAAGAGTAGAAACTCTTTTTTCAGACCTTTTAAGAGTAAATTTTTTATTAGAAGAATTATAAAAAAGAGATGGTATAGATATAATAATACCAGAATCTTTATCATAATTAACTTCTTTTGTTTTAAGAAATCTTTTTCTATCCAAATTAGTAGAAAGAAATTTAAATAAATCTAGTTTATCATCTTGAGATAATTTATTTTCTATACTATATTTTTCAACAAATTCCTGAAATTTAATTAGTTTTGTAGTTTTATTTAACTTAATCCACGGTTCATTTGAGCTATTATTTTTTTCCTCTTGTAGAAATGATTCAAGATTAGAAAGATTTTCCACAGTTTCTTCCACTTCTTCGTTAGAGGAATTTAAAAGCATAGATTTATATTTAATGTTTTTTAATTCAACACATTCATCTGTCATTATATAATATAAATAGTAAAGTTTATATTATTTTAAAATAATATAAATAAAAAATTATATATTTAAAATTTAATGAGTAAAAAGATTGAAATCCAAGGAAAAAGAAATATAGATAAAATTAATAAAATAGAAAAACCAGAGAGAAAAGAAAGTCAGAAATGGAAAATAGATGATTCATTGTATACCAATAGAAAGCAAATCGAGTTAGTAAATAAATTGTATTTAGAAGAAGAAGGAGAGGAAGAAGTATGGATAAAGAGAGAAATTCAGAAAAAAATAAAAGGGTATAAAAATCAAGACTTAATTAAAAAACTGATTAATTTAAATAAGTTTATTTCTCTCTCCCAAACAATAGAAAAGCTAGTTGAAAGCAAGTTAAAATGTTTTTATTGTAAAGAAAATTGCGAATTAATATATAAAGATATATTTGCCAAAAAACAATGGACATTGGATAGAATAAATAATAATGAGGGTCATAATTTTGATAATGTAGTAATATGTTGTTATGAATGTAATATAAAAAGAGGAGATATGGATAGTGAGCGATTTAAAAGAGGAAAAGAAATAAAAATAGTTAGAAAAGGATTTTAAAAATAAATATTAATTTATATGAATCAACAAATTAGCTATTTAAAATGGAGTCCTGCTAATTCTACAGAAAATAGATTGAAAAGTGTAATGAAAGACAAACATAAAACAATTGGAAGTGAAGTAATGGAAACCATTTTACAGGAAGGTTATGAGTTTATGAAATCGGAATCAAAGAGAGAAAATCATTTTAATAAAATGAATCAGAGAGAAATGATCCCACAAACTAATTTAAATCCATTTCTCTCAACTAACTATTTAGAAGATTTACAAATACAAGAAAATTTTTTAACACCTCAAAATTCTAATTCACAATTAAAAGATAATCAATAAAAGTATTTAAAAAATAGTAAATATTATTATTATTAATGAATACAACTTATAGCACTCAGAACGATTTATTATTACAAAATTTATTAGAATTTTACAAAGAAGGCGATAATATGGATAAAATGTTAAATATTATTAATGGTAAATCCTTAATTTCTTTAAGAATTATTGATTGGTTTGCTACCAATTATGCTAAAAAAAATTATACGGTATATCAATTACAAGGAACAGAAAGAAGATTTAAAGTATATAATGATTATAAATTAAAATTAAAAGCTTATTCCAAAAGAAGATTCGACCCGTTTTGTCGATGGGAAAGAATAAATATACCTTACAAAGATGATTCCTTTATTCAAACTACTATTGGTCAATTAAATTTTTTTAAATGGGCATTAGAAAATAATGTAATTGATTATATTGAACAAAATTTTAAATCAATTGAACTAGATATGAACGCTAGAAATAGCACTTCTAAAAATAAAAAAATAGAGGCAAATTTAAAAAAAACTCGTAAAAAAAGAGAAGAATTATCAGTCTCCGCTTCAAAAAGTATAAAAAAGGAGAAAGTAGAAATTGTATTAAAATTTGATTAATTAGATAAATATTTAAATATTTAATAATACTTTACATTAAATATTTAATATGGGTAATCAAACATCAATCCAAAGAATTAATTATGAAGATATTCAAACTGTTTTAAATGATAACAATAAATATATTTTAATCAATACTTTGCCTACTCATCTTCAATCTTGTTTAATTCCAAATACAACAAATATAAATGATGAAGAAATTTTGATTAACAAATTAATTAAAACTAATAAATCAATCGGGATTATCATTTATGGAAAAAATACAAATGATATGACTGTTTATGATAAATATGACCAATTATTAAAATTAGGCTTTTCAAAAGTATATATATATCCTGGAGGAATGTTTGAATGGTTATGTTTACAAGATATTTATTCAGATGACAATTTTCCTACCAATAAAAAAGAATTAGATATTTTAAAATATAAACCAGATTCTATTTTAAATAAACTGTATTTAACTGATGGTTTAGATTAGCTCATACAACCTTCTGGCCACGACCATTCTAAACTGTCTTTATCATCTAAGGCCTTATTAGCTAATTTATCAGCTTCTTTATTTTGGTCTCGTTTAATATGTTCGAAAGTAATATTTTCGAATTGTAATTTCAAGGAAAGAGCTATATTATAATAAGTAAGTAATTTTTCGTTATTTACCTTATATATGCCATTTATTTGCTTAATGATAAGTTCTGAATCCCCTTGAACTAATACATTTTTTATATTGTTATTTAAACACATTTTCAAACCTGAAAGCATAGCTAAATATTCTGCTTGATTATTGGTTCCAGACTGCACCTTTATTTTTAGTGATCTCTCATCTAACTTTTTTCCATTTTCATATAATATACATCCTAACCCTAATTCATCCGAAGGATTTCCTCTACATGCTCCATCAAATCGCAAAATATATTTTGTATCTTTGTCTTTATTTATTTTTACCAAATTTAAACCATCCAATATATAACCTTCTGGCACCCATATAGGTCCATTAGGACAATAAGGTGAACATTCCCATGTGCCCTTTTCATTTAAAATATCTTCTTGGATCCATTTATCTATTGCCTGGATCCAGGATCTTTCAGCATCCATATTATTTGTAATATCTACATTGGCATCTATCACCATTTTTTTCTTTTCATTACACAACCACTCTTCATGATATTTATGACATTTTTGTAAATATTCCAATGGTATGGTTTCACCTTCTCTGGCCCTTATTTTAACTCTTTGGTCACATATTTCTGGATTAGCTTTTACATAAATAATACCAGCTATATTAATTTCATCTAAGAATTCATAAAACCATTTATTATAAATTTGGTATTCATCATGTTCAATATTACCATCATCATATAACATTTTGGCAAATACATTTCTATCAGTTTGAACACATCTCTCAGTAATGATTATTTTATAATTTTGCTTAATAGCCTTTCTTAAAAGATTTAACCGTGATATATATGCCATCATCTGAAATCGAAAAGCATATTTTTTTGTGTCTTGATATAAGTTGGTTAATATAGGAGTTCCATTCTTATCCACTATATCCTTCCAATCCTCCACAGGTTCAGGAACAAAACATATATCTGTTCTATCTTTATAATAGGTTTGTAATTTATTATAAAGGGTAGACTTACCCGACCCAATGTTGCCGTCAATACTTATAATAAGAGAATTCATTTATTATCTATAAATATTTAATTATGATTATTTATTTTCAATTTTAATTAAATAAAAAATTGAAATAAATATTATAATGTAGATTATAATATAAGTATAATTTAAGATGGATTTAAATCAAGAAAAGCTTACTAAAACTGAATGGGAATCTACTGAAATTCCTATATCTGAAGATGAGAAAGAAATTATGAAACTAATTATGACGGGTTATCATGATATCAGTCATATTTATAATAAAAAAAAATCAATGCTTAATTATTTGTGTTTGGTTCCTAATGAAAATTTAATGGAACATATTTATAAAGAATATTATAAAGAGAAGATAGACAATTTAAAGAAAAAATATGGGTTAGATTACGAAAGCTTAGAAAAAATTAAATTTAATAGAGTAAATTCAACTGAGAAAGTAAAGTTAGATAATTTATCTAGTAAAATAAAAGATTGTCAGGATAAAATATTTGAATTTATATTATTGTATCTTTCCGAAGGTATTTTAAGATATAAAGAAAAGAAAAGTTGGGAAAAATTTAATAAATTTTATTACACATTATATCAAATTACACAATTAAAAGTTACAAATATTATTCCAAAGGTAAAAATGTTTGCAAACAAAGTATTAGAATTTAATAAAAAATTTATAGAAATTTCTATTTTATTTGAAAAAAGTTCTGACTTAATTGAAAATAATGTTGAACTCTTTGAATACAAGGATTACAAATTATATCAACATCAAAAACAATTATTTCAAATCTTCAAATTTTCTGAGATGTATTATCAATTAAAAAACGATAATCCTTATTTTAATAATATATTTATAAACGAGCAATCTGATTCTGATGAAGATGAAGATGAAGAGGAATTACTAGAAAAAAAAAAGATTAAGCAAGCAAAACAACTATTTGAAAGATTAATGAAACCAAAATTAGTATTGTATACTGCTCCTACTGGCACTGGAAAAACATTAAGTCCTATTGCCTTAGCATCAGAATATAAAATCATATTTGTTTGTGCTGCTAGACATGTCGGTTTAGCATTGGCTAAAACTGCTATTTCTGTAGGAAAAAAAGTAGCATTTGCTTTTGGATGCCATGATGCTAGTGATATTCGTTTACATTATAATGCTGCGGCTTCTTATTTTCGACATGAATATAATCACGACAAAAAGAAATGTAGTTGTGGGAAAAAGGGATGTGGTAAGGATGGTCAACCGTTTAAATATAAAGATGGAAAGATGAAAATAAAAAACGATGATGGTTCAAATGTGGAAATTATGATTTGTGATATTAAATCTTATTTATATGCTATGAATTATATGTGCTCATTTAATAAGATTCGTGAGGAAATCATTCTTTATTGGGATGAGCCTACAATCACATTAGATTACGAAACACATGAACATCACAAAGAAATACAAAATATATGGTCTAAAAATATCATTCCTAATATTGTTTTAAGTTCTGCTACATTGCCATTAGAGGCTGATATTCCTGAAACTATTAGTGATTATAAATCAAAATTTAGAGGTGGACAAGTATATTCTATTGTTAGTCATGATTGTGAAAAATCTATTCCAATTGTAAATTGTGAAAATAATGTAGAACTGCCACATTTAAGATACAGTGATTATAATAAGTTACAATCATGTGTGTCTCATTGTCGTAATTATATGACATTATTAAGATATTTTGATTTGAAAGAAGTTATTAAATTTATTTCGTTTGTAGACGAAACAGAAGGTCTAGTTCCAGAGGATAAAGAAAATGATTTATCAATTGAATATAAATATGATGATTTATCTAATTTAAATATTAATTCAATCAAAGAACATTACTTAGAAATATTAGAAAATATTGTCCCTGAAAAGTGGGATATATTATATAAGTATTTTCAAACTAATAGGAAAAAATGTTTCGAATCATCTGTCTATGTAGGAACTGCAGATTCTCATACTCTCACGGATGGACCTACAATATTCCTTACTCAAAATGTTGAAAAAATAAGTAAATTTATATTACAAACATCTAAAATTCCTGCTGCTCAAATGAATTATTTATTGGAATCAATTGAATATAATGATAAATTATTAAGTGTTATTTCAGAGAAAACACAGAAATTAGAAGATGCTATGGGTGATGAAGCAGAAAAAGAACATAAAATGGCAAAACAGCAACTAAGTCCTGAAGCAAAGAAATTAAAGGGTGAAATAGATGAATTAACAAAGTTAGTAAAATATGTAGAATTGAATGAAGTTTATATTCCTAATAAATTAACACATTTAAAAAAATGGGCTAATAAAGAAGTGCTAACTAGAGAATTTAGTGGAAATATTAACAGTGATGATGTAGAAAAAATTATGTTGATGGGTGGAGTTGAAATTACATGGAAAGTATTGTTGTTAATGGGAATTGGTGTATTTTCAACAAACTTACACAAAGATTACACTGAAATTATGAAAGATTTGGCAAATAAGCAAAAGTTATATTTAATTATAGCTGATAGTGATTATATTTATGGAACTAATTATCAGTTTTGTCATGGATATTTATCAAAGGACTTAGAAAATATGACTCAAGAAAAGACAATTCAAGCAATGGGAAGAATGGGAAGAAATAATAAACATATGGATTTCAGTATTCGTTTTAGAGATGATACTTTAATAGGAAAAATATTCCAAAAGGAGGAAAATCGACGCGAAGTGATTAATATGAATAATTTGTTCTGTACTGAATTAGACCTTAGTGAATTTTAGATAAACATTTTATAATAATAAAAAAATAATATACATATTTTTTATATGGCTATTTCTTATAATAAAAAATGCGAAATGTATAAATTAATTATTTTAACTTTTATAATTACTGCTTTATGGGATGTTACTCTTAGAACATTGTCTTTATATAATCTTATTCCATTTCTCAGTAAAAATATGAAATTTATTCAATATTTAAAGCCTTATTTCCAAAAACACACTTTATTAGCAGCTGCGTTAATAGCTGGATTTGTTGGAGCAATTACTCAAGTAATAATATTGAATGTTATGAATTTTCCAACTCGTAATAGTTCTATTAATTATATTCTCAGATTTATGATTTGGTCGTTTATAGTAAGCGCCCTATTTGGATTTATTATGAAAGCAAGTAAATTATTTCCATATTTAGAGATGTATTATTATAAAAGACTTGGATTAATAAGGAGCTTATACCATGATGGAACATCTGGATTAATAGTTCAATTATCATTATTTTTTTTATTATTTATAATATAAATGACTACTTCATTAGAAGATATAAAAGAAATGTTAATTATTATTAATAAAAACATTGAAAAAACTAATGAAAAATTGGATTTAATATGTAAAAAAATGGATGGAGAAATATTAGAAGAATGTAAAAAAATGGGTTCTCATATTAATTTTATTGAATCTGTTTATGATTCTGTTAGACATCCTCTTAATTATATTTGTAACATAATTAATATTAAATCTGATAATCAACAATTATGTAATGATTTACCATCTAATACTAAACAAATATGTAATGATGAAACTTAAATATATTTGACATTATCTTCACCTATAATTTTTTTCATTGATACATATAGTAATATACTATCACAAAAAGATAAGGCATTTATATTAAGACAATTATTATTCCAAATACAAACTTTTTTTATTGGACGCACATAACTAGTTAATATTATTTGTAATCCTATATCCCACTTTTGGTATACTTTTAACTGATCACAACCCTTTGGTATCATGGAATTATACTCATCTACTATTTTTATAATAATTTCTTCAGATAATTTGATATTATATATCTTGATCATTATTAAATTTTATTAATAAAAAATTGAATTAAAATTAAATCAATTTTTTTATTATTAGATTATGAATTTAAACGAAGAAGTTTTTAATTTTCTACAACATACTCAGGATGTAGAACAAGTAGAACCATTACTAGCTAATAATACATTAGTTTGGGGGACAATCGGATTTGGAATAACAATTGAAACTTTTCAAAAAAATTTACAACAATTAGTATCTGATGTTAACAATGGTAATTTCATTAATTATAGTCAACAGGAATATATTAGTATAGCATCTATAATAATAAATAATAGAAATTCTATTAATTTAAATGAAGATATTAAAAATATAATAGAAACATTATTCAATGATTTAGATTCAAAAATAGAAATTTTGGATAAACAAGTAACTGAATTAACAGATGAAATAATAGAAAAAATAGATCAAAAAAAAATACATATAATTGATGGAAAAAAAACCTTGCTATTTATCCCTCAATTGGAAAGACAATGTAATTGGTCATATAGCTTATTATCTAATGAATTTGTAAAAAAACTAGGAAGTTATAGAGATTTATTAAGATTTAAATATTATATGATTTGTCAATATATTGAAGAATTATTAATAAAGAAGTTAAAAATTCAAGTTGAAACTATAAAACTTGAATTAACAATAAAAGGACATTTTCATTTACCAATTTATATTTGTATTCAATGTAATTTAGTTGAAATAATGGACATTAAAAACAATGTAGAGAGATTAATCAAACTAATGGATTCTAGAATATTAATGGACAAAAAAAGAAAGTTTCAAATATGGGAAGATTGGTGGACAGGAACACATGAAAGAAAAATATGTCCATTATATACAGAATTCGTAGATAAAGATAAACTAACTTTTGAATATAGATGGTTATAAATTATTACACGAAGAAGATAAAATTTCACCTGCTTTGGTAATCATATTTAATTGAAGCCAAAAACCAGTATTAAAAAGAATCACTGCAAATGCATGAATTTTTTGATCAAATATAGTTTCTGCAAATAAACCTTCGATGGCACCTCCCAATGCTATAAATGTAGGTGGGGCCAATGAATTAATAATATGGAATGGACCAGGATAAACTAATTTTCCGAATTCAGAAAAAGCATATAGATTTAATGAAGCTGACATTATAAATGGTAATAATGTAGTCCAAGCTAAAGGAAATGTTGAACCTCCTGCTGTATTACCCCATTTAAAATTAAAAGTGGCTTTATACTGTTGATCTCCCAAATAACCTATTAAAAATCCCATAATTGATAAAAATTTTAACCATCCGTTAAAAGAATTAGGTCCTAGAATAGCATATGAAAATGCTTGTAAACCTATATATTGCATATTAAAAATAAAAAAATACGCAACTATTCTAAGCCATTGATTATTGTTTTCTGAAACTACTACATTAGTATCTTCTAATCCTCCCCTTAATGGACTATCAAATGGAGCGACTTGCCAACCTTCATAAGTATGCATCATAATTCCAGGTAATCCCCCAAAGAAAGCAATAATAGGAGAAAGAAGGAATAAAAGAGTTCTCTGTTTATCGTTATTAAAATAAATGGTCCATTCATCAGAATAATTAAGTATAGATTGAGCCATCATAAAAGCAGGAATAAGAGGTGCCCAATGAACAAATTCTACCAAATTCAACATGAAATTATTAGCTGTTTTTGCCATTCCAATTTCATAAAGAGATTTTTTAGGAGCAGCTTTGTTCCATCCCCAAGATGGGTTAGATGGGAATCCTCTAGAAATCCATTTTCCTTCATTAGTATTATTATTTACCATTTAATAATAATATTAATATTGTATTTATATTTATTTAAAATATCATTTGTTTAACACTTTTCCATTGAGAATATTGAACCCCAATTGGATTTAAAAATCTTGTATTAAATAATATACCTATTACTATTAACATAAGAATACCTAAATATTTATTAATACTAAAAACATAAAGACTAGTTATAAATAAGAATAGAAAGAACCATTGAGCAAAATTATATACGGTTTCTAAGTATTTTTTTGTTTTCATTCCCTTTTCAAAATCTTTATGCAAAAACTGGATAACTACTGAACCACTTTTACCTGCTGGTTCAAAATAATATTCATAAAAAGGCATACATCCATTTTTTTTCATTATACTATCTAAATAATATTGTGGGAAAATATATACTACAGGTATAGTTGTATAAACTTTATATGAATAAAAAGGTTCAAAATATAGTTGTTTTTCAGTAATACTATAATCCCATTGCCCTTTTTCTACTACATTATTAATATTTTCAATTAAAAAATTGTTTTTTGTGCTTAATATATAGGCACCACCTCTTGCTAATCTCAATCCAACTTCAATAATTTTATCATCTCTATATTGAACATTAACAGCTCCTGTAAAATCTGATAAATGTCTATTTACCCAGTCTGTAATTTTTGGAATAGGTTTATTATCTGGACTAATAAATTTCCAATCGTCTATAAATTCATTTTGGCTTTCAGAATAAACATAAGTTATTTGATAAACTATTTGACCATTTAATAAAATATAATCAGTCATTTGTTCTTTAGCATCTATAAATTCTGACCACATCATATCTGGAATTTCTTTATATTGAGGTATTTGGTCCCATGATTTAATTTTATAACAGTTTTTACTAGTTGCGGTTTCATGACCCCATCTGGGTTTAATAAATATTGGTAAATGAATGTTAGAATTTTCTTTTAGATTTGATAATTTACCACATAATAATCCTTGTGATTTAGCTACCCATAATTTGTCATAAACAAAATTATGATTTGTATATTTATTAAAAGCTTGATAATCAAAATCAGGAATATTTTTTGATATAAATGATTCAAAAGGGTCTAAATAGGGATTAAAAAACCCCATAATTTTACACCATGGTTGTTCAAATTTAGTTATTGATTTTAAATAATTTTCTAATTCAGAAGCCATATATAATGTATTAATAAAATAATTGATTTAATAATATCTTAATATTATAAATTATCACAATGGAATGGTTAAAAATTAAACCCGAACCTGATATAAAAGTTAATAAATATAATATAGAAAGAAAAAAACCAATACCATTAGATATATCTCCTTCAGAATTAATAATAAAAATTAGAAAAAAAGAGGTAAACCAGAGAGAAAAAGAAATAGATAATTATATGAAAGACTTGGAATATTTAATGAATGAGATAAATAAATTAAATTATTCTATACAAAGAGTTAAAAGTATGACAGAATTAGCCAGTATTCGAGAGAAAATATTAACAGAATCTTGTAATTTTTAATATATTAATATATTAATGAATAGTAAAGTAATATATTTTTTATTTTTAATTATTTTTATAATAATAACTGTATATTGGTTTAATTCAAAAACTATTGAAGGTATGAAAGTAATTAGTAAAAATATGCAAAAAAATGTTTATGATAAATATGGTATTCAAGTAGATAAAGATAATCAATGTTTAATATACAAAGGAAAAAGAGTAAGTTTTTATAATAATTTTAATGAACAAGAAGGTATTGATAAATCTAATGATAAATTGAAAACGAATGATATTCTTAGTAATTATGGGTTTCCTGTTTGTAATTATATGAAATATGATACTAATAAAAATGAAGAAAGTAATATTATTGATATAAATGATAAACTAAAATTTCCTTTGGTAGTAAAATATAATTATGGAGAAAGAGGGAATGATGTATTTACAGATATTATTGATAATGATTCATTAAGAGATAAATTAAAAAAATTATTGAGTGAAAATAAAAAATCGATTATAATTGAAGAACAAACGCAGGGTAAAAAATTTAGAATTATGATTTTAAATGATAAATTTGTATATGCTGATGAAGATCAAAAACCTGTTTTAACGGGAAATGGTCAATCGACTATACAAGAATTAATAAGTAATTATCATACTTTACATGATGTAAAGTCAATAAAGTTTGTGAATGAAGAATTAATAAATCAACAAGGATATGAATTAACAGATATATTAGAAAACGGAAAAAGATTAGAAATAACTAATGTGGTAAGTGTAGCTAATGGTGGGAAACAAGTATATATAGAGGAATATGATATCCATCCAATAAATATGAATATGTTTTATCAATTGAATAAAATATTGGGATTGAATTTTTCAGGAATAGATTATATGGGTCCTGACTTAAGTATTCCATATCACGATGGTGGTAAGGTAATAGAAGTGAATCCTTTTCCTGGATTTTCCAAAAAGGAGCAAGAACATGAGTCTATACCTAAAAGATTGATAGATGCTCTATTTGGTTAAATACATTTTGATGTAATAAATTAAAATGTATTTTTTATTATTTTAACTGAAAAAAAGGCACTAATAAGATAATTCATATTTTTATTTTTAGTGAGTGGAGAATTCTCCACCACGAAGGCGTAAAACCCGGAACGCCACCCCATAGGTTTCCCTACAGGCCAGACTGTATCTTAAACCAGTCACCGTGATTGACAAAATCACTACCAGTCCATACCCGTTCAGTCGTTGAAGCCCCACCATATTCTTGTCGTTAATGAACTTAGGTGGTAAACTGCGGATTGCCCATTGTAGCATCTTTATCCTTATTACCATTGGGAAGTGGAATTACCACTGTTCCTTTTATCCGTTTCCAGATAAAAGTGGTAGATAAAGCTTTAGGGAGTTCCCGCTGCAAGGTATGTCGCAGATAAAAAAATTAATAAACTTTTATTAAATTAATTTTTAAATCTACTTGCCTATCCATTGCCTGATAGACACACCCAATTTACTTTAGGTGAAGTGTCGACTCCTTTTGGACATTATAGTCTGCTAATGTCCTTCCATCTTCTAGCTGTTTTCCAGCAAAAATTAATCGTTGTTGATCTGGAGGGATCGTCCTCCACCTTAGGTTTCCCAAAAGGACTAGACTGTATCTTAAGCTATCATTGAAGTTGGTATCTTCTCAAGCCCACACCCGTGCGGTCGTTGAGGCTACACCATGTCCTACCATAACGGACTTAGGTGCTGTCGCCGCGGATTACCCAATCTTAAACGCTATTACGATGAGCGAGGTCATTACCCTGCCTATTATATGAGTTTCCAACATATAAGTCGTGGTTTAAGCTCTAAGGGAGTTCCCGTCATTATAAGGTGTGTCGCATTTGTTTTCACAAATACTAGCAACTGAATTATGCTTTAAATCATTTGGGATTCTAATCATTTATCCGTTAATAGAGCCCAAATATTAACGGTGAGTTACTTTTCAGGGCAGTTAAAGTTTACCCTCTTTTTCTTGAATCTTTGCCTTTACATTATCAATGCTGTCACCAGGCTCTACATCAAGCGTAATAGTCTTTCCTGTTAGCGTCTTAATAAAAATCTGCATGTTATAATTTTTATTAAGAATATATATTTAAACTGTTTTTAATTATAATATCTTCGTTTATAACGGTTAGGTCTAACATAGTAATCAGGAGCATATACTACAGTTTTTCTAGTAGCAGGACCATAATAAACAGGAGGTAAATATCCACTAGATTTATGAACGACTACTTCCTTAGAAGGTTGTCCTAAAACACCAATCATATTAAGAATCATAATAATAATTAGAACGGAACCCAATCCAAAAAATAGATTTTTGTTATCCATTATATATAATAAAAAGAAAATGTTATTTTTTATTTTTTTTTGTTAACTTAGAATGTTTGCGTTTAACTTTATTATTACGAGTTTTATAATTAGTCTTAAAATTAAATTCATCATATATTTGCTTTAATTTTCTCTCTGGTATAAGATGTTGAGGCTTCATATTTTTTTCAGTTTCTTTTATAATGACTCTTATTTTTGGAACATATGAAGATGGTAATTTATTAATATATTTTACTTTCGCACTATTATTTTTATCTGAATAATAAACGAATTCTTTGTCGGTTACATTACATAGAATTTGACCTGTTGTGTAAATAATCACTGCATTTTTTTCTAAATTAGGAAATGATTTTTTAACAAGTTTTTCGTCTCTATATGGTTGGAGTCTGGGATCAATGTTAGGAGAATATATATTCAAAACATTATTCATTAAATCATCGTATATTTCTTTATTGTTATTTTCTTTACTATAATTTTCATTTAGTTTCATTTCTACTAGTGTTTGTCTTAAGTAGGAAGATAGCCCTTTTTTTCCTTTTGTATAACCTAAATTGCGTAAATAATTACTATGATTTGTTAAAACAAGGGGTTTTTTAATATTTCTAATATTAAATTTATTAAAAATATCGTTTTCAATATGGTAAACTTCATTATTATAATGAATTAAAGTATTACCTTCTAAAATCAAATTGGGATCATCAGATTTCTTAATCAAATTATAAAAAATATTATTTTTAGTATTATTTTTTAAAGCGTTAAATATTTTATTTTTTTTCTTTTTTAATACATTTTTTCTTGTATTTATTGCAGATTTACTATCACTATCTTTCATATTTAATGTTGCATTTAATAGAGCTAAACCATTTTCATTCATTCCTTCTATCCAACCTGTTTTTTTATCCATTAAATAAACAATTTCAATACCATCTATTATTTCATGTATTATTTCGACATTAGGATGATAAATTCTATCTCTATTTTTAGCTAGAATTTTTTTACCATTAATAGTAGTAAATAATATTACACACATTTATTATTATTATATATATATGATATTAATATTTATAATAATTTTTTTAACGGTTTTATTTTTGTTATATATTCAATTCTCTCCACAAATGGGAAATATATGGTGGAGGGAGGGTCATTTTACTCCAATGGGAGCTATATATGTAATGTTACATCCATTAAAAGAAATTAAAATGTGGAATATGGAAATGTGGGATATAAATTATTTTATATGGATAGTTATAACAATAATAACTAATTATGTTTATAAATATATAAAAATAAGTATTTGATATTTAATTAATGTCATTATTAAATGATAAATATTTATTTGTTCATATTAATAAATCAGGTGGAGGTATAATAACTAAAAATATGGAAAATAACGGAAAAGTTAAAATAAATGGTTATCATAGGTCATTAGAAAAAATGCTGACTTTTGTTAATGAAACAAATTATTCTAATTTATATATATTTACAGTTGTTAGAAATCCATGGGATAGAATGATATCAATGTATTTTTATTATAAATATAAAAATTATCATCCAGAATTTTTTTCTGGAAATCAAGAAATAGATGATAATTTTAATAATTGGATTGAATATATTTATTCTTCCAAATTTGATAGAAATAGGTTACATAGTGATGTAAATGTATTTACATATTGTTTTTGTAATCAATTAAACTGGATAAAAAATAAAAATGGAAATTTAATAAGAGTAAATAAAATATTAAAATTTGAGAATTTAAAAAATGAATTGAATAATTTCCTCATTAATTCACTTGGAATAAAAAATATAATAGACGAGAAAATTCACCCTACAAATCATGACCATTATAGTAAATATTATAACAAAGATTCTAAAGAATTAGTAAGAAAATATTATAGTGAAGATATCGAATTTTTTAATTATAAATTTTAATTTTTTCTTCTTCTACTTTTTTTACCCTTTTTATTTTTTCTTTTTTGTGTAGAGTGTCCACGATGGACTATTTTATTGTGTAAATAATTTTTTGCGGATTTTAAATAACTATTTGCTAAAAATACTTTTTTATTTACCCATTCTGGTAAATCATCTCCATCATGTAACATGTCATGTAGTTGCTTTGCATTTCTTTCGATATTATCTAATTCGGTTCTAACCATTTGACCTTCATACATATGTCCATAATCTAAGTTTCGTCCTTTCATTATATATTATTTAGAGATAATATATAATGTTTAAAATAAATAATATAACTTTTCCTAGAAAAGAACATATAGAAAATAATAAAAATTTGATCTTTAAAATTTTTATATTTGTATCTATATTACTATTGTTACTGCTATTTGAATTTAAAAATTTTAATAATTTGGATATAATTTTATATACAATTTCAGTATTAAATGTAATTTTAGGATGGTATAGTTGTATATTTTATTGGTGTCCAAATACATTACTATTTGATCATTATGGTTTTGTTGTTATGTTATTTTTAATTTTATTTTCTAGTAATAAATGGTTAATAATGTATTATATAAATTTAGCTATCATAATATTATTAGGATGGATATTGAATAATGGAAATTGTATGTTTGATACTATAAGTTGGGATCTAGAAATAAACGGGATTAAATGGGATATTAATAAAAATCAATGGTCCGAAAGAATATTATTAGCAATATTATTTATAATATATCCTCTAAAAATTAATTCACTTAATTATAAAAATTCTTAATTAAAAAAAATAGACTTTAATTATATAATGTTTAAAATAAAATCAAAAAAACCTAGAGAGAGTTATATATCCAAATTTAAAAATGTCATATGTCCATTATTATCATTCTTTTTTATAGCATTAATTATTTTGTATATTAAATTTAAAAATACATTTACTTCATTTGACAAAGGTTTGTTTTATATTACTATGTTATCTCAATTATTAACTTTGTATAGTTGTTTTGTAAAATGGTCTCCTAATATATTAATGTATACACATTACTTATTTGTTATAATGTTATATATAGTTTTGTTTTCTGAAAATACTAGTTTATTAAGTTACTATTTATGTGTAGTTATTTCTATTATAATAGGATGGAAATTAAATAATAATGTATGTGTATTCGATAAGTTAAATTGGGATGTTGAAATAATGGGCTATAAAATTCAAAATACAAGAAATCGTTCAGCATTAATGATTTATATTCTTTTACTAGGTTATCCATTAAAAATATTTTATAGTATGAAATAAATAAAAAAATATACTTTAATTATTTGTTTTATTTTCAAAAATAATATATTACACCTATTTACAAAAGAAATCTAAATGAATAAAATAATAATTATTGAGTAATATTATTATTTTAAATTATGAAATCATATTTATTTTTGTAACGTATTACTCACCATACTTGGCCACCACCTTCTCCTGGATACGCTCCAGTTGTTCCGCAAGATCGTACTCCTCGGGCAACACCATCTTTACGTTCTGACGCACACCGTCTTCGGTTCGGCGTTCATACACCAAATTAGGCTTACCCCTTGCAGTGATCAACGAGTAGTATTTTGGAAGCACAGGTTCATCACTGGGAGGCATCTCGCCCTTGTCTAAATACGACAATATGTCAATTGCTTGTTGAAGCTTCTCTTCGGGCGACACCTTCTCGGACTTGGAACTGTATAGTGCTTTCTTGTTGTTGGCTATTAGCGTTGGGTGCTTTTCAACGACAAAATATGAGCGGGTCTTTCCGCTTGTGCCGTATTTGTCGAGACCACGATAATTAATATATTTTGGGATCATGTCATGTGTAATTCCTTCAGGATAATCAGGAGCATCTGCCTTTCTTGCTCGTTTTGTTCCTTCCTTAATTCCCTTCGAATTTTGTTCTTGTTCCTTTCTAGTAGCAATGCGTAAATTATCATAAGTATTATTTAATGGGTCTTGGTCTATATGATCTACACTAATATTTTTTGTTCCTTTACCATTACCATAACAACCAGTAATAATTTGATGGATAGATAAATTTTTAGAACAGTATATATATCCAGTAGAGTGCTTATAAAACGAATTTTTTTTATATTTTTTTTCAAAATCCAATATTTTTTGATAAGATTTTGGACATAATTTACATATAGTATCTGTTTCACAATACATTAAAATATATTCTTTATCACCTTCTTTTATTCTCCATATAGGATTTTTCATAATACTAGCATCTTTACCATTTTTACTAATATGACCATGATGATAGGAAATTACATTATATTTTTGTATAATATTATTATGATATTTATGAAAAATATCAACATTTGAATGTCTTAAATCAAATGAATTTCCATTTTTAAATATATAATCTACATTAATCTCATCATATTTATAAATAAATTCTTTATAGCTAATGAATTGTTTATTTTGTATATAATAGGGAAATTGTTTATCTGGTGTATATCTTGTAAATGTTTTTGAGTAATTTATAATAGAGAATAGATCCTCTAAATCCATTATAACCATTCGGTCATCAAAATGTATCTTACCAAACAGGTGGTCACGTTCAAAGTCATACTTCACAGTATAATTCATATTATATATATTATAATATGAATGTATTTAAGTTGTTACAGTAATTAATAAATTAAGCAAATTTAATTTGAATATGCTAATCCTCCCATTCCAGACATAACACGAAGGACATTGTAGTTGGTAGCATAGACACGAACCTTAGCGGTCTTGGTTCCCTCAACAGTGGCGTTGGAAAGAACAAGTTGAAGAGTAGCGTTATCAATTCTGGAGAAGTTGCAAGATCCGGAAGGTTGGTGTTCCTCAGGGCGAAGAGCGAAAGAGTAAACATTGATTCCGGTATCAGGGTTTCTGGTGTGGTGTTGGTAAGGTTGAACAAGGTCGAAGTAGGTTCCCTCACGCTCAGAGAATCTGTCTTGTCCGTTAAGTTGTAACTTGGCAGTTACAACAGGGTTCTCACCCCAACAGTGCATATCAAGGGCAGTCTCAGCAAGGACGAAAGTTCCTGCATCAGATACTCCAGAGCCAACAATATTAGGACCTCCAAGGTTAGGAGCATCATAGTTGTATGGTGGGCCGGCATCGTTTGCTCCTCCTGCAGCACTAGGGTTTGTGTGCCACCAGTTTTGACTGGTTACATCAACAGCACCGGCATCATTGAAAAGACCGTTGGAGTCGATGAAGGAACTTGAAGTCTCAGCAATAGCATCAGCACCTCCGAAAGAGTGAATGGCGTTAGGAAGAGCATCGATAGCATCAGTGTAGTTGAAAGGTTGAGCACCAAGAACCTTGTAAAGAGTTTGGGCACATTCAAGAGAAGCACAGTAGTCAACATTTTCATCAGGTTGAACAACCCAGATGAGCTCCTTAACAGGGTGATTGAAGTTAAGCTTGATCTTGTTGGAAGAAGATCCGACAGATTCATCACCAGTGAATTGAAGTTGCTCAATCAAATACTCGTGAGGGTTTTGTGCCATTCTGCGTCTCTCATCAGTGTCAAGGAAGACATAATCAACATAAAGAGAAGCAGCAACAAGAGATTGGTTGTAGGCAGTGGTTACCTTAGCGGAACTACTAGTTGTTCCACAGTTAGTAGAGTTTAGAGTTTTGACAGCCCATAAGCACTCATCAATAGGTCTGATGTCAAGGTTAATCTTGACCTCGTGGTATTGAAGGGCAATAAGAGGAAGGGCAAGTCCAGGGTTGCGGCAGTACCAGAATTGGAATGGAACATAAAGAGTGGTCTCAGGAAGAGCGTTACGAGGAGCGCAAACTTGACGAGGAGCGTTGGACTCACAAGGACCATCAACATCATTGAAAGAAGGATCAGTGATGTAAGTTAATTGAGTGGTGTTACCAACCATCTTGTAGTATCCGCGTTGTTGCTCGGAAGTAAGGGTAAGTTGGTTCCAGATGTGCATCCAGTCACCGTATTGACGGTCAATTCTTTGTCCACCAATCTCAACCTCAACTTGAGAGATAAGTTGCTCTCCAGGGAAATCTAACCAACGAGCATAAACACCATCACTTCCACTACCAGTGTTGGCCATTTGTTGGTTGATCTCAGGAAGAGTTACTTGAAGATAGGTTCTGTAGGCAAGATCACCGTTTCTGCTGATGGTGCAGGTTACTCTGCGTCCGAAATCAGCTTGTCCGTTGAAAGTTTGCTCAATGGACTCCATTGCGAAGTTAGTATGTCTTCTGTAAGAGACTTTCCAGAAAGTAATTTGAGGGTTGCCAGTAAGATATACATCTTGGGCACCGTAAGCTACGAGTTGCATTAATCCACCTCCCATGGTTATAATATTGCTAAAGATTTTTTTTTTCCGACAAAATTACTTTTATCTACATTAAATTATTTAATTAAATTGAAATTAAAATTTTCCTTCAAGAATGTATTAATATATGAATCTGAAAATATTTCTTTTTTGCCTTCATGGTTTTTAGAAAAAACATATTGATTATTATATTTTTTAATTGTCCATCCATTATTTAATCCATTATAAATAAATGCTAATATGTATTTTTGTTTATTATCAGAAATAATATTACCCTCAACATGTAGATTATCTAAAGTATAAATTTTTGATGATTGATTAGATAAAATATAACAATTTTGCTTCTTTTTTATTTTCCATTCATTTTCTAAATAATCATTTAAATAATTCATCATACATACTGTTTGGGGATTCATTTTTTCAAAATCAAAACTTTCCATATTAATAATCATTTGTTAAATACAGAGAAAACATAATAAGAAAATTAACTTGAAATACTTTTTAATTAAATTTTATATTAAATATAAGAAAATAAATTAACTATATTAATGCCATCTTTTAAACATAAGACAAATAAAAAAATTATTTTAGATGAAAAGAGTATAACTACTCTTGATAGTAAACATAAAGATATTGAAAAGGAATTTGAAAAGGAAAAAAAAGATATTATACCAGAACTTAGAGCTAAAAAAAGATATTTTACTAAATTACTTGAAACTAATTTACCAATTGAACAACAATTAGAAATTAAAGATAAATTATTGGAAATTTCTTCTCAGATTAAAGAATTAAAAATAAATAAAAAAAAATATTATTTGAATAATAATAAATATATATTTGATTATTTTGAGACCAAAAAATCTGTTTCTATGGACAACAACAAAACAAAACTATTGAATTCTTTTTTTAAAATTAAGTCTGAAGAGGAAAGTAATCATACTAATGAAAATAAAGATAATATTCAAAAATATCTCTCTAACTTAGATGAATCTTTTATTGATATTAACAAATTTATTTTTGAAACAGATATATGTCAATTTTGTAAAAGAGGTGAGTTAATTCCAATTGATCATGAAGGTATTATGGTTTGTAATAATTGCTATAAACATATACCTTATCTTGTTGAAAATGAAAAACCTTCCTATAAAGAACCTCCAAAAGAAGCATGTTTTTATGCTTATAAAAGAATCAATCATTTCAGAGAAATATTGGCACAATTTCAAGCAAAAGAAACTACACAAATTCCTGAGGATGTATTGGAAAATATTAAAAATCAGATTAAAAAAGAAAGAATTGATGTAAAAAGTTTGACAAATAAAAAGGCAAAGGAAATTTTAAAAAAACTTGGATATAATAAATATTATGAACATATCCCATTTATTAAAGATAAATTAGGTATTAAACCTCCTGTTATGACTCCTGAACTTGAAGAATCATTATGTAATCTTTTTATGGAAATACAAGCTCCTTATGCTAAATTCTGTCCTGATGATCGAGTTAATTTTTTAAATTATTATTATACTGTTTACAAATTATGTGAATTATTAGAACAAAATCAATTTTTACCTTACTTTCCTATGTTGAAAGATAGAGAAAAAAGAATAGAACAAGATGAAATATGGAAAAATATATGTGAAGAACTTAATTGGGAATTCATACCTACTATTTAAAAAAATTGAAGTTTATTTTTCTATTTATTTCTCTCTTATTAATCTTTCTTATTTGATATTTAATCATTATGGCTTTACATCCTCTTACTAAAATCTTACCACAGGTACTTGTTAACGAAATATTTTCATATGATCCCCAACATAGGGAATATATGAAAGATGTTATGAATGATCTTTTGTTTGCTCATCATAAATGGAATATGTGTCCTGTATTTGATGAATTAATTGAACAAGAATGTGACAATGAATATTGTACCCAAATCATAACAAGAAATAGCGATGACACTCAATCAGTCATTATATTGAATAATTTATATCACTTTTGTTGTGAAGATTGTGCTGGGGAAGGTGAATGGAGTATTCGCTATGATTACAGAAAAGCTATGCGTAGAAGAGCTTAAAAATTTGAAAAAAATGTAAAATTTAAAAAAATTGAAGTTTTTTTTATAACATCGTTTTAATTTATCAAAAATGTATATGATAACTAATCAAAATGGCTCTCTTACATCCTCTTTTCGATATCCTTCCAAAGGTGCTTGTTGATGAAATATTTTCATATGATCCTCTACATAGAGAATATATGAAAGATGTATTTAAAGAATTAAAAAATAAACAAGACTCTCTTTATATGTGTGATAGATATGATTGTGAAACAAATTGTTATGATAATTTTCTAAAAACAAGTATTATGTTCCATAATTTTAGGTTTTGTTGCGTGGAATGTGCTGGTGAGGGAGAAGATGAAATTAGACGGGATATGGTAATCTTTTCACGAACTAGACCACCTTTTAACAGTAATAAGCAAATTATTAAAATTTAACATAGGACAACAATAAGGAAATTTTTAAAATTTAACTAAAGTATTTTTTTATCTTCTTGTTCATAATATTTTTTCTCTATTTCGCTCCATGTTGTTAAAATTTTGGATAATTGACTATTATTCCATATACAAGTTTTATAAGCGGGTAATTGGTAATTAGTTGTATATTCCATCATATAGCAAAAATTACATTCTCTTTCTTTCCACCTATTTGCTCTTGGATTAAAATATCTATAACATTTACATTCATTATCGTTTACCAAAGCTTCTTCATAATCATCTTGAGCTTCATACAAATAATCAATATGATAGTATATTGCTTCTAAAGCAATTTCATTGATTAGATAAGTTTGTATAATATTTATAAGCTCCCTAGGAAGTTTATGTTCAATAATACTCAAAGGTGAATTCATTTTTCATTTATTTATTAATATTTATATTATTTGTATTTCAATTTTAATATAAATTTAATATAATGACAAGCAAAACTGATTTAGCTTACTCGGATGATGTTTATTTTCCTGAATCATTATTAGATGGATGGTTAAGTGTATCTGCCGTATTACTAACAACTAGTTTATTATTTTACCATATGTCGCGTGTAAAATCTTTAAAAGTAAAACCATATTTGGCTAAAATTGTATCTATTGGGTTGATATTAATATCTACTTCATATATGGTATACGCTTTAATACCATATACAAAAAGAATGAACTACACTATAAAAAAATGTATAAAAATGAATGAATGTTCTGATAGTCAAACACAGGAACTTAAGGTCTTAAAAGCTTCTTATTTATTTTTAGGAATGTTGACTATTTTAATCCAAGCTATAATTGTTTATTTAGTAGTGACTACTATTTAATCATTACACCGACTAAAAAGAAAAATGAGACAAATTGTAATAAATCAATTTTTTAATTAAATGTTTTATTGTAATGATTTACATTTATTAACTCCAAAAATAAAATTAAATGTAGACCAGTTTTTACTATAATCATTTCTTTGTTTATTAAAATATAAAACAAATCCCACTATCAATGACCCAATTATTAAATATTTTAAATAATTTAATATTTTATTATAATTATCTATTTCTTTTTTATATTTTTTCTTATCTTTATTAGAGTAGTAATTTATATAAGTATTAATAAAATGGTATAATACAACCAACGCAAATACAAATATATTGAATTTCAAAGACATTTTGGTAAATAATAAAAATAATACCCATATTGATACTGAGTTTCTTAATAAAATCATGGGATTCGGGTTACTTTCACTAGCAAAACCTAATGAAACATAAATAATAAATAAAATGACCACATGTTTGGCTAACATATTTTCAGTTAATAATTTTTGTGTCTTACATCCTAATGTTTCGGCAATAAAATTACCAGATATAGCTAATATTAATAATAATACTCCATTCATAATATTATCGGCTTTTTCTACGGTATTTTCCATATATATATATATATTTATATTGAAAAATTATTTGTTACTAATAGTTTCCATAATTTTTGATGTTACTAAATAGGGGTCACAATTTGAACTTGGTCTTCTATCTTCAAAATAACCTTTTTTATTTTTAACGGTTTCTATTCCTCTTCTAATAGACGCACCCCTATCAGAAATACCATCTGTGAATGTATTATAATCAGCTGTTTCAAATTTACCTGACATTCTTTCTTCATTTCCTTCTCCATACACTTTCATATGTTCTATATGCTTTTCTCTTAATTTATCAATAGCTTCATTTATATATTCTAATCCAGTTTTACTTCCTTTACCCTCTCTCATAAATACAGTGCTAAAATTTGTATGACAACCGGAACCATTCCAATTTCCTTTTAAATACTTTGGTTCTAAACTAATTTCTAGACACTGTGTATCTTCACATAGTCTATTTAAAATATATCTTGCTACCCATAAATGATCCCCCGCTGATATGCCTGTACTGGGTCCAACTTGAAATTCCCATTGACCGGGTGCTACTTCTGCATTTATTCCCGATATTCTGATTCCAGCATATAAACAATATTCTAAATGTTTTTCTACCAATCTTCTTTCAAATACATTGCCTCCTCCCACACCACAATAATACTGTCCTTGAGTATTAGATTCATTATAACCTACAGGTAATTTAGTTATTGAGTCTATTATAAAGTATTCTTGTTCTAAACCGAACCAAGGTTGCTCTTTTTCATTTTGGTCAAAAATTTGTTTGGCTAAGTAACGATTATTAGAAGGTAATGGATTATTGTTTGCGTCATATGTTTCACATAATACCAACTTACTAGAAATACCTGTAAATTTTCTGAATGGATCGTTAAACATATTTATAGGTTTTAAAATGACATCTGAATTATCACCTGATGCTTGATTTGTTGAACTTCCATCAAAGTTCCATAATGGTAAATCGTATAAATTTAATCCATCATCATCAGGACAAAAATGAAATATTTTTGTTTTACTTCTTAAATTATTATTGCTATCTATCCAAATATACTCTAAACAGTAACAAGTCATTATAATTAATTATAAAGTTATATTTAAATACAATTAAAAATTAATAAAAAATATTAACCAATTGTTTAGAAAATTGTCCATCGCTAGGGTAATGAAGACCGGTTTTAATTCGCACCGAATTACATCGTTCGGCAATAGCGTCGAGTTGGGGTTGTAATTCTGGATAAGATTTACCTAATTTTTTGGCCAAATAATATGCTTGGAAAGCATGTCCAGCTGGATAAGCTGGTGTATTAGCAGAAACAGATTTTAACACATTTAAATTAGGTTTTATTTGGTAAGGTCTAGGACGATTAATAATATATTTGAAAAATATAATTACATAAGCAACATGAAACTGAGTAATCATTTTATCAAGTTCTTGAATAGATAAAGGAACTATATTAACAAAAGCGGGACTAACACTTTTATCTGTTAAATGAAAAAAATCAATGTCATGTTGGTTTCTTAATTTAATTTCTTTTTCTATTTGTAATACTTCTGTTTCATTATTAGGATAAATACATAATGTAGGTAAAACATAAATATATCGGATAGGTGACACGATAATGAGTATTAAATAAATAATAAAAACATAAAATAATATATTCATATAAAAATGAAAATATTATTTATTTGTTAATTTAAAATCCACCAGGGAATTTTACAAGATTTGCTCCAATACCGAATCCGGCACCAGAACGAGCTCCAACAGCAAGAGAAGGAACATAAGTATCTAAAATACTAAATGTAGCAGCAGCAGTTAAAGCAATAAGAGCAACTTCATCTAAATTAAGTGCTTTCTTTGGGATGGCATAGGCAGCAATAGCAACCATAAGGCCTTCTACGAGATATTTGATAGCTCTCTTGACGAGTTCACCTAAATCTAACATTCCACCTGTCATAGTTATATAAATAAAAAAGAAAAAAATATAATTTAAATAAAGTTCGTAAAAACACTTAAATATTAATATTATAGATATTTATAATGAGTTTTTCTAAACCTGTCAATCCAAATGAGCCACCAGAGGGTGTAACACTACAAAAAAATACAGATGGAACAGAAAACCCTAAATATGTTGATTTATTAGATGAAGATAAAGCAATAGCAGGACAAAAGTTTGCTTGTATGTCTTTTATCTCACCTGAGCAAATCCTAAAACAAAAAGAAATGTATTTTTTTGAACAATTTATCAAGAAATGGGATTTTTCTAAATCTATGGAAAAATTTCTACAATTTTTAAATTTTATTTCATTTAAGTATCATGTGGATTTTGAAAAAATAACTGAAGATTTTAAAGAATTTTCTAAAGATGAAAAAGATAATTTAGTCGCAACATCTATGGAAGATGAATATAAGAATTTTCTTGATGAGAATGAAGAGGATTTACAAAAGAAATTTGATGAAGATTTTAAGTTTCAGACATCAATTCGTGGAATAAAAATAAGAGGTGTTTTTCCAACTCAACAAGAAGCAGAATTAAGATGTAAGATGCTTCGCCAAGCTGATCCTAATCATGATGTTTATGTAGGACCTGTTGGTATGTGGGTTCCTTTCCATCCAGAGGCTTATAAAACAGGAAGAGTTGAATATATGGAAGAAACCTTAAATGAGTTGATGAGTGAAAAGAAAAAGAATGAGGAAAAGGCAAAGGATGAATTTGACAAGAGAGTAAAAGAAGCAAAAGAGAAGGCTATTGAGGAAAATAAAAAGAAAGCAGAGGAAAGTGGAAATAAATTAACACAAACAATTACTAAAGAAGGAGAACTAGTTTCTGTAGCAAATATGAATACACAGGAAGGAACAATGGGGGAAAATGCAAGTTTAGAGGATGTAAGAAAAGAGTTATTTGAAGGAGAAAATATTGTAACTGATCAAAATACAGATAAAGGTTTAAGTCAATTAACAGAGAATACAGTAACATTTAACCTAGGAGAACAAAAAGAAGAGTAAATAATAAAATATAATATTTAAATGTAATTTTATATATTATATAAATGGTATTTGGGTCAGAAAAAGAAGAGTTTGCGAAAAATGAAATTAGGAAAAAAATAATAGCATTACAAAGAGAGATAAATAAATATGAAAATGATATAATAGAGATAAATGAATCTATAAAGAGGAAATGTATCAAACAATTTGGTAAACATGATTTTGAGAGAGAAATAGATAGTGGACCCTATCCAGAAAGTTGGTGGGTGTGTAAAAATTGTGGCTTTGAAAAATAAAATAAAAATAAATTATTAATATTAGTTAATGGAGTGATTAATTATTCCAGGATATTTTGGAATAATGGATTTAGATTTAACAAATATAGATACACAATTTCATAAAGAAATGATTAATTTACATTTTCAAGAAATTAAAGAATATAAAAAAGACCAACTACAAAGACCTAAACATATTCGTTATGAAAATTGTGTTAAAAGAATGTTAGATCAAATGAATCGAGACCGAGAAATAGTAAAAAAGAGAGAATTAGAAAATAATAAAAAAAAGAGGAAGAATATCAAAAAATAATAAAAGGTGTAAAAAAATAAATAAAGATTGAATTATATTTTTATTATAAAATGCTTCCGAAGATTAAAAGTCTAATATATCCTTTATTAATTTCTAATCCATCTTTTACTTTATTTAATAATGATAATAGATTAGAAAAATCATTTATTATTTCTAGAAATTATAATAATTGTAAAGTTAGTGGGAAATATGATTATTTAAGTCGTTATAGTGATAAAACGAGTATTAATGACCCATGTAATAAAGATATTATTGAATGTATTTTAAAAATATATTATGGAGAAGATACTTATTATGAAAAAATCAGTCATAATCTCATTTATTTAAAAAATGATGATAAACCATATCATAGTAAATTAGAATATAATTTATATAAAAATGACTTACCTATTAAAATATCCGAAATTGAAAAAGATTTATTAAAAAAACTTGATATTTATCATCTTTTTTAAGTTGTTTTACAATATATATATTAAAATAACTTAAAGAATTTACCATTTATTTTTTCTAACACTTATTTTTGGTCCTGCTCCTTTTTTCTGAACACTATTAGGATCATATAATTCATCTTCTTCATCACTATTAATATCTTTAGATAATTCCCAAAATTCTTTTGAACCTAATTTAAAATTACTATGATTCTGAGCTTTATACCAAAAAATTTGATCGTTCAATTTATTTGATTTCGCATTGTTATTTATTACCAAACATTCAAAATTTTCTGTGCATTGATCCATCACTTGACAAAATGACTCAAATGTAGGAAACATACCTGCATAATTCTCCCATATTCTTTTCCTATTTGCTATATACGGTTCTCGTAAAATAAATACATAATCTATATTTGTTCTTAAATTAGGAGGAATACCTAATGGATATTGCATTGTTATTACTAACATTATTTTCCAATGTCTCCCATTCATAAATAATAACCTCATCAATTTATCTTTTGTCCATTTATTATCATATAAACAATCATCTAATATTACAAATGCCCTTGCATCTATATTTGTCCGCTTATATGCTTCCATTTCTTTTTTTATCTGTTTTAATACTGTCTTCTGCCGCTTTAATATATTTTCTATAATTGCTGAATTATATTCGTCATGAATAAATAATTTTGGCACATGTGCACTAAAAAAACCATTTCCCGCTTCAGTTCCCGATATTACTGTTCCTATCGGAATATCTTGATGATAATATAACAAATCTCTTACTAAATAACTCTTTCCCGTATCTCTTCTTCCTATTAATACTATTACAGGACCTTTATTTTCATCTGGACGAAAACTTATATTTTTCATATCAAATTTCTTTAAATCTAAAGTCATAATTATAGTTTTTTAAGAAAATAAAATTATATGATTTACGAAAAATTAGTTTAAATGGTTTTTAAAATTTAGATTATTGATATAAAGATGTCTTTTTCTTTGTATTACAAAAAAAATAAAAATGAACATTTATTTAGGGAATTAGAAAATTCCAACCTAGATCTTAAATCTTTACAAAATTATATTCCTCTTTATGAAAACTTTTTCTCTTTAAATGAATCTAATTTTAATAATATTAATTTAAATCATAAATTTCATTTACACTCCTTAATTAATTCAAAATCACGAAATATACTTAATGCTAACATTATTGACATTTCAAATAATATTAAAAATACATCAGTATTTTGTAAATATTCTCCTTTATTAGACCCTCTTAAACTCTTAACTGGTAAATATGACTCCTCTTTTAATTCAATTACTACATTACCTACTTTATATAATCATAATCAATGTATTCCTAAATTAATTGATAAAAATAATAATTCATATGTAGATGGATTTTTTACTTATTTATCCAGTCAATTATTACATCATTTTAATTTTATTCACGGTATCGATTATTATGGTTCTTTTTTAGCTATTCAAAATAATTTTTTATATAATATTGTTGATGATTTTTCTTACTTAAATGAAAGTAGCTATTTTCATGAAAATACTAATAAATTATTTTTTATTGATAATAAGGAATATGAAAATATATTTAATATTGACTCTAGAAATAATAAAAAAAAAATTATTATTAATGAAAAATTAGAACCTTTAAATACAGATGACTTAAATGAGATTGATTTTCAATTATTTACTAATGAAAATGATAAACCTATTATTATCGATTTAAGTGATGTTTGTATTTATAACACTATTTTACCTGATAAAAATGATTCTGATGACTCATCTTGTAGCTCTAAAAGCTCAAACACATCTATCAATGAAGAACTTGAATCTGAAAATGATGATGACGAAAGTTCACAAGAAAATTCCTCTACAGAAGAAGAGGAAGATGATGTCTATTGTAAGATAAATGAATTCCCTATACAAGTAATATGTTTGGAAAAATGTGAAAATACCCTTGATTTTTTAATGGAAAATAACTTAATTAATAATAATGAATGGACTTCTTGTTTATTTCAAATCATCATTATGCTCTCTGTTTATCAAAAAACTTTTTCATTTACTCATAATGATTTACATACTAATAATATTATGTTTATTCCAACTGATAAACCATTTTTACATTATTATTTTAATGGCACTCATTACAAAGTCCCTACCTACGGTAAACTCTATAAAATTATAGATTATGGTCGTGCTATTTATAAATATAATGGTAAAAATATGTGTAGTGATAGTTTCCATCCAAAAGGCGATGCTGCTTCCCAATATAATTGTGAACCTTATTTTGATTCTAAAAAACCTAGATTAGAACCTAATCCTAGTTTTGATTTGTGTCGATTGGCTTGTTGTATATTTGATTTTTTTGTTGAAGATGTATTAGAAACTAAACAAATCATTCAAAAAAATAAAATTGCTGCTCTCATTTATTCCTGGCTTTTAGATGACAAAGGTAGAAATATTTTATATAAAAATGATGGTGATGAAAGATATCCTGAATTTAAACTTTATAAAATGATTGCTCGTTCTATTCATAACGCTATTCCCGAACAACAAATCTCAAATGAAATATTTAAAAAATATATTGTTAGTAAAAAATCTATTAACAAAAAAACCAAAATTATTAATCTTGATTTAATACCTAATCTCTCTACTGAACATAATTAAATATTTTTACATAGATATAATAAAAATATTTAAAATGATGGATTGTCTACAAAAGCCATTGTTGCCTTATTTCCTCCCTTGATATCTTTTATATCAAATTGACTATATAACATTATACCTACTACAGCCGCAAAATAAACTAATAAAGTCTCTTTTATTATTACTTTCAATGGCTTCTTCTCATCTTCCGGTAAAAATTTCATCTCCAAAAACTTAAATAAAAAGAAAACAACCGAAATCGCTAAAGAATAAATAAAACTTTCTTTCATTTGTATTAACTTAAAATAAAGTTAATATAAATTTAACGAAATTATGTCAATATTTCTATTTCTTCTAAACCTAATGGAGCTTTGTTTAACTCTTTTGGCTTATCTAAATCATGTACATCTAAATCACCTAAGTTTATTTTCTCTCCTATTGTTATTTTATCATCATCATCCTCATCTTCCATCTCCTCTAACTTTCTTGCTTCATTTCTTTCATTGCTTATCTGCTCTAATCTCTCTTCTGTCTTCGGTGCCTCTATCTCTTCTATTATTTTATCAACACTTATCGCTTGATCAATATCATTAAATTTTATTTTTTCCTTTGACTCTTCCAAAGGTTCAATTTCTAGTTTTTCCTCATCTTCCTTTTCCTCCTTTATTTCTTCATCTACAGATTCTTTTAATTCCTCCTCTACTGGTTCAGTGGAAATAATTTCTTCTTTCTCCTCTACTTGAATATCCTCCTCTATTGATTCATCTAAATATACTTTTAAGATATCTTCTACCGGTATATTATCTCTTATTGAATTCAATATTTCTTCTCTTACTATTAATTCTACCTCTCTATTATGCTTTTGTATTTGTAAAGGTGTTATGTTTTTCTCATACAAATATATATTTTTATATAACTTTCTTGCTGTATTTATATATGCCTTATGAATAAAATCATTTAACGAAGGAATATTTATATCTATCTTCTTTTGTTTATTCCCTACACGCATACAGGTTAAACTTTTTAATTGAATAATATGGACACAACTTATTAAATCTGTTAAATATCCACAATTACTTTTTTCTACAATTCTTTTTGTCTCTGTTTCAACTATAGTTGGATTCCACTTTGGAATTCTAGCTAAAAAATTCTGAAATGTCATTAAATACTTTTCTAATTCATCATTCTCTTCACATAAAGTCCATGCCTCGTCAAATATAGACTTAAATCCCTCTATAATTAATGGTGTTAGTGTATTAATTAATCTAGAACACCACTCATTACGAGACTCCTGTAAACTAGTTATTGAATAGTCGTCCATTTACATAAAACTAATATTTTCTAAATTGTAATCTGAACGGATTAATAAAAAATTTAAAATACACATCATTAATAATTTCTCATCTCTAAATTCCTTCTTTATTTTTTGTATAAATACTAAATATTCATACTTTTTTCCTTCGTCTATTTTTAAATCTTTTATATATTCAACTAAATCTAATCCACTATACCCCTTTTCATATAATTTCTCTGCGTTTTCCCATATTTTATCTTTTTCACTCTTCTCTATCAAACTTTTAAACTTTATTTTTTTCTGCTTTATTAATTTACTCTCTTTAAAATTATTTTCTAAATGATATTCATGTAAATTATTTATATTTTTTGGTAACTCTGGTGTCGGTATAAATATCTCACAAAATCTTGATAATATTGGTTTTAATAACTTATATTTATCGTCTACTACTATAAAAAATCTTGTTGAATGACTAAATAATTCTATACACCTCCTAAGAGCTGACTGCGCATCTATTGTTAATTTATCTGCATTTAATAATATTATACTCTTGAATATATTACCATCTTGTAAATCTATATTTGTCCTAGCAAAAAATTTTAAATCATCTCTTATAAATTTTATTCCTTTACCATGCGCGCAATTTACATTCATTACATAATTTTTCATATATTTAGTATCATTATTGTATATTTTTTTTATAAAATCAAATAATATTGTTTTTTTTCCTACTCCAGAACTTCCATGAAAAATTAAATTTGGAATTTTTTTATTCACTATAAACCCATCTAATTTTTCTTTTATATTTTCATGAATAAGTAATGACATAATACATTACTTATTTATTACTTTTTAACTATTTATACTTATTTATATTTTCCTTGATCTTTTTCTTTTTTTTCTTTCTCTTTTTTTAGTTTTTTTTCTACCACCTTTTTGTTCTATAGATATAAATTCAAATTTCGGTTTCAAACCATCTACTTCACATTTTAAAATTCCACATTCTTGTTTTGAACTTATCATCCGATAATCTATTGTCTCACTTGAAAATACAAAGTTTATATTCTCTGGCACAGCATCATCCAAATCTGTTCCACCAGTTCCTACTATGAATTGCTTTATTTCCATTTGTTCTTCTTCGTTTTTTAATGTAATTAAACCTTCTTGATATAAATGTAAATCAGCACATAAATAAAAATAATTTATTTCACTTCCTAATAAATTATAAATTTCCAATAATACAGGTTTAAAATAAGGTATATCATTTAACGGAGATTGTTTTATACCATTCTTATATTTAATACCTGTAATTGGTTGATGACCTATTATAATCAAGTTTTTTATACTTCCTATCGCATTATATTGATTTATTTTTTGAAAAATTAAATTATATTGGTATTCTTTTACATTATCTATAGTTTCAAAATTTTTGCCTAGAAAAATATTATAACATGGTAGAAATTTAACAGCATCAATACTATAAACATCACTATCTATCATTAATACCAAAGTTCCATTATTCATCATTATATCTTTAAAAAATGTATAATCTATATTGCTTCCTTTTGATTGATTCTCTAATTCTAAAATACTACACGATTTACTTTTTTCCGCATTTTCTCCAATAAATAATTTTGGCTTTTCTGGATTTAAATTTGTTTCTAAATCATGATTACCCAAAATCATAAATATCGGTATTTCTTTCGGTAATAAATTAAATCCTCCTGCTAATTTACTTGGAATTATTAGTTTCCTTTTCTCTCCTTCAATTGTTTGTTCTTTTTTTGGATAATAATTATCACCAGCAATCACTACAAAATCTACCCCACTTAAATTTGCTTCTAATAATTTCATTACTTTTTTTAAACATCCTATTTCTTTTTCTTTTCCATTTTTTATTTTAACATTTAAATTATTCCAACACCCAAAATGTATGAAACTACTCATTCTTGTTAATATAAATAAATATTAAATAAAATTGATTCTATTTAATATTTTTATTAAAAAGTATTTAATAATGAATGTAACTGACGATCATTTAATCGCTAATCCTAATAAATATTCTATAAACATTTTGGAACAAAATATTCACAATCTTAATAAAAAAATATTATTAGCTACTCAAAAACTTACTGTTGAATTTTGTATTAAATATATTTTAGATCTTGATATCGATAACGGAAGTGAAGATTCTTATATTTATGATGTAGATTACATATTAGATTTTCAAACACATTTAACCCGACAAGAATTTAAAGAATTATTAGTTCTTGAACAAGTTTAATAACTGCTTAAACTTTGAGTATATGGATTATCTTTAAACGCATTTAGAATTTCTGGTTGAATACGGTCACAATTTATACAATTGTCATAATATTGTGGAACATTTATTTTTCCATAAGTTTCCACAGAAGGTATAGCACCATTAATTCCAGAATTTCCATTTCTTACCCATAATCTATTATTATCTCTATCTGAATCTTTTTTATCGATATGTATATTCTCATCTGAATTAAGTAATGACATTCCTCCTTGATTTGGTCTATTCTTATATGTCTTATTTACATTATTTCGCTGATTATATGCTGCATTATATAACGCTACACCACTATTCATTCCTCCATCTCCATAATATTGACAATTTGTTGTGTCTCTTTCCTGCTCAACTGGTTGTTGAACTGCTACTGTGTAACCACCATCTTTTTGTCCTTCTACATTCAAATGTGTCATATCTAACTTACCCTCAGTTGTTTCCCTTATAGTTGTAGGGGTTCTATCAGCAGGATTATAAACAGGTAATCCTGAAACATGTTGTTGAACATTACCAGTTGGGTTAATATTGCCAATAACATTTTCCTTTCTAGATGGTCTTAAAACATCCATTAAAGGTGCTACAGCTGCTTTTAAAAAGCCATTAACACCAAAATAAGATGTATTGGTAGTTGAACGATTATTAGGAGTATTTTTAAATCCAGATACACCATAATCACCTTCAGAAGCACCTCCATTTCCTACAGCATTACAATTAGATATTGGATTAGATGCTAATTGAGGTCTTTTGGGTTGTTCATATTCTCCTGGAGTATACATTTTTGTTCCTTCAGGATTAGAATCAGCACCAAAATATTCCATGGAAGTAGTAGATCTATTTACAGCTCTATCTACTTGAATGGCTCTTGATGTTTGTCCTTTCTCTAAACCTGTTGTAGTAAGCCATCTGTCTGGTGTATTAATAAAATAAGTATCTGGTAAATATTTTTCAACCTTACCTTGAGTTTCTTGAGTGGCAGGTGCCTTAATATAATTATAAGCTGGACCTTCGTGATTTGCTAAACCAAATGTTTGTTTAGGATTTGTAGCTACACGTAATTGGTCTACATTTCTATCAACCCATTTTTCACGTGCGGCCATTCCAGAATTAAATCCTAATTGACCTTGACTTGTATAACCAGCATCTAATCCAGGGGCAACTTTTTGTTCATCCCATAATTTTACATTTGACATTTTAGATCCGGGCATAACACGAGATTGATAAAAATCACTCATATTTGGAGCACCATTAGCATATCTTATATCTTTTTGAGGAGCAAATAAAGGTGCTTGTTCTTGTTTTTTTATTTGTTGACTTCCACTCCCATTCATATTATCCAACACTGATTCTGAAATATTTGGATTTTGTGTACTACCTCTTATTCTTCCACCAAAAAAAGGTGCCATATTATTATGTTTAAAATCTGTTTTTTCAACTGTTTCTCCTGTTAAACTTTTAAAATCGTTTGTCTTTGACACATTTCCAAATTGATCTGGTCCATTTGCAAATTGTTGATATACTTTGGGATTGAAAAATCTGTCTGTTACGGTATTAGGATCTCTATATTTATTAGGATTTGTTTGACTAACATTCGCTAATTTAGGAAAATTTATAGGAGGAGGAACTGGAGAATCATTAAATTTTTTCCCCATATTTTCATATCCTTCTTTCTTTTTTTCTTGATTTGAAGCGACATATAAACCTCCTAATGCTAGTAGTGGGACTGCTAATTCCATTATATATATGTAATATATTTTTATAAAAAATTATTACTTATTTATTTTCTAACAATTCCACATGTTCTTGTATTGGAACAATTATTTACATCTTTATTTCCAAATCCACTAAAAGCTTCAGCACTTAATACATTACTCCCTCCTTTCGAAATACAAGGAGCTTCGGCAACAAAATAATCCTTTTCCAACATTCGTGTATTCAAATTATTTTGAAAAGGTATACAGGTATTCTCTTGAGGATTTAAAGGTAAAATATACCAATTCACTTGTTCTAAATCTCTATACCACCATGCCGGATCTGTTACTCTCGATTGTTCAGTAAAAGGATTACAACTGGGAAAGCTCATTTTATTTGATTTAACCTCTGATGATTTATAAGTTTTACAATCTCTATTTAAATTAATAGATAATCCCATTAAATCGCTTTCTAAGTTTGTTGAATCAGTTCTTAAATTTGCACCCCATTGCTCCATTCTAATATGAGGATCATCCATAAAACATGGCTTATCACCCCAACCTGGCTTATTTATCATATATCTACCCGGACCAGTTGCTTCCTGGTTTTGTTTTTTTATTCTACATGGATCATCATTAAATCTCGTAAATGACATATATACTATTATAATAAAAAAGAATTACTTTTATTTTTTATTTAAAAACTTTTTAAAATATTCCATATATGAGTAATGTTTCTATGGAAATAATAGATAAACAAACTATTTGTCTTAATATGATTGTTAAAAATGAAGCACATATTATCACTAAAACATTTGACAATTTATTTAAATTTATTCATTTTGATTATTGGGTTATTTCTGATACTGGCTCTACAGATAATACCAAACAAATTATTCATGATTATTTTAAAATGAAAAATATTCCTGGTGAACTTGTTGAACACGAATGGAGTGATTTTGGCACTAATAGAACATTAGCTTTACAATCAGCATATAATAAATCTGATTATTTATTCATTTTTGATGCTGATGATTCTATTCATGGTGATTTTAAATTACCTAGTCAACTTACATTTGATAAATATGATATTCAATTTGGTAAAGGTTTTACTTATGTCCGACCCCTCTTAATTAATAATAGAAAACAATGGAAATGGGTAGGCCTTTTACATGAATATTTAACTCCAATTTCTAATAATATTAAATCAACTTCTATTACAGGAGATTATTATTTAGAATCTGGTAAATCTGGAGCCAGAAGTAAAGACCCGAACAAATACTTAAAAGATGCTGAAATTCTTGCCAAAGGCTTTGAACAAGAAAAAGACCAAGGACTCGCTAATAGATATGCTTTCTACTGTGCACAAAGTTATAAAGATGCTGGCAATATTAATAAATCTATAGAATGGTATGAAAAGGTTTTGACTTTAAATAATTGGTCTCAAGAAAAATTTTATTCTTGTTATCAACTTGGCGAATTATACAAATTTAAAAATGATCATACTAATTCCCTTAAATATTTTACCAAATCAATCGATTATGACCATGAAAGAATTGAAGGTATTGTTAATGCAGTAGAATATTATTATAAACAAAGCCAACATTCTATGGTAAACATGTTCTATAAAAATTATAAAACTTATCAAAAAAATCTTGAAAATAAATTATTCCTTTTTGAAGATAAATATAATGATAAACTTGAATTCTTTAATTCTATTTCTTCTTTTTATGTTAATGATAGAGAATCCGGATATGAATGTTGTAAAAAAATCCTTATTAACTGTCTTCAAGGCCCCGTCGAAATTAACCAAACATTCTCTAATTTACAATTTTATATTCCTCAAATAAAAAACGATTCCAATTCTTTTGAACTTTTCAAGTCCTATAGTCATATTTTTAATATTAATTCCCGAGATACATCCATGTCTTCCTCTCACATTACTATATGGAATATTTTATTTCAAGAAAATCGTAAACATTTTACTAAATATGTTCCCTACAATTTTCAAAATAAAACTAATCCTAAAATTATTATAACATTTACTACTTGTAAAAGATTCGATTTATTTGAGCAAACTGTCAATTCTATTTTGAATACATGGGAAGACAAAGAAAAAATAGATTATTGGTTTTGTGTCGATGATAACTCTTCTAATGACGATAGAGAGAAAATGAAAGAAAAATATTCCTTTATTGATTATTATTTCAAAAATGAAAGTGAAAAAGGACACAGAGAAAGTATGAATATTATTTGGAATAAATTAAAATCTCTCCAACCTAAATATTGGATTCATATGGAAGATGATTTTTTATTTTATTATCCAATGGATTATATTTCTCATGCTATCAAAGGTCTTGACACGATGAATCATCTTAATGTAAAACAAATCCTTTTTAATAAAAATTATGGAGAAACTATTGAAAATTATAACATCAAAAGTCATGTCGACTTTTCTATAAAGGATTATGTTATTCATGATTATAGACCTAATTTCTCTCCTAATATTCCTAATTGTTATTATTGGCCTAACTTTAGTTTCCGTCCTTCTCTTGTTGATGTTTCTACTATTCTCTCTATTGGTAATTTTGATAGTCCTAATCAATTTTTTGAAATGGATTATGCTCATAAATTTACTAGTTTTGGTTTCAAATCTGCCTTTTTTAATTTATTAACCAATAGACATATTGGAAGACTTACTTCCGAAAGACATTTGAAAAACTTACCTAACGCCTATGATTTAAATGATGAAAATCAATTTACAAAAGAAGAATTGTTTCCTTGTTCACTTATTAATTTGGATAAAAGAGAAGATAGATTGAACTACTGTAGAGAGAAATTAAAAATTAAATTCAATCGATATTCTGCGGTAGAAGGAAATAACTTACCTTTTTATAAACAATTTCTCTCTTTATTGAAATTCATTGACAACAAACAAGTCGTATTAGGAGAAATCGGGTGTAAATTAAGTCATTATGACTTATGGAAAAACATTCAAAAATCTACTTTGATATTGGAAGATGATATCATGGTCCATGATCAAACATTTAACCAACTTAAATTAGTTTTTGAAAATATTAAAAATATTAAAGTTGATTGGGATATTTTATTTATTGCTGGTCAATGGACTCCTAATTATGATTTTAATTCGAATTGTTATATGAAATCCCATAAACTTGAAGATTCACAAAAAGGAACTGTATTTATTGATATAGGTAATTCTTTTTATGAGAGAAATTATATGTTTCAACAGGATGTATTCAATACACCTTTATATCGAACTACAGCTGGATATATTATAAGCCCTAATGGAGCTAAAAAATTATGTTCTATTATTGAACAATCTCCTGAGTATTTTATGAAAGAACCATTAGATATGTGGTTATTGAATTTGGAAAAAAATAAACAAATTAAAATGTTAGATAGTTTTCCTCATCCTATTTACCAAGGAGGGTTTGATTTAATGAAAGAAGAATGTTTATTAAGAACGGATATTGATAGGTCGAAAAAGATTAAATTTCAACTAAATTATGATAATATATTTGATCAATTTATATTTATCCCTCAAAAAGACGAAATTGGAAATGATTTACATTATAAAGGTAATCAAGCTATTTCATCCTTATTATTAGAATGTTCAAATCATCCAAAGGCATGTGGAGTTAATACTTTGGGGTTTTTTAAGAGAGATATTTCAAATCTTAAAACTTCTCCTTATTTTCAACCAAAAGATGGTATTTATATTAAAAAGGATTTTTATTCCAAAAAATTTTTACAAAACGAACCTATTACGCGAGTCAAATTAATTGGAAATTTTTGGGATTCAAGTAAAGAATTAGTTGATGAATTTAAATTAATGATTCCCAATAAACTAGATATTTATGAAAATATTCAAATAACAGATCGAGATTCTAATATAGATTATTATGTCATTTTAAATATGCCAAAAGACGAATCTGTTTATTATGATCCTAGTAAAACACTGGTTTTTTCAATGGAACCTGATGTTATGAGAGAAAATTGGGGAAAATGGAAACAACCTTCTAGTAAAGATTTTATGTATGTACATAATAAATTAAATCCTGTCCAATGGAGATTAAAAAATATTCCAGATAATTTTAATAAAACTGAAAATAAATTAGCTTCTATAATGAGTAGTAAAAAATTTTTTATTGGTCATCAAAAAAGAATTGAATTTATTAAAGTATTACAAAAAGAAAATATTATTGATGTATTTGGAAAGGAAAATTATCATAAATTTGAATGTTATAAAGGCAAAGTTCCTAATGAAGATCCTAGCCTAATTTTAGGTAAATATAAATATTATTTTATGTGTGAAAATAATAAACAAGTAGATTATGCAACAGAAAAAATCTGGGAACCTATTATTTGTGAATCTCTATGCTTTTATTGGGGATGTCCCAATTTATCTGATTATATTGATTCAAGAGCTTATGTGGAACTAGATTTGAATGATATGGAAAAAAGCAAGGAAATTGTTAAAAGAGCTATAGAAGAAGATTGGTGGTCACAACGAATAAAATATATAAGGAAAGAGAGAAATAAAATATTAAATAGATTTGGATTTTTTCCAATGTTAAAAGATTTATTGAGAGAAAAGGACAGTTTCCAAATATATAATGTATGGCATCATAAATTATTTGATGAATGTTATAAACATATGAGTATTTATGATAAATCTAAAATTACTATGTATGGAGTCAATGAAAAATATGAAAAAATATATAATAAAAAAGCCAATTATAATATTTTAATGGAATATGATTTACCTATTTATGACAAAGGTCTTCAGGCAAGAAATTATTGTCAAACTTCCGCTTTAATTCACATCTATAAAAATCAACTCTATAAAAAATATGATTATGTAGGTTTTATTCAATATGATATGGAAATTCAAGAAAAATTTATTGAAAATATGGAAAATATTATTCAATCAAAAAAATCTGATGAAATATTGTTATTTAGCCTTAATCCTAAGAAAAAAACACCTTTTCATTTGTTTTTACAAAAACATGGAAAAGAAAAAGTATTAGATCCTGTCGGTATTATTGAACCTTATGAAAACTCTATCTTACAAAAATATAATGATTATTTTAATACTCATTTTACTGCTAATCAAGTTGTTAATTGTAAATATGATTTTTTTATTCCATTACTTCACACATTTTTAATTCCTAATTATCTCTTTGAAAAAATGATGGACTGGTTTGATTACTTTTTTGAATGGTTAGATAAAAATATTTATAATATTACTGGTATGGATCCTGCTTCATTTACCGAACGCATGATTAGCTTGTTTTTTTGTTTAGAAATGATGACAAATAAAAAGATAAAATGTATAGAAATGGAAGTTAGACATGTTTGGCCTTTATATCACATGAAAGTAGATTTTGATAATTATAAAAATTTTGATTCCAATTTAATTAAGACTAAATATGAGTCTTATCAAAAAGAATATATTAATAGTTCTTTATTATATCAATATTGTAAAACTTGTGAATCCTCTATCTATATTAGTAATAATAATTTTTCCTTATCTTCTTATATTTTAGCACATGCCTTAGTTAATAATACTCACTCTATCAATAAAGAAATTATATTTCTACAAAAAGAAGAAAATAAAGAAAATATTAAACAAATTATAACTTTTTCTAATAATGTTCAAGAACTTCATGTCAGTCTTAATTTAATTAATAATTATGTTTCAAATTCCAATATAGATATCTTATTTATTGAAAATTTAAAAAATCAACTTGAACAATGGAACCATATTGAAAACCTTAAAAATCAAGTGAATAAATATATCATATTTGAAATGGATACAACTGATTCTTTTATGTTAATTTCTCTCTATCAGTTTTTAGAAAAGGACTTTAGATGGATAGTTAGAGAGAAATTCATAAATAAAAAGGGATTTATTATTTTACAAAAACAACAAACTATAAAATTAAATAATATTTATGGAATTGAATCGTGGTCCAATATTGCTGATATTTCTATTGTTGAAAAAGGAAAAAATTATACTCATATGACTTTGGAAATAATGTCGAAGAGAGAAAATACCAAAATATTCATTCTTAATGATTTAATTCCAGATTATATTTCTTTCTTTATTTCTCTCAACAAACCTTTTACTATTCTTAGTCATTCTAATTTAGATTATTGTATGCCTTATTTTACCTATCCTAATGTAAATACTTCTATGAGAAATAAAATTGATGAATTATTTAAAAAACCTGAATTAAAAGCTTGGTATACCAAAAATCCAGCTATTATTCATGATAAATTAAAAATATTACCTTTAGGACCTAAATGGAATTGGTCTTCTAGAGAATTATTTGGAGAAGATAGAGAGAAAATAATGATTTATTATAACCAACTTGATGCCGAAAAGAATTTCCATTTATTTAAACAGAATTTAATTTACACGAATTTCTCTCTACATACTACTGACTCACCCTTCTTTTCTCCTCATATTCAGATTCGCAACAATCTACATTCTCAAATTAAAGATAGATTCCCTATGGAGAAAAATACTGATTTTTATACTTATATGGATTCCTTAAAAAATAGTAAATTTTGTTTTAGTCCTCCTGGTAAAGGCATTGATACTCATAGAGCCTATGAAGCTCTATTAATGGGTTGTGTTCCTATTATGGTTTCTACTCCCATTGATAAAGTATTTGAAGATTTACCTGTAATAATAGAAGATGATTGGAGTAAAATAGATGAATCGTATTTAGAACAAAAATATAAAGAATTAAAAGAGAGAAAATACAACTTTAATAAGTTGTATTTGGATTATTGGGAAAATTTATTTTTACATAATTGAATTATTTTATAATAATATTTTTTGAAGTATTATTATATAATGTCGCAATTTAATCTTATAGGTCAATCCAATATAGGCGCAACTATTTTACCATTTAAAGTAACAGAAAATCTTTCTATTTATACAACAGATTTTTCTAATAGTAATATTATAGATGTTTCATCATTAACAGTTAATCAGTTAAATTGTAATAATTTATCTGTAATTGATATTGATATTTCAAATGCTAATTTTACAGATGTTTCGAGTAATATTAGTTTTAATGATGCTTTGGGAATAATAGATAATAATGAAGATTTATCTTTATTTTTTAAAAATACTAAAAGTTTAGTTAAAACAAATGGTAATTCTACCCTAGGTTCTTTAGAGGCTACAAAAGAATATTTATACAATTCACCTAATAATTTTTCTGAAGGTATTCAAACTGTTATCGAAAGCTCCTCAGGAGCATCTATTTCTATGAATCATTATGAAGCAAGCACTAGTGATGGTCCTAGATTAGTCATGAGAAAAAACTATGGTGATTTTAATACTTTACAGGATTTATCTTTAAATACTATATTAGGATCTTTATGGTGGTATGGACATAATGATGGTAATTATAGAAGAGCAGCCCAAATTAACACATATTCAGGTAGTAATACATCAGGCTCAAATGTTCAAGGATACACTGATTTTAGGTATAATACAGGTAGCGGTGATGTAACTATGATGTCTATAAATAAGGATTCATACCCATTAACATTAACTCGTTATGCTGGAAGTTCAGGCAATCATTTATGTATTGGTGATTCAGCATCAACAGGTACTCCGAAGATTAATATATTTGATGATAAAACTGGAACAAATGGAACTCAATGTACACTTGGATATACATATAAATATGGTATTGGAGGTGTTGATGGTGCTGATTTTGATAAATTTGTTCCTGGTATTTTCAGTATATTTCCTGATTCAAGTGGAGTAAGTGATGCCTATCCAGCATTTTTTAGAACATGGGGATATGGTGGTATTGGTATTGATGCTGCTCAACAATATGTTGTAGACATATGTGGCTCGGGCGCAGCATGGTGGGGAACTTCTAGTGATAATGCTCCTTCCTATTGGACTAATTATGGTAACTTTGCTTCTTCAGGAGCATATAATTTAGCGCTAAGTTGGAATGGATTTAGAAATGCTTCAAATCAATGGAGTTCTATGAAAGCTAATAGCTCTTCTGGACCTGGATTTGGTGATGAAAAAGCTGGATTACTAACAATTTCCGGCGTTGGTTTAAATTTTTATGCATCTGGTAGTTGGCCAACTGGTTCAAGTGCTCTACCAAACCCAAATAATCAGATAACTGGATCTATTTTTCAAATTCATCCTAGTGCAGCACTAAATATTCCTAGTGGTGTTGGTAATCTAGGCATTTATACTAGATTCACTGTAGGTGATACAACTAATACAAGTGGGGGGAATCCATCATCAAATAACTGGTATTTAGGAACTAATTTAAAAGATGGAACATCAGTTGGTAATTATTCAGCTTATAATGTATTTACTCAAGCTGCCTATTATTTGGGACAAAATAGTAATGCTCGTGCTTTTAGAATAGGCAGTGGAGGGAATTGGTCCACGGGAGGAGTAAGTCTTGCAGCAGGAGCAACATCTTGGGGGACTTTTTCGGATTCTAGATTAAAAGATATATGTGGAAATATAGTAGATGGTTTATCAAAAATTACACAATTAAATCCAGTTACATTTAATTATAAAGTAGATCCATCTGGTCAAGCTTTAAGATTTGGATTTATTGCTCAAGAAGTACAGCCTATATTCCCAGAAATTATAAATATCGATAATTCACCAGATCATTGGTTAAGTATGGAAGAAGAACCTTTAATTCCATGGTTGGTGGCTTGTATTAAACAGTTAAATCAAAAAATAACTACTCTTGAGAGTAGAATCGAATCTTTAGAAAATCCTTAAATAATATTTTACACCAAATCATATAAAATATTATTAAATGTTTTTCATTGTAAATGTATCCCAATCAAAATTATTTCCCCATTTCACCTTCTTATCTATCATACTATAACTTTCTCTCTGTATTATCGGCTGTTCTATTGCCAACCAGCATTCATATTCTGGATGTATTTGCGTGGTATAAAACCAATCTATATTCTGTTTCTTCTCTCCCAATTCTTTTTTATCAAATGTAGACATTTTATCCAATATTACATCATACATATGACTAGGAACAATGTAGGCATGATTACACCAAATAGTTCCGCGAACCCATTTATCATTTTTTTGAAGCATTTTGGTAAGAATACCGCCAAAATAAAGCATATCCCATTTGTCAGGTAAAGAACTAATATTCAATTGTTCTATTTTATCAGAAATAAGAATATCATCTTCAAAAATTAAAATAAAAGCCAAATCATTTAACTTGGCATATTCAATCGCTTTAATGTGAGATTCAATACATCCAATAACAGGATTTTCATGCACATTATTTTGAAAAATAGTGGCTTTTAATTGCTTATCAGACAAATGTTCAATGACTTGATTCATTTTTTCAGGAGCTTCTTCCAAACATAAAACAACTCGTTCAGATGGTAATTCACGAATAATAGATTCCTTGTATAAAAGAGAAGGTTCAATAGAAGGATAGAGAGATTTATGAATAAAATATTTTTCCCAAGTAATTTCTCTCCCTTGGAATTTAATTTCTTTTAAATAAGGATTCACAATTTCATAATAATTATTTTTCAAAAATAAACTTTTAATCTCTCTATAATTTTCATCTCCATTAATTTCTACACAAAAAACTTGAATTAAGTATCTAGTATTTTTTTTAAAATACTGTTTCAATATATCCAATTCACTTCCTTCTACATCCATTCCACAAAAATCAATTACATTTGGCATTTGTTGCTTGTATAATAAATTCAATAAAGAAATCATTTCCACTTGATAGGTTCCAGCCACATAAGCATTTATTTTATCTATTTTTCTCTTTTCATCTATTTTTTCTTTAATACCACTTAATTCACGACAAGTATATTCAATAAAAGTTTTTACACAATTATCCTCATTTCCTATAGCATTATAAATAGGGCGTTTTCTATTTTTTTTCAAATCATCTTTATTAAATTTACAAGGTTCAATAGCTAATCCATCCCAACCCTTATGTTTTTCAAAAAAATAACATTGAGAATTTTCTATTCCATTACAAGCACCTAGTTCAATAAAATGTCCATTGGTTTTATTTTTGAATACATATTCGTTTAAGAATTGGTCATTTTTAAAATTATGATAATATTGTAATTTTTCTTCTTCTAACATTTCAAAAAATTGATTATTAATTAATACATCTTTTAAAATGGTTTCAAATAAATGAACTCCGTAATTATTATCTTCAAATTTATGATTAGCTATATTTACAAATTTATTACGCTCGGTCCATAAAAATGGCATAAAATTATCATGCTCTAATATTTGAATATTATATTTTAATAAATAATGTTTATTTCTCTCTAATAATAAACGATTCGTATCACGAATATGATAAGCCCAATTATTCATTCGCAATCCTGATTTAAAATTATCTAACCATATTTTTAAAAACTCGTTTTTAGGTTTACAAGCAATAAACGCATTAATTAATCCTTCTCCTTTACCTTCTTTAGATAAATACAAGTCTTTACCTGTGTTAATTACATTTTCAAAATTTTTAACTATCAACATATCTAGATCCAAATAAACACCTCCATACTCATATAATAATTCTAATCTGACTACATCGGCTTTATATTGGAAATGTTTTAATTCAAAACCATCATAATATTCTGGAACGACAATATTCTTAATAGTAATATTTCTCTCTTTCATTAAAGCATCCCAATACTTATTATTTACTGGTTGTTTATTATTATAAATAATGATTTGATAATTGGGCATATGTTGAATCATAGACTTGACGCATTTATATTGGAAATTGAAAAATGGAGTTTCTCCAAAATAAAGCAAATGAATAATTTTTGGAATAGAACTGCTATTTTGGCCATAAATAGGTCCTAGATTTGCATAAATCCACCCTTTTATATCGATTTCTAAATTTTCCATATTAAGAGCATGTTCATATCGGTCAATTGCCTTTGAAAAATTCTGTACATTTTGGTGTCCAAATCCATTAAAAAAATAAACTAATCTAGTATCTTTTTCATTTATATCACCAAAATAATCAATATATAAATCACCTAATAAACATAAATCCTTTATTTTTCGTTCATGATATAATTGAACGATTGTTTCTATCATTTGTTTTTTATTTTTATTTTTATAACTATTCAAAAGTATTTCATCTGAATTTTTATTATATTTTCCCCAACACATACCATGACCAGGTTCATAATCTTCTTGTTTTTCCTCATTTAATTTCGACTCTCTCTTTAAATCATCCCAGGCTTTTGTTGGCCCAGTAGTATAATGTTTCTCCCATCCTGCTTTGCGAACTACATCATCTATTATAACTATAGTATTTTCATGAGCTAATTCTAAACAATTTTTTAAATCACCAATAGCAGTATTGTATTCGTGACCACCATCAATAAAAATCATATCAAATTTTTCATTATTTTGTAATTTAAATTTTGGAATCGTATCTAAACTATTACCTTTAATTAATTTATGTCTAGATGAATAGTATTTATCTATATGTTTTTTACCATCATCTACATATTTATTGGATCCCAAATCAAAACTAGTTATTTTGGCAGAACTATTTATTAAAAATAACAAACTACTATGTCCTCCATTAAATCCAATTTCTAATATATTTTTTGGTTTATGTTTTCTCACTAATTCTACTAATGTTTTGGCTTTTTCTTCTATTTGAAGACTATAACCTTCCCATACATTATGATGTTTTAAAGCTTCATCTAAATGGTGAACAGCACAATAAGTCATTAATGTATGAACATGTTTATTATCCTCTCCTTCCATGATTCGTTTTAATGTATTTTCTTTAATTTTATCAAAGGAACCATAACATTTTTTATTGTCTTCTAAATTATTTAAATTATAAATTTGACTCATTTTATAATTTAATTTGTTTTTTATAAATTTATTTTAACTTAATTATATAAAGCTAATTTATATTGTGTCCCATTTAAAGTTATATTTACAAATCCTTGTTGTGTAATCGGAGTAGAGCCTAAGCTAATATCAACATTGGAATAATCAATTCCATCACACCATCTAATCGACGATACATCCAATATATTATTACATGACATATCTAAATTTCCATTTATTTTTGTATTTCCACTTATATCTAAAACATAATTTGTATCAACTACATTTTTACCTATTCCTACTGAACCAGAATTATAATAAACTGTATTTCCTGATCCTACATTCCATAAAGGCGTTGCTGTTGTTCCTGCTCCATTTAATTCTTCTAATATAATACTATTTGCAGAAGATTCTAATATACCAATTGGAATATTGGTTGAAATATCTACACCACTAGCTTCAATACTATAAGATAATTTATAATTCACACTAGAAGTTGTATTGGGATTATGTATTGTATTTAAAGTATAAATACTTGTTAATGGATCTGGAGCTAAGGCCAATTTATTTGTATAACCTATTAAACTATCACTACACAATGGAATATAAGTTCCTGAATTACTAATATCATAACTAACAAATATATTTAATCTACTATAGGGTTCATCTGAACTCTTGATTAATGTCCTAAACATTACATTTATATTACTATCTGTTCTAGATGGGGTTATATCCAAATTATATCCATTAGCATCAATCACTACACCTCTGGTATTCGATAAATCTGACAATAAACCTGAATTTTTAAACTGATAAGCAATTAATAAACCTCCAGAAGCATCTGGTCCAGGAGGACCGCTTGGACCGCTTGGACCTGTTGATCCTAAATTAGCAGTTCCAGAACCTAATAATTCTTGAATAATAATACTATTTCCTGATGACCCCAATATACCTATTTCATCGCTACCCAAATTACCAGATGGATCATATACCTCATAAAATAATTGATATCGTAATAATTCTGTAGAATTAGGACTATCTACATAACTACTTGTATATGTATCTATTAACGGTGCTCCTGCATTTGAGCTTCCTAATAATGTATCTCTAAAAACTTCTGTAAAAGAACCATCATAAAAAGGTGATGGAGCTCGTTTTACAATAAAACTTAATAATGTATTTACAGCATAACTAGTTTGATATTTACTTTTAAAATTTAATAAAAATTTACTTTCTACTGAAGATCCTGATATATCAACATAATAATTTGAAGCACTTATATCACTAGTAGTGTTATTACTTAAGTTATTATTTGATAAATCTACATTATATTTATATTGAACAATAACACCTGGAATGCCTATTGGACCAGCAGGTCCTGTATTGCCTTGATTAGCAGTTCCACTTCCCAAATATTCTTCCAATATTATACTATTAGCTGTTGTATCATCTGCTATAATTCCGACTGGGCCAGTAGAAGAAGATTCTGGTTGATAAAATAATTTGTAAGTTACAGTTTGAGTTGTATTAGGGGAATGAATCATATTAAAATTATAAATTCCATTAAAAGGAGCAGTAGCATTATAAGGACCCATAGAAATATCTTGTGCCAATAAATAGTAATTAGCATCACCACTTATATTGTAAACTATTCCTAATTTCACTCTATCTCCAGCGCTATCTCCACATGTATATTTAACCTGATATTGAACTTTTACTTTACTCAAAGTGGATTGTGGACTTATTTGTAAATTATATCCACTCGCATCATAAGCTAGAAGAGTTGGCAACCCTATATAAGGAGATGATACAGATGGTATACTATTAGAACTATCAGTAAATGTAAAATTTTCATTCGATTTGTAAACATATTGTATATTTACTCCTGCTGCTCCTGTAGATCCCGTAGAACCGGCTAATCCACCAGTTCCTACTAATTCTTGTAAAATTAAATTATTTCCAGTAGACCCTAATAAACCCATCGTTTCCCCTGATAATGGTAAATTGTTAGATGGATCATTTATAGAATAAAACACTTGATATCTTAATACATCAGTATTATTATTCGGAGAATCAATGTAATTTGTTGTATAGGAATCAATTAAAGGTGTATTGGTTAAACTATTACCTAATACAGTATCTCTAAACACTTCTGTAAAACTTGTAAAAGAATCCGCTGATGTTGCTCTTTTTATAATTAAATCTAATGAGGAATTAGAGGAAGCGCTAGTTTTATATTTTACTTTATAATTAATATAAACTCTACTTTCTGGAGCATTGAGAGAAATATCAACATAATAATTAGTTCCACTTATATCAGTGCCACTTATATCTGAAAGTTGGTCATTTACATTACCAGATAGATCATTGTTATAAACATATTGAACCACTACTCCTGGTATTCCTGTTCCAGTTGGACCAGTTGCTCCTAATCCTGTTGGTCCTTCTGGACCAGTGGGACCAGTTGGGCCTGTGGGTCCCGTAGGTCCAGTTGGTCCCATAGGGCCAGTAGGTCCCGTAGGTCCCGTTGGTCCAGTTGGTCCAGTTGGTCCCGTAGGTCCTGTAGGTCCCGTAGGGCCAGTAGGTCCCGTAGGTCCCGTTGGTCCAGTTGGTCCAGTAGGTCCCGTAGGGCCAGTAGGGCCAGTAGGTCCTGTAGGTCCAGTAGGTCCTGTAGGTCCAGTAGGTCCAGTTGGTCCCGTAGGTCCAGTAGGGCCAGTAGGTCACGTA
>Ga0233432_10000128_pt1 | contig 68279 bp, 62 predicted proteins | sample SI_122_August201_6_FD_179870 | JGI IMG/M metagenome (GOLD analysis project Ga0233432, IMG submission 179870) | Seawater microbial communities from Saanich Inlet, British Columbia, Canada - SI_122_August2016_10_MG | ecosystem: Environmental > Aquatic > Marine > Inlet | place: Canada: British... | reverse complement strand
CTCGAGGTTTATGCGGCGGTTAGGGCTGCCGTCGGTGACGAATATGCGGTCGGTTGTCGATTCCTGAGTGATGAGATTGTCGACACTGGGAGCGGCCTGGATGACGCCTGTTTTTTTGCTACGGAGTTTGCCCGCGCAGGCATGGATTTTTTGAGCCTATCCCGAGGCGGAAAGTTTGATGATGCCAAGCAACCCAAGGTTGGGTGGGCCGCCTATCCTTACACTGGCCGCAGTGGCTATGAATGTATGCCCGCGTACTTGTCTGATAAGCAAGGGCCTTGGGGCCGCAATACAGAGCCTGTGGCGTTATTGCGGAACACTGTGCGTGGTGCCGGATTCGTGACACCCGTCATATCGACCGGTGGGATTCATAGTTTTGAGCAGGCTGAGTCATTGCTCGCTGAGAATAAGGCGGACGTAGTGGGATTCGCCCGGCAGGCGTTAGCTGATCCAGATTGGTTCGAGAAAGTTCGCCTCGGTCATGGTGAGGAGGTTCTGCTGTGTCGCTACAGTAATTACTGCGAAGGGCTCGACCAAAAACATAAGCAAGTAACCTGCGAGCTTTGGGATCGCAAGGCGCTTGATGCACCCGAGGCAGTGCTGGCCTCTGACGGGAAGCGTCGTCTTACCGCGCCCCAATGGCGTCCAAAAAACGCCTAGATCGACGGTTCATTCCGCGAACATCTGGGTTGCCCCTGCAGCTGCAGTGATTAACCTTATTACGTTGGCTGATCACCCAAAGGGGTATGGTGCGGGGATGCGGATTCATGCACGATGCCAGACTGAAAAGTGTGATGGGTAAAAGGACTCGTAAAGCACTTTGCTAACCTTAAAGTACGGTGAGCGTCTGCTGGAGACGGTCCCGGACTGGCACTGGAGTGGTCGTCATGCAGCCTAAGCTTTCGGATACAAGTTTACTCAAGACAGCATCATATGTGGCGGGCCGCTGGGCGACAGACTCTGCTGATCGGCTGCCCGTGTTCAACCCCGCTACGGGAGAGACCGTCGCCGAAGTGAACACCGTCAATCGTTCGGGCGCCGAGGAGGCCATCGCCGCGGCGCATGATGCAATGATGACTTGGAGAGCGGTGCCCGCTAAGACCCGAGCACAGGTGCTCAGACGCTGGTTCGATTTGATGATGGCTCATCAGGAAGATCTTGCGATCATCATGACAATGGAACAAGGCAAAACGCTCGCTGAGAGCCGGGGAGAGATCGCTTACGGTGCCGCTTTTATGGAGTGGTTCGGTGAGCAAGCCAAACGAATCGATGGCGATGTGATCCCTGCCCCTTCTAGTGATAGGCGCGTAATATGTATCAAACAACCGGTCGGTGTCGTGGCGGCCATTACCCCCTGGAACTTTCCCACCGCGATGATCGCGCGAAAGGCGGCACCTGCACTGGCGGCGGGTTGCAGTATTGTCATTAAGCCGGCCTCAGAGACACCCTTGTCGGCGCTTGCCATGGCGGAATTGGCGGAGAGAGCCGGCGTGCCCCAAGGTGTTCTTAGCGTCTTGGTCGGCGCCTCTTCAGAGATCGGTCCCGCACTGACCGATAGTCCGGTCGTCCGGAAACTTACCTTTACGGGCTCGACGGAAGTGGGGCGTCGTCTCGAGCAGGCCTGTGCAGCGACGCTCAAGCGAACGTCTATGGAGTTAGGAGGCAACGCACCGTTTATCGTATTTGAAGATGCGGATATCGATGCCGCGGTGCAAGGCGCACTGATCTCGAAGTACCGAAATAGCGGGCAAACCTGCGTCTGCACTAACCGAATTTTGATTCAAAAGAACATTCACGACGAGTTCGTTGAGAAGCTGGTTGCAGCGACGGCGGAACTCAAGATGGGTAATGGGCTGGATGCGGGAGTGCAGCAGGGGCCGTTGGTCAATTCTGGTGCGGTGGATGACGTGGATACACTGGTTAGATTATCAACTGAGGCGGGCGCCGAGGTTGCATTAGGGGGAGCGCGGTCTGATCTTGGGCCTTGCTATTACCAACCCACTGTACTGACTGCGGTAACGCCCGAAATGGCGGTGTTCCGGAATGAAATATTTGGTCCTGTTGCACCGGTGCTGTCGTTTACTGACGAGGAGCAGGCGATTTCGCTGGCCAATGACACTGAATTCGGACTCGCCTCGTACTTTTATACCCGGGATATTGGACGGGTCTGGCGGGTAGCTGAGGCGCTGGATTACGGAATGGTCGGTATCAATGAGGGCATCATCTCCAATGAGATGGCACCCTTTGGAGGGGTGAAAGCGTCCGGCTCTGGGCGGGAGGGCTCCAAGTACGGTATCGATGACTACCTCGAGATCAAATACATCTTGATGGGTGGGCTTGATCGCTAGCGGGCGCGACGCCGGCCTGCATTAGAGCGGGCGATAGTGTGGCAATGCACTGATTTGAGTAACAAGGGAAGGGTAATGACGATAGATCTTAATGAGTTTCGACAGACTCTGGGTCGGTTTGCTACCGGCGTCTGTTTGGTGACGGTAAGCGATCCTGAGCTGGGACCGCTTGCGACCACAGTGAATTCATTTTCTTCAGTCTCTCTCGATCCAGCCCTGGTGCTTTGGAGTATTCAAAATAGTTCCGACCACGTGCAGATTTACACCGAGTGTCAACACTTTGGCATCAGTGTTTTGAGCGAGGAGCAGGCGGGGCTATCGGGACATTATGCCCAGCGTGGGGGACACGAAGCATTGCCGGAGCACTTTTCTATCGGTTCGCAGGGTGAGCCTCAGCTGATCGACGCACTGGCTCACTTCAGTTGCAAGACCTACGCGGTTTATCCCGGGGGCGATCACCAGATTATTGTCGGCGAGGTTGTTGCCTTTGGATCCACGACGGCAACGCCGCTCATTTTCTTCAGTGGTGGATATCGTTCATTGAGCGAACAATAAGCTCTGGGGCTATGCCCCATTCAAAAACGTCTCGTGATCGATAATACCCAGTGCTCTGACATCGCGCAGGGCATCCGCATAGGCGATCAGTAAGTTTAGGGCATACTCGCTACGCGCAGCGAATTCAGCATGCAGGATTTCATCGTTGAGGGTCTCGTTTTCATTGCAGATGGCCTTTACCTGTCGTGCGATGAGGTTCTCGGGTAGCCAACACAAACGATTGTTTTTGTAACTGCTCATTCTCAGCTCAGCGATCACGTAGGCGCCACCATCGGCTGCCGAAACAGCGCAAGGTAGGGCGGGCTTATGGGAGAGCTCACCGCTCGCAGGCCAGAGCAGTAAAAAGTTTTTTAGCGCAGCCGGGACCATGCCGTGCCACTCGGGTGCGATCATTACGAAGGCATCGCTGCTATCAAGCTGTGCTTTGAGCGCGGGTAGCTCGGACCACTGCTCGCCTTGACTCCATAGCGTCTCATCCCATAGAGGCAGTGGGGTTTTTCCCAAATCCAGTGTCCAGGTGTCTACGCCGCTGCGCCGCTCAAGCGAAGCCGCAATAGAGTGGCCTACCTTTGCACTCTGTGAATCCTTGCGGTGGCTGCCAACGATAATGCCAATTCGCATATCAGTCGTGCTTAGCCAGCGAGTTCTGCGTTAAAAAGCGCCAGAGTGCGTGCTTTCGCCAGCGTTGCTGCAGAGGCGTCGTAAGAGCCGCGCTGGTCGCAATTAAAGCCATGATCCGCGGCATAGATGTGAACCGGCAGGTCGGGCTGTTTGCTCTGTAGCGTGGCCACCGAATCCATGGAGATGTGCGCGTCGAGTTCGCCAAAGTGAAGAATAATAGGAGACCTCGGTGTCAGTTCGGCGTTGTCTGGTATTCCGCCGCCGTAGTAGGCAGATGCCGCTGCGACATGCTCCAGGTTGCAGCTGGATAGCCAGGTGAGCAAACCGCCAAAGCAATACCCGACAACGCCGACCTTTCCGTGCTGCGCGGCAACGTCTATGGTCGTCTGCAGATCTGCTAATGTCTGTGCCATGTCGAGTTTTTGAAAGGCCAATTCAATTCCGGTACCCATGTCTTCCTCGGTATAGCCCAACTCTACATTGCGCTCGAGGCGATCGAAGATGGCTGGCGCAATCGCGTAGAAACCCTCGCTAGCATAGCCGTCGACGACCGACCGAATGTGAGAGTTCACACCGAATATTTCCTGAATTACCACGATGGCGCCCTTGGCTGCCCCAGAAGGACTCGCGGCGTACGCGCCCAGCTCAAAACCGTCTGCGCAGGTGATGGTAGTAGCGGCCATGTTGGTCTCCTTGTGGCGCTTTATTCCTCAGATGGGTCGCCATTGTGAACGCAGTGGCCCGGGATTGGAAACCCCACCTGCAGGTGCAGATTGGCGGCCGTGTGAAATTGGTTCTGATGTGTCGCTGTTTTCAATCTAGGGGCCGGCGATTAGACTTTGCCGTACATGATAATGGGTGTCCCCAAATGGTGCCATTGCAGACAATGATTACCGCAACGGAACTGTCAGGATTGCTTGAGCGTCGCGACGTTAAGGTGCTGGACGCTTCCTGGTATCTCCCCACAGAGGATCGCTGCCCACTTCAGGAGTTTGCAGAATGCCGGATTCCTGAGTCTCGATTTTTTGATATTGATCGAATCGCTGATCCTAGCCACTCATGTCCCCATATGTTGCCGAGTGCGCGGCAGTTTGCGGAGCACGTCGAAGCGCTAGGTGTGGGAAGTGAAGATCTGGTGGTGCTCTACGATCGCAAGGGGCTGTTCTCGGCACCGCGTGCCTGGTGGATGTTCCGCGTTTTCGGTCATGATCAGGTGCGCATATTGGTGGGAGGATTCAATGCTTGGCGGTTAGCCGGTCTCCCGACAGAGTCAGGTGAGGTTTCTGTAGGCGAGGCAGGATCGCGCTTTAGGTGCGATTACCAGCCGCAGTGGGTCGCAGATAAACAGCGCGTGCAGGCGGGAATGGGTGCCACTGGTTTACTTACGCTAGATGCGCGTTCTCCGGCGCGGTTTGCGGGGGAAGAGCCAGAACCTCGACCGGGCGTTCGCCCGGGCCACATACCCGGTTCGCGAAATCTGCACTATGCGCAGGTCGTTGCTGACGGAGGGCAGGGCCTCAAATCAGAAGCGGAGTTAAAACGGCTTTTTGCGGATGTGGGTATTGATCAGGTCGATACAGTGATTACCACCTGTGGGTCCGGTATTTCAGCCTGCATATTGGCTTTGGCGCTGCATGAGATCGGTCGATCACCGATTTCGGTATACGACGGTTCCTGGGCAGAGTGGGGCGCCGATTTGTCCTGCCAGGTTGAGAAAGGGTGAGAGAAGGCGCCCAGTCTGGTATCTTCCCGCGCTCCCCGTGTGCTGAATAGAGATGAATAAACGTTACGTCATTGGTAATTGGAAAATGCATGGCAGCCTTTCCAAGGTAGCTACCTTTTCCCAGCAGCTGCGCATTGCGCCGGCGACCGATGTGGTGGTGGCGATTGCACCTCCCTATCCCTATCTGGGTGCATGTGCAGATTTGCCCAGTGGGTGTGGCCTGGCTGGACAAGACTGCTCGGCACACAATAGCGGTGCGCATACGGGAGAGGTGTCTGCCAGCATGTTGTCGGAGTGGGGTTGCCAGTGGGTCATTGTGGGTCACTCGGAAAGGCGCACTGACCTTGCAGAATCGGATCAGCTGATTGTGGCCAAGCTGAGTGCAGCGATCAGTGCCGGTCTTACGCCTCTTTTGTGCGTTGGCGAAAGTCTGACTGTGAGAGAGTCGGGGCAGGAGGAGGCCGCAGTTCGGGCACAGTTGCAAGCGGCCTTGAGTGATATACCGCCGGCCTCACTCCTAATTGCCTATGAGCCGATCTGGGCAATCGGCACTGGGGTGACGGCATCACCTGAGCAAGCGGATGCCATGCATGCAGTGATTCGGAATGAGCTGACGGGTCTGATGGACGATGGCGCTTCAGTGCCCCTGCTCTACGGCGGAAGTGTTAATCCAGACAATGCCGGTGCCCTGTTTGATTGCCCCCACGTAGATGGAGCGCTGGTGGGCGGCGCATCACTTGATGGGACCTCCTTTTCAGAGATAGTTGAGGCCGCGCAGGCCAGCCTGAGGCAGTAATATGCAGATAGATCCCAATACCCCGGTGTTGCTCGGGGCGGGGCAATTTACTGAGCATCTCGATGCTAATTTCATCGGCATGATGCCGGAAGATCTAGCCGCCAAGGCTTGTGAAGCTGCGTTGGCCGATACGGGCGCTGGGGACGCACTCCGACAAATGGTTGATCGCCTCGTGTGTGTGAGGATGTTCGCACATTCTGTGCCGGAACCGTTCGTGCCTACCATAGCCCCGTTTGGTCACAGCACCAGTCCTCCTTTGTCGATCCTCAATCGTTTGCAGCTACCCAGTGCGAGTGCAATTTATACGCGCGCTTGCGGTGATGAGCCGCAGCGTCGGGTTTTTGAGTTGGGTTCAGCAATTCAGAAGGGCGAGATCAGGGCGGCGATGATTTGCGGCGCTGAAGCACTGGCAACTTCCCGCCACTTTCAAAAAGTCGGGATGACGGTGGATTGGAGTGATTCACCTGAGGGAGAAACCGATGATCGCGGTCCGGGCTTGGAGTTATTGTTTGATCCAGAGTTTAATCGCCATGGCGCATTTGCGCCCATCGATATTTATCCGATACAGGAGCAAGCGCGTCGCGGAGAGCTGGGGCTAGACAAGCGCAGCTATCGTGATCAGCTTGCTCGCTTAATGGGTCGCTTTAATGAGGTCGCTGCTGCCAACCCCTTCTCCATGTTTCCAGCGCCGATGTCTGTTGACGAGATCGGTTCGGAGACGTCGACTAACCGACTGATTGGTGACCCACATCTAAAATCCATGGTGGCGAAGGATGGCGTTAATCTGGCATCGGCATTGGTATTGACAAGCTTTGCTGTCGCCGAGTCCCTCGGCGTCTCTGACAGGGCGGTGTATTTGCATGGTCATGCCGCCGCCTCAGAGCCCGCAGTGCTGGCACGACCGTCGCTCGGTGGCGCAGCCGCCATGCAATATGCGTATGAGGCTGCTTTGGCAGGCGCGGGGGTAACGTCAGGCCAAATAGGCGCAGCAGACTTATATTCCTGTTTTCCCATAGCGGTATGGGTGGCGATGGACGCTTTGGGGCTGACTTTGGATGATCCGCGCCCGCTGACACTGACCGGTGGGCTGCCCTTTTTCGGCGGCCCTGGCAACAACTATTCAACTCATGGCATAGCTGAAATGGTGCACTGGCTTCGCGGTCAAAAGCGGCCAAGTTATGGCGTCGTTGGTGCGAATGGAGGCTTTCTCTCCAAGCATGCGGTTGGTGTTTATGGCAATGTGGGCACCGCTTTTCCGGATCCCGTTCCAGAACCCTCCGTAGTCGATGCGGTGGAGATCGTCGAGCGGCCCGACGGGCTTGGCATCATTGAGAGCTACACCTTTCAAATAAAAGGCAATCAAGCGCGTGCCATTGTGGTGGGTCGGCAAGCGTCGGATCAGCGGCGTTGGGTTGCAGTTGCTGACCCGGAGGACAGCGACCTACTCGCATGGTTCAGAGACGGTGATCCATTGGGTGCCGAGGTTGAAGTCAGGCCGGGTGAGAGGAATGTCGTGCGCAGACGCACCCAATAACAGTTTCAATTTAAGTGAAAAAAGGGAGTTAACCTATGGATATGAATGGAAAAGTTGCAGTTGTTACTGGCGGTGCTTCCGGCATCGGCCAAGCCGTGGCAAGGCGGTTGGCAGAAGCCGGTGGTAAAATCGCCATCTTTGACCTGAATGAAGATGCGGGTCAGGCGATGGTCGCGGAATTAGGCGTCGACAACTGTGTGTTTGCCAACGTCAATGTGGTCGACGAAGCATCTGTGAAAGCCGGTATTGAGGCTACGGTCACGGCGTTGGGCGCAATTCATGTGAACGTCAACTGCGCCGGTATCGGGAATGCCGCAAAAACTTTGGGCAAAAATGGCCCCTTCCCACTGGATCTCTGGAACACGGTCATTGCAGTCAATCTCACCGGCACTTTTAACGTGTTGCGGCTGTGTGCAGAGGTCATGGCGAAAAACGAGCCGATGACTGATGACGGCGCCCGGGGAGTCATCATCAACACCGCCTCGGTCGCTGCTTACGAGGGGCAAATGGGACAGGCCGCTTACAGCGCTAGTAAGGGAGGCATCGTGGGCATGACGCTGCCTATTGCGCGCGATCTTTCGACAATAGGCATCCGCGTAAACACGATTGTGCCTGGTTTGATTAACACCCCCTTATTTAACGGTCTGACTCCCGAGTTTGTAGAGTCGCTTTCGCAGTCGGTACTGTATCCGAAGCGACTTGGCAGACCTGAGGAAATTGCCCAGTTGGCCGCGGCGATTATCGATAATGACTATATTAACGGCGAATGTATCCGCATGGATGGTGGCATTCGCATGCAACCCCGATAAAAGGAGAGGGATCATGAGCGAAGAATCAACAGTACTTACTGATGACGCCGATGGCGTGCTTGTCATTACGATCAATCGCCCACAGGCAAAGAATGCAGTCAACCGCTCGGTTGCCGAGGGCGTCGCTGCAGCACTAGACCGTCTCGATAACGATGAGGCGCTTCGTGTGGGCATTGTAACCGGTGCCGGGGGCACGTTTTGCGCCGGTATGGACCTTAAAGCATTTGTGTCAGGCGAATTTCCGGCCGTCGAGGGTCGTGGTTTTGGCGGGATGACAGAGCGCTCTGCAGACAAGCCGCTGATTGCTGCGGTGGAGGGTTATGCTCTTGCGGGCGGCTGTGAGTTGGCAATCGCCTGCGATCTTATTGTTGCCGCCGATAATGCCAAGTTCGGGATCCCTGAGGTGAAGCGCGGCCTGGTCGCGGCGGCGGGTGGCTTGGTGAGGTTGCCGTCACAGATCCCTTATCGTGTCGCAATGGAGCTTGCGCTCACCGGCGAGTTTATGGGGGCTGATCGGGCAATGGCAATGGGCTTGATTAACCAGCTCACGGCGCCGGGTGAGGCGCTCGCTACCGCTCGTGCATTAGCCGCGCAGATCGCGGAAAACGGACCGCTGGCAGTTAAGGTAAGTAAGGCCATCATTAAGGCATCACGAGACTGGAGTGACGACGAGGCTTTCACCAAGCAGCACGCCTTAACACAACCGGTATTTACCAGCGAGGATGCGATCGAAGGTGCAACTGCCTTTGCCGAAAAACGTAAGCCCCAGTGGACGGGTCGTTAACGCGTGGCGGTCGGCTAGCAAGATCTGGCCCGTGGCGGACCGCGAGCCGGTGTTTTTTGATATGGGGGTGAAAGTATGAGCAATACTGAATTTGATGCGCTTCGCAAGGTGCTCGCTCACGATCTAATGCAGGTCTATGTGCGGCTGGTTCTGCTGCTCGCAGTGGTCTGGTTTTCTGCAGAGACTTTTGCGCCATTTCTTCCCCTGATTTTATGGTCTGTGATCCTGGCCGTATCGCTCAATCCGCTCAATCAATGGTTATCTCGCCACCTGCACATTGGCGTGGGTAAATCAGCGTTCGTATTTGTTGCGCTAGGACTGATGATTGGCGGTGTGCCGACGGTGCTGTTGGGCGTGTCTTCTGCGGATCATCTAAGGGAATGGATCGCGATACTCAGTGAGCAGAGCATGATGGTTCCCGAAGCTAACCCTCAGGTAGCGACGTGGCCCTTGGTGGGTCCTGCGCTGTATGAGTTGTGGCAGAGTGCTCACGAGGATTTAATGTCAGCCGCCAAAATTGTTCAGCCTCAGTTGCTCACGGGGGGGAAAGTGCTGCTGGGTGCTGTCGGCAATACCCTGTTGGCTCTTGTCCTTTTTTTCGTCGCCCTGCTGATTGCAGGGTTTATGATGGCTTATGCAGAACAGGGGGCCAATCAGGCGCGCCGTATGCTGGCGACCTTCACGGGTGCCACCCGTGGTGAGGAAATTCAGGAGCTGGTTGTGGCGACGGTGCGATCGGTTTCAAATGGTGTCGTCGGCGTGGCATTTTTGCAGGCGTTGGCGCTCGGTATCGGCTTTCTTATCCTCGGTGTTCCCGCCGCAGGTCTATTGGCATTACTAGTATTGTTTCTTGGGGTGCTGCAGTTGCCCAGCTCTATCGTGGTTTTGCCCGTCATTGCCTGGATTTGGCTGGTCAGCGGAATTCCCACAATCGCGGCGGCGTTGGGTTCTGCTTACCTGATGGCGGCGGGCTTGGCTGATGGGATTCTCAGGCCCTACTTACTAGGGAGAGGCGTAGAAACACCCATGCCAGTTGTATTGATTGGCGCCTTAGGTGGCATGGCCGCAGAAGGCTTAATAGGCTTGTTTGTCGGTGCGGTAGCGCTATCGGTGGGTTACAAATTGCTCATGTCTTGGGTAGAACATAGCGTATCTGAGCAGCAGGCTTTGGAAGCCAGCGCAGGATCTTCGGGCGACTGAGATGACGATACGCGTGGTCCGCAAGCAACTGCTTGCCGTATCGCAGGAGTATTATCCGCAATCTAAGAATACGATGAATATTATTACGTTTTACATAGTGATGGCCGCCGTGCTGTCGGTGACGCTGACGGCGTGCGTCGCACCGGATGGCAAGGTAGAGGCACCGGTGAGGATCCAAACCAGTTCTGGCCAGGTCTCGGCTGAGATAGGGCCCGAGGGAACGTTGGTCTATCACGATATCCCGTTCGCGCAGCCGCCGGTGGGCGCTTTGCGATGGGCTGCTCCCGAACAGCTGGAAACGCCAGACAAGGATATACAGACACAGCAAACAGCCGTCATGTGTCCGCAGCCTCAGAGTATGGCGTCGGGTCTAGATGGCGGTGAATACCATGGCTCCGAGGACTGCCTCTATCTTGATATTTATGCGCCTGGCGAAGCGATCTCCGGTGGCTCGTTGCCGGTCATGCTGTGGATTCACGGCGGTAGCAACCTAACGGGACATAAAGGTACGTATGACTTCTCGCGATTGGCAGCCCGTCAGCAGGTTGTCGTTGTAGTCATCAATTACCGATTGGGGCCCCTTGGTTGGTTTGTGCATCCTGCCATTCAGGGCCCAGATCTTGAAACCTTGCCCCTGGCTAATTTCGGCACACTCGATATGGTTGAGGCTCTGCGGTGGACCCAGCGCAATATCAGCGGCTTTGGCGGTGATACGAACAATGTCACTATTTTTGGCGAGAGCGCGGGCGGCAGAAATGTCTATAGCCTGCTCGCGTCGCCACTAACGGATGGGCTGTTCCACAAGGCCATTGCTCAGTCCGGGCATATTAGAAGTTTTTCCCCTGCGCAGGCGTATAACGCGGGTCGAGAGTTCGCCCATGTTGATCGCGGTAGCTGGGAGGTAGTCGATGCGCTTGGCCTGACTGATGGCGATGTCAATGCTGAAACCATGCGTGCGATCAATGCAGAAACACTGTTGAGAGCGTACTATGAGTTGGATGAAGACCACGCCCAACCTGCGGTTATCAATGACGGTGTGGTGATTCCCTCGGAAGGATTGTTGGCGGGACTCGGCAATCCCCGATACGCAAAAAATATCCCGGTCATGGCAGGGACGACACGTGATGAAATCACCCTCTGGGTGGGTTTGAATCGCTATTACGTCGATGTCAGCTATCCATTGACGCGACTCCTTCCCGCCAAATTAAGTATAAAAGATCCCGATCTTTATCGGTTTTGGGTCGATATGCGCTCGCGCGGATGGAAACTGAGTGCGGTCGATGATCCCTTCCATATGATGGAGCAGGCAGGATATACGGACCTATACGCCTATCGTTATGACTGGGACGAGCAGGCCGATAACTTTTTGGTGCGTTTCTCAGAGATTCTCGGCGCCTCACATGCCAGTGAGATCGCCTTTATCATGGGCGCTCCAATGTACGGCGAGATCGGTGACTTCATGTACCCCGATACGGCTTCGGCTCGAGAAATGACTGACATCATGATGACAGCATGGGGTGCGTTTGCCAGAGATGGTGAGCCGGTATTGCCCCAGGGACTGCGTTGGCCACGATATGACCCAAGCCACCCGGCTTTTGTAAGGTTGGACGTGGGCGAAGGGCTCGGGGTCAGTGATGATGTTCCCGATCGTGAACAGTTACTTAATCGCATTGGCGCGAGTGCTGTAGTCTCCGAGCTGGAGCGCTGCCTCTTGGCATGGGAAATGGTTACCGCGGTGGGTGATCCCGACTACCGTATCTATACTGACTGGCAAAGCGGGCGGTGTGCTGGTGTCGATGCGGTTGCGGAGAAGCGTCGTATCCGAGCCGAGTTGGAGGCCAAGTACGGCAGCATTTACTACCCCTGATGACAAGAGTCATTGCCATCTCGGGTGGCTCTGGTAGCGGTAAATCCACGCTGGCCTCAGCACTCCTCGACGCTGTCGGTCCGAGTGATGTAGAGGTCCTGCCGCTCGATGCCTATTACCACGACCTGGCGCACTTGCGACTTGCTGAGCGTGCACGAGTCAATTTTGATCATCCCGATGCGTTGGATTTGCCGCTCTTTCGAGACCATCTGGTTACTCTGAAGTCAGGCGAGCCTGTACGGCGGCCAGAGTACGATTTTTCCAGTCATTGCCGATTGGCGCAGTCCGTGACGGTAATGCCCCGGAAGTTGATTGTTGTGGAGGGTATTCTCGTAGCGAGTACTCGGGAATTGCGCGAACTCTATGATTTTTTGATCTTTGTCGAAACTGATCGGTTATTGAGATGGCAAAGACGCTTGGTTCGCGATCAGCGAGAGCGTGGTCGCGAGGCGGCGTCGATTGCGAGCGCTTGGGAGCGTGCTGAGCAAGCTTTGCAGCAATATGGGGTTGCCGCCAGGGGCTATTCAAGCTGTGTCGTTTCGGGTGAAGCGCCCGCTAGTGAAAGTGCAGCGCGTGTTTTGCAGCACGTAGGAGGGTAAGCAGCTAGCCAGCACAATCAAGGGTCAACGACCCCAAAATGTGACACCCGTTTTGCAGGCCTTATTTTTCACGCTGCTTGGCGACCCATTCGAAATGGCGAGCAAGTGTCTCATCCTTTAACAGAGCCTCAGGCGTGTTGTAGCGCGTCGCGAGGACCATCTCGTCATACTGCTGATGAATGCCCCGATGACAAAGCCGACAGACGTTAATGCCGCCCCGCAACGCTGATTTATCGTAGTGCTTCTTGAAATGTGCACGTCGATGTACCTTTTTTGGGATGAGATGGTGAAACGTCAGGGGCACATTACGTTTGCAGCATCGGCAGGTGTTCCCGCTGCGAGCTGTCAACGTTACGGTGAAGGCAGTGCTTCCTCTATTGCTGCCGTCATTTCCTCGCTGTCTGGCGTGACGCCGCTTCCAAAATGCGCGAGCACTTCACCATTTGGTGAAACCAGATATTTGTTGAAGTTCCATCGTGGATAGCCAGCGGCCTCACCTAGGCCGCGGAATATCGGGTTAGCATCTTTACCTTTGATAGCGGAGGTGGCCATCACGGGAAAAGATACGCTGTATTTTTCGAAGCACACCTCCGCGGCGTCTTCCTCATCATTGTCCTCTTGCCAAAAATCATCACTAGAAAATCCTAGAACAGCTAATCCCTTGTTTTCATATGTTTGGTGGAGTTGCTCCAAACCTTCAAATTGAGGGGTGTAGCCGCAATAACTGGCGGTATTGACGATGAGTAACGCTTTGCCCTCATACGCCTCGCAGAATTGGATCCTCTCAGTTGATCCCAGCGCTCGCATGGAATGATTTAAGAACTCCGGACATGCCACCAAGAATCCTGGAAATGAAATACAGGTTAGTAGCATCACAAACGTTATCGAGTGTTTCATTTTTTAAAGGCCCCCGTCAGATTGGGGTATTTACGTTGATACCGGCCTTTCAGATGAGCGGGGTATAGATGGTGGGAAAATCGACTCGATAAACTGCCTAATGGTGCGCCGGGTCCAGTCCGGGTGGCAGGGGAGTGCTGCAACATGAGTTCCCCAGGCGCCTTTGTTGTCGAGACAGGGGTCGCTTTTGTCGATCCGAGGAACGCGCTGGAGCCTGACGTTGGCGTTAATCTCTTGCAAGCTTCTGGCAAACGCCGAGCGCGTCACGGGATCATCCCAGTCTTGTATCAACAGTATGGGTAAGGAAAGCTTTACAGCCATAGAGAGTGGCTTTCGCTCGCCGCTTGGTAATCCGTATCGCCAGATGGCGATACGCGTCGCCAAGCTAAAAATCCATGCGGGGAGCCCGGTAGAGACTTGAGCGCCGCGCGACAAGCTATCAAAGATATTCAGCTGGGGATCTAATAAAATCAGTCCATCTGCCTGAAGTCCATGATGCAGCGCATGGATTGCAGCACTGCCGCCCATCGAGGCACCAAGAACATACCGCGGTAGTTGGCTCGGATGGTTTTGTTTAAGCCAGTCGGCCGCAGCAATGACATCTGGCCATTCTGTTGCGCCCATGCGAATCGTTGCGTCTGTGATCGGTGAGTTGCCGTGATTACGCAGGTCCATTGTGACGACGGATACACCCAGATCATGAAGCATACGGTAGAAATCGAGAGATCCAACGAACTTGGACGTTCTGTTGGAGCCAGCACCGTGGACAAAGATCAACTGGGCGATAGGGTTAGGCGCCGGCAGCCACCATCCCGCCAGCCCAACCTTGTTGCTGCGAATAGTGATGTCTTCGAAGGGCTGTCCGCGGCTGTCAGGGCTCTGGGTCACGGGTAAGTGAGTGATGGCCACCATGTAGGAGGGGATTAAAAATACCGAGAGTAACGCCCAGCAGATTGCTGCGCCCAAGCAAAGAAGTAAAAAGTATCTCGGTGGTCTGCCAGTGATTGTGATCATGTGGAGCCTAGACAGATAGAATGCGCCGCAACCAGCCGTCGCGATGCCGTTCTTGCTCGCGCAGGAGCAACAGGTCTCCAATTTCGCCTTCGATTGCCTTGGCTATCTTGCGTCGCAACGTTCCCAGTTGTCGAGCGGTCAAGCTTTGTCCTTTGTACTGAGCCAGTGAGATTGGTTTACCAATCGCGAAGTAGGTTGTCTTTGGCTTGGGTAGCAGGCTCCCCCATACCCCCGTGGGAATCGGAGGCACCAAATCAGCGCGGAGGTCTGCGGGGATCATCCCCAATTTCATCAAGTACCTTACCAGCGGAGAATGCAGCAAGGCTTCGGATGATATGGCGTGGTCGTAGTATTCGTCGGGGCCCACGGATGCGACGGGCACGATCGTATATCCCGCTGCCGCGGCGAGTCGCACAAATCCGTACCGTGTTTTCCACTGGAGTTGGTACCGTGCCTCAGGTGGTTTAATCGATTCATATGCACCCCCTGGATACAGCAATAAGTCCTTGCCGCGGTCCATCAGGCGCTCCACGATCTGGGCCTGCCCTGAAACGCCACCCATGGCATGAGCGATCGCGGCATAGTGCGCATTGGCAAAGAGCGTTTTATCTCCCAGACCTTTAACATAACGGCCGTGGTCATAATAAAGGTAGAGATGAAAGAGTGCCGCATCAATGGCCATAAATGCGTGGTTACCGATGAACAAAGCGGGCCCATCGGGCAGATTTTCGAGGCCCACAAATCTCGGTTTGAACCAAGCTCTGGCCAGTCCTGCGGCTGCCGCCACCTGTGGGCCGGTCGGTACCGTAAACTGCTCGATGTAGTCGACGTAGCTGTCGGGATCGGCACTGGGACAGGGCGCGTGCTCAACCATTGCGTTCTCCTGTAAAAGGGTCGAGAGCTTAGCAAAACTTAAGCTATATTTTAGCGGCACTATTGCCTCCTCCGGTTCTTTGTTGGGCTTTACGATAGATATGTCCCAGTCGCTTCCCAAACATGGGTTTTTGCTCGGTTACCTCGTCCTCGTTTGGGGATTTGCTTTCGCTTTGATTGCGATCGCTCTCGACACGATTCATCCGCTTTTTATTGTCTGGAGCCGTCTGTGGATGGGCGCCGCGGTAATGTGGATGGTGTGGCGGTGGCGCGAGGGAATATGGGATGTGGGGCGCGAGTGGTGGAAGCGCTTCGCCTTGCTGAGTATGACAGGCAACGTCATCCCGTTTTCGCTGATTGCATGGGCTGAGCAAACGGTGCCGTCGGCAGAGGTGGGCATTCTCATGGCATTGATGCCCATTGCGACGCTTCTGCTCGCGCATTGGCTGCTGGACGACGAGGCGCTGACTGCTGGGCGAGTGGCAGGTGTAATAGCCGGTTTTGTCGGTGTCGGACTGTTGGTGGGCGACGATCTGCTCCTGTCGAGCGGTAACGGGCAGCTACCGGGCCAACTGGCAACGCTGCTGGCCACACTGAGCTACGCTTTTAACGGAGTCTATGCAAAGCGACTCTCTCCTATTGACCCCGTGGTCTTGTCTTTGGGGACACTTTCCACAGGCGCGCTATTTTTGGCCTTCCCGGCTATTGCGTTGCAAGGTGCTCAATTTGGTTGGGCGATACCCTTTCAGGACTGGGCCGCAGTAATGGTATTGGGGGTAATGGGTACAGGCCTCGCTACCTGGAGCTACTTTGTCGTGGTAGCGGAGCGTGGCCCGGGATTTTTGTCGACGATCAATTATTTGATTCCTGCGGTGGCGTTTCTGGCCGGCACGCTGTGGCTCTCAGAGCCATGGTCAGTAAAGCATCTGATTGCGTTGGCGCTGATTCTGATGGGTGTTGGGTTAATTCAGGCGCGCCGGGCGGACTGAGAGAGCGGTGGGTCGCAGCGCTCCGATACGATGAGTAAATTCAGTTTCCCTACGCTAATTGAGATCGAATCGTTCTCGCAGAAAATGCGCTACGCCGTCTTCGTCGTGGTGCCCGATGATCTTGTCCGCGATGTCTAAAAGCGCCGGGTCGGCGTTTTGGGGAGCGTATCCCTCATCAGCACACTGAAACATGCTTAGGTCGTTGTCGCCGTCCCCAAAGGCAATCACATGGTCTATCTCCAGTTCAGAACGGAGATGATTGATTGCATTTCCTTTGCTGCCCTTGCTGTGATGGATATCGATCCAGTGCAGGGCATGGTCTTTTGTCGAGCGCCCGCCGAGCTCCGGTTCATGTATGGCGACCCCTGAGTAGGCGACCAAATGAGATTCCCCGGAAATGCTGGCCCTAACGCGATCCACTGCGGTAAGGGTTCCTAATGAGAAAACGTTGATGACACGGACTTCTTCCGGGAGTTTGCTCAGAGGCTCCAATGGGAGACTGCGCTCGGCCTCAAAAAGCTCCGCCAGCTTTTCCTCGCTGCGGCTTCTGAGGGGGCCGTGATAGAGGGCATGCCGGTATCCGTCATCAAGTGCAAATACAAAGGGTGTGAGTTCATTGAGGGTGAAGGCTGCTAATACATGCCATACCTCCTGGCGCGTCAGCAGGTGATGGTGGCTGTAGCGCGCTTCCTCCGGGGACCAGATGATTGCACCGTTTTTAAGAATCATTGGCAGCACGAAGTGATGGTGCGTTAGGGGGCCGACCGCCGCCTGTAGCGTACGCCCCGTCGCAACGGTATAGCGAATATTACGCGCTCGCATCATCTCTAAGGTGTCAGCGGTGAATGATGAGATGCGCGACTGTTTATTCAGTAATGTCCCATCAAGATCAAATACCACCAAAGTCATAGCGGATCCAACTTTGTCATGGATCTGGTGACGGTGCGCGTGACGGGGATCAATGCTCTGTGACAACCAAATCGGCGGTGAGAGATTCTCTTATCGAGTCAGCCACTGCATGCCGCGCCACCTGATGACTAGGATGATCAATGCCCGCATACAGCGGAGCGCCATCCTTTAGCGCATTGATTTGCTCCGGCGTCACTTCGAAACGTAAAAAGTGTACTGAGGCGGTTTTATCGGCCGTGGTTCTGTCGAGATCTTCATCTGCAATCGGGACAATCCGATCTAGTTCACCCACCTGCAACCAGACTTGATCTTCAATGCCAATCATCTCTCCCAGACGAATAGCGCGCTGTGCTGGGTCTGGGATTTCGATCATGAAAGTCGCCTTCCAATTCTGCCCGTCTGGTATGAGCGGGTTGTAGGCGCTCAGCTCTTCCTCGATACCCTCTGGTTCAAAAACCCGCTCAATACGCAGCATTTCCTGAATTTGGTAGCGAATGGTGGTGGCGTCTTCGAAGTACAAACGCGCGTGCTCCCCCAGAGCAAGCTGTCGGTTTTTCTTATGCGCCATTACCTCAGCACGAAAATCCGCTCGTCGGGTCGCGTATTCCTCGAGGCTCCAGAGGTCATTTCTCGTCAATTGTGTCATGTTGGTCTCCTTGAATACACTTCTGCGCCGTGCCTTTTACGATGGCGCGCTCAAACATTTATAGGCCATAGGCCTCACGTAACAACGTCATCGGGTGCTCTGCGCGATCTACCTTTTCCGATAAGTGGGCAATGTGCTCGCCGGCCATAGGGCAGTCGCTGATAAACCGATCTGGCGCTTGCTCATCTACTTTCCTTACGGTCGGTCGAGCAATCTTTACAGATTTATCCCGCGTTTCCTTTTTAACCGCATAGGTCCCGTCGTGTCCCGAGCAGCGCTCATAGGGCGTGATGTCGCTGCCACTGATCAAATTGAGAACGTCGCGTGTCTTAAGGCCAATATTCTGTACGCGTTGATGGCACGCTACCTGATAAGCAACGCTCCCCAGCATGGTCTGGAAGTCCGTGTTCAGTGCATCACCGCGGTGCCGCGCCCAAAGATACTCGAAGGGGTCATAGAAGGCCTGCTGCACTTTGAGCACGTCAGGATCTTCCGGGTACATTAGCGGGAGCTCCTGCTTGTACATCAAGACGCAGGAGGGAATCGGTGCCGTAAGGTCATACCCTTCATCAACGAGTTTGGCTAGCACGGGAATGTTGGCTCGTTTGAGGGCATCAACACTATCGAGGTCGCCCAATTCGAATTTAGGCATACCGCAGCATTGCTCCTTCGGGACAATGTCGATGTGTATGTCGTTGTGCTGAAACACCTTTACGAAATCCTCTCCCAAGCTGGGGCTGTTGTAGTTTCCGTAGCAAGTTGCGTAGAGCGCTACTTTACCCGTCGTGTTGCCAACCGGTGTGGGCGCAATGTCCTTGATTAACGGCTTGACTCGTTTACGCAAAGTTTTGCTGTGTAATTTTGGCAGTGGCGCTTCATGGTGTATGTCGAGCCCTGCTGATAAGGCTTTGCGGAAAACACCTGTCTGATTAAGAGCATTCACTGTAACGTCGACCAAGGGGATGGAGGTTGCGGAAAGGAGTCGGTCGGTGCTGGTTAGCGTCCTATCGCGCAAAGACGCTCCGTTTTCTTTGAAGCGTTGAGCTTTGGCTCTTAGCATCAAATGCGGAAAGTCGACATTGAATTCGTGTGGTGGTACGTAAGGGCACTTGGTCAGGTAGCAGAGATCACACATGTAGCATTGCTCTGCGACGTTTTGGTAATCCGATTTATTAACACCGTCAACCTCCATGGTTTCTGACTCATCGATCAGATCAAATAATGTCGGGAACGCATCGCACAGGCTGACGCAGCGGCGACAGCCATGGCAGACATCAAACACGCGCTCGAGCTCGTCATTCAAGGCGTCCTTGTTCCAAAAACTATCGTCTTGCCAGCCCAGCGGATGCCGGGTTGGGGCGTCGATGCTGCCTTCTCTCATTGCAATTGACTCTCGCTAATTGGCAAGGCTTTACCCGGTATAAAGCTGTCGCCTTTACCGGAGCCGAAATATACTGAGGTGAAAAAACAAGGGGAGCACTTTCTGCTCCCCTTGTTTATAGGTTGAGCTGAGCGCTCGATGCCTTATCAGGCGTCGAGGGTGTCTAACGCTTTTTGGAAGCGGTTGGCGTGGCTACGCTCGGCCTTGGCCAAGGTTTCGAACCAGTCCGCTATCTCGTCAAAACCCTCGTCGCGGGCAGCTTTTGCCATGCCGGGGTACATGTCCGTGTACTCATGGGTTTCGCCTGCGATTGATGCCTCCAGGTTTTTCTTAGTGTCGCCCATAGGCAGCCCAGTAGCTGGATCACCAACCTCCTCTAGGTATTCCAGGTGTCCGTGGGCGTGCCCTGTCTCACCCTCGGCAGTTGAACGGAACACGGCCGCAACATCATTGTAGCCTTCGACGTCTGCCTTTGAGGCGAAGTAGAGATAGCGGCGGTTAGCTTGCGATTCGCCAGCAAACGCGTCCTTGAGATTTTGTTCAGTTGCACTTCCTTTCAATTCCATTTCTCACTCCTGTTATGGCCTGAATCGCACCGATGTGGCGGCATCACTTATACATATACCGCACTGACTACTCAATATACCGATGTGATTGCCAATTGGCTTACTGAAAATATAAAAAAATTTAATCGAAAAAACCGATTATGCTTGCGTCACCACTTTTAGAGACCGGACCGCACCCGCCAGGCAGTATCTGTGACCGAACAGCATTGCGCTTGGCATTTCGTTCAATGTGCGCGGGCCCTATATCTCTGGAGAGTAATTGAACTGCTAAGGAGGGCGTGTGAGACAGCCGACACTAAAACAACTTCGCTACTTGTGCGCGGTCGCCGACCACCAGCATTTTGGTCAGGCTGCGGCTGCCTCTCATGTGAGCCAGAGCACTTTGAGTGCCGGCATTCTTGAACTGGAGGAAACACTGGGTGTGAGCTTGGTGGAGCGAAATAACCGCAAAGTGATTCTGACTCCCATAGGGGACGAGGCGGTCGATCGAGCGCGGGAGTTGCTGGTCGGTATCGAAGACATGGTTTCGGTTTGTGCGGGAGCAGGAAAGCCGTTTCATGGAAAAATGCGATTGGGCGTTATCCCCACGATCGCGCCTTATCTGCTGCCGGGGCTTTTGAAACAGATTCGCCATCGATATCCGGAATTCCAGCTTTTTATAAGAGAGGATCTCAGCCAACCCCTGGTCGACGCTCTTCAGGCGGGGGAGTTGGACGTGTTGCTCCTGGCGCTGCCTTTTCCTGCCGAACAGGTAGAAACCATGTCGCTGTTTGAGGATGAGTTTCTGTTGGCCTTTCCGAAATCTCACGCGCTGGCGACCCGAGGAACGCTTCGAATCGCAGATCTCAAGGGAGAGGCGCTGCTGCTGTTAGAGGAGGGACATTGCTTGCGGGATCACGCCTTGGAGGCCTGTAAGTTGCGTGATTCGCAAATTACGGTCCCTTATCAGGCGACCAGTCTTACTACTATTGTGCAAATGGTGGCGAACGGCATCGGAATCACACTGCTGCCCCAAATGGCAGTAGGGGCGGGAATAGCCAGCAGCACAGACTTGGTGATTAAGCCGTTCAAGCAGGCGAAGGTCACGCGTAGGATTGGACTGATGTGGCGTAAAAAGACGCCGAGAACCGTAGAGTTCCGGCAGCTCGGCGATGTCATCAGTGGATTGATCGCGGTGTGATGCTGCCCGACTAGCGGCGTTTGCCTTTTCGGGAGGATTGTCCCTGAGTATGTTGTGTGCGGAACGGTTTCCCGTCAGCAGGCACGACACGGTGACGTTTCGGTGGCTGCCGGGGCGGAATTAAATGCATAACGCCATTGCCAATCAGATCGCGCCGTCCCATTTGTTTCAACGTTTTCCTCAGCAGGGGCCAGTTGTCGGGGTCGTGATACCGCAAAAACGCCTTATGTAGACGGCGCTGACTGAGTTTTCTTACCGTGCTCAGGGTCTCACTTTCTCTCCTGACCGGCTTTAGAGGATTGCGCCCGGTGTGATACATCGCCGTCGCGGTCGCCATTGGCGAGGGGTAAAAAGTTTGTACTTGGTCAGCTTTAAACCGGTGCTGTTTCAGCCACAGTGCTAGCGAAACCATGTCTTCGTCTGTGGTGCCGGGATGGGCAGCAATAAAGTAAGGGATTAAATACTGCTTTTTACCGGCGTCTCTGGAGAATCGCTCAAACATGGCGGCAAACCGATCATAGCTCCCAATGCCCGGCTTCATCATTTTAGAGAGCGGACCGGTTTCGGTATGTTCCGGCGCAATTTTCAAGTATCCGCCTACATGGTGCGTCACAAGTTCTTTTACGTACTCTGGGCTCTCCACAGCCAAGTCGTATCGTAGCCCAGAGGCAATCAGTACTTTTTTTACGCCTTTGGTCTCCCGTGCTCTGCGGTAAAGGTTGATGAGAGGGGTCTGATCGGTGTTGAGGTTTTTACAAATGCCCGGATAAACGCAACTTAGCTTTCTACAGGCGGCTTCTGTTTCTTTATCTTTACATGCGAGGCGCCACATATTGGCAGTTGGCCCCCCTAAATCAGAGATGACCCCGGTAAAAGCCGGGCTAGTATCGCGTATTCGCTCAACCTCTCTGATCACAGAGTCTTCCGACCGACTTTGGATAATTCTGCCCTCGTGCTCGGTAATGGAGCAAAAGGTGCACCCGCCAAAACAGCCCCGCATGATATTGACAGAGTGCTGGATCATTTCCATTGCGGGTACTGCAGCACCATCATAGGAAGGGTGGGGTAGCCTTTGATACGGCAGCTCGAATACCCAGTCCAGCTCTTCGGTTTCCAGCGGAATCGGCGGTGGATTAAGCCATACGTCGCGATCACCATGTGCTTGGACGAGAGGGAGTGCGTTGTGGGGATTGGTTTCCTTATGGAAGACCCGTGAGGCGTGGGCGTACAGCACAGGGTCCTCGGTGACCGCTTCTGCAGAGGGGAGTCGTATGGCATGGGTTTCGGGGTTTGGACTGGCCAGCAGTCGCACGGGTTCAGTAGCAGGGGTCGGGCTGTCAGAGGCGGTTGCACTGCAGGGCTCCGGCTCCATTCCTTCATAGGGGTTGGGGTGGTGTGTGACAGGCCCGGGTTGGTCCACTGCTGAGGAATCGATGATAGTGCGTTGCCCGGGGAGCGTGGTTGTGACGTACGCGGTTCCCCGGATATCACGAAGGTTGTCGATACCTTCGCTGTCTGCAAGGCGATGAGCGATTGAAACAATCGCGCGCTCAGCATTGCCGAAGACGAGCAGATCGGCGCGACTGTCAAGCAAGACGGAACGTTTCACCCTGTCACTCCAATAGTCATAGTGGGCGATTCGCCGAAGACTGGCCTCGATACCGCCAATGACGATCGGGGTATCTCGGTAGGCTTCCCGTAATCGCTGGCTATATACGGTGACAGCGCGATCTGGGCGCCTCCCCGGGGCATTCCCGGGAGTATAGGCATCGTCATTGCGACGCTTTCGATCCGCGGTGTAATGATTGATCATCGAATCCATGTTGCCTGCTGTGACACCGAAAAAGAGATTTGGGCGACCCAGCGCCGTGAAGGGTTCAACCGACCGCCAATCTGGCTGCGCGATCATGCCCACTCGGAATCCCTGCGCCTCCAAAACACGACCAATCACAGCCATGCCAAAGCTGGGATGATCAACGTAACCGTCTCCCGAAACGATGATGATGTCGCAGCTATCCCAGCCAAGCTGGTCCATTTCCTCTCGGGACATGGGTAACCATGGGGCTGGGCCCAGACATTCAGCCCAATATTTCCGATAGTCATAAAGCGCCTTGGGCTTATCCGGCATGGGTCACCGCCTGTGTTCTCACGTCCTTGGGAGCGTCCAGTTCGGAACCGCAGTATTGGCAAAACGCTGCCTCGAGACTGTGCCCTGATTTAGCGCAGACCGGACAGTTCCAGTTTAAAGTCGGATGGGAGTCTTGCCGTTCATTGATGCGCTCCCAGAGCTCTCGCGTGATGATGGCAGTGGGCACGGCGATGATGCTGTAGCCCACCAGCATGCCAAAACCGGCAATAAATCTGCCTGGCGGGGTCTGCGGGACTAGATCACCATAGCCGACGGTTGTAATCGTCACGACCGCCCAGTAGATACTCATGGGGATGCTATCGAAACCGTTTTCAGGCCCTTCTATGACGTAGATAATGCAGGCAAACACCACCACGACAATCATGACTATGATCAGAAAAACAAAAATAGAGCGTGCGGTATTTTTCAGTACCGTAAGGATCTCATTGAGCTCGGTGAAAAGCGTCATGAGCTTGAGCACCCTGAAGACTCGCACTACCCGTAACAGCCTGACCACAACCAAGGGCGCGGTTTGAGGCAGAAAAAATGCGATATAGGTGGGTAATATGGCGAGGAGATCCACAATGCCCCAGACACTGCCAAGGTACGCTCGCCTATGCTGTGTGCACCATATGCGCACGAGGTATTCGAGCGTAAATATAGCGGTGAAGCCCAGTTCTAGTTGCCGCAACAGGTCGCCGTGAGCGCGATGGATATGAGGAACAGAGTCAATCATGACCGTCAGGACACTAGCGAGAATAACTATCAGGAGTGCAATATCAAAAGTGCGTCCCGCTGGTGTGTCCGTCCCAAAAATGATGACTTCTACTTGCCGTCGCAGGCCATTGGAAATATTCGCGGCCAGATTATTGGTCGTGTTTGAGTCAATCGTCACAGTATAGACTCCAAAACTTGCCAAACACTCTCCATGATAAGAGGTTGTGCGTCGGCAGTGGGGTGAATGCCGTCTGCTTGCATCAAAGTTGGGTTGAGTGCCACTGACTCAAGCGGAAAGTCTCCAACGAGGGCGTCGGTATTTTCGGCTGCTTTTGCAAAGCTGTTACGGAAGGCATCTGTGTAAAATTTTCCAAGGTTGGGCGGAATTTCCATTGGCAGAATGACGGCAATAGCCCCCACTGATTCGGACAATTGGATCATGCGTTGCAGATTTTGTGTGAGTTGGCTGATGGGGTATCCGCGGAGCCCGTCATTACCGCCCAACTCGATAACGACGATGCGAGGAGTGTGTGCAGCGAGTAACGCGGGTAGTCTTCGCAAGCCGCCCGCAGAGGTGTCGCCTGATATACTTGCATTGACGACAGTGTAGGAGACTCCCTCGGCCTGCAATCTGTTTTGCAGTAACGCGACCCAGCCCTCTTCCAGTGACATGCCGTAGGCGGCGCTGATACTGTCACCCAAGACAAGAATGGATTGCAGCGATGCTTGAGAAACAGTTGGAGTCGAAGTGCCGGCTAGCAGCAATCCGACCCACGCAAGCGCTCGTAAGCGTCGGCTGAGGTAACGCAGAATGATCAAAGTCAATCAACTCCTTAAAACGGTGTCCACTGCCGATGGCGACCTGGACATACTCCGCGGTATCGATCTCGAGATCGCCGCAGGCACTTCAGCGGCCATCGTGGGCGCTTCTGGCTCGGGTAAGTCTACCCTGCTGGGGCTGCTAGCGGGTATGGATGTGGCCTCGGGTGGTGAGATCATGCTGGATGGAGAGCAGCTCGGTAATCTTGATGAAGATCAGCGAGCAAGGGTGCGAGCGGAAAAAGTTGGATTTGTTTTTCAGAGTTTTCAGCTTCTACCCGCCCTGACAGCACGTGAGAACGTGATGCTCCCTCTTGAATTATCGGGAAGGAAAGACGCCGGTGACGTCGCAAATCGTTTGCTTGGAGAGGTAGGTCTGGCCGGGCGTCTCGATCATTATCCCACCACGTTATCGGGTGGAGAGCAGCAGCGGGTTGCGATTGCCAGAGCCTTTGTCAGCGAACCCAAAATCCTTTTCGCGGATGAGCCTACTGGTAATCTGGATACTCGAACCGGCGAACGAATCATCGATTTGCTCTTTCGGCTTAATGCGGGCGCTGGAACAACATTGGTGTTGGTGACACATGACGAGCGTTTAGCGCGGCGCTGCGATGTGCGGTTCGCTATGGATGCGGGCGAGTTACGCTCCCTCGGCGCTTAAGCTCATGACCCGGACATTGACCTGGAAGTTCTTATTGCGAGATTGGCGCAGTGGCGAGCTGAGCATTCTATTGATGGCGCTGGTGTTGGCTGTTTGTGTTGTCGTGGGCATCAGCGGTTTTGTTTCCCGGTTGCAGGTTGCACTCCTCTCAGAAAGTGCACGTTTTTTAGCGGCCGATGCTGTGATCGTCAGTCGCACCGAGTTGCCCGAAGCGTGGACAAACGAGGCAGAGAGGCTGGGGTTGAAGACATCCGCATCTCTGGGCTTTCCTTCGATGGCTGTTGCGGACATCGAAAGAATGACTTTGGTATCCGTAAAAGCCGTGTCAGCGGGATACCCGTTAAAGGGCAATTTGCAATGGTCTGTTGATCCGTATGGCGCCGTTCAGAGTGATGGGGCTATCCCCTTACCCGGGCAGATCTGGCTGGCGCCAAGACTATTTTCGTTGCTCGAGGTAACGTCCGGAGAAACCATCACTGTCGGGGAGCGACAGCTAACTATATCTGGGGCGGTGCGAGGTGAGCCTGACGCCACCACGGCTGTATTTGGGTTTGGTCCTCGGCTTTTGATGCACGTAGCTGATATCCCCTCAACCGGGGTCGTGCAACCCGGTAGTCGGGTCGAGTATCGTTTATTGCTCGGTGGAGAGGCCGATGTCATAGGCGCATTTCTGGAATGGCTCACGCCACAGCTCGGTCAGGGGCAGCGTGTGGATTCTGTTACCACCTCCCAGCCTCGAATTGGCGATACATTAGATCGGGCTCAGGGCTTTTTGTTACTCGCTGGCAGTCTTGCGGTGGTGCTTGCGACGGCTGCAATATTGTTAGCGAGCCGTCGATTTGGCGAGCGCCACACGCAATATGTTGCGATCCTCAAGAGTCTGGGGGCTCAATCTCAAGAAATCAGTCGGTTGTATGGGAGCTTTCTACTTGTACTGGGTTGCCTGGCAATCCTGCTGGGCTGCACGGTTGGCTGGGCAATTCAGGTGGGATTCATATGGGCGTTGGGTTCTTTGTTGCCTACGACGCCGGGACCCGCAGGGTGGGAGCCTCTAATGATGGGCGCAGTAACGGCGCTGGTCTGCCTGCTTTTTTTTGCTTGGCCTCCCTTGAGTCGTTTGGCGGACGCATCTCCACTCCATGTTTTGCGCGCGGAAGTGGATATCGCGAGAATGCAAAGAGTGCGCGATTTAGTTCTCGGTGGGGCCGCTGTCGTCGGTTTAATGTGGTGGTACAGCGGTAGTGCCATGGTTACCTTTGCAGTCGTCGCGGGGCTGATGGTGGTCACCCTTTTAGGGATGATGATCGGCCGCACTCTGTTGGCCGGGGGACATTCATTTGGCGGCTTTGCAGGCAGTATTTGGCGGGTGGCCTTGGCGGGACTGCAGCGCCGCCGTCGCGCTAATTCGCTACAAATGGTCATTTTCGCCATCGCGATTATGCTGATGTTGATGCTGACCGTAGTGCGCTCTTCGTTGATCTCTCAGTGGCAAGCGCAATTGCCGCCCGACGTACCCAATCATTTTTTGCTCAATCTGGCGCCCGAGCAGCGCGGGCAATTGCAGACCTTCTTTGCCCAGCGTGACCTGCAAACCGAGACACTGTATCCCATGACACGCGGTCGGGTGATGGAGCTCAATGGTGCGGCCTTGCCACGCTGGGAAGAAGCGGAGACGGAGACCGCACCTCGGCAGCGTGAAGCCAATTTCACTTGGTCCGACACGCAGCCTGCGGGCAATCAACTGACCGCCGGAGAGTGGTGGCCCGCAGACGCCACAGAGGCTTGGGTTTCGGTGGAGGAGGGTTTTGCTCGCGATATCGGCGCCTCTTTAGGTGACCAGCTTACGCTCCGTATTGGTGCAGATAGCTTTACCGTGGCCGTTAGAAATATCCGTCGTGTTGATTGGCAGTCGATGCGCCCCAATTTCTTCATGGTTTTTCCACGCTCGGTGCTGGCCGCATATCCAGGGATGTATATGACCAGCTTTCTGCTCACGCCGGACCGAAAAAATCTATTAAATGAGCTGGTGCGAGAGTTACCCACAGTAACGGTGATTGAGCTGGATATTGTGATTAAAGAAATGCGTGCGGTTGTAGACCAGGTCGCCCGGGCATTGGAATTGGTGCTGGGTGTTATCCTCTTGGCCGGGGCTCTGGTTCTGGTGGCTGGTGTGCAATCTAGTTTGGATGGCAGGCTCCGGGAAGCGGCGCTGCTTAGAGCGCTCGGTGCAAGTAGGGGATTATTGCTCGGCACTTTATGGATTGAGTTTTTGGTGCTGGGGGGGCTGGCCGGTGGCCTCGCTGGGGTGGGTGCGGAGGCAGCCACTTACGCTCTACAAACCCGGGTGTTCGATATGACCTGGACCCCGACACCATTGATGTGGTGGCTGGGGCCCGTTATCGGGGCAGTGGTTGTAGGGTGCCTGGGCGTCTGGTCATGTCGACACGTTGTGCGTACCCCACCCGTTGTGTTGCTTCGCGAGACTTAATATTCACACCGCTAGCGGTGTGCCTTATCGGCAAGCACTCAGCCTAGCAAATGGGCAACAGCATCTCGTTCCTCGGTGAGCTCTGTGGCAGAAGCATCCATTTTTTGCCGGCTGAACTCGTTAATCTCCAGATTTTGTATGATCTCCCATTGGCCGTTTTGACACCGGCATGGGAATGAGTAAATGAGCCCCGGCGCGATACCGTAAGATCCATCTGAGAGAACGCCCATAGAGACCCAATCATCTGAGGGAGTGCCTAGCGCCCAGCTTCGCATGTGATCAACCGCTGCATTGGCGGCTGACGCTGCAGAAGACGCGCCGCGGGCCGCGATGATCGCTGCGCCGCGCTGTTGCACAGTCGGAATGAACTCACTTTCATACCAGTCCGTGTCGATCTGCGACATCGCCGAATCGCCCTTGACCAGAGCGTGATGAAGATCTGGATATTGGGTTGCAGAGTGGTTCCCCCAGATTGTCATTTGCTGAATATCATTAACGGTGGTGCTCGTTCGCTGTGCCAACTGTGTGACGGCGCGGTTATGGTCGAGCCGGGTCATGGCAGTAAACTGGCGTGGGTCAATGTCGGGCGCGTTACGCTGGGTGATCAGTGCATTGGTATTTGCAGGGTTGCCAACCACCAGCACTTTGATAGCTCTGCTAGCAACAGAATTGATGGCCTTGCCCTGAACGCCGAAGATGGCGGCATTGGCCTCGAGCAGGTCCTTCCTCTCCATGCCCGGACCCCTGGGGCGCGCACCGACCAGCAATGCAAAGTCGCAATCTTTGAAGGCAACCTCCGGGTCATCGGTGCAAATGACATTTGTCAGTAGAGGAAACGCACAGTCATCCAGCTCCATTTTGACGCCATTCAATGCTTCCATCGCGGGAGTGATGTCCAGTAATTGCAGAATGATCGGTTGGTCGTGGCCCAGCATTGACCCAGATGCGATCCGAAAAAGGAGCGCGTACCCAATTTGCCCAGCTGCTCCAGTGACTGTGACGCGGACAGGTGATTTCATCGACTATTCCCTCGTTAATGCGTTGGTCGTGGCTCAAAGCGATGCGGATTGTCCTTGCAGGAGCTGGAAAAGACAAGTGTAGGGGCGAGCAGTGGACTGGGACATGTCACCGCCATTGAGCAATCCCGTTTCGATAATGGCTTTTGACTTTTGCGTGTCGACGCGGTGTCTCCTATTATCGCGGGCAGCAAGGTGGAGCGGATGGGCGGCGACTGTGCTTGAAACAAGTCAAGATGAATCGGGGCGAGCAGATCCACGCAAGGGTCGGCTTGAGTTCAACAAATTGAGAAAGCGTCTGCGGCGCCAGGTGGGTAAAGCAATCGCTGACTTCGAGCTGATTGAACCCGGCGATCGTGTCATGGTCTGTATTTCTGGCGGGAAGGATTCCCATGCGATGCTGGAGATCCTGATGGCACTGCGCGACAGTGCGCCGATTGATTTTGAGATTGTGGCGGTCACTCTTGATCAGAAACAGCCGGGGTATCCCGAGGAAGTACTGCCGGGGTATCTGGAAACGCTCAATATTCCTTTTTATATTCTCGAGAGAGATACATATAGTGTCGTGCGGTCGGTGATTCCCGAAGGGAAAACGACTTGTGGACTGTGCTCTCGACTGCGGCGGGGCACACTCTATGGCTTTGCCGATCAAATTGGCGCGAGTAAGATCGCGCTCGGTCATCATCGGGACGATATCGTGGAAACGTTGTTCCTGAATCTCTTTTTTGGCGGAAAGCTGAAGGCGATGCCTGCCAAACTGAAAAGTGACGATGGCAGACACATCGTGATTCGACCGCTGGCTTATTGCAAAGAGTCTGATCTTGAGCGGTACGCGAGCGATATGCAGTTTCCGATTATTCCCTGCAACCTATGCGGTACTCAGGAAAATCTGCAGCGTCAGGAGATAAAGAAAATGCTCCGGGAGTGGGAGCGAGGTTACCCAGGGCGCACGGAGACAATATTTCGGGCGCTTGGGAATGTTGCTCCGTCGCATTTGCTGGACCGCGCTTTGTTTGATTTCGAGGGGCTGGCAGTCGAAGTGGACGCCAGTTTGGGGCTGCCGGAAATCGGTGTTGTGAACCTCTGATGAGCCTGCTGGATGCAAAGGATGTTGCGATTGAAAGAGGAGACCGCTCGCTATTGCGGGGCATATCCCTGAGCGTCGAGGCGGGCGAGTTGTGGCAGCTCATTGGGCCAAATGGTGTCGGTAAAAGCAGTTTGATACGCGCCTTAGCGGGGCTGGCGCGTTTGGGCGTAGACGGCGATATCTGTCGCTCCGCCGCGGCGCTATACATTGGCCACAGTTCTGCGCTCAAGCGTGCATTAACACCGGTTGACAATTTGCGCTGTCATCCCGCATGTGACGTCACGGTGGGAGATGAGCAGATCGCACAGGCTTTGCAATCTGTGAGTCTAGCGGGTTACGAATCAGTACCGGTTGGCGCCTTGTCTGCGGGGCAGCAGCGGCGAGTGGCGCTGGCAAGATTGCTCCTTAGTGATGCGCGCTTATGGTTTTTGGATGAGCCGTTTACAGCGCTGGATGCTATGGGTTGTGAGTGGTTGGAGCAGCAGATTGCAGAGCACATTCAGCTTGGTGGCGCGGTGCTATTTACCAGCCATCAGCAAAGTCGCTTTGGCGCGCAACAACACAACCTTGACCTCTCGTTATATGTCAGTGCCTGATTCCGATAGCCTGTCTTTGGGAGCCGCTTTCTATCGGCAGTTTCTCCGGCATGGCAAAGCCTTGATCTCCAGTCCCGCCGATTTGGTCAATCCACTGCTGTTTTTTTTCATGGTGATTACCTTGTTCCCCTTGGGTCTGGGTCCAGACCCTGAGCGGCTGTCGCAGATGGCACCGGGGATCTTGTGGGTAGTTGCTTTACTTGCCAGTTTAATGGTCAGCGGCAAGCTCTTCGCCTCAGATTTTGAGGATGGCAGCCTCGAGCAACTGTGCCTTGCGCCTCAGCCACTCGCAATTTTGGCTCTTGCGGAAGTGCTGGCGCATTGGCTTGGCACGGGGTTTTTACTGTCCATGGTTTCCCCCCTTTTTGCCGTACTGGTGGGGTTACCCACTCAGGCGCTACCCGTATTGTTTATGAGTCTATTACTCGGATCTTTGTGCCTCACGCTGATTGGCGCCGTGGGCAGTGCGCTGACTGTCAGCATCCGGCGCGGAGGAGTGCTGCTCTCGGTGATCATCATTCCACTTCACGTACCTGTTTTGTTATTTGGCAGCACGGCGGTAGTAGAGGCTGCTCGAGATGGTAATCCTGTGAGCTGGTTGGCGTTGCTCGCAGCACTCGTCCTGATGTCTTTGGCGCTGGCGCCGCTGGCAATAGGGGCGGCCTTGCGAATCTCGCTTGATAATGGCTGACCACTGTCAGGGACTTAATGCAATCAGCCCAGCGATGGGAGGGCGAGTCAACAAGTCTACTTAGGCGCTATACTTGAGTTATGTGGTCATTTATTCACAAGCTGGGTTCTCCCCCCTGGTTCTTCCGCTTCAGTGGCAACGTGGTGAAATGGTTGCTGCCGGTGACCATCGCTGTGCTCTTCGTTGGCGCCTTCTGGGGCTTGTTGGTGGCTCCGCCTGATTACCGTCAGGGCAACTCCTATCGCATCATCTACATACATGTGCCTGCGGCGGTTGTCTCGCTGGCGGGTTATTACGTAATGGCTCTGGCGGGCGCCATCAGTCTCATTTGGCGGATAAAGATGGCGGATATCGCGATGAAAGCGGCAGCCCCCGTCGGCGCGGTGCTGACCGGCATTGCGCTCGTAACGGGTGCTATATGGGGGAAGCCCACCTGGGGTACTTGGTGGGTGTGGGACGCCCGTATTACGTCGATGTTGATTCTGTTTTTTTTGTATCTCGGGGTGGTGGCGTTGTTTGAGGCTTACGAGAACAAGGCGGCCGCGGCCAAAGCCTGTGCCGTCTTGAGCCTAGTGGGGACGGTCAATATTCCTATCATCTATAAGTCAGTCGACTGGTGGTACTCCCTGCATCAACCTGCATCGATTAAATTTACGGGTGAGTCGGCGATTGATGCGAGCATGTTGTACCCTTTGCTCCTCATGATTACTGCGTTTTATGGCTTGTTTGCACTGGTAGTCATGATGAACATGCGTGCTGACTTGGTGTGGCATCACCGACAATCTTCTTGGGTAAGGCAGTGGGCGGGATTTGAGTGATGTATTTTGATTCCCTAACAGCGGTCGCGCACATGGATGGCCATGGCGTTTATGTCTGGCTGGCCTATGCCATCACGATGGTGCTGCTGTCTTGGTTGCTGTGGTCTCCGTCGCGCGAGTTGCGCAAGCGAAAGCTGTGGATTGTCGCAGAAGCACGCAGGCGCGCCGCATCGACCAACGCTACCCCGGAAGCGAAAACGCAAAGTGAGCAGGCAATGTCAACAGACCGTGCGCAAATGGAGACTCAGGGCTGATGCATCCGCTCCGCAAACAGAGGTTGTACGGGGTGAGTCTGATCGTTTTGCTCTCAAGCGCAGCCATTGGACTGGTCGCTTTTGCATTGAGAGACAATATCAATTTGTTCTACCCCCCCTCCGAAGTTGCTGCAGGCAATGCGCCAGCTGACAGAAACATTCGATTGGGTGGTATGGTGGTCGAAGGGAGTATTGAGCGCAGCGAGACCAGCTTGGCCACCCAGTTTTTGGTTACCGACTACGAGGCTTCCGTATCGGTACGCTATACAGGAATCCTTCCCGATCTTTTCGCCGAGGGTCAAGGAGTGGTCGCTGAAGGGCGGTTGAATGCATCGAGAGAATTGATTGCTACGCAGATATTGGCGAAGCACGACGAGAATTACATGCCTCCGGAGGTGGCCGCAGCACTGGAAGGCAAGAGCAGCGCACCGGCGGACTCGCTACTGCCATGATCCCAGAACTCGGTCATATCTCGCTAATTATTGCTTTCGTACTCGCTATTGGCCTGACAGTGATCCCTTTTTGGGGCAGCTTCAGAACTAACGTCGCCGCAATGAATCTTGCGCCATCTCTGGCGGTGGGCATTTTGGTGTTTACTGCGACGGCCTTTGGGCTGCTCGCAACCAGCTTTTTGCAGGACGATTTTTCGGTCGCGGTGGTGGCGGCCAACTCAAACAGCCTGCTGCCACCTATTTTTAAATTTTCCGCGTTGTGGGGGAATCACGAGGGGTCTTTGCTCCTATGGGTGTTGATCCTTTCCACTTGGATGACGGCCGTTGCTTTTTTGAGTCGGGGTTTGCCGCTGACGATGATCGCTCGCGTGTTGAGTGTCATGGGTTTAATAGCGGTTGGGTTTCTGGCCTTCTCGCTCCTCACTTCCAACCCATTTGAGAGGCTGTTGCCCAATACGCCGCTTGATGGCAGCGATCTCAATCCACTATTACAAGATCCCGGCCTTATTATTCATCCGCCACTGCTCTACATGGGATATGTCGGACTATCCGTTCCCTTTGCCTTTGCCATTGCTGCGCTCATCGGCGGACGGCTGGACGCTTCCTGGGCACGTTGGTCGAGACCATGGACCAACGTCGCTTGGGGGTTTCTCACGCTTGGGATCATGCTGGGTAGTTGGTGGGCTTACTACGAATTAGGGTGGGGAGGCTGGTGGTTTTGGGACCCGGTAGAGAACGCCTCATTTATGCCCTGGCTGATGGGTACAGCGCTCGTGCATAGTTTAGCGGTAACCGAAAAGCGTGGCGTGTTCCGATCGTGGACTGTCCTTTTGGCTATCTTCGCCTTCTCCTTATCGTTGCTGGGAACCTTCCTTGTTCGATCAGGCGTGCTGACCAGCGTTCACGCATTTGCCGCCGATCCAGAGCGAGGCCTGTTCATTCTGGTGTTTCTGGCTCTCGTAGTCGGCGGATCTCTGCTCTTGTACGCACTGAGGGCGCCCGCGGTGGCCAGTCGGGTCGAATACAACGTGATCTCCCGAGAGTCGCTTTTAATGGTTAATAATTTGGTGTTCACCGTCGCGGCGACGATTGTCCTCTTGGGCACGCTGTTCCCGCTAGTGATGGACGCCTTCTCGCTGGGTAAATATTCTGTGGGCCCGCCCTATTTCAATGCAGTATTTGTGCCGTTGATGGCATTGCTGATGCCATTTATGAGCATCGGGCCCATTTCACGATGGCGCCAGGATTCCCCCAGACGCTGGCTGCATGAGCTGCTGGTTCCCGCAATCGCTATGGCAGCCCTCGCGCCGCTGTTGTCCATGATGCTGTTTGACTTCAATCTGTGGGTTGCTCTGGCTGTGTTACTGGCCGGCTGGGTAACCTTGGGTGTTCTACGCGATGTTTGGCGTCGGCTTGCTGTGGGCGGATCCGGAGGCTTGCAATGGCAGAGGCTGTCTCCCAGCTTCCTTGGGATGACCTTTGCGCATATTGGTTTTGCGGCCGTGGTGCTGGGGGCGGTCGTTGTGACTCAGCACTCGGAGGAGCAAGATCTGAGGATGACTGAGGGTCAGAGCGCAGAGTTGGGGGGATATCGCTTCGAGATGACACACATTAGTCAGGAGCCTGGCGCCAATTACGTGGCAGATCAGGCCACTTTTGTAGTCAGCTATGACGATAAAATAATCGCGACGTTGGTTCCGGAGAAGCGACGTTATCTGGCCAGTGGTCAAGTGATGACCGAGGCGGCCATCGACGCAGGAATTCTGCGCGATCTCTACATCGCGTTGGGTGAACCTATTGGAGAGCGCGCATGGGCGGTGCGACTGCAATATAAACCCATGGTGCGGTGGCTTTGGATAGGGGCTTTCCTGATCGGTTTTGGTGCGCTGCTAACGTCATTGGATCGGCGTTACCGGGTGCAGGTCGTCAGCGGGCAAGAACCCAGTCCTGTCAAGGGCCAGGGCCTTGGATTTGCACGCTAGGCGCTTTATTCCTCTGCTGGGGTTTGTATTGCTGTCGGTGCTGTTGTTCCGGGGCTTGTCGCTGGATCCCACTTCATTGCCGGCGGCCAGATTGGGACAGATATTTCCCGAGTTTGCAAAACTGGAGTTGCAATCCGGTGACGTAATATCAGTTGTGGATTTGAATCAGCGTCCTGCCCTCGTCAATGTTTGGGCAACCTGGTGTTATTCCTGCCGCATCGAACACCCTTATTTACTGGAATTAGCGAAATCGGGGGTGCCTATTTACGGCCTTAACTATAAAGATGACCCGGTGAAAGCGAGAGGGTGGTTGGCCCAGTTGGGTGATCCCTATCGGTTAAACATCGTCGATGATGAGGGGTCTCTTGGATTGGATCTGGGGGTTTATGGAGCGCCGGAGACCTATGTAATCGATAGGGATGGCAAAATTGTCCATCGGCATGTCGGCGTTCTTGATCAAAGTGTTTTCCGCGCCGATTTTAGTGCATGGTTTCCCGCTTTGATGGATGCGCAAGCGCCTGTTGCGCAGCGCGCTTTGGACGGAAAATGACGGCGAGTCGAGTTGTACTAGCGAGACACGGCCGTATCAGCTTCGCATGGTCACTGTTGTTGTGGGCCCTTACTCCGGTTGCTCACGCATTGATCGAAACCTATGAATTTTCTTCGCCTGCTTTGGAGCAGAGGTACCAAGTGCTGAGTCAAGAGTTACGGTGCCCTAAATGTCAAAATCAGAACATTGCTGACTCGAATGCGCCCATCGCCCGCGATCTTCGTGTCGTGCTCGTTGAGCAATTGGAAGCAGGTCAGACCGACGAGCAGATTTTGGCGTTCATGGTGGCGCGCTACGGGGAGTTTGTTCGCTATCGACCAACGGTTGATCGCAATACAGCCTTGCTCTGGTGGGCACCTGGTTTATTGATCGGCGCAGGATTCGTTGCACTGGCGTTCCATTTTAAAGGACGCCGCCGAGTGGCCGCACCCGCACTAACCGCTACCGAAGCCGCTCAGTTAAAGAAGCTCATGGAAAACGATTCTCTATGAATTCGTATTTTTGGGTGTTTTCGGCCCTGCTATTGACTGTCGCGTCGGTCTTCGTCGTGATGTTGCCGAAGCGCTGGGAACGCCGAGCAGCACCCGAAAATAATGCCGACTGGTTGCGACTTAGACAGCGAGAGTTGTCGGATAGCGCCCCCGAACTTCGGGAAGAAGCAGCGCTTAGAGTCATTGAAGATGGGTTTATCTCGGACGCGCCAGCGGTCGCGCTGCCAGCACACTATTCGACAAAACGTCAGCTCTTGGGTGTAGCCGCACTCTTTATTTTGGTCGCCGGTCTCTATGTGAAACTGGGAAGTTTTGAAGATGTGGTGATTACAGAGGCGCTTGATGGGCTAGACAGCGCCAGCCCCGCAGATATCTCGGCACTGATAGAACGTATTGGGCGTCGCGCTGACGTGCGGCCGAAGAACGCCGATTATTCGCTGCTATTGGCTGAGTACCACTTATCGACCAATGAGCCTTTACTCGCCTTGGGCTATTTCGACAGGCTTATTGAGGCCGGTGCGACATCGCCTGAAATACTGGGTAAGGCGGCTCAAGCCGAGTTCTTATCTGCTGATCGCCAGCTGAGTGAACGTGCTCGATCGCGAGCCCAACAGGCGCTGGCTCTCGATCCTATGGCTTCAGCTGCGCTAGCCACGCTGGGGATGGCGGCTTTCGAGGCTGCGGATTTCGCAGCAGCGATTCGTTATTGGGAGACACTGCGATCTTTGGAGCCCGAGGGTTCCCCCGGCCATCAGATGCTGGGTCAGGTGATCGAGCGCGCCCGCAGCGAAATGGCCGACTCCAACACACCCTCCGAGGTTCCGGTGGGGCTCGTGGTTCGAGCTACTCTCCCTGATGCCTTTGAGGTTGCCCCTGAGGCGACGGTATACGTCTTGGCGCGACCAGAACAGCAGCAAGGCGGCATGCCGATTGCGGTTGTCAGGACAAGGGCGGAAGAGTGGCCGCTGGTGGTTCCACTGGACGACGGGCACTCCATGGCCGGTCAGAAGCTCTCGAACTTCAATACCGTTGCCGTAGAGGTGCAGGTCTCGGTAAATGGACAGCCCGGCAGAGACAACAGCATCGCCTGGGGGGTAGTGAATTCGGCGACGGTCGGTGCTTCTGAGCCAGTTGCCGTGGTGCTTGAACCGACAGGCTCACGTTAATTAGCATCCAAACATAGTGTTGTCGGGCCGAAGCAGATACACTACATGTTGTGTTTTAGTGTTGCTAGCCGTCCCTTAGCGATGCTAGAGAACTCGACGGGTACACGGATACCATAATGCGCCTCAAATCCATAAAGCTGGCGGGCTTCAAGTCTTTTGTGGACCCCACGACAGTCCCATTCCCGGGCAATATGTGCGCGGTAGTCGGCCCCAACGGTTGCGGAAAGTCCAATATTATCGATGCTGTGCGTTGGGTCATGGGCGAGAGCTCAGCCAAGACCCTCCGCGGCGAGTCGATGACCGACGTCATTTTCAATGGCACTACCAGTCGTCAGCCAGTCAGTCAGGCGTCCATCGAACTTGTTTTTGACAACACACAAGGCAAGGTTGCTGGGGAGTTTGCTGCCTACAGCGAAATTTCTGTGCGCCGTGTTGTTACCCGTGAGGCGCAGTCAGAGTACTACCTTAATAGCGCAAAGTGTCGCCGGCGCGATATCACGGATCTGTTTCTGGGCACGGGTCTGGGGCCTCGCAGCTACGCGATTATCGAGCAGGGCGTCGTATCGCGCCTGATCGAGTCCAAGCCTGAAGAGTTGCGGGTGTTCATCGAAGAGGCAGCGGGGATCTCCAAGTATAAGGAGCGTCGGCGCGAAACCGAGAGTCGCATGCGCCGCACGACCGAGAATCTGGAGCGGTTGACTGATCTTCGCGACGAACTGCAGCGCAACCTCGCGCATCTTGAGAGACAGGCGAGAGCCGCCGAAAGATACGCGGACTTTAAGGCAGAGGAGCGCATAACTCAGAGTGAGCTTTATGCGATTCAATGGCGTGAACTCAACGCAGATCGGAGCGAAGTAGCGGGGGAGCTTGCCGCGCTGGATATCAAGCGCGAAGCCGCCAAAGCTGATGTTGCACATACGCTCTCCGGTATCGAGACAACGCGCGCAAAACAGGTTGTCGTTGCGGACGCCCTGAGTGCGGCGCAGGAAAATTTTTACACCGTGGGGGGGGAGGTTACCCGAGTTGAGCAGGCCTTGCGCTTTGCTCAGGAGCGGCGCGGTGAGTTGCAGCGGGATCTAGACCAGACGAGGGCTTCTCTGGACCAAACCCGAGATCATCTTGAGGCCGATCGGAAGCAGTTGCAGGAGTGGGAGGCTAATCTCAACCGATTAGAGCCAGCGCTGTCTGAACACAGAACTCACGCCGCAGAGGCGGCGAAGGCGCTCTCGGAGATTGATCGGGCTTATGAGCAATGGTCGCAAACTTGGGACAGCTTTAATGAAGGTGCGCAGATTGCTAGTAAAGCGGCAGAGGTGCAGCAGAGCCGAATTGTTTATCTGGAGCAGGTGCTCAGTAAGTTACAGGAGCGCAGGCAGCAGCTGCAGGAAGAGCAGGCATCCCTCGACACTTCGGTTGATGCCAACGAGAATCCCTTTGCATCGGATATCGAGAAAGCAGATCGGCATATTTCGGAGCTCGAAGCGCAGATTGTAGATCTTCAGCGCCAGTTGACTGAGTCTCAAGCATCGATAGAGCAGGCTCGGGGGGAGCAAGATGACGTGCGTGCTTCGATCCAAGAAATTCGTGGACAGGTGGCCTCTCTTACCGCACTCCAACAGGCGACAGCGGACGACCGAGAACGAATCGCGCTGGATGATTGGGTTCTCGAATCTGCACTAAAATCTCTTGGGGGGCTTTACACCGCAATTGAAGTGGAGCCGGACTGGGACTCTGCAGTAGAGCAGGTGCTGGCAGAGAGGCTCTCCGCGCTGCTGATAGCGGATGCCGACGTCAATAATCTATCGCACATGAAAGGTGTGCCTGCCGGGGCGATTTTGCTGGATGCCGGTGGGGTCGCCCCTGAGCACGTCGCGGGAACACTGGCAAATCATGTGAAGGGGCCGCCAACCGTTATGCAATGGCTATCTTCTGTGAGAACAGCGGCTGATCTGGGTGCGGCACGAGCTTTGCTTGCGGAGCTTGAAGCGCATCAGTCAGTGGTGACTCGAGATGGACATTGGTTGGGGCGGGGATGGTACCGGCGCCACTCTGATGCAGACCCTGCGGCGGGAGTAATCGCGCGGCAAGTGCAGTTAGACGCGTTCAACGAGCAGCTCGAGCGCAGCCGCAGTGAGGCAGACCGAGTAACGGACGTGATCAGTGGTTTGCTACTGCAGCGAGCAGAGCTTGAAAAATCATTGACCCGCGCCCAGCAAGCGCTGCAGGCGGGTGTGAACGATAGGGCTGAATGGGTAGCGGAGCAAAGAGCACAGACAACTAAGCGAGAGCAACAAATCCAGCGCTTAAAAAGGCTGAAGGACGATATCTCCGAGAGTGAGCGGCAGTATGATCAGGAGCAGAGCAACCTCGCAGAGGCGCGGTCGCAGCTATCCGCTGCGCTGGATCAAATGGAGCTGGATCGGATCGAGAGGGACCGACTTCAAAGTGAGCGTGAGCGTTTGGCTTCAGCGCAGGCTAACCAGCGAGAGGCATCTCGCTTGGCCGCCGATGAGCTGATGCGCGGTGAGTTGCAGGGTCAGAGCCTTTCTACACAGGCCGCCACGATGAGAGAAACGATCTCTCGTATGGAATCGCAGCTCAAAACGCTTGAGTCTCGCGAGACTGAACTCCACCACACCCTGCCATCGGAGGGAGACCCTGACGCAGAAAACAAAGCAAAGTTGACTGAGCTACTCGAGCAACGGATAGCAGCTGAGTCTGAACTCAATAGCCAGCGCACTCTAGCCGGTGAAATCGATGCGACATTGCGCGAGTATGACACTCAGCGGCTGGCTCAAGAGCAGTCTGTGAGTACAGTGCAAAGTGAAATGGAGCGACTTCGTCTGCGGGAGGCAGAAAGTGCAGTGCGGCTCCAGACCCTTGAGGAGGAGATTGTCAAACGCGACGCCGTGTTGCAAGAAGTGGTGTCGTCGTTGCCTGAGGGAGCCGATGAAGCCGAGTGGCTCACCCGAGTTGAGCGCGTTGCTAATCGCATTAATCGTCTTGGCCCCATCAATTTAGCAGCGATTGACGAACACGCGAAGGCCGCTGAGAGGAAGCATTACCTAGATGCCCAGAACGCGGATCTCGAAGCGGCTTTGGAGACGCTGAAAACCGCCATTCGGAAGATAGACAAGGAAACACGACAGCGATTCAAAGACACCTTTGATCAGATTAATGCGGGGTTCGCGGAGCTTTTTCCCCGGGTTTTCGGGGGTGGCACTGCTTCTTTGGAGATGACGGGTGACGACTTGCTCGACACAGGTGTTGCCATATTTGCCAGGCCACCGGGCAAGAAAAATTCGACGATTCATTTACTTTCGGGTGGTGAAAAAGCAATGACGGCGATTGCGCTGGTTTTTTCCATATTTCAACTCAATCCCGCTCCATTTTGTATGCTCGACGAGGTCGACGCGCCACTGGATGATGCCAATGTTGGTCGATATGCGAGACTGGTCCGGGAAATGTCAGAAAAAGTACAGTTTGTCTTCATTACTCATAACAAGATCACGATGGAGGCAGCTGACCAATTAATGGGGGTGACCATGCAGGAGCCCGGCGTATCCCGCCTTGTTAGCGTTGATGTTGAGGAAGCTGCGCAACTTGCAGCGAGTTAGAGGTTCGATTAATGGAGCAGCTATCGATTCGAGACTGGATGGTGATTGTCGGCGGCGTAATGATTGCTGCTGTGCTGGTCGACGCCGGCAGACGATTTTTGAAAGAGCGCCACGCTGAAATACGGTTGAACGCGCGTATCGAACGATCCAAGTCTTCATCGAATGAAGACGACGCCTTTAATTTATTGACTGAATTGCCCAATGGTGGCGCTCGTATTGTGCGCCGTGATGATCTCGCCGGGGAGGCACTCGAGACAATTGACCCGGGTGACAGTTTGATCGAAGAAGAGGCTGCTGGTGAGGAGACACCGACGCGACTCAATACAATGAGGGATCTGGACACGACGTCAGATGATCAGGTACGGGCATTCACTTCAGCACCTGATCCCATAGACGTCGCTCTGGAGCGTGAAGACGTTGATAGTGAGACGGTTCCCAGTGCCGCGCCAGAAGCGGAGACAACGGATTTGTCACAGGTGGATGAGGCCCCCGCTCCCGCTTCGACGCCACGACGACGAACGGTAAAGCCTGCTGGCGACGTTTCGCATCACGCAGAGAGCGCCGAGCGCGCGCAGGGCACAGTTGATTGGCTTGATACGATGCCGCCTGGGGATGTTTCCGAAAGCGATTCTGTGGAGCAGGGACGGCTACCTAGGGGTGCTAACACACATGTGTTTATTCTTTATGTGGTAGCGCGATCTGAGGAGGGTTTTGCGGGAATGGACATTCTGGAGACCCTACTGGCTTGTGATTTACGTTTCGGTGATATGGACTTCTTTCATCGTCATGAGCTCGCCTCTGGCAGGGGTCCGATACAGTTTAGTGTCGCCAATATGATGAAGCCCGGCGTTTTTGATATTGACAACATGGAGCCACTGCAAACCCGCGGGTTGATGTTTTTTGTGACGCTGCCCGGCCCCACAGACATGCTTAAAGCGTTCGACTATATGTACGAAACGACAAAGGTCATGGCAAAGGCGCTGGATGGCGATATTCAGGATGAGAAGCGGAGCGTGATTACGCACTCAAGCCTGGAGCATATGCGGCAGCAGATTCGAGAGTTGGAGAGACGCCTGCTCGTTCGCCGGACCTGATTTCGCCATGACCTCTCCAGAAAAGGAAATGTCACTGTTAAAAGAGGCGCTGCTGCGTTGGTCTCAGGCTTACTTTGAGCAGGATGATCCAGAAGTTCCCGACGTTGAATACGATGCCGCCATGCGTCGGTTACAGGCGCTTGAGGCAGCGCACCCAGAATGGGCCACTGCAGACTCACCCACGCAGCGCGTCGGCTCTGCGCCATTGGCTGCGTTTCAAACGGTGGCACATCGGCTCCCGATGTTGTCACTGGATAATGCATTCTCCGATACAGAACTCGTGGACTTTGATAGGCGTGTAACCGAAAAACTGCAGGTCGATGTGGTGGAGTATTGCTGCGAGCCAAAATTGGATGGTGTTGCGGTGAGTCTTGCATATCAGGCAGGGCAGCTGGTGCAGGCTGCTACGCGGGGCGACGGGAGCTCGGGTGAGGATGTCACTGAAAATGTGAGAACGATTGCTAATGTCGCTCTGCAACTGGAAGGTGACAACATTCCGGCGTATCTCGAAGTGCGTGGAGAAATCGTTATTCCTCGTATGGCGTTTGAGAGGCTGAATGCGCGTGCACGTGAGAGTGGCGATAAGGTTTTCGCAAACCCTAGAAATGCTGCAGCGGGCAGTTTACGCCAACTCGACTCCAGGGTGGCGGCGCGACGACCGCTGTCTTTCACCGCCTACTCTGTCGGCGTCGTGGAGGGCCAGCTGCCCAACTCTCATAGCGAGGTTTTGCGCTCTCTGAAGAGATGGGGGTTGCCGATATCGGAATACATGGAAACCGTTAGCGGTGTTGCGGCTTGTGGAGATTATTTCAGCCGACTCGGCGCTCAGCGAGATGCGCTGCCCTTCGATATTGATGGCATCGTATTTAAAGTGAATGATCTGGGGCTGCAGGAGCGCCTCGGTTTTGTTTCACGCGCACCGCGTTGGGCTATCGCTAGGAAATTTCCGGCTCAAGAGGTAGGGACTCGGCTCCTTGGCGTCGATTTTCAGGTGGGTAGAACCGGAGCAATCACACCGGTTGCGCGATTAGAGCCAGTATTTGTAGCGGGTGTTACGGTAAGCAACGCAACACTCCACAACGCCGATGAGATTCATAGGTTGGGACTGAAAATAGGTGACCGGGTTATCGTCCGACGCGCCGGTGATGTGATACCTCAGGTCGTATCTGTGGTGCCGGAGCTTGATGCAGATGCTCCGCCGCACAATAGGGAGAGCATCGTCTTTCCCGCGAGTTGTCCCGCGTGTGGTTCGCGTGTTGAAAGAGCAGCGGATGAGGCGGTCATGCGCTGTGGCGCCGGCCTCGAGTGCAACGCGCAGTTAAAAGCGGCGATCCGACACTTTGCCTCCAGAAAAGCGCTGGACATCGAAGGTTTGGGTGACAAGCTCATTGAGCAGCTTGTCGATGAGGGGCTAGTGCAGTCGTTGAATGATCTGTTTCATCTTGATATCGGTGAGCTGCAAGGACTTGACCGAATGGGCGTCAAGTCGAGTGAAAATGTTTTTGAGGCATTGCTAAGGGCTAGATCGACCTCGTTTGCGCGATTCATCTATTCGCTGGGTATAAGAGAAGTAGGGGAGGCGACGGCAAGAGCTTTGGCGCTTCATTTTCTTGATCTCGATTCATTGCTCAAAGCGACTACAGAGGAATTGGAGGGGGTGGATGACGTCGGTCCGGTCGTGGCAGACCACATTAAAGCGTACACCAGTAACCCGCTAAACCAAGAGTTGTTGTCCTCTTTGATCGAATCGGGCATCACATGGCCAGCGGTACAGGTGGACACTGGTGATGGCCCGCTGACCGGTATGTTATGGGTGGTCACGGGAAAACTCCTTACCATGAGTCGTGATGAGGCGGAAGCTAAGTTGCGTGCGCTGGGGGCAAAGACCGCAGCGAGTGTCTCTTCCAAGACAACGACGGTGGTCGCCGGTCCGGGCGCGGGTTCCAAGAAAAAGAGAGCTGAGGCGCTTAATATTCCCGTGGTTGATGAAGAAGAGCTGATTAGGACATTGGGAGGTCGATTATGAAAGTGACTGCTCATTATGGGCGCCTACTGGGTGCCTTTCTCGCGCTGATGCTGCTCAGTGCATGCACGACGTCGCCTCCTGAACAAGTCGACAATGTCTGCGATATTTTCCTGGAAAAATCTGGCTGGTATGAGGATGCGAAAGAATCTCGAGCTCGTTGGAATGTACCGGTCTCGGTGTCAATGGCTTTCATGTATCAAGAATCGCGGTTTGTTGCGACGGCAAAGCCGCCGCGAAAAAAACTGTTTGGCGTCATTCCCGGCCCTCGGCCTTCCGACGCGTACGGTTATTCTCAGGCAAAGAACAGCACCTGGGACTGGTATCAGCGGAGCTCGGGAAATTACGGTGCGGATCGTGACAATTTTGGCGACGCAATCGATTTTATTGGCTGGTACAACGATATGTCGCATCAGCAGCTAGGGCTTGATAAACAAGATGCCTTTCGGCTCTATCTTGCGTATCACGAGGGGCATGGGGGCTACAAACGGCAAACATACCAAAGTAAGAGCTGGCTGGTGGATGTCGCAAGAAAAGTTGAAAGGCAAGCGCAGAGGTATAACACCCAGCTGCAGGGCTGTTCGAAAGAACTCGAGCCACGGGGTTGGTTTGATTGGTGGTGATATAAGGCCAAGTCGCGCTCGGATGTCATCGTAATGTCATATTGCCCATGTAATAAAGGCACTACGCCGGACTGAGGACGTTTAACCCATGGCCAGAAAGACAGTATTGATGGTCGATGACGAATCTAGCATTCGAGAGATGCTCAGACTTGCGTTAGAGATGTCAGATTTTGAATGCTTGGAGGCTGGTGATATTCATCAAGCCCATCATCTGTTGGCTGAGACGCATCCTGACATCATACTGCTTGACTGGATGCTGCCCGGTGGTAGCGGTATTGATTTTCTAAAGCGTCTCAAGAAGGAAGAGCCCACCCAAGACATACCTGTGATTATGCTGACTGCCAAAACCCATGAGGATAATGTTATTCAAGGGTTAGACGTTGGGGCAGATGATTACATTACCAAGCCTTTTGCACCAAAAGAGCTGATAGCACGAATGCGCGCGATATTGCGGCGCTTATCTGACAGTGAGTCCTCGAACACGCTGACGGTGGGAGAGCTGGTCCTTGAGGTAGATAGCCATCGAGTCACGTTGCGGTCCAGACCGTTAGATATGGGTCCCACTGAATTTAAGTTGCTACATTTTTTTATGGCCAATCCTGAGCGGGCTTACACCCGGGCTCATGTGTTAGACCGTGTTTGGGGTACCAATGTTTACGTGGAGGAACGCACTGTAGATGTTCACATAAGGCGTCTACGAAAGGTAATCGAGCAGGTGGATCCTGCGTACAGTGCCTTAATCCAGACTGTGCGTGGAACAGGCTATCGATTTTCTCCAAGAGATCTAGCGGTGTCGTGAGCAACACGGGCCTCCTTACGCTGGAATTTCGCCGTGTCTTGTTGTCAGTGGCGTTGGGAGTAGCCTGTTGGTTGGTCACTGAGAATGGGTACGTAGGAGCCACAGCCGCCCTGTTAATATTACTGAGCTTGTGGGGGTGGCAGCTGTCTCGCCTCTATCGCTGGTTTGCCAATCCGGATGATGTGCCGCCACTGGGCGATGCGGCTGTCCGCGGGATACTCAGGGATGTCTACCTCCTGAGAAGCCGGGGATTAGCTCGTGAAAGCGCCTCGCCGGTTTCTCAAGGTTATCGCGATGACTCTATTGGCTCGCTACGAGAGGCCGCAATGATTATCAATTCTCGCAGTGAATTGCTCTGGTGTAATGACGCGGCGGAAAATTTGTTGAATGTAAAATTAGTGGAAGAGGAGGGTAAGCTGCTCTCAAGTTTGTTCCCTGGAAAAGCCCTCACCAAATACATGCAGGAAGAAAATTTCCAAAAGCCGTTAAGGTTGAGGCCGGGTCGCGACCCTGAGTATTGTCTCCAATTTGAGTTTTCGCGTTTCGGGACCAGCGACCGGCTCGTTTTTATTAAAGACGTATCTGAGCAGGACAAGCTAGAGCGTATGCGTCGTGATTTTGTAGGGAACGTGTCACATGAGTTGCGCACGCCCCTTACCGTCATAAAGGGTTACATCGAGACCTTGCCTTCTTTGGTTTCGGAGCTCGATGCCACGCTGCAAAAACCGCTCGCCTCTATGGCGACGCAGGTAGCTCGAATGGAGACTTTAATTACTGACCTATTATGGTTGGCTCAGATCGAGACGGTGGAGGGGCAGCGTAAGGAGGATCTGGTAGATGTGCGTGCTCTACTCTCGATGATGGTGGAGGAGCTCCGTTCTGCATGGCCAGATCGTGACATTACATTGCAATTAATTTCAGTGAGACGGCTCCTTGGTGATGAGCGCGAGTTACACAGCGCAATGAGTAACTTGGTTGTTAACGCGCTGAAATATAGTGCCACAGGCCCAGTAAGTGTTAAGTGGTTGGACTCTGCTGTCGGGACAGTACTGACGGTGGAGGATGAGGGACCCGGAATTGCAGCTAAACATATTCCGCGACTTACAGAGCGGTTCTACCGTGTGGATAAGAGTCGAAGCCAGCAGGTTGGCGGTACCGGGCTAGGGCTAGCGATTGTCAAGCACGTAGCCGTATCTCACGAGGCGAAGCTGTTCGTTGAAAGCCAGCCGAGTGAGGGAAGTTGTTTCAGATTGGTTTTCCCCGCTTCCAGATGCGCTGATCCTGACCTCGGAGATTAGATTTTCTCAGGCTCTGACTTTGGATAACCCCGCTGACATTGGCGGCGGCGGCCGGTAGCATGTGCGCGGCAACGTCGGAATTCTTCTATGAGTCGTTTTTGGATAGACAGTGTCTCTACTTTGGAGCCATATGTTCCGGGTGAGCAATCGATCGAGCAGTCTTTTTTAAAGCTCAACACTAATGAGCATGCGTTGCCGCCCTCAGAGACGGTCATGGCTGCCATTTCTGCGATTTCGGGAGAGCAGCTTCGACGCTATCCCGATCCTACTGCGAGGTTGCTACGCGCTGCGATAGCGGAGCAGGAGGGTTTGCCGATAGAGCAGGTTTTTGTCGGCAACGGATCTGATGAGGTTTTGGCCCACTTGTGGGCGGCTTTCCTTGCTCACCGACCTGTCACCACCTTAGATATCACTTACGGTTTTTATCCCGTCTGGAGCCAGCTCTATGGGTCAACGTTGACCCAGTCTCCTTTGCGGGACGATTTCAGTGTCGATATTGGTTCGCTGATGAATACCCAAGGAGCGCTGGTGCTCGCTAATCCCAATGCGCCAACCGGGCTCTCGATCACGCGCTCGCAAATTGAGTCCCTTGTGACAGCGGATCGTAATCGCTTGATCGTCATCGACGAGGCGTATTACGGATTTGGGGCTGAGACAGCTGCACCGCTGACACGCCATTACGACAACCTGATTGTGACGCGCAGTCTATCCAAAAGTCATAGTCTTGCAGGCTTGCGTGTCGGCTACGCTCTGGCCCATTCTGAGCTGATAGACGGGCTCAATCGCATTAAGGACTCGTTTAATTCTTACCCCTTGGGCAGCGTGGCTCAAGCGGCGGCGACAGCTGCTATCCAAGACAAGGAATGGTCTTCTCGCGCCTCGGAGGTCATCATCAACAGTCGGCGGAGCATCAGCGATGGCCTTCTTGGGATGGGCTTTGAGGTGCTGCCCTCGCAGGCTAACTTTATTTTTACTCGCCCCGGCACTGGATCTGGGCTAGCGCTATTCAACGCGTTACGGCAAGAGAATATCCTGGTGCGTAGATGGGATAGTCCTCGGATCGCAGATTGGTTACGAATATCGATCGGCACCCCGGAGCAAACACAGCTGTTGCTGACAGCTGTAGCGGAGATGCTCGACCGCGCTGATTGATGCCTAAAGGTTAGCGACGGCGCAGCACGATAGAGCCGATACTATAGCCCGCGCCAAATGAGCACAGCACAGCGAGGTCGCCGCCCTTTAGGTCTTGACTATGCTGGTGGAAAGCGATGATAGAGCCAGCTGAGGACGTGTTGGCGTACTGGTCTAGAATCTTGGGAGCTTCGGCCTCAGAGGGTGCCCTGCCGAAAACTTTGCGGGCGATCAAATCATTCATATTTTGATTAGCTTGGTGCAGCCAAATGCGTTTTAAATCATCGGGTGCGATGCGCAGTTTGGCCAGTTGCTCGGTGATTTGCGCAGCAACCGCTGGGCAGACTTCCTTGAAGACTTTTCTTCCCTCCTGAACGAAGAGCTTATCGATGCTGTTCACTCCGGCGGCATCTGCTCGATTCAGAAATCCAAAGTTGTTCCGAATATTATTGGAGAATAGTGTTTGCAGTCGTGAGTCGACGATATCCCAACCGATACCCTGCGTCACTTCTGTCGACGATTCGACTACCACTGCTGTGGCAACGTCGCCAAATATAAAATGCGAATCTCGGTCTCTAAAGTTGAGATGTCCAGTACAAATCTCGGGGTTCACCATCAACACTTTTCGCGCACTGCCCGACCGGACAGCGTCGCTGGCCTGCTGGATCCCAAAGGTGGCAGAAGAGCACGCTACATTCATGTCAAAGGCAAATCCGGTCGCGCCCAGAGCGGCTTGTACTTCGATTGCCATTGCTGGATAGGCGCGCTGCATATTGGACGCGGCCACAATCACCATATCGATTTCATCAACGTTGATGCGCGCCTGTTCCAGAGCCTGATGCGCCGCTGCACAGGAAATTTCGCACATGACAGATGGTGATTCGTTACTGCGTTCTGGAATGTTTGGAACCATTCTGGTTGGGTCAAGAATGCCGTCTTTGTCAATGACGAAGCGGCTCTTAATCCCCGAAGCTTTTTCAATGAACTCGACGGATGAGTGCATTTTTTGCTCGCACTCACCGAGCGCGATGGCCTCAGCATGCTCGGCGTTATAAAGGTCAACCCAAGCGTTGAATGAAGCGACGAGTTCCTCGTTGCTGATGGCGTTCTTTGGCGTATACAAGCCCGAGCCGGTAATGACTGCGCCGGGCATCATCGAGGTTTACCTTTTATCCAGCGGTACAAAGTCACGCTGAGGCTGTCCGGTATACAGCTGCCTCGGTCGTCCGATTCGGTAAGCGCCGCCAATCATTTCATTCCAATGTGCTATCCATCCCACAGTGCGTCCGATTGCAAAGATCACAGTGAACATCGAAGTGGGGATACCCAGTGCCTTGAGAATGATCCCCGAGTAGAAGTCGACGTTGGGGTACAACTTCTTCTGAATAAAATATTCATCCTTAAGGGCGATTTCTTCGAGGCGCTTTGCGATCTCGAGCATTTCATCGTCAATGCCAAGTTCCGCGAGTACCTCATCTGCAGCCTGTTTCATCACTTTTGCGCGCGGATCAAAGTTCTTATAAACCCGGTGCCCAAAGCCCATTAGTCTAAAGGGGTCTTCCTTGTCTTTGGCGCGGGTGATGAACTCGTCAATACGGTCTACCGAGCCGATTTCTTCAAGCATCCTTACAACCGCCTCGTTAGCACCGCCGTGTGAGGGCCCCCATAGCGCGGCGATACCGGCTGCGATGCAGGCAAAGGGATTGGCTTGAGATGAGCCAGCAAGCCTCACGGTGGATGTGGACGCATTTTGCTCGTGATCCGCATGCAGCAGAAATATGCGATCCATCGCGCGGGCGATGGTCGGGGAAACTTTCGTTGTTTCGCAGGGATTACCAAACATCATGTGAAGGAAGTTTGCGGCGTAGTCCAGACTGTTGTCAGGGTACATAAACGGCTGGCCGATCGAGAACTTATAGCTCATAGCCGCAAGGGTAGGCATTTTTGCGATCAGGCGAAACGCGGCAACTTCCCTGTGCCATGGATCCGAGATGTCAGTGGAGTCATGGTAGAAAGCGGAGAGTGCTCCGACAACGCCGCACATGATGGCCATTGGGTGAGCGTCTCTACGAAAGCCGTTGAAAAAAGTTCTGATTTGCTCATGCACCATGGTGTGGTGGGTCATGATGCCGACAAATTCCTGCTTTTGCTCAGCAGTCGGGAGTTCGCCGTTTAGCAACAAATAGCAGGTTTCGAGATAGTCTGAGCGCTCCGCAAGTTGTTCTATTGGATACCCACGATGGAGCAAGATGCCGTTCTCACCATCGATAAAGGTGATTTGTGACTCGCAGGCTGCAGTCGAAGTGAATCCGGGGTCGAAAGTGAAGTAGCCATTGGCAGTCAGGCTGCCGACGTCGACTACGTCTGGCCCCAAGGTGCCAGTGTGGACCGCCAAGTCAATGCCATGCTGCGAGCCGTCTTCGGCTGTAATGTTGAGTGTCGCTTTTTTCTCGGACATGTCCCTTTGCGCCGGTTATGGAGTAAGAGGCGACAAACTAATCGCGCCCGCGAGTGATGTCAATTTGCAAGGCGATGATACGCGCTTTTTCCGGGTCAGAAATTGTATTCAATGGCTTGCCCACTTATACTTCCGCCCGCGGCCGCCCAAGCACTAGCGATGACCGTACCGATATCTGAAACATTATTTCGAGAGCTAATGTGAGACCGACATCTAGGGACAAGCGCCCGGTTAATCTGGATTTGGGCACCATCGATCTGCCCGTTACAGCCTATGCCTCTATCACTCACCGAGTCACGGGTGTGGCGATGTTTTTCGCCAGTTTTCTCCTGCTGTGGGCATTGGATCAAAGCCTGGCTTCGGAAGCTTCTTTTGCGGCATTGGCAGATGTACTGGGTTCGCCCATGGCCAAGGCTGTGATGTGGTTGATCGCCACATTTCTGAGTTATCACGCCTTGGCGGGGGTAAAACACCTGGTAATGGACGCGGGAATTGGCGAAACCATGCGAGGTGGCGTGATAGGAGCGCGAATAGTTTTTGTGCTAGCCGCGGGTGCGGCGGCCCTCTGGGGGGTGGCGATATGGTGACATCGGTTACCAGTTTCAGTCGAACAGGACTCTCTGATTGGCTGATACAGCGAGTCACCTCGGTGATTCTGCTTGCTTATTTTATTTTCGTTGCGTTCCAGTTAGGTAGTTCAGTTGACTACACTTCGTGGCGAGAGTTGTTCGACCAGACTTGGGTCAAAGTGTTCACGCTACTGGCTGCACTGTCCTTGGCAGCGCATAGCTGGATCGGTTTGTGGTCAGTTTTTACTGATTACTTGACCGAGCGTATGCTAGGTGCGGCGGGGAACGTGCTTCGCTTGGTGTGCCAGTTGTGCGCTTCTTTGGCGTTAGTGGTGTATGTGATCTGGGTAGTGGTCATTGTCTGGAGCTGATCACTTGTGAGTGGTCATTGTGATAGGCGGCGATAACCCGCGTGGTTAACAGAACGAGAAAACTATGAGAACGATTTCATTCGATGGAGTCATCGTTGGTGGAGGCGGGGCCGGTATGCGCGCTGCGCTGCAGCTGGCGCAATCTGGCTACAAGACAGCGGTGATTTCTAAAGTTTTTCCAACACGATCCCACACGGTCTCAGCCCAAGGTGGCATTACTTGCGCTATCGCGAGCGCTGATCCCGATGATGATTGGCGATGGCATATGTACGATACGGTCAAAGGTTCTGACTATATCGGGGATCAGGACGCCATTGAATACATGTGTTCAGTGGGCCCGGAAGCAATTTTTGAGCTTGAGCATATGGGCTTGCCGTTCTCGAGAACCGAAGAGGGGCGGATCTACCAGCGACCTTTTGGAGGGCAGTCCAAAAATTTCGGTGAGGGCGGGCAGGCCGCGAGGACTTGCGCCGCAGCTGACCGGACCGGCCACGCGCTGTTGCATACGCTATATCAAAACAACATTAAAAACGAGACGGTCTTCTTTAACGAATGGTTCGCTGTCGATCTGGTGAAAAATCAAGATGGTGCAGTGGTCGGTGTGATCGCGATCTGTATCGAGACGGGTGAAACTGTTTATGTGAAATCCAAGGCAACGGTCTTTGCGACGGGCGGTGCGGGTAGAATTTATGCATCGACTACTAACGCGCACATCAATACCGGGGACGGCATGGGCATGGCGCTGAGAGCCGGTGTGCCCGCCCAGGATATGGAGATGTGGCAATTCCACCCCACCGGTATTTACGGTGCCGGCACGTTGGTGACCGAAGGGTGTCGAGGCGAGGGCGGTTACCTCATTAATAAGGATGGTGAGCGGTTCATGGAGCGGTACGCACCGAACGCCAAGGATCTTGCAGGTCGCGACGTGGTCGCTAGATCAATGATTATGGAGATTCTCGAGGGGCGCGGCTGCGGACCTAATGGTGACCATGTGAAACTGAAACTGGATCATCTTGGAGAAGAAGTGCTTGAGTCGAGGCTGCCGGGGATTTGCGAACTGAGCAGAACGTTTGCGCACGTCGACCCTGTAAAGGAGCCGATCCCAGTAGTGCCGACCTGCCATTACATGATGGGAGGCATTCCCACCAACGTTAATGGTCAGGCGCTCACCGTCGATAGCGATGGGCATGATCAAGTCATTCCCGGTCTTTACGCCTGTGGCGAAGTGGCGTGTGTTTCCGTACACGGTGCTAATCGCCTTGGCGGCAATTCGCTGCTGGACCTTGTGGTATTTGGTCGTGCCTCTGGGTTGTTTATTGAAAAGGCGCTGCGCGAGGGTATTGACTTACGTGATGCCAGTCAGTCTGACGTGGAGGAGGCCAGCGGGCGGTTGCAGGCCTTGAATGACCGCGCCAGCGGCGAGTCGGTAGCGCCTTTGCGTGTGGAGCTGCAGGAGATCATGCAGAATCACTTTGGGGTATTCCGAACTGGAGAGTTTATGCGGGAGGGGATAGCCAAGCTGGCTTCCCTCAGAGAGCGGGTAGAGGCTGTTGCGCTCGCGGACCGGTCATCCGCTTTTAATACATCACGCATTGAGTGTCTTGAGCTACAAAACCTTTTTGAGACCGCTGAGGCGACCGCCGTTGTGGCCGAGGCGCGCGATGAAAGCCGGGGCGCGCACGCGCGGGATGACTTTACCGAGCGCGACGACGCGAACTGGCTCTGCCATTCGCTCTATCACAGCGAGGACAAGCGTGTTTCGAAACGAGGCGTGAACTTTACGCCCCGCACTGTCGAAACGTTCCAACCAAAAGCACGAAGTTACTGAGCAAGTCAGGAGTTCAGAGAAATGCTACAGGTGAGCCTTTACCGCTATAACCCCGAGACCGATGACGCACCATACATGCAGGATTTTTCGGTCGATACAGGCGGGCGTGACTTAATGGTGCTTGATGTCCTGGAGCTGATAAAAGCAGAGCATGACGGCAGCGTGACTTATCGGAGAAGCTGTCGAGAGGGGGTGTGCGGTTCAGACGGCCTCAATATCAACGGAAAAAACGGGCTCGCGTGCATTTCACCCCTATCGGAATCCGTTAAAAATAATAAAGTGGTGATACGGCCTTTGCCGGGCTTGCCTGTGATCCGCGATCTTGTTGTGGATATGAGCCTTTTCTATGCCCAGTACGAGAAGGTGCAGCCCTATCTGCAGAATGCCACGCCTGCCCCTGCTATCGAGCGCATGCAGTCACCTGAGGAGAGGGCGCAGCTGGACGGGCTCTACGAGTGTATTTTGTGTGCCTGTTGCTCTACAAGCTGTCCCTCCTTTTGGTGGAATCCAGATCGATTCATTGGGCCTGCCGGACTTTTGCAAGCCTATCGCTTCTTGGCCGATAGCCGGGATACCGCGACGGACGATCGGCTGGCAAAACTGGATGACCCCTTCAGTGTGTTTCGGTGTCATGGTATTCAAAACTGTGTAAACGTGTGTCCGAAGGGCCTGAACCCCACAAAGGCTATCGGACACATTAGAGGTATGCTGCTCAATCGGGCAACCTGAATACTTTTCATTCCCCTTACTTATAATAACGAGCGCCTGAGTTATGGGTAGCATAGCTCTAGGTTATTATGCTACTTTCTTCCCAGGTTTAGGCGGGGTTTAGGGCACAACGTTGGACCGACTCAGGGGCACCTACATCTGCTTTCTCGTAACATGAGCACCTTCACTGATCGCTTGACTGCGGGCGACGCATTCAGTGCGCCATAGGCGCATGATAAAAGGGGAAGAAGCGTGTCAAAGATGACGCCACCGCCAGATATGTTGGCGCAGTGGGCGAGCTCGCACATTGCCGGCGGCAATGCCGAATACGTAGAGGCGTTGTACGAGGGCTATCTGCAGGACCCCAAAGGTGTGTCACCTGAGTGGCGGGATTATTTCGATAAACTCCCGCTGGTGCAGTCGGATGCCGGCACACTCCATGATTTGCCCCATTCCGTGTTGCGAGAGCACTTTGCGCGCATTTCAAAAATGCGGGTGCGCACGGATGCGACAGTGGCTAACGATTCCCATTCGACGGCATATGAGCGTAAACAAGTCAGAGTCGTGCAGCTCATCTCTGCCTATCGTCAACGGGGGCATCAGCAAGCGGCACTGGATCCATTGGCATTAACGCCACGGCCTGCGGTGCCCGACTTGGATCTGTCGTTCCACGAGCTTAGCGAAGCTGACATTGACACCACTTTTCAAGTGGGCAGCGTTTATTTTGGTCGTACTGAGGCCACACTCTCGCAAATTCGCGATGACTTACAGCGCACCTACTGCGGCACGGTCGGTGCAGAATTCATGCATATCGTTAATACCGAAGAGCGGCACTGGATCATGAGTCGAATGGAGGCAGTGCGGAGTGCGCCGGATTTCACTCCGGAGCAGCGGCTCAACATTCTTCGACAGATTAACGGCGCAGAGGGCCTAGAGCGCTCCCTTGGATCCAAGTATCCGGGGACCAAGCGCTTCGGTCTCGAGGGGAGTGAGAGTCTGATCCCAATGCTTGCCGAAGCCATTCAGCGGGTCGGCGGATACGGCGCAAAAGAAATCTGTATCGGCATGGCGCATCGCGGGCGTTTGAACGTGTTGGTTAACATTCTTGGTAAAAATCCTGTCGAGTTGTTTGATGAGTTCGAGGGAAAGGTCGCCTACATTGGATCTGGCGATGTTAAATACCATCAGGGCTTTTCTTCGAACATGATGACGCCTGGTGGCGAAGTGCATCTGGCGCTGGCATTTAACCCCTCGCATTTGGAAATTGTTGCGCCAGTGGTCGAGGGCTCAGTGCGAGCTAGGCAGGACCGGAGGAAGGATTCGGTTGGTAATTCGGTCGTGCCAATAGTCATTCATGGAGACGCCTCGTTTGCGGGACAGGGCGTTGTCATGGAGACGTTTCAGATGTCGCAAACCCGTGCTTACAGAACGGGCGGCACGCTGCATATTGTTCTCAATAATCAGATTGGTTTCACTACCAGCGAGCCCACAGATGCGCGTTCCACAGAGTACTGTACGGATATTGCGAAAATGGTGCAGGCGCCGATTTTCCATGTAAACGGAGATGATCCAGAGGCCGTTGTATTCGTAACGCAATTGGCCGTCGATTTTCGCAATCAATTTCAAAAGGACGTGGTGATAGATCTCGTGTGCTATCGCAGACGCGGGCACAACGAGGCAGACGAGCCGTCGGTCACCCAGCCGAAAATGTACGAGATAATCAAGAGCCATCCCTCGACCCGAGAGTTATATGCCCAACGTCTCATTCGCGAGAATCTGTTGTCTCAGCAGGAGGACGCCGAGTGGGTTGAGCATTATCGGCAGGCGTTAGAGCAAAATCAGCCGTTGGTGTCTTCTCTCGTTTCAGAGCCCAACAAAGAGCTCTTCGTAGATTGGTCGCCCTACCTTAATCATCGTTGGGATGTCGCCGCCGACACACGGGTTTCCTTGGCAGAGCTTAAGGCCTTGTCAGAACGAATGGGCGAGGTTCCTTCGGGCTTTGTCGTCCATCGGGTCGTCAGGAAATTGCTGGATGATCGCCTCAAGATGGGCGCGGGCGCGCAGGAAGTGAACTGGGGATTTGCCGAAACCATGGCCTACGGATCTTTGCTGCAGGAAGGCTTTTCTGTCAGGTTAGCGGGGCAGGATGTGGGAAGGGGCACTTTCAGCCATCGCCACGCAGTGCTGCATAACCAGAAAGAGGGAGACACCTGGGTGCCACTCGAGTCTGTAACGGACGAGCGAGCGTCTTTTCAGATATTTGATTCACTCTTGTCGGAAGAAGCGGTTCTAGCATTTGAATACGGGTACGCTACGACCTCACCCAGCGGATTGGTTATTTGGGAGGCGCAATTTGGTGACTTTGCTAATGGTGCCCAGGTCGTTATCGATCAATTCATCTCAAGTGGCGAGAACAAGTGGAGTCGCTTATGTGGGCTTACGATGCTGCTCCCGCATGGATATGAGGGTCAGGGTCCAGAGCATTCTTCTGCAAGATTAGAGCGATTTTTACAGCTGTGTGCCGAGGACAATATTCAGGTCTGCATTCCGACCACGCCCGCGCAGGTTTTTCACATGTTGCGTCGCCAGGCCATCAGACCACTGCGCTCGCCTCTCATCGTGATGACGCCCAAGAGCTTATTGCGCCACAAAGAAGCCATTTCGCAACTGGACGAGTTGGCAGAGGGCGCCTTCCAAACGGTGATAGACGAGACAGATGGTCTGGATCCAGTGGTAGTTAAGCGAGTGATTCTCTGTGCCGGGAAAGTGTTTTATGACCTCCGCGCAGCGAGAAGAGAGCGAGAGATTGTCGATATCGCAATCGTTCGTATTGAGCAGATGTATCCCTTTCCGCGGCTCGATCTATTAGAAGTGCTGGAGCGTTATCCTAATCTGGAAGACGCTGTTTGGTTGCAGGAAGAGCCCAAAAATCAGGGGGCCTGGTATGCCATGCAGAGTCGAATGGCGTCGGTTGTGCAACGACATAAGGTTGATGTGTTTCTGCGCTACGCCGGACGCGAGCCGTCTGCTTCCGCAGCGGCGGGATATTCTGCGCTTCATTTGCGTGAGCAAGAAAAGTTTATTGATGAGGCGTTGGGGCCGATGCCCTGGGGCCACTAGTCGCGTCTTGAGTTGAGGACATTTCCATGACGATTGAAATCAAAGCGCCGGCGTTTCCGGAATCAGTAGCAGATGGTGTGGTGTCTGCTTGGCATAAACAACCTGGCGACAGTGTTGCGAGAGATGAGCTGCTCGTCGAAATAGAAACTGACAAAGTGGTGATGGAGGTGGTGGCGCCAGAGCCTGGCGTTATTGAGGCCATTCTTGTCCCGGAAGGAGAGACCATCGCTAGCGAAGCGTTGTTGGCAACGCTCGTGGCAGGCGCCGTGATCAGTGGCGATAGTCAGCCTGAGGATGGCGGCGTGACGGGGCAACATGCCGCTGCTGAGGTAGTGGAAGAGGGATCAATCAGTGCAGACGCGGTGCCGATGGGACCTGCGGTTCGCGCGTTGCTGGAGGAACATGGACTGGACGCGCAAGATGTCCCGGCTTCCGGCAAGAGTGGGCGCTTGCTGAAAGAAGATGTGCTCGCACATCTTTCACAGCTTTCCGCTGAGGATGCCGCCCCAGAAGTGACTAAGCCCCCGCAGGCCGCTGGCTTTGCTGAAGCCTCTCTGGAGGTAGGGGGGCCCAGTAGCGAGCGCATTGAAAAGCGAGTGCCGATGAGCCGCATGCGGGCACGCATTGCTGAGCGTTTGCTTGGTGCCACTCAGCAAACGGCCATGTTAACGACGTTCAACGAAGTTAACATGGCGCCCCTTATGAAGCTGCGAAAACAGTATCGAGATCAGTTTGAGGCAGTTCACAACGGCACTCGACTTGGTTTCATGGGATTTTTTGTACGCGCCGCTTGTGAGGCACTGAAGCGTTTCCCAGCAGTCAATGCGTCTATTGACGGTAATGATGTGGTTTATCACGGGTATCAGGATATTGGTGTCGCGGTGTCGGTAGAGGAAGGCTTGGTGGTGCCTATTCTGCGTGATGCAGATTTCATGAGTATCGCCGATATCGAGGCGGCGATTTACGACCTGGGAATGAAGGCGCGAGATAAAAAGTTAACGATTGAAGAGATGACGGGCGGCACATTTACCGTGTCAAATGGTGGGGTTTTCGGATCGCTCCTGTCCACGCCGATATTAAACCCACCTCAAACAGGGATTATGGGGATGCATACGATACAAGAACGCCCCATCGCCATGAATGGCGAAGTGGTGATTCAGCCGATGATGTATCTAGCTTTGTCGTATGACCATCGCCTGGTGGATGGAAAAACGGCCGTACAGTTCTTGGTCACGATAAAAGGTTTGATAGAGGATCCGGCCAGAATCCTACTTCAACTGTGATTGCGGAGGTAAACGTGTCTACTCATTTTGATGTCATTGTTATCGGGTCGGGGCCTGCCGGTTATGTCTGCGCCATTAAGTGTGCGCAGCTTGGAATGTCGACAGCTGTCATAGAGCAGGCGGTAGACGCAAAGGGGCAGCCTGAGTTGGGCGGCACCTGTTTAAACGTAGGGTGTATCCCCTCTAAGGCGTTGCTTGATAGTTCACATCGCTACGCCGAGGCCACGTCGCACATGGCTGAACACGGCATCTCCGTATCCGAAGTGTCGCTGAATATTGCGGATATGATGGCGCGCAAACAGAAAATTGTTTCGCAATTAACCGGCGGTGTTTCAGGTTTGCTGAAGCACAATGGCGTGAAAGTTATTACCGGCGACGCGACGCTCGGTGCGAGTCGACAGGTTGAAGTGACGGCTGACGATGCACAGAAACTGATCTACACCGCAGATAACGTGGTGCTGGCGGCAGGTTCAGAGCCTATTGATATTCCTCCCGCCCCAGTGGATGGTGACCGGATTGTGGATTCTACGGGCGCGCTCTGCTTCGATGCAGTGCCGGAGCGCTTGGGTGTTATTGGGGCGGGCGTCATCGGCCTGGAGTTGGGGAGCGTCTGGGCGCGCCTAGGTTCCGAAGTGGTGGTTCTTGAGGCCATGGACACGTTCTTGCCCAACATGGACGAGCAGATTGCCAAGGACGCTGCAAAAATATTTACCAAGCAGGGACTCGACATTCGGCTGGGGGCGAGGATGACCGGGAGCGAGGTATTGGATTCTGGAGTTACCGTCGCCTATTCTCACGATGGTGCAGATCATTCCGAGACTTTCGACAAGCTAATAGTGGCGGTGGGCAGACGACCTCGTACCAACAAGCTGTTTTCAGCGGATTCAGGGGTGTCTGTTGATGAACGGGGCTTTGTTTTTGTGAACGAGTATTGCGCCACCGAGGCACCGGGTGTCTGGGCGATTGGCGACATCGTCAGAGGGCCCATGCTCGCGCACAAGGGTTCCGAGGAGGGCGTAATGGTGGCAGAGCGTATCCATGGCAAGGCAGCGCAACTGAATTACGAGGTGGTTCCCTCCATCATTTACACTCATCCGGAGGTTGCGGCGGTAGGAAAGACAGAGCAGGAGCTTCGCCTTGAGGGGACTCAAATCAAGGTCGGTACTTTCCCCTTTGCTGCGATTGGCCGCGCTCAGGCGTCGGGAGAAACCGATGGGTTGGTGAAAATCATCGCAGATGCAGATTCCGATCAAATTTTGGGCGCTCATGTTGTGGGGCCCTCGGCCGCTGATCTGGTCCAGCAAATTGTGATCGCTATGGAAATGGCCGCCAGCACTGAAGATTTGCAATTGATGGTTTTTGGACATCCCACGATGTCAGAGGCCGTGCACGAAGCAGCGCTAGCGGTGGACAGCCGGGCCATTCACATGGTGAATCGGCCCAAGCGCTAGTAGTTTTATGGCAGGCCTCCTCGAGCGTCCGGCATCGAGGAGGAGAGAAGTGTGCCGGACTCAGCTGAGAGGGAAGCATGAATCTGCACGAGTATCAGGGGAAAGCGTTGTTCGCCGAGTATGGTTTGCCAGTATCGACCGGGCATGCGGTCGAGTCGGCTGAGGCCGCAGTGAAAGCGGCTCACGAAATAGGTGGTCAGAGGTGGGTTGTGAAGGCGCAGGTTCATGCAGGTGGTCGCGGCAAAGCGGGGGGCGTCAAGTTGGTAGAGTCCCCAGAGGCAGCGGGTGAATTTGCTGCTCAATGGTTGGGTGAGCGCTTGGTGACTTATCAGACGGACGCTTCTGGGCAACCAGTGTCGCGAATTTTAGTGGAGTACTGCACCGATATTGCCGAGGAGTTGTATTTGGGAGCGGTAGTGGACCGAGCCAGCCGGAGAATCGTCTTTATGGCCTCTACCGAGGGCGGTGTTGAGATTGAAAAAGTCGCCCACGAGACACCGGAGAAAATACTGAGGGCAGAAATTGATCCGATGGTAGGTGCGCAGCCTTATCAAGGCCGCGATCTGGCCTTTCAATTGGGCCTCGCTGGCCCGCAGATCCGACAGTTCGTCGATATTTTCATGGGCCTCGCCAAGTTATTTGCAGAAAAAGACTTGGCGTTGATTGAGGTTAATCCGCTTGTCATCACCGAAGAGGGCAATCTGCATTGTCTGGATGCCAAGGTCGTAGCGGACTCCAATGCGTTATACCGGCATCCGGACTTAGCAGCTATGCACGACCCCACCCAGGACGATGAGCGGGAAGCGCATGCCGCCCAATGGGACCTTAACTATGTCGCGTTAGATGGCAATATTGGCTGCATGGTGAACGGAGCAGGTCTGGCCATGGGTACTATGGATATCGTCAAGTTGCATGGCGGTGCTCCTGCCAACTTCCTCGATGTCGGAGGTGGCGCCACTAAAGAGCGCGTCACGGAGGCGTTTAAAATCATCCTTTCTGACAAGAACGTGCGAGCAGTGTTGATCAACATATTTGGCGGCATTGTGCGTTGTGACTTAATTGCCGAAGGGGTTATTGGTGCAGTTGAGGAAGTGGGTGTCGGAGTCCCCGTCGTGGTTCGCTTGGAAGGGAACAACGCACTGCGGGGGCGAGAGATATTGGCAGCGAGTGGTTTGAATATTGAGGCGGCAGAGGGCTTGGCAGATGCGGCTCAGAAAGTGGTCGCTGCTGCGGGGGAGCGCTCATGAGTATTCTGATCAATGCCGATACCCGAGTGATTTGTCAGGGGTTCACTGGTTCGCAGGGGACCTTTCATTCCGAGCAAGCCATCGCTTACGGCACTAAGATGGTGGGGGGGGTTACTCCCGGCAAGGGAGGACAGATTCATCTTGATTTGCCCGTTTTTAATACGGTCTCAGAGGCGGTGGCGCAGACCGGGGCGGACGCTTCTGTTATCTACGTGCCTGCTGCCTTCTGCAAAGATTCGATCCTTGAGGCGGCTAACGCCGGGATTGGATTAATCGTATGCATTACTGAGGGTGTGCCTACGCTGGATATGCTGGAGGCCAAGGTTAAATGCGATCAGCTCGGTGTGCGGCTGGTGGGACCAAACTGCCCGGGTGTCATCACTCCCGGGGAGAGCAAAATCGGCATTATGCCGGCTGATATTCACCTGCCAGGCCGCGTGGGGATCGTGTCTCGCTCGGGTACCTTGACATATGAGGCCGTCAAGCAAACCACCGATGTTGGATATGGCCAGTCGACCTGTGTGGGCATCGGCGGGGATCCGATCCCGGGTTCCCACTTTATTGACATCCTCGGACTATTTGAAAAAGATGATCAAACCGAGGCGATCGTAATGATCGGTGAAATAGGGGGCACAGCCGAGGAAGAGGCCGCCGAGTTTATCAAGGCCAACGTTACCAAACCCGTCGTATCATATATCGCTGGTGTGACTGCGCCGAAGGGCAAACGTATGGGCCATGCGGGCGCTATCATATCTGGTGGTAAGGGCACTGCCGATGAGAAATTTGCCGCACTCGAGGCCGCTGGCGTGCGCACTGTAAGGTCACTCGCGGATATCGGAGCGGCGCTCACCGAGGTGACCGGTTGGTAGCGTTTCGAGCCTGTCTAAGCCCGCCTTGAGCGGGCTTTTTTGTGCGCCAATGTATTACTGAGAGACTTGAAATTCTCTTCAAGGCCCCCATTTCTAGCCCAACTACAAAGAAACGGACTGTGCTATGACTGCTGAAGCCACCCAGACAATGGGATTTCAAACAGAAGCAAAGCGATTGCTTCACCTCATGATCCATTCCCTCTACTCCAACAAAGAAATCTTTTTGAGAGAGCTGATATCGAACGCATCGGATGCCATCGACAAGCATCGTTTCGCAGTTATTGCCGACACCGCTCTGGCGGAATTCGCGACTGACTACCGGATTCGCGTAAACACTGACGCTGAAAAAAAGATCATTACTATCGACGACAACGGTATCGGGATGTCTCGTGATGAGGTCATTGATAATCTTGGCACAATCGCAAAATCGGGTACCGCGGCCTTTATGGAGCAACTCAGTGGAGATCAAAAGCAGGACAGTCAGCTCATTGGGCAATTTGGAGTGGGCTTCTACTCCTCTTTTATAGTCGCTGATCAGGTAGAGGTGATCACTCGCAAAGCCGGTGAAGCTGTGGCAACGCGCTGGGCATCGGCAGGAGAGGATGAATTTACGGTGTCCGAAGAAACGCGGGAGTCTTCCGGTACCACAGTCATTCTCTATCTCAAGAGCGACGCCGAGGAGTTCGCTGACAGTTGGCGAGTGCGTTCAGTGATTAAAAAATACTCTGATCACATCTCAGTGCCGGTGATGATGCTCGAGGAGCAGTCTGGTGAGGCTGAGGACGACGAGGGCGCAGAGCAGGCACCGCCCGAGTGGACGCCTGTTAATGAGGCGAAAGCGCTTTGGACCCGCAGTCGTTCGGACATCTCCGACGACGAGTATCAGGCATTTTACAAGCACGTCTCTCACGACTTTGAAGATCCCCTGAGCTGGAGCCATAACGCGGTAGAAGGAAAACTGGAGTACACGTCCCTATTGTTTATCCCGCGCAGAGCACCCTTTGACCTTTGGCATCGCGAGGGTGCGCGTGGGCTCAAGTTGTACGTGCAGCGCACGTTTATCATGGATGAAGCAGAGCAGTTTCTGCCGATGTATCTCCGTTTTGTCAAAGGCGTATTGGATTCCAATGATCTGCCACTAAATGTATCGCGGGAGATCCTGCAGCAGAATCAGCAGGTAGATTCTATTCGGGGTGCACTGACTAAAAGAGTGCTGGATATGCTATCGAAAATGGCGTCCAAGCAGCCTGAGGACTATGAGCAGTTTTGGGATACTTTTGGGGTGGTCTTGAAAGAAGGGCCGGCCGAGGACTTCACCAATCGAGAGAAAATCTCATCGCTATTGAGGTTTGCAACGACAAGAGATGACGCTGCGACGCAGCGCGTGTCTCTTGCGCAATATGTCGAAGCCATGACGGAGGGTCAAAAGTCTATTTACTACGTTGTGGCTGAAAATCATGCGACAGCGAAGAACAGTCCTCATATTGAGGCCTTGCGACATAAAGGTATTGAGGTACTGCTACTGTCCGACAAAGTGGACGAGTGGCTGATGAGTCATCTTGGTGAATTCGATGGCAAGCCGCTGCGGGATTGTGCCAAAGGTGAGTGGGACGGAGAGGATAGCGACGAGAGCGCTAAAGAGGCCCTCGAAGCCGCCGAAAAGGCGAGCGAGTCGCTGATCGAGCGAATGCAAGGCGTTCTTAGCCATCGGGTCGATGCAGTTCGCCCGACGGTAAGATTAACCTCTTCCCCCGCCTGTTTGACGGTTGCGGAACATGAAATGGGTGCTCAAATGCGAAAAATCATGGAGGCGGCGGGTCAGGAAATGCCCAGCAGCAAGCCAACCATGGAAATCAACATAGAGCATCCATTGCTCAAGCGGCTTGATCAAGAGGCTGATGAGGATCGGTTCGCTGATCTCGCGCAAATATTGCTGGACCAGGCAGTTCTCGCCGAGGGTTCTGCCCTCGAGGATCCCGCGACGTATGTTTCCCGCTTAAATAAGCTGTTGGTGGAGATGAGCGCACACTAGCGTGATTGTGACGGTTTGGCGCCATGCTGAGGCAGGTATGGCCGCCAGTGATGCTTTTCGACCGATTACGCCAAAAGGGAGAGAGGCACTGCAGGTATCAGGCAGCCATTTCGTTCGGTGGCTCGAGAAAGCAAGTATAGGCTCGGTCACATCACTACTTTATAGCCCCTATTTGCGCACGAGGGAGTCGGCCGAAATACTGAGAGCGCTGTGTCATCCTGCCCGCGCTTTGGTAGAGAAGCGGCTGGCTCCTGGCTCAGATTTCGACGATGTTGCTCAGCTTGTCGTCACTGAAGAGCGTCACTTACTGCTGGTATCCCACCATCCGCTGGTGTCAGCGCTCGTCGCTTTTTGGTGCGATGACACTACCCTCGCGCCCTTGTCGCCCGGCGGTTTCGCCACCGTAGGGCTATTATGCCCCGAGCGCGGCGGCGCAGAGTTAATGCAGTATCGCCCCGACGCAGTATGGAGTGCGACATGAGTATCGCCGCCAGAGAAGTCTCGTTTCAGGTCGATGGTTTAACCTACTCTGGGCTCGAGTGGGGTAACGCCGATGCGCCTGTGGTGATCGCGCTCCATGGATGGCTGGACAACGCTCTTTCTTTTTCTATTTTGGCGCCGCAGCTTGCGGATCTGCGTGTGCTGGCGTTGGATTTGTCTGGTCAAGGACACAGTGATCACCGATCTCAGGATGCGACCTATCATATTTGGGACGATATCCCGCAGCTGGTGGGCATCGTTGAGCAGTTGGAAACTGGGCCGATTGGGGTTCTTGGGCATAGTAGGGGAGCGGCGATAGCGGTTCTGTTGGCTGTGGCGTTGGGGAGGCAGTGTTCTCATCTTGTTCTGCTCGATGGCTTATTGCCCTCTCCCCTTAGCGAGGACTCGGCACCTGAGCAATTTGTGCGCGCCCAGCAAGATAAGCGAGATGGCAAGAAATATCGGTCGCGTATTTTTTCGAATACCGATGAATTTATTGCCGCAAGGCGAAAGTGGGGGTTCTCCGAAGAGAGCGCGCGAATACTGGCACCCAGAGCGCTACGTGCCAGCGCCGACGCCACGCTGTTTGAGCTGACCCACGACCCTCGTTTAAACCACGCCTCTGCAATCAAGCTAACGGAGGGAATGTGCCGCGCGCTGTACGCCAGTGTGAGTGCCAAAGCTTTGGCGCTGGTCGCAGAGGATGGGCTATTTCTCCGCGTCGGGGCCGAAGCAGTGGATCAGGCAGTAGATGCCATGATCGATTGCCAAGTGGCGCACGTTCGAGGGGGCCATCATACTCATATGGAAGAGGGCAGCGAGGCCATGGCGGAGCACATCAGCCGATTTTTTTCATAACGCTGCTCAATAGCGCCGAGCCATAAGGGTGCTGCTGTGTGCCCGGTCGCTGCGTTAACGTGCCCTGATGAGATTGAGATTAACGGGTGGCTAACTCAGAAATTCGGCCCGTGACGCAGGGTCAGATTTGAATACCCCTCCGAGGGACGTTGTTCTCGTGCTGCTATTACCGTCTTTAACTCCTCGTGCCTTGACGCAGTAGTGGACCGCATTAATGGTCACGGCGACATCTTCCGTGCCGAGCAGCGTTTGCATCGCTACAAGCACCTGTTGTGTCAGCCGTTCCTGCACTTGTGGTCGTTGAGAGAAGAATCTTACTAGTCGGTTAATTTTGCTCAGACCAATAACGGTGTCCTTCGGAATGTAAGCGACTTTCGCAGAGCCATCGATTGTTACGAAGTGGTGCTCGCAGGTGCTCGTCAGATCTATGTTCTCGACACAGACCATCTCCTCAACGTTCATTTTGTTTTCAATGAGCGTGATCTTGGGAAATTGCGCGTAATCCAAGCCGCCAAAGATTTCGTCAACGTACATTTTGGCGATGCGATGGGGCGTTTCTTCGAGACTGTCGTCCCGCAGATCGAGTCCAAGAGATTCCATAATTTCGGTAAAGGCGTCTCTGATCTTCGAATAGCGTTGGTCCCTCGACAGCTCGTTGCTGGTCATAGGGGTTTCCAAACCTCGCCTTAATAGCGCGCCACGAACAGCAATGGCCTCGGGCGTCAGCGAGCCAGGCAGTGTTGTGGGAGTTCTTGTCTGTAATGGGTTAATCGACATAGATACCTCTTCTGGGTTCGTTACGCTGCACTTACTTTCTACTGTGACAGTGGCCACTTAGATTGCATCGTGGCACGAATAACCTGCATCACCTCGGTTTGCCGGGAATCGAATCGGCACTGATCCTGCGGCCTCACAATTGAACATTAATCATATCCACTCCTGCTCGATGCCCTGCTGAGGGCCGGATTTCCGAGAAAACAGAGTGTCTGTTGCCGATGAATATAATCCCGCTGGGTAAGGTGTATATAATTAAGGGTATCATGGCGCGTCAATTATTCTAGACACTCATATGGAAACTTTTGGTGCTGCGCTAAGTGAGGTCGTGGAAAGCTTGACGACGGCTAATGTATTTTGTGGCCATGGATATGAGTCTATCCACGATGAGGCGGTAGCCCTGGTCTTAGGGGCGGCCCGGTTGCCTCCGGAGCAGACGCGTGATCTTTTGGCGGATCCGTTTCCTAAGCGGGCGGTGGCGCGCTTGAGTGAATTGCTGAGAGGGCGCTGCGAAGAACGGGTGCCACTGGCTTACCTGCTAGGAGAGGCTTGGCTGGCAGGTCTTTGTTTTAACTGTGATGACCGAGCGTTAGTGCCGAGATCGCCCATTGCACAGGTATTGGTGGAGGGGTGTCGACCCTGGTGGCGCCCACAGGTGGCTCCGCGTACCGTGGTGGACCTGTGTTGTGGCGGTGGCAGCTTGGGAATTATTGCGGCGCATGTATTCACTTCGTCCGTCGTGTTGCTCAGCGATATTGACCAGCGTGCGCTATCGCTGGCACATGAAAACATACAGCGGTGTGCTCCCAATGGACGAGTCCATTGCATAATGGCCGATCTTCTGACTCCGCTTGCGCCGAAAAGCATTGATTTGATTTTGGCAAATCCGCCCTACGTCTCGACGATCGAAATGCACCAGCTACCCCCGGAATATCGGTATGAACCATATGGCGCCTTGCAGGCGGACGAGGAGGGGGTCGCATTGGCGGTAGACCTCTTGCGGGATGCCACGCGAGTGCTGTCAGACAACGGACTACTAATTCTGGAGGTGGGAGAAAGTGTTGAAGCTCTGGAGCGTCGCTTGCCAAAAGTACCCTTTACCTGGATAGACCTGCCTAGCGGCGGTGCGGGTGTGGCGGCCGTAAGTGCGCAGGAATTACGGGACTGGAGTGCGGCTGGCGACCTATAATTGGGATTAGGAGGCGCGAATGTCTGGTAACTCGTTTGGTAAGCTGTTTACGGTGACAACCTTTGGTGAAAGCCATGGTCCAGCGCTGGGCTGCGTTATTGACGGCTGTCCCCCAGGAATGCCACTGCAAGCCTCAGATTTGCAACATGACTTGAATCGTCGTAAGCCAGGCCAGTCGCGTTATACAACGCAGCGTAAAGAAGACGATGCGGTACAGATTTTGTCAGGCGTATTTGAGGGCTTCACGACGGGCACGCCAATTGGGTTGCTAGTTCATAACGAAGACCAAAAATCAAAAGATTATAGCAAAATCAAGGATTTATACAGGCCTGCTCATGCTGACTATACCTATGATGCCAAGTATGGGCTGCGTGATTATCGCGGCGGCGGTCGATCCTCTGCCCGAGAAACCACTATGCGGGTGGCGGCTGGGGCAATTGCCAAGAAGTGGTTATCGGAGCGTTATGGCGTGCAAATTCGGGGGTACCTGAGTGCCTTGGGACCATTGCTCGCTCAGCAGCACGATTGGGAGCTGGTAGAGCAGAACCCATTTTTCTGCGGCGACGCCAACCTGATCCCACAGTTGGAAACTTACATGCAAGAGCTCATCAAGCAGGGGGATTCCGTGGGTGCACGCATCAATATTGTGGCGGAGCATGTGCCCGCCGGGTGGGGCGAGCCTGTTTTTGATCGCCTCGATGCCGACATAGCGCACGCCATGATGGGTATCAATGCCGTAAAGGGTGTTGAGGTAGGGGATGGTTTCGACGCGGTATCGCAATTGGGTAGCGAGCATCGAGATGAGATTTCTCCAGACGGATTTTTGAGTAATCATTCGGGCGGCACGCTGGGCGGTATTTCCTCGGGTCAGCCGCTTCGAGTCAGTATTGCGTTAAAACCCACTTCAAGCATACGTATTCCAGGCCAGACGATTACTGCCTCAGGTGATTCGGCAGAGGTTGTCACCACCGGCCGCCATGACCCTTGTGTTGGTATTCGCGCCACCCCGATTGCTGAAGCCATGCTGGCTTTGGTCTTGATCGACCACGCGCTGAGACACCGAGGACAAAATGGGGATGTTGCACCGGTGGCTGTGCCGGCAGCGCGCAACGCACCCGTTTGATGATTCGAAGAAGCCGGGCTCGCACGGTCGTACTGGCCACGGCGGCATGCGCTGCATTATTTTGGGGTGCTGTCGATATTGTGGGTGTGTCACCGGAGCGCTTGTGGACGCACTTTTTTTGGGTAAG
>Ga0233432_10000126_pt1 | contig 69228 bp, 73 predicted proteins | sample SI_122_August201_6_FD_179870 | JGI IMG/M metagenome (GOLD analysis project Ga0233432, IMG submission 179870) | Seawater microbial communities from Saanich Inlet, British Columbia, Canada - SI_122_August2016_10_MG | ecosystem: Environmental > Aquatic > Marine > Inlet | place: Canada: British... | reverse complement strand
AAACGGCGGCCGTAACTATAACGGTCCTAAGGTAGCGAAATTCCTTGTCGGGTAAGTTCCGACCTGCACGAATGGCGTAACGATGGCCACACTGTCTCCACCCGAGACTCAGTGAAATTGAAATCGCGGTCAAGATGCCGTGTACCCGCGGCTAGACGGAAAGACCCCGTGCACCTTTACTATAGCTTCACACTGGACTTTGGCTTAATTTGTGTAGGATAGGTGGGAGACTTTGAAGCAGCGACGCTAGTTGTTGTGGAGTCAACCTTGAAATACCACCCTGATTACGTTGAGGTTCTAACTCAGGTCCATTATCTGGATCGAGGACAGTGTGTGGTGGGTAGTTTGACTGGGGCGGTCTCCTCCTAAAGAGTAACGGAGGAGTACGAAGGTACACTCAGCATGGTCGGAAATCATGCAATGCGTATAAAGGCAGAAGTGTGCTTGACTGCGAGCCCGACGGGGCGAGCAGGGACGAAAGTCGGTCTTAGTGATCCGGTGGTTCTGTATGGAAGGGCCATCGCTCAACGGATAAAAGGTACGCCGGGGATAACAGGCTGATACCGCCCAAGAGTTCACATCGACGGCGGTGTTTGGCACCTCGATGTCGGCTCATCACATCCTGGGGCTGAAGCCAGTCCCAAGGGTATGGCTGTTCGCCATTTAAAGTGGTACGCGAGCTGGGTTTAGAACGTCGTGAGACAGTTCGGTCCCTATCTGCCGTGGGCGTATGAGATTTGAGAGGAGCTGCTCCTAGTACGAGAGGACCGGAGTGGACGAACCTCTGGTGTTCCGGTTGTCACGCCAGTGGCATTGCCGGGTAGCTACGTTCGGAAGGGATAACCGCTGAAAGCATCTAAGCGGGAAGCCTCCCTCAAGATGAGATCTCACTAATCTAGCGATTCTAAAGGACCCTCGAAGACTACGAGGTTGATAGGCAGGGTGTGTAAGCGCTGTGAGGCGTTGAGCTAACCTGTACTAATTGTCCGTGAGGCTTGACCATATAATCGAATGTATTCAAGCCGATGTTGTTTCAACATCAAATCATTGCCGCTAGGGCATATGCGAAAAAAATACTATCTCTGAAAAGTTAATTTCAAGCTGCACGTAAGATGCGGTTTGTTGATGAATTACCCACTCCACTTAGGCGGTGAATGGGTCTCTGCTCAGGCAGGGTACAGTTTGTCTGACGAACATAGCGAGTTGGAACCACCTGATCCCATATCGAACTCAGAAGTGAAACGACTTAGCGCCGATGGTAGTGTGGGGTTTCCCCATGTGAGAGTAGGTCATCGTCAGGCTTATATTCGAAAGCCCCGACTCATTGAGTCGGGGCTTTTTTTTGCCCAAAATAAAGCTAAATCATGGATTAAAAGGGCCAAAGGTTGACGGGCAGTAACCGTTGCAGGCGCCGAATGCAGTATTGCGTAACCTCAACGCGCGCCTTTACATGTGCACCGAAACGCTTTTTGCTGTTGCGTGCAATACGGTATTAGTCCATGTTGCCAGTGATTGCCTTAATGACGAAGCAATTGTCTATTCAGTAACCTACTTGGTACACCCCTACGTATGAGCGAACTCGCCCAAATTAGCGAATTTATAGCAGTGTTAGAGCAGGACGGTCGCGTTTTGGAGGCAGATTGGTTAGCTCAAATTGAACTGCCTTATATGTCCTTTGGTTTGCTGGAAAAAGATGGCTTGTTAGTTTGGCCCGAGCGTCTCGATTTGCTCAATGCCGATGTCATTGACGGATTGCTCGCGAAACATAGTAGTCAGTTTGAAATGCACATCCACAAATGCATTCCTTCTACGAACACGCTACTTGTTGAGGAGGCTCAATCTAAGAGTATTGATAATCAGGTGCACCTCGCTGAGTTCCAGTATCAAGGTAGGGGTCGGCGTGGGCGTCAATGGCTCAGCCCGTATGCACGCAACCTTGCTGTGAGCCTTGGAAGGGCATCTAAGCGCAGCCTTGCTGACTTAGGTGGTCTTAGCCTAGTAGTAGGGTTAGCGCTGGCAGAAGGGCTTGAAACGGCGGGGGTAAAGGGCATTTCGTTAAAGTGGCCCAATGACTTATGGGTCAACAACAAAAAACTGGCGGGCATCCTTGTTGAGCTGGTCAGTTCTGAAGCGGGCACGCACGTCATTATAGGGTTCGGTGTCAATGTTGACCTATCTGATGATGAGATTCTCAGTATTGACCAGCCAGTTACCGATGCTAGGCGTTGTGGCAGTTCGGCTGACCGCAATAGCTTGGTAGCCCACTGTCTAAAGGCATTGACTCAATATCTTGACCATTTTGAGGAAAATGGCTTCAAACCCTTCATTAACGGCTTCAATGCATTACATATTTTGCAGGGTGCAGATTGCAATTTGATCAGCGCCGGGGAAACCCCAGATCGTGCGGTAAAAGTCATTGGTGTAGGGGAAATGGGCGAGTTGATCGTCGAAACCAAAGCCGGAACTGAACGTATCCATGGCGGTGAAGTGTCAATAAGGCCCACCTAAAACAAAAACAATTAAAATTCCTTGTTAAGTTGCATTGCGTAACTAGATTCGATTCTATAGAATCTCGCTCCCGTTTTGGCCGCCATAGCTCAGCTGGTAGAGCAGCTCACTTGTAATGAGAAGGTCCAGGGTTCGACTCCTTGTGGCGGCACCATTTCGGCTAGTTTTGAAGTATCGACTAGCTCAAATGTGCAGGAACGGAATGGCTTCATTAGTCAGTTTGACCCCAATAAATGGGTCGCTGAGCGGGGGTGAAGCGATTGTTTAAAAGCGAAAAGTTTTAGATCGAAAAATTAGAAAGTATTTGGTGGGGTTCCCGAGCGGTCAAAGGGATCAGACTGTAAATCTGACGGCTAAGCCTTCGAAGGTTCGAATCCTTCTCCCACCACCATTAGCTGCATGCGCAATGGCCCTGAGGTTGTTGCTTTCGCTGTAAGCAAAAAGCGACGCCTCTGGGCGGTTCGCGGATTTAGAGAACGGTACGCGGGTATGGTTCAATGGTAGAACCTCAGCCTTCCAAGCTGAAGATGCGGGTTCGATTCCCGCTACCCGCTCCACGCCGTATTGGTGGAGCCGGTCATTTGCTTGCTCAAGGCTGATTTGAGTAGCGTGAGTATAGTGGGTTGGCATAAACTGCCGGCCCATGTGGAAACTGGTATCCCGGTCGAGGCTCACATAGCTCAGTCGGTAGAGCACTTCCTTGGTAAGGAAGAGGTCATCGGTTCAAATCCGATTGTGAGCACCATTTCTTTTCCTTACGGAAGGGTTATGGAAAGTGGATATGGGGGAGTGCGCAAGTACTCCAAATATAACGTGTAGGTATCTACCTACGATTTAATTAAGACTGTCTGGTTGCATCTGAGGGTTAAAAATGGCTAAAGAGAAATTTGAAAGAAACAAACCACACGTAAACGTGGGCACAATTGGCCACGTAGACCATGGTAAGACAACATTAACAGCAGCACTGACAAGAGTTTGTGCTGAAGTTTACGGTGGCGAGATGCGTGATTTCGCCCAGATTGATAACGCGCCTGAAGAAAGAGAGCGCGGTATTACAATTGCGACCAGCCACGTTGAGTACGAAAGTGAAGGACGTCACTACGCACACGTTGACTGTCCAGGACACGCCGACTATGTGAAGAACATGATCACCGGCGCAGCTCAAATGGACGGCGCTATTCTAGTATGCGGCGCAACAGACGGCCCAATGCCACAAACACGTGAGCACATTTTGCTGTCACGTCAGGTTGGCGTGCCAAAGATCGTAGTATTCTTGAACAAGGCTGACTTGTTGGCAGAAGACTGTGGTGGCGTAGGCACCGAAGAATACGAAGAAATGAAAGAGCTTGTAGAAATGGAGCTTATCGATCTTCTAGAGCAATATGAGTTTCCGGGCGACACACCAATCATCATGGGCAGTGCTCTGATGGCATTGGAAGGCAAGGACGACAACGAGCTAGGTACTACCGCGGTTAAGACCCTTGTAGAAACCCTAGACAGCTTTATTCCAGAGCCCGAGCGCGCAGTAGACCTACCATTCCTGATGCCTATTGAAGATGTATTTTCCATCTCAGGTCGTGGCACAGTGGTAACAGGTCGTGTAGAACGCGGTATTGTGAACGTAGGCGACGAGATCGAAATCGTAGGCGTTAAAGACACAACAAAGACTACCTGCACAGGTGTTGAGATGTTCCGCAAGTTGTTGGACGAAGGTCGAGCAGGCGAGAACGTAGGTGTTCTATTGCGTGGTACTAAGCGTGAAGAAGTAGAGCGTGGTCAGGTATTGACTAAGCCAGGTGCTATTACACCGCACACTAAGTTTGAGGCAGAAGTATATGTACTGTCCAAAGACGAAGGTGGCCGACACACACCATTCTTTAAAGGTTACCGCCCACAGTTTTACTTCCGTACTACGGACGTAACTGGTGCGTGTGAGCTACCTGAAGGTGTAGAGATGGTCATGCCAGGCGACAACATCAAGATGGTAGTTGAGCTTATATGCCCAATTGCTATGGATGATGGTCTGCGTTTTGCGATCAGAGAAGGCGGACGCACAGTAGGTGCGGGCGTTGTTGCTAAGGTAATTGCTTAGCAATTAACGACGCTATATCAAGTAGGCTCGCAGAGCGGGCTTACTTGTATAGATCTAAAGCTCCGGCTTTATAGATAGAACCGAACGTAGGTTCTAAAAGTTTGTTGCACCCACAATGCTGGGTGAATGGATCGGACTAAAGGCCAGTAGCTCAATTGGCAGAGCAGCGGTCTCCAAAACCGCAGGTTGGGGGTTCGATTCCCTCCTGGCCTGCCATCTTTTAGCTGAGATGGTGAAAGATGCTGAGGTCCGAGACAGTGAATGTTGACTTTTTGCCGCCTGAATATGATTAGGAAGTTTGTGTGAGTACAAATGCTGAAAATGATGCCGGTAGTTCCCTTGACTGGCTGAAATGGTTGGTTGTGGGTGCATTGCTTGTTGCTGGTGTATTTGGCAATTGGTATTACCAAGGTGAGTTCCTCTTGGTTCGAGTTATTGGCTTGTTAGTCGCTGCGGCGCTAGCGGGTTATATCGCTGTGCAGACACAACGAGGTACGCGCATTTGGAACCTCATGAAAGAGGCAAGAGTTGAGGTGCGCAGAGTTGTTTGGCCGTCGAATCAAGAGACCACTCAAACAACGTTAATAGTTATTGTTATAGTGATTATATTTGCCCTAATTATGTGGGGTCTAGACTCCCTATTGGGTTGGCTTGTTAGCTCCATTATCGGGTGATTAGTAATGTCTAAGAATTGGTATGTGGTACACGCATACTCAGGTTTCGAAAAGAATGTCGCTCGCGCCTTGCAGGAACGAGTTGAACTGTCTAACCACCAAGAGTTTTTTGGCGAAATCTTAGTTCCTACCGAAGAGGTAGTGGAGATGCGCGCTGGTCAAAAGAGACGCAGCGAGCGCAAGTTTTTCCCCGGCTATGTGCTGGTGGAAATGGAGTTGAATGACGATACGTGGCACTTAGTGAAAGAGACGCCACGTGTTATGGGCTTTATAGGTGGCAAGGCAGATCAACCTGCACCGTTAACACCACGAGAAGCCGCCGCGATATTAGACAGAGTGGCTGCCGGTAGTGAGAAAGCAACGCCCAAGACTGTATTTGAGCCAGGTGAAATCGTCCGCGTTACAGACGGACCGTTTAATGATTTCAATGGTGTGGTTGAGGAAGTCAACTACGAGAAGAGCCGCCTAAGAGTGGCCGTTACGATTTTTGGTCGGTCTACTCCTGTAGAGCTAGATTTCGGCCAAGTAGAAAAGGGCTAATTACAGCCAGTTAAGGAATCAACTTCGGTTTAGCCGCCGAGGGTGTATATAACCACGGGGAGTGATGCGTTTTAGTCGCACACGCTTGTACCCATTAAGGAGCTAAGATGGCTAAGAAAGTAGATGCCTATATTAAGCTGCAAGTTGCAGCGGGTCAGGCAAACCCAAGTCCCCCAGTTGGTCCAGCGCTTGGCCAGCACGGCGTCAACATCATGGATTTCTGTAAAGCGTTTAACGCCCAGACCCAGTCCATGGAGCAAGGACTTCCAATTCCAGTTGTTATTACCGTATACGCCGATCGCAGCTTTACGTTTGTAACCAAAACGCCTCCGGCTGCTGTGCTTTTGCAAAAAGCTGCAGGCATATCGAAAGGTTCGGCTACACCTAATACCGTTAAGGTTGCCAAGGTGAATAGAGCGCAACTGGAAGAGATTGCGAAGCTAAAGATGCCCGATCTTACAGCTGCCGACATGGATGCTGCAGTGCGCACCATCGCAGGTACAGCGCGTAGTTCCGGTATTGATGTAGAGGGCGTTTAAAGATGGCTAAAGTAACAAAAAGAATGCGCCTTATTGCTGAGAAAGTGGACGGCGATAAAGCATACGAGATCACTGAGGCGGTAGCTTTGTTAAGCGATCTGTCTAAGACGAAGTTTAAAGAGTCGTTTGACGTATCTATTAATCTTGGTGTTGACCCGCGTAAGTCAGACCAAGTGGTTCGCGGCGCGACAACCTTGCCTCACGGCACAGGTAAGACCGTTCGTGTTGCAGTATTTGCTCAGGGCGACAATGCCGATAAAGCAACAGCAGCAGGCGCAGACCTGGTAGGTTTTGAAGATTTAGCAGAAGAGGTTAAAGCCGGCAAAATGGATTTTGATGTAGTAATTGCTACACCAGATGCCATGCGTATTGTTGGTCAGCTTGGTAAAGTTTTAGGTCCCCGAGGCCTTATGCCCAACCCTAAGACTGGAACCGTTACTCCAGACGTAGAGACCGCTGTTAAGAACGCCAAGGCTGGACAAGTGCAGTTCCGCACTGACAAAGCTGGCATCGTTCACGGCAGTGTTGGTCAGGTGGGATTTGGCGTTGAGGAAATCAAGCAAAATCTAGAAGCATTGATGAGCGATTTGAAGAAAGCTAAGCCCGCATCCGCCAAGGGTGTATATCTGAAGAAAGTTACGCTTTCTACGACTATGGGTCCTGGCGTATCAATTGATCAGACTTCATTAGAAATTTAAGTTTTGGAGGCTTGAGGATTACTTAGGTAGTTCTTGAGGCCGTCAAAAACCGTAGGAGCCCCATCACTTAGGTGAGAAAGGCTTAATTTCCTACGCAGATGGTGAGTTGCTCTAACGAGCAGCGGATGAGCATTCGAAGACTATTCGATGACGCGCTGGGTTTACCTTGTCGCCTAATGGAATCAGTGTCGATGATCATCGTCTCCGGTTCGCGAGAGTGTCAGCTTTACAGTTGTCCATTCTAAAAGCGATAGAGATTCGCCCTAACCGAAGCCACTGTAACAGTGGTCTTCGATAAACGATCAGCAGCAATGCTGATTAACTAGGAGAAGCACGTGGCGTTAAGACTCGAACAAAAGCAACAAATTGTTGCCGAGGTTAATGAAGTTGCCGCATCTGCTTTGTCGGCAGTAATTGCAGACTACCGTGGCCTAACTGTAGCGGAAATGACTGAGATGCGCGTTAAAGCGCGGGAATCAGGCGTATATCTGCGAGTAGTTAGAAACACGCTAGCAAAGCGCGCTGTAGAGGGTACCGAGTATGAGTGCCTGAACGACGCCTTTGTTGGGCCAACGCTTTTGGCATTTTCGCAAGAAGATCCGGGTGCAGCGGCGAGACTGATTAAAGAATACGCAAAAGACTACGCTGAGCTAGAAGTCAAAGCCTTATCCATTGGTGGAACATTGCTAGGCGCCGATCAACTTGATCGTGTTGCTAAGCTACCTACATTAGATGAAGCAAGATCTATGCTCATGAGCGTCATGCAGGCGCCGGTTGTGAAACTGGCAAGATCCTTGAACGAGGTGCCTGGTAAGTTGGTGCGTACGATTGCAGCCGTAAGAGACCAGAAACAAGCGGAAGGCTAATAGCCTCAAACAGAATCGCTAAGAAATTTAGGAGATAACGAAATGGCATTATCGAAAGATGATATTTTAAATGCTATCGCAGAGATGAGTGTAATGGAGGTTGTTGAACTAATCTCCGATATGGAAGAAAAGTTTGGCGTATCAGCGGCTGCAGCCGTTGCAGCTGCTCCTGCAGCTGGTGGCGGAGACGCTGGCGGCGCTGCTGCTGAAGAACAGTCTGAGTTTGACGTTGTTCTTCAAGCGGCTGGCGACAAGAAAGTTAACGTCATTAAGGCTGTTCGCGCAGCCACTGGCCTTGGCTTGAAAGAAGCTAAAGCTCTGGTTGACGAAGCACCTTCTGCAGTTAAAGAAGGCGTTAGCAAAGACGAAGCCGAAGAAGTTAAAAAGCAGCTGGAAGAAGCTGGCGCTACGGTTGAACTCAAGTAGTTTGATCGCTTTAAGCGTTTGTAGGTAAACGATTGGCTGGACTTGTAGCTAGTTTCTTTGAAACAGCTACGGGCTCCGGCCTTTTGTGCGTGGGGTGAAAAGCCTCAATAGATTAGTAATGAATTATAGACTGTAGGAGGCTCGCATGGCGTATAGCTTTACTGAGAGGAAACGCATACGGAAGGATTTCGGTAAGTTATCCGAAAAGATGGAATTGCCTTATCTCCTGGCCATTCAGGTCGATTCATACAACAAGTTTTTGCAGGTGGGAACCAGCGCTGAAGAGCGTGCTGAGTCCGGTCTGCATGCTGCGTTTAAGTCGGTTTTTCCGATCGCCAGTTACTCAGGCAGCGCGGCATTAGAATACGTAGATTATCGTCTTGGCGAACCCGTCTTTGATGTGAAGGAATGTGTCCTTCGCAGCATCACTTACGCAGCACCACTGCGCGTAAAGGTTCGCTTGATTATTTATGATAAAGAAACATCCAACAAAACTGTGAAGGATGTTAAAGAGCAAGAAGTGTACATGGGCGAAATCCCGCTAATGACAGGCAATGGTACCTTCGTTATTAACGGTACAGAGCGTGTTGTCGTATCTCAGTTGCACCGTTCACCCGGCGTGTTCTTTGACCACGACAAGGGTAAGACTCACAGCTCAGGTAAGCTTCTATATAACGCTCGCGTCATTCCTTACCGTGGTTCATGGTTAGACTTTGAGTTTGATCCCAAAGATTCTGTCTTTGTGCGCATCGACCGTCGTCGTAAGTTGCCAGCCACCATTATTTTGCGTGCATTAGAATTTACCAGTGAAGAAATACTGGCTACGTTCTTTGACACCAATACCGTATTGATCGATGGCGACAATGTTTCGCAGAAACTCATCGCTGAGCGTCTGCGTGGCGATGTTGCTACATTCGATATCACCGGCCCAGATGGCAAAGTCATCGTAGAAAGCGGTCGTCGTATCACCGCTCGTCACGTGCGCCTTTTAGAAGACAGTGGCATGACCAGTCTTGAAGTGCCTAAGGAATATTTGCTTGAGCAAGTCACTGCCAAAGACATTATCGATGAATCCACTGGTGAAGTTGCTGTTCCGTGTAACTCAATCATTACTGAAGAAGTGCTCGAACAGCTGTTCGAGCTGAAGGTGAAAAGCTTTGAGACCATCTATACTAACGAGCTAGATTGTGGTCCGTTTATCTCAGACACCATGAGAGTCGACCCTTCAAGCAATAAGTTAGAAGCGTTAGTGGAAATCTATCGCATGATGCGTCCAGGCGAGCCGCCAACTAAAGAGTCTGCTGAAAACTTGTTCAGCAACTTGTTCTTCTCCGGCGAGCGTTATGACCTCTCAGCCGTTGGCCGCATGAAGTTCAACCGTCGATTGGGTCGCGAAGAAATTGAAGGCGAAGGCATCCTCTCAAGCAACGACATTGTCGATGTGCTTAAGACCTTGCTCGACATTCGTAACGGTAAAGGCGCAGTGGACGATATCGACCACTTGGGTAACCGCCGTGTTCGCTCTGTGGGTGAAATGGCTGAAAACCAGTTCCGCGTGGGTCTTATCCGGGTGGAACGTGCTGTTAAAGAGCGTTTGAGCCTAGCGGAATCTGAAGGCCTGATGCCTCAGGACATGATCAACGCTAAGCCCGTCGCTGCTGCCGTGAAGGAGTTTTTTGGCTCCTCACAGTTGTCTCAGTTTATGGATCAAAACAACCCACTGTCTGAGGTCACGCACAAGCGTCGAGTTTCAGCGCTAGGGCCTGGCGGTTTGACTCGGGAACGAGCTGGTTTTGAAGTGCGAGACGTACACCCAACTCACTACGGTCGTGTATGTCCTATTGAAACGCCTGAAGGTCCGAACATTGGTCTGATCAACAGCTTGGCCACCTATGCGCGTACGAACAACTATGGCTTCTTGGAATCCCCATACCACAAAGTGGTAGACGGTGTGGTTACCAAGGATGTTGAGTATTTGTCCGCAATTGACGAAGCGCAATATGTTATCGCTCAGGCCAGTGCGCCTTTGGATAGTAATGACCGTTTTGAAACTGATTTGGTAGAAGTGCGTCACCAAAATGAGTTCACCAGGACTGCGAAAGAAAACGTCGATTTTATGGATGTATCCCCCAAACAGGTGGTCTCCGTGGCGGCGTCGCTTATTCCTTTCCTTGAGCACGACGATGCTAACCGAGCGCTTATGGGCTCGAACATGCAGCGTCAAGCTGTACCAACACTAAAAGCTGAAAAGCCTTTGGTAGGAACAGGAATGGAACGCAACGTAGCGCGTGACTCAGGCGTATGTGTGACCGCACTGCGTGGCGGGGTAGTTGACAGTGTGGACGCGGGTCGTATCGTTATTCGTGTTTCAGATGATGAAACAGCGGCTGGCGAGGCTGGTGTTGATATTTATAGCCTGACAAAATTTACTCGCTCAAATCAGAACACCTGTATCAACCAGCGTCCGTTGGTTAAGCCAGGCGATAAGATTGCAGCAAAAGATATCCTAGCTGATGGCCCATCTATTGATATGGGTGAATTAGCGCTAGGGCAGAATATGCGTATCGCGTTTATGCCTTGGAATGGTTACAACTTCGAAGACTCCATTTTGGTTTCTGAGCGCGTTGTGAAGGAAGATCGTTTCACCAGTATTCACATTCAAGAACTCACCTGTATCGCTCGCGATACCAAGCTGGGGCCAGAAGAGATTACTTGTGATATTCCAAACGTTGGCGAGGGCGCTTTGTCCAAGTTAGACGAATCTGGAATTGTTTACATCGGTGCTGAAGTTGGCGCTGGAGATATCTTGGTGGGTAAGGTTACGCCGAAGGGTGAAACCCAATTAACGCCAGAAGAAAAACTCCTGCGTGCGATTTTCGGCGAAAAAGCGTCGGATGTTAAAGATACATCCCAGCGCGTACCGACCAGTGTTAAAGGTACCGTAATTGATGTCCAAGTCTTCACCAGAGATGGTGTGGAAAAGGACGAGCGTGCTAGAGATATTGAGCAAGCTCAGCTGTCCAAGATCCGCAAGGACCTAGACGATGAGTTCCGCATTATCGAAATCGCAACCTTTGAGCGTTTGCAACGTGCCCTAGACGGTAAAGAGGTAGCAAGTGCGCCTGGTTTAGATAAGGGCAAGAGTGTAGATGCCGCTTATCTAGCCGACCTGCCAAAGGACGATTGGTTCCGTATCCGTATGAAGGATGATGCGCTTAACGAACAGCTTGAAAAAGCTGAGGCGCATATGGTGGAACGCAAGGAAGGCTTAGACGCTATCTATGCTGACCAACGCGGAAAGCTGGAAAGCGGTGACGATTTGGCGCCCGGCGTACTTAAGATCGTTAAAGTTTACTTAGCGATTAAGCGTCGTATTCAGCCAGGCGATAAGATGGCTGGCCGCCACGGTAACAAGGGTGTTATCTCGGTAATTATGCCAGTAGAAGACATGCCTTTTGACGAAAATGGCGAGCCGGTTGATATCGTCTTGAATCCACTGGGCGTACCGTCGCGAATGAACGTAGGGCAGGTGCTCGAAACCCACTTAGGTTGGGCTGCTAGAGGTATTGGCGACAAGATCAACGGCATGCTGGAAGCGCAGCGCAAGACAGCTGATATCCGTAAGTTCATGGAGCAGGTTTACAACGAAGTGGGCGGCACGCCTGCGGACATTAAGTCGCTCAATGACGCTGAAGTATTAGATCTAGCGCGTAACTTGCGTAAAGGCTTGCCTTTCGCTACGCCCGCTTTTGACGGTGCTTCGGAAGCGGAGATTAAGAGAATGCTAGAGCTGGCAGATTTGCCGGTAACTGGTCAAACCACTCTTTATGATGGCCGTACAGGAGACGCGTTTGCTCGCGAAACTACAGTAGGCTACATGTATATGCTCAAGCTCAACCACTTGGTGGATGACAAGATGCACGCACGTAGTACTGGCTCTTATAGCTTGGTTACACAGCAGCCGCTGGGTGGTAAAGCTCAGTTCGGTGGTCAGCGCTTCGGTGAAATGGAAGTGTGGGCACTGGAAGCATACGGCGCAGCGTATACGTTGCAGGAAATGTTAACTGTTAAGTCTGACGACGTAGCAGGCCGTACTAAGATGTATAAAAACATCGTCGACGGCGACTTTAAGATGGAGCCGGGTATGCCCGAATCCTTCAACGTGTTGGTCAAAGAGATTCGCTCTCTTGGCATCAACATCGAATTGGAAACGGAATAGCAACCTTGAGCGTATTGAGTGGGCGTGACCCACTCGAACGAGAAGCGCCTTGTTTAGGCAAGGCGTCTCCAACAGAAAATGAGGAAAGATCGTGAAAGACTTACTTAATTTGCTAAAAGCCCAGGGTAGCGTTGATGAATTCGACGCTCTGAGAATCGGTTTGGCATCCCCAGAAATGATACGTTCATGGTCCTTTGGCGAAGTAAAAAAGCCAGAGACCATCAACTACAGAACCTTTAAGCCAGAACGCGACGGCCTATTTTGCGCGCGTATTTTTGGCCCGGTAAAAGATTACGAGTGCCTGTGTGGTAAGTACAAGCGCTTGAAGCACCGCGGTGTGATTTGCGAAAAGTGTGGGGTGGAAGTCACCTTAACTAAAGTTCGCCGTGAACGTATGGGCCACATTGAGCTTGCGTGCCCAACTGCACATATTTGGTTTTTGAAGTCGCTGCCATCGCGTATCGGCTTGCTCCTAGATATGACGCTCCGCGACATCGAGCGTGTGCTCTACTTCGAATCTTTTGTTGTTATTGATGCAGGGCTAACTGACCTTGAGGTAGGCCAGCTGCTCAACGACGAAGAGTATTATCAAACACTAGAACAATACGGTGATGAGTTTGATGCCCGCATGGGTGCCGAAGCTGTACAGCAGTTGTTGTTGAACCTTGATATGGATGGCGAGATCGCTCATCTGCGTGAAGAGATTCCAGCGACTAATTCAGAAACCAAGATCAAGAAGTTCTCTAAGCGCTTGAAGCTTATGGAAGCATTCACTAAGTCAGGCAATAAGCCTGAGTGGATGGTCATGACCGTGCTACCGGTTCTGCCACCAGATTTGCGCCCATTAGTTCCATTGGATGGTGGTCGTTTCGCCACCTCTGATCTGAACGACTTATATCGCCGGGTTATTAACCGTAACAACCGCCTTAAGCGTCTGTTAGATCTGTCTGCTCCTGACATTATCGTACGTAACGAAAAGCGTATGCTGCAAGAGTCTGTGGATGCGCTGTTAGACAACGGTCGTCGCGGTCGTGCAATTACGGGATCCAATAAGCGCCCACTCAAGTCACTTGCTGACATGATTAAGGGTAAGCAGGGTCGTTTCCGTCAAAACTTGCTGGGTAAGCGAGTGGACTACTCTGGTCGTTCAGTGATCGTGGTTGGACCTACTCTACGTTTGCACCAGTGTGGTTTACCTAAGAAGATGGCACTGGAACTGTTTAAACCATTTATCTTCGGTAAGCTCGAAGATCGCCAGTTGGCTACAACCATTAAAGCCGCTAAGAAAATGGTCGAGCGTGAAACTGCGGAGGTTTGGGATATTCTCGCCGACGTGATTCGCGAACACCCGGTCATGTTGAATCGCGCACCAACTTTGCACAGATTAGGTATTCAGGCATTTGAGCCCGTACTGATTGAAGGTAAAGCTATCCAGCTTCACCCGCTGGTTTGTAGTGCATACAATGCGGACTTTGACGGCGACCAAATGGCTGTCCACGTGCCACTGACATTGGAAGCTCAGCTTGAAAGCCGTGCTTTGATGATGTCTACCAACAATATTTTATCGCCTGCCAGCGGTGAGCCTATTATCGTTCCTTCACAGGACGTTGTACTAGGTATTTACTACATGACCCGAGACAAAGTAAATGTCCTCGGTGAAGGTTCGGTATTTGCCAACTTGGATGAAGTGCACCGAGCGTTCTATGCGCGACAGGTTAACTTGCATGCCAAAGTAAAAGTACGTATCGAAGAGCATGTGGCAAATGAAGCTGGCGAGCTTGTTGCCCAGAATACAATTTATGGCACAACGGTTGGTCGTACCTTGTTGTACGGCATTGTGCCAAAGGCGATGCCATTCGAAATGGTCAACCGCGCCATGGACAAGAAAGCCATATCGAACCTGATTAATGATTGCTATCGACGTTGCGGACTAAAAGAAACAGTTATCTTCGCTGACCAATTGATGTACGCAGGCTTTGCTCACTCAACTGCCTCTGGTTCGTCTATTGGCGTTGAAGACTTTGTTATTCCTCAAGCTAAGAACCAAATCATTGGTGAGGCAGAAGCGGAAGTTGCTGAGATTGAATCTCAGTACGCGTCTGGTCTGGTAACCCAAGGTGAGAAGTACAACAAGGTTGTAGATATTTGGTTGCGCGCCAACGACTTGGTTGCGCGCTCAATGATGGACGGTATTTCTAAAGAAACCGTAGTGAACAAGGAAGGCGAAGACGAAGAGCAAGCGTCATTCAACTCAGTGTTTATGTATGCAGACTCTGGCGCTCGTGGTTCACCAGCTCAGATCCGTCAGTTAGCGGGTATGCGTGGACTCATGACCCGGCCAGACGGCAGCATTATTGAAAACGCGATTACTGCGAACTTCCGAGAAGGTTTGACAGTAAACGACTACTTTATTTCCACGCACGGTGCGCGCAAAGGCCTAGCTGATACAGCGCTTAAAACAGCTAACTCAGGGTATCTGACTCGCCGCCTTGTAGACGTTGCTCAAGACGTTGTTATCACCGATGAAGATTGCGGCACAACAGCAGGGCTTTTCACGACGTCTATCATTGAAGGCGGTGACGTTGTATTACCTTTGGGCGCGCGCGTTCTAGGACGTACCGTTGCTGAAGACATTCTTGATGTAGACGGTAAGACTCTGCTTATTGCTCGCGGCACGTTGATTGACGAGGCTTGGGTAGACCAGTTGGATGCGCTTGGTGTGGACACTATGACCGTTCGTTCGGCTATTACCTGTGAAACATTCCACGGTGTATGTCGTGCATGTTACGGACGTGACCTTGCTCGCGGACATTTCATCAACGTTGGTGAAGCAGTTGGCGTTATCGCGGCCCAGTCCATTGGTGAGCCTGGTACTCAGTTAACCATGCGTACGTTCCACATTGGTGGCGCGGCATCTAGAGCAACAGCAGTTGATAACATTCAGGTTAAGCATGGCGGCACAATTCGCCTGCACAACTTGAAGACTGTGAAGCGAGAATCTGGTGAGCTAGTAGCTGTGTCTCGATCCGGTGCTATTGCAGTTGCTGATGACCACGGTCGTGAGCGTGAAAGATATAAGCTGCCATACGGTGCAGTAATTTCTGTTGCTGATGAAGATAAAGTTGAAGCAGGGCAGATCATTGCTCAGTGGGATCCACACACCCACCCAATCGTTGCTGAAGTAAGCGGTAACGTCGAATTCTTCGAAATGGAAGAAGGCTTGTCTATGAATCGTCAGACTGACGAATTGACAGGTCTGACCAACATTACAGTACTAGATCCAAAAGATCGTCCAAGTGCTGCGAAGGATTTGCGCCCAGCTGTGCGTCTAACAGATGCGAAAGGCGGAGCAGTAATGCTGCCCGGCAGTGAGGTTCCAGCGAACTACTTCATGCCAAGCAACGCAATTCTTAATATGGAAAACGGCGTCAAAATCGGCATCGGCGACATTATTGCAAGAATTCCGCAAGAGGGTTCAAAAACGAGAGACATCACCGGTGGTCTGCCACGGGTTGCTGACTTGTTCGAGGCAAGAAAGCCAAAAGAACCTGCAATTCTGGCGGAAGCGACAGGCATGGTTTCCTTTGGTAAGGAAACAAAAGGCAAGCGTCGTTTGGTAATTACGCCAACGGATAGCGATCCTGTAGAAACATTGATTCCTAAGTGGCGCACAATTGGTGTGTTTGACGGCGAGCAAGTAGAGCGCGGCGAAACTGTTTGTGACGGTCCGTTCAGTGCTCACGATATTCTTCGTCTGAAAGGTGTAGAAGAACTCGCTAAGTATATTGTTAATGAAATCCAAGAGGTTTACCGACTTCAGGGCGTAACAATTAACGATAAGCACATCGAAGTAATTTGCCGACAAATGTTGCGTAAAGTTGAAGTTGTGCACGCTGGCGATTCAAACCTCATCAGAGGCGAGCAAGTTGAGTTTGCGCAGATTCGTAGAATAAATGCAGAGTTGCGAGAAGAGGGTAAGGCCGAAGCGGAATTCCAGCGCTTGTTGTTGGGTATTACCAAAGCGTCTCTGGCTACTGAGTCCTTTATTTCTGCGGCGTCGTTCCAAGAAACCACTCGCGTGCTTACCGAAGCTGCGGTAACAGGCAAGCGAGATTTCTTGCGCGGCTTGAAAGAGAACGTAGTAGTAGGTCGACTAATACCTGCGGGTACCGGTCTTACTTACCACGCGGATCGTAAGCGTCAACGTGAAGAAGAACGTGCTGGCGTTAATAAAGACAGCGTAACGGCAGATGATATTGAACAAGCATTGAGCGAGGCATTGTCCGCGCGCAACGCTGAATAAATAGCACTGCATAAGTTTTCGGTGTGTTTTTCGGAACGCGCCGAAAACGAGAGGAAAATTAAAGGTTCTATTGGGCCTTGTTAAAAGTATGGGTCGCGATTAGAATGCCGGCCCGGATTCTGGGCTGTGATGCCCAACGTATGGAGATCTAAGTAAGTTATGGCAACCATCAGCCAATTAGTTCGAAAGCCGCGAAAGCGAAAAGTAGTTAAAAACATAGTGCCCGCACTACAAGCTTGCCCGCAGAAGCGTGGCGTATGTACTCGTGTTTATACAACTACACCTAAGAAGCCAAACTCAGCGCTACGTAAAGTATGCAGAGTACGCTTAACCAACGGTTATGAAGTAACTTCATACATTGGTGGTGAAGGCCACAACCTACAAGAACACTCAGTTGTTCTAATTCGTGGTGGTCGTGTAAAGGATTTACCTGGCGTTCGATACCACACAATCCGCGGCACATTAGATACCTCGGGTGTTGCAGATCGCCGTCAAGGCCGATCAAAGTATGGCGCCAAACGCCCTAAGTAACCCCAATAACAAAATTTAATTCTCAGTAAGGCCTCAGATTTTCTGAGGATTTACCTGAAGCAAGGAGAAAGCAATGCCAAGACGTCGCGTAGTCGCAAAAAGAGAAATTCTTCCAGATCCTAAGTACCACAACCAAGTGGTCGCCAAGTTTATGAACCACGTAATGGTCAGCGGTAAAAAAGCTGTAGCCGAGCGTATTGTTTATGGCGCCTTAGAACGTGTTCAGCAAAAAGATGGCGCTGATCCGATCGAAGTTTTTGAAAAAGCACTAGAAGCCATTGCCCCTATGGTCGAGGTTAAGTCTCGCCGCGTAGGTGGTGCAACCTATCAGGTGCCTGTTGAAGTACGCCCTTCCAGACGTAATGCATTGGCCATGCGTTGGTTAGTAGATAGCTCGCGCAAGCGCAGTGAAAAATCTATGGCCGCTCGATTAGCTGGTGAGTTGATGGACGCCGCTGATGGACGCGGTAGCGCAGTTAAGAAGCGTGAAGATACCCACAGAATGGCAGACGCTAACAGAGCGTTCGCGCATTACCGCTACTAGTCGTATCGATAGCCTGGCTGCATAAGTCAGGCTTTTGGTTAGTACCGGTCTCTAGTTACCCTACGAAGTAAACTGTCATGCCCCGCACCACGCCTATAAGCAGATATCGGAATATAGGCATTGTGGCCCATGTGGACGCAGGCAAGACAACGACCACCGAACGCGTTCTATTTTACACCGGTCTTTCCCATAAGATCGGAGAAGTCCATGACGGCGCCGCTGTTATGGATTGGATGGAACAAGAACAAGAACGCGGCATTACCATAACGTCCGCTGCTACCACCTGCTATTGGGCAGGCATGAGCAAGCAGTACGACGAACACCAAATCAATATTATCGACACCCCTGGACACGTAGATTTCACTATCGAAGTCGAGCGAAGCTTGCGCGTGCTCGATGGCGCAGTTGTTGTGTTCTGTGGCACATCCGGAGTGGAACCTCAGTCTGAAACAGTCTGGCGACAGGCGGACAAATACGCCGTTCCGCGCTTAGTGTTTGTTAACAAAATGGATCGGCAAGGCGCAGATTTCCCTAGAGTTGTTGAGCAAATAGGCGAGCGCCTTGGCGCACATGTTGTACAAATACAAATGGCTCTAGGCTTTGAGGAAAATTTTGCAGGCGTAATAGACCTTATTGAAATGCAGGCCATTCATTGGGGCGAGAGTGATCAAGGATTAACCCACGAGCGATCAGATATTCCTGAAGAGTACCAAGCGGAAGCAGAAAGGCTGCGCGAAGTTTTAGTGGAGACTGCGGCTGAAGCCAACGACGAGTTGACCGAGAAGTATCTTGAGGGCGGTGAGTTAAGCATAGAAGAAATAAAGCTCGGTTTGCGCCTAAGAACGCTGGCCAATGAAATTGTGCTAGCAACCTGTGGATCTGCGTTTAAAAACAAGGGCGTCCAGTGCGTGCTAGATGCTGTGGTAGATTTTCTCCCAGCGCCTACAGAAGTAAAAGCGATAGAGGGAGAGTTATCCGACGGCAGCGTGGGCCAGCGCCCCTCTGAAGACGCTGCGCCATTTGCAGCCCTTGCGTTTAAGATTGCCACCGACCCCTTTGTTGGAACGTTAACCTTTTTCCGTGTTTATTCCGGCGTGCTCAAAACCGGCGATCAGGTATTTAACCCCATCAAGGGCAAGCGCGAACGTATTGGCCGAATGGTGCAAATGCACGCCAACAACCGCAACGAAATTAGCGAAGTACGAGCCGGCGATATTGCGGCGGCTATCGGTTTTAAAGATGTCACAACGGGTGAAACGTTGTGCGCCAAAGAACATTCCATAATCTTAGAGCGTATGGAATTCCCGGAGCCCGTAATTTCTGTGGCAGTAGAGCCGCGTTCAGTGGCTGACCAAGACAAGTTGACCGTTGCCCTCGGCAAGCTCGCTCAGGAAGACCCATCCTTTAAAGTCGAAACAGACAAAGAAACCGGTCAAACAGTAATCTCCGGTATGGGCGAATTGCACCTAGATATTATTGTCGACCGTATGCGGCGTGAATTTAATGTTGTCGCGAATATCGGTAAACCCCAGGTTTCTTACCGCGAGACGATCCGCGGAGTGGTAGAGCAAGAGGGCAAATTTATTCGCGAGGCCGGTGGGCGCGGTCAGTATGGGCATGTAAAAGTTCGCCTAGAACCCCTGAAAGATGAAGACGGCGAGTTTGCCTACGAGTTTGTAAATCAGATAACCGATGGCGTTATTCCCAAGGAATTTATTCCCGCAGTGGACCAGGGCATCCAAGATCAGATGCGTAATGGCGTAATCGCAGGCCACCGACTCATCGGCGTAAAGGCCACATTATTAGATGGCTCGTTTCATGAGGTTGACTCTTCTGAAATGGCGTTTAAGATCGCCGCGGCAATGGCTTTTCGCGAAGGCGCAATGAGTGCAGATCCTGTACTTCTTGAGCCAGTAATGATCGTTGAAGTGGTAACACCAGAAGATTATATGGGCGACGTGGTCGGCGATCTAAATCGTCGCCGTGGCATGATCGTTGGTATGGAAGAAACACCCGCCGGTAAAGTAGTGAAAGCAGAAGTTGCCTTATCGGAAATGTTTGGGTACTCGACAGATTTAAGGAGCAGTACTCAAGGGCGCGCAACCTACACAATGGCTTTTGCAAAGTACGCTGATGTTCCCAACTCAGTGATGGACAGAATTCGGTCTCGGTAATTACAACCTTAAGGAAGGAAAATGGCTAAAGAGAAATTTGAAAGAAACAAACCACACGTAAACGTGGGCACAATTGGCCACGTAGACCATGGTAAGACAACATTAACAGCAGCACTGACAAGAGTTTGTGCTGAAGTTTACGGTGGCGAGATGCGTGATTTCGCCCAGATTGATAACGCGCCTGAAGAAAGAGAGCGCGGTATTACAATTGCGACCAGCCACGTTGAGTACGAAAGTGAAGGACGTCACTACGCACACGTTGACTGTCCAGGACACGCCGACTATGTGAAGAACATGATCACCGGCGCAGCTCAAATGGACGGCGCTATTCTAGTATGCGGCGCAACAGACGGCCCAATGCCACAAACACGTGAGCACATTTTGCTGTCACGTCAGGTTGGCGTGCCAAAGATCGTAGTATTCTTGAACAAGGCTGACTTGTTGGCAGAAGACTGTGGTGGCGTAGGCACCGAAGAATACGAAGAAATGAAAGAGCTTGTAGAAATGGAGCTTATCGATCTTCTAGAGCAATATGAGTTTCCGGGCGACACACCAATCATCATGGGCAGTGCTCTGATGGCATTGGAAGGCAAGGACGACAACGAGCTAGGTACTACCGCGGTTAAGACCCTTGTAGAAACCCTAGACAGCTTTATTCCAGAGCCCGAGCGCGCAGTAGACCTACCATTCCTGATGCCTATTGAAGATGTATTTTCCATCTCAGGTCGTGGCACAGTGGTAACAGGTCGTGTAGAACGCGGTATTGTGAACGTAGGCGACGAGATCGAAATCGTAGGCGTTAAAGACACAACAAAGACTACCTGCACAGGTGTTGAGATGTTCCGCAAGTTGTTGGACGAAGGTCGAGCAGGCGAGAACGTAGGTGTTCTATTGCGTGGTACTAAGCGTGAAGAAGTAGAGCGTGGTCAGGTATTGACTAAGCCAGGTGCTATTACACCGCACACTAAGTTTGAGGCAGAAGTATATGTACTGTCCAAAGACGAAGGTGGCCGACACACACCATTCTTTAAAGGTTACCGCCCACAGTTTTACTTCCGTACTACGGACGTAACTGGTGCGTGTGAGCTACCTGAAGGTGTAGAGATGGTCATGCCAGGCGACAACATCAAGATGGTAGTTGAGCTTATATGCCCAATTGCTATGGATGATGGTCTGCGTTTTGCGATCAGAGAAGGCGGACGCACAGTAGGTGCGGGCGTTGTTGCTAAGGTAATTGCTTAGTACGTTGAATAGTACGTTGAATAGTCCTGCCCGTTGACCCTCTGCATAGTGAGGGTCCATGGGTTTGGCGTCAAAACGGTGCTGCTTTGAGAGGGGTAGCCCGTGATTGGCGAGATTGAAGTAACCGTATTAAAGGTAATTTGAAAATAGTTGCATTAATACTGTTATTCACTCCAAGAAGTGTTGCTTGAAATAATTCTACTCTGTATAGTTCGCCTCCCGCTTTGGAGAGCGTGAAGCCTTAAGTTTAAGCATAGGTTTCGCCGCAAACGGCAGTTTTAGAGTCGTGTTTAGTGGGTGTAGTTGCCTCAGTGTGGCAACGCAAAGCTCTTTAACAGGAGAAATGCTCTTTTAACCATTTTGTGCGTTGAGTGCGGGATGGGGAACGAGTGAATTTTAATTAGGGTTGGAGTTTGTAAGTGCAAAATCAGCGTATACGCATTCGCTTGAAAGCATTTGATCATCGTCTTATAGATGTATCGACGCAGGAAATAGTTGATACCGCTAAGCGGACTGGTGCGCAAGTGAAGGGACCTATCCCGCTGCCCACTCGTAAAGAGCGGTTTACAATTCTTGTATCACCTCACGTCAACAAAGACGCGCGGGACCAATACGAGATCCGTACCCATAAAAGACTCCTGGATATTGTTGAGCCCACAGAAAAGACAGTCGATGCGCTTATGAAGCTCGATCTGGCAGCTGGGGTTGAAGTACAAATTAGTTTGAATTAATCGGAGCCTTGCTGACTCTCTAGGGAGTGAGTGAAGTTTCGAAGTTTTGATACAAAAAGGCTCCGATTGGGAGCTGGCGATTGGCGAAAGCCGGGCACTGTCCTTTTACTCGAAAGAGTAGATAAGGGTGGAGGCCCAGCACGCCGTTGTTACCGCACAAAGGTAGGATTAGACCAATGGCAATTGGACTGGTAGGTAAAAAAAGTGGCATGACTCGCATCTTCAATGAAGAAGGTGTGTCTGTGCCGGTCACGGTTATAGAAGCCGAGCCTAATAGAATTACTCAGGTAAAGAGTGTTGAAAGCGATGGCTATGTAGCTGTCCAAGTCACCACTGGCGAAAGACGACAAAGTCGTGTGAGCAAGCCCATGGCTGGGCACTTTGCTAAAGCGAAGGCTGGCGCGGGTCGCGGTTTGTGGGAGTTTCGTTCCATGCAGGCTGATGATTTGAACGTTGGTGGCGAGCTTACGGTTGAGCAGTTCGAGGCAGGTCAAACTGTCGACGTACAAGGCACATCAAAAGGTAAGGGTTTTGCCGGTACCATCAAGCGATGGAACTTTGCAGGCCAAGACAACACTCACGGCAACTCTATCTCTCACCGTGCGCCTGGTTCTATTGGCCAATGCCAAACACCTGGTCGTGTATTCAAAGGTAAGAAAATGTCAGGCCACATGGGCGCAGCACGTGTGACAACACAGAATTTAGAGATTGTTCGGGTAGATACAGAGCGCAACCTGATTATGGTTAAAGGCGCAGTACCTGGAGCCACCGGTGGAGACGTATTTATTCGTCCTGCGGTAAAGGCTCGTCCCGAAGCGCTGGCTGCGGGAGAAGGTGAATGAACTTGAATCTAGCCCTAGACGGCGGCAGCGTAGAAGTAGCTGATACCGCATTCAGTAGAGAATTCAACGAGTCTCTCGTGCACCAAGTTGTAGTCGCTTACATGGCGGGTGCACGACAGGGTTCGCGCGCGCAGAAAAATCGTTCAGCAGTAAGTGGTGGTGGTAAGAAGCCATGGCGTCAAAAAGGTACTGGTCGCGCAAGAGCGGGTACTACTAGATCACCAATCTGGCGTTCAGGTGGTGTGACATTTGCTGCGCAGCCTCAAGACCACTCTACAAAAGTTAATCGCAAGATGTACCGTGGCGCACTACGTTGCATCCTTTCCGAACTTATTCGTAAAGAGCGTCTTATCGCGGTCGAGAATTTCTCGGTTAAAGCGCCAAAGACCAAAGAGCTCTTGTCCCAACTCAAAAGCCTAGATATGAGTAACGTTTTAATCGTTACTGAAGACGGCGATGAGAATCTATTTTTGGCAGCTCGTAACGTTCGCGCAGTGGATGTTCGGGATGTTGAAGGTGTTGATCCGGTGAGCCTAATCAGTCACGACAAAGTGCTGATCACGGTCGCGGCATTGAAGAAGCTAGAAGAGGCATTGGTATGAACCAGGAGCGCATCTTTACTGTTCTACGCGAACCTCACATATCAGAAAAAGTTTCTGTACTAGGTGATGTGGCTAATCAATACGCTTTTAAAGTATCTGTAGATGCGACTAAAGCTGAGATTCGTGAAGCCATTGAGACTATTTTTAAAGTCTCCGTAAAGAACGTCAGTACAGTAAATGTAAAAGGCAAGACTAAGAAGACTGCGCGCGGTATGTCGCGCAAGAAGAATTGGAAAAAGGCATACGTGACCGTAGCGCAGGGCCAAGAGCTCGACTACATGGTTGCGGAATAAGGGTTTAGCGTAATGGCTGTTGTAAAAACGAAACCAACTTCACCGGGACGTCGATTTGTCGTTAAAGTCGTCAACCCCGAGTTGCACAAGGGAGCGCCACATAAAGCGCTACTAGTATCGCAATCTAGGACTGGCGGTAGAAATAACGCTGGACGTATAACGACTCGGCATCGAGGCGGCGGTCACAAGCAACATTATAGAATTATCGATTGGAAGCGCACGAAAGATGGCATTCCAGCAGTAGTTGAGCGTCTAGAGTACGATCCAAATAGAACAGCAAACATTGCGCTGTTGAAGTATGCGGACGGCGAGCGACGTTACATTATTGCGCCAAAGGGCGTTCACGCCGGCGATCCAGTGATGAGTGGGCCTAGTGCACCAATCAAGTCTGGTAACACGCTGGCGCTAAGAAATATTCCAGTGGGTAGCGTTATCCACTGTGTCGAATTGAAGCCAGGCAAGGGTGCCCAGATGGTGCGTAGCGCCGGTGGTTCTTGCCAGTTGGTTGCTCGCGAAGGTGCACACGCTACCTTGCGTATGCGATCTGGCGAAATGCGCCGTGTACTCAGCGAATGCAGAGCAACACTCGGCGAAGTAGGTAACAGCGAACATAGCCTTCGTTCATTGGGTAAGGCTGGCGCGCAGAGATGGCGCGGTGTTCGCCCAACGGTTCGTGGTGTAGCTATGAACCCAGTCGATCACCCTCATGGTGGTGGTGAAGGTAAGACATCAGGCGGTAGACACCCAGTTTCACCTTGGGGAATGCCAACAAAAGGTCACAAGACCAGAAAGAATAAGCGTACCGACAGCCTCATAGTGCGTCGTCGCGGCAAGCGATAAACGGAGTAACCTAAGTGCCAAGATCATTATTTAAAGGCCCATTTGTTGATACCCATCTTTTAAAGAAGGTAGAAAACGCAGTGGCTAACAGTGAACGCCGCCCAATTAAGACTTGGTCGCGTCGCTCAATGGTCATGCCTGAAATGGTTGGGTTAACCATTGCCATTTATAACGGCCGTCAACATATTCCAGTCGTTATCAACGAAGACATGGTAGGACATAAGTTGGGTGAATTTGCACCTACTCGTACTTATCGTGGCCATTCGGCTGATAAGAAAGCTAAGCGATAGCGCGCAGATAAGGTAGAGAAAGAAGATGGAAGTCAGAGCGATTGCAAAACGCTTAAGTATCTCCGCGCAGAAGGTTCGCTTAGTGGCAGACCAAGTTCGCGGCAAGCCAGTGGCTGATGCTTTAGATGTATTGAATTTCAGCACTAAGAAAGGTGCTGTACTAGTGAAGAAGACTCTTGAGTCAGCAATTGCAAATGCTGAGCATAACGAGGGTGCCGATGTAGACGATCTCCGCATATCGGAAATCTTCGTCAACGAAGGCATGACAATGAAACGCATTCGTCCACGCGCTAAAGGCCGCGCGGATAGAATCCTAAAACGCAGCTGCCACATAACCGTGACAGTTTCGGATACGAAATAAGAGAATAGTATGGGTCAAAAAGTACATCCAACCGGTATTCGCTTAGGGATTGTCAAAGATCACACGTCAGTGTGGTATGCGGACAAGAAGAACTACGCGTTATACCTTCTGAACGATCTAGAGGTGCGCCGTTTTTTGCGCAAGCGTCTTGCTGACGCCTCTGTGGGTCGAATTGAGATTGCTCGGCCTGCTCAGACAGCACGCGTAACCATTCACACAGCCCGACCAGGTATTGTGATTGGTAAGAAAGGCGAAGACGTAGAACGTCTACGCAATGATTTAAGTAAGATGATGGGTGTTCCCGTCCACGTAAATATCGAAGAGATCCGCAAGCCAGAATTGGATGCGGTGCTAGTCGCTCAGAATGTAGCTCAGCAGTTAGAACGCCGAGTACAGTTTAGGAGAGCGATGCGTCGAGTAATACAGAACGCAATGCGCTTGGGTGCCGAAGGTATCAAAGTGCGTGTTGCTGGTCGTCTTGGAGGAGCAGAGATTGCTCGTTCCGAGGTCTATCATGAAGGAAGAGTGCCTCTGCATACCCTTCGTGCGGATATCGATTACGCAACTTTTGAAGCTGAAACTACCTACGGGATTTTAGGCATCAAAGTGTGGATCTTTAAGGGAGAGGTTATCGGGTCACAAGCCCCTGCTCAAGCTTCTCAGCAAGCCTAAGCCGTAATTAAGTACGAAGATGTTACAGCCGAAAAGAACAAAATTTAGAAAAATGCACAAGGGACGCAACCGAGGCCTCGCCCTGAGAGGTAGTCGCGTCAGCTTTGGTGAGTTTGGTCTTAAAGCCGTTGGGCGAGGCAGACTTACCGCGCGTCAAATCGAAGCCGGCAGACGAGCGATGACTCGTCGTATTCGCCGAGGCGGAAAGATTTGGATCCGAGTGTTTCCTGACAAGCCAATTACTAAAAAGCCTTTGGAAGTTCGCCAAGGTAAAGGTAAGGGTAGTGTTGAATACTGGGTAGCCCTTATTCAGCCAGGTCGTGTGCTTTATGAGATGCAGGGAGTGCCAGAAGATATGGCGCGCGAAGCACTCGCATTGGCAGCGGCTAAATTGCCCTTTAAGACAGTATTTGTTAAGCGGACAGCAATGTAATGAAAGTCCAAGATTTGAGAGAAAAGACTGCAGAAGAGCTGCAAAGTGAAGTGGTACGTTTGCGCCGCGAGCATTTTTCGCTGCGTATGCAAAACGCCAGTGGTCAATTGGGCCAGCCGCATCTTCTTAAAGAAATACGTCGCGACATCGCACGGGTGAAGACAGTAATGAAGGAGAGTAAAGATGTCTGAAGCAGAAAAAGCACAGACTAATCCGCGTACTGTATCCGGAGTAGTGGTCAGTGATCGCATGCAGAAAGGCATTACGATCAAAGTAGAGCGTAGGGTCAAGCACCCGGTTTATGGCAAGTACGTACGTAAGTCGTCAAAGATCCATGCGCACGATGAAGAGAATGCTTGCAAGATTGGTGACACAGTGACCGTTATTGAATGTCGTCCATTGTCAAAAACAAAGACCTGGATGCTGCAAAGCATCGACGTTCGGTCTACTGGAGTTTAAAGACCAATGATTCAGACAGAAACAATGCTCGAGATTGCTGATAACAGCGGTGCTCGAAGAGTTCAGTGTATTAAGGTTTTAGGCGGAAGCCACAGACGTTATGCGGGTATTGGCGACGTGATTAAGGTCACAGTTAAAGAAGCCATTCCACGCGGTCGTGTGAAAAAAGGCCAAGTGATGGACGCTGTAGTTGTACGCACGCGTAAAGGCGTTCGTCGTCCAGACGGTTCGTTGATTAAATTCGACCACAATGCAGCGGTCCTGCTCAATGCTCAGAAGCAGCCAGTAGGTACGCGTATCTTCGGGCCGGTGACTCGCGAGCTCAGAACAGAAAAGTTCATGCGCATTGTTTCCTTAGCGCCTGAAGTACTTTAAGTACAAAAACAGATTAATAGAGATCCTAAGAGATTGTCGGCATGTTAAAGATCAAGAAAAAAGATGAAGTGGTAGTGGTTGCCGGTCGTGATAAAGGACGTCGCGGCGAAGTATTGCGGGTCATGAAAGACGGCAGACTTATGGTTGCTGGTATTAACATGGTTAAGAAGCACAAGCGCCCTAACCCTAATACAGGTGACCAAGGTGGAATCGTTCCTCAGGAAGCACCGATTCAAGGCTCTAACGTTGCAATCTGGAATCATGAAAGCGAGAAGGCAGACAAAGTAGGTTTGCGCATTGAAGATGGAAAGAAAATCCGCTTCTTCAAATCAAACGGCAAAGAGATTGAAGACTAAACATGTCTAATTTATACGAACATTATAAAACAGAGCTTCATCCCAAGTTGCAAAAGGACTTGGCGATCAGTAATCCCATGGAAGTGCCTAAGATTACTAAAGTAACCCTGAACATGGGTGTAGGCGAAGCGATTACAGACCGTAAAGTAATGGATGCCGCAGTATCAGATATGACTGCCATCGCAGGACAGCAGCCCGTTATTTGCTTGGCTCGCCGTTCAGAAGCGGGATTCAAGATCCGTGAAGGTTACCCAATTGGCTGCAAAGTGACTTTGCGTAGGGAAAAGATGTACGACTTTATCGAACGTCTAGTGAGCATCGCTATCCCTCGTATGCGTGATTTTCGTGGTTTGAATCCTAAGTCGTTTGATGGCCGTGGCAACTTCAGCATGGGCCTTACTGAGCAAATCGTATTTGCTGAGATAGATTACGACAAGATCGACAAGATTCGCGGTCTAGACATCTGTGTGACGACCACAGCAAAAACAAATGAAGCGGCACTTGAGCTATTAAAAGCATTCAAGTTTCCTTTCCGTACATAGAGAAGAGATTAGTTATGGCAAAGCGTTCCATGATTGAAAGAGAGAAGAAGCGTGCAGACATCCGAGGAAAGTTCGGTGCAAAGCGTGCAGCTCTTAAAGCGATTATTTCTGACCGTAACGTATCCGATGAGGATCGTTGGGATGCGCAGTTGAAGTTACAGGCACAGCCGCGTGACGCCAGCGCAGTTCGACATCAAAGACGTTGTGGCTTAACCGGTCGTCCTCATGGCGTTTACCGCAAGTTTGGTCTTTCAAGAAATATGTTGCGCGAAGCAGCTATGCGCGGCGATGTTCCCGGTTTAGTCAAGGCCAGCTGGTAGGTAAATATTATGACAATGCAAGATCCAATAGCTGACCTGCTTACTCGCGTAAGAAACGCCCAGATGGCGGGTCACGTAACTGTGCAAATGCCCAATTCCAAGGGCAAGCGAGCAATTTTAGACGTGCTCCAGAGCGAAGGCTTCATACTAGGGTACTCCGTGAGTGATGAAGTTAAGTCAAACATCACAGTTGAGCTGAAGTACCACAACGGCTCACCAGTCATTGAAGAGATTTCGCGTGTTAGCCGTCCAGGGCTGCGAATTTATAAAGAAAGTAATGATATCCCTAAGGTCCGCGGTGGACTTGGGGTGGCGATAGTCAGCACCAATAAGGGTGTGATGACCGACAAGAGCGCACGATCTCAAGGGATTGGTGGCGAAGTACTTTGTACGGTTTTTTAGGGGAACTTTAATGTCTCGCGTAGCAAACAACCCAGTCGTTCTACCTTCGGGTTTAGAAGTAAAGATCGACGGCCAGCACTTCTCAGTGAAGGGCGGAAAAGGCCAAATGGAAATGAATATCCATGAATATGTTGCTCTTAAGCAAGAAGATGGCGAGTTGCGTGTAAGCGCTCAGTCAGAAGCTCGCGAAGCAGATGCAATGGCCGGCACCATGCGTGCATTGGTACAGAATATGGTTACAGGTGTATCCACAGGGTTCGAACGTAAGTTAGAACTTCAAGGTGTTGGTTACAGAGCAGCGTCGCAGGGTAGTACGTTGACCCTGCAGTTAGGCTTCTCTCACCCGGTTGTGTATACGTTGCCTGAAGGCATCTCGGCAACCACCCCGAGCCAAACCGAAGTTGTAATTGCCGGTATGGACAAGCAGCAGGTTGGCCAAGTGTGTGCAGAAATCAGAGCGTTCAGACCACCAGAGCCATATAAGGGCAAAGGTGTTCGGTATGCAGGCGAGTACGTACGACGTAAAGAAGCCAAAAAGAAGTAATTAGTTTAATGGTCACACTCTTTTGTGGTGCGGGGAAAATCCAAACCTCCCTTAGAGAGGGGCTGTTAAAGAATATAGAAACGGATCGCGCAGTTTACGAAATGCGCAAAATGGAAACCAGGTTCGAAGCATGAACAGTAAGAAATCAAGCAGATTAAGAAGAGCGCGTCGCAGCCGCATGAAAATGCGCGAGCTAGGCGCTGTTCGTTTATCAGTCAATCGCACACCTCGGCACATATATGCTCAGGTGATTTCTGCCGATGGCGGAACCATTTTGGCGCAAGCGTCTACCTTAGAAGAGGCATTACGTGGGCCAGCGACTGGTAACGTTGAAACGGCGGCAAAAGTCGGCGCATTGGTTGCAGAGCGAGCGAAAGAGCAAGGCGTAAAAGCTGTTGCATTTGATCGATCAGGTTTTAAGTATCACGGACGAGTAAAAGCATTAGCAGATGCCGCTCGCGAAGGCGGATTGGAGTTCTAAATGGCTTATACCGATAAAGTAGAAGAAGAAGGATTAGTTGAGAAGCTAGTTCAGGTGAACCGAGTTGCCAAAGTTGTTAAGGGCGGCCGAATTTTTGGTTTCACAGCACTGACAGTAGTTGGCGACGGCAATGGCCGAGTTGGTTTTGGTCGTGGTAAAGCGCGCGAAGTGCCTACCGCAATCCAAAAAGCAATGGAGTCTGCACGCCGTAACATGGTAGATGTAGATCTCAATGGCGGCACCTTATGGTATGCCACCACAGCACGTCACTCGGCGTCTAAGGTTTATATGCAACCTGCATCGGAAGGTACTGGTGTAATTGCTGGTGGCACAATGCGAGCTGTTTTAGAAGCTGCGGGTGTTCACAACGTTTTAGCTAAGTGCTACGGATCAACAAATCCAGTTAACGTGGTTAGAGCAACGTTTAAGGCGCTGATGGGTGTTAAGTCTCCCGAGCGTGTTGCTGAAAAGCGCGGCAAGACTGTCGACAATATTGTCGCTTAAGGCTGAGGCAGAGTTATGAGCAGTAAATCTATTAGCGTGACCCAGACTAAAAGTCCGATTGGTCGTTTAAAGAATCACAAAGCCTGTTTGGTAGGTTTAGGTCTTCGCCGTATTGGTCACACAGTGACTGTTGAAGACACACCTTCCGTACGAGGAATGATTAATCGTGTGCACTACATGGTGCATGTCGAGGGAGAATCCTAATGCATTTGAATGATCTACACCCTGCCGATGGCAGTCACAAAACCAAGCGTCGCGTTGGTCGCGGAGCAGGTTCTGGTTGGGGTAAGACCTCTGGTCGTGGTCAGAAAGGTCAGAAGGCTCGTTCTGGTGGCGGCGTTCGTCCCGGTTTTGAAGGCGGTCAGTTGCCCTTACAAATGCGTATTCCTAAGTTTGGTTTTCGTTCACGCGTAAGCTTGTCTACTACAGAGGTTCGGTTGAGCGAATTGGCGAAAGTTGAAGGCGACTTGATCACTCTAGAGACGCTGAAAGCTGCAAACGTAGTAAGAAGAGACATGAAGCGCGCGCGCATTATGTTGTCAGGTGCTGTAGCTAAAGCTTACAAGGTTGAAGACGCAAACATCGGTGTAACAAAAGGCGCTCAAGCGGCTATTGAAGCAGCGGGTGGATCTGTAGTCGCTTTCGAAGCGCCAGTTCCAGGCAAATTGCAAAAGAAAGAACGTAAAGAAGAGGCGGCAACTGCGGAGTAGTCGTTAAGACACCGCACTGAATACTCAACATACTAATCTGAAAACTAGTTAAAGAAACACAGAAAAAATAATGTCCAATAACCAACAAGATGTAGCTAATCAGCTAGCAGGAAATCAGGCAGGGGTTGCAGAACTCCGCAGCCGCCTGCTGTTCGTGCTGTTTGCCTTGTTGGTTTATAGAATTGGTACACACATTCCCGTTCCTGGTATTGACCCCGCGCAGTTGCAGGCCATCTTTAATCAGAACCAAGGCGGCATTCTCGAACTGTTTAATATGTTTTCGGGCGGTGCGTGGGAGCGTATGAGTATTCTGGCGTTAGGCGTAATTCCTTATATTACCGCCAGCATTATTATGAATTTGTTGACCATGATGTGGCCTCAGTTCCAGCAATGGCGCAAAGAGGGCGACGCAGGTCGTAGAAAGATTACACGCGCAACCCGCCTTCTAACTTTGGGTATTGCGTTAATTCAAGGCACCTCACTAGCAGTGACCTTAGCAAATCAAGGCCTCGCTTTTGAAAGTGGTTTTGCATTTACGTTTGTTGCCACTTTGACATTGGTGACCGGCTCCATCTTTATGATGTGGCTCGGAGAGCAGATTACCGAACGCGGCGTAGGTAACGGAATATCGCTACTGATTTTCTCTGGCATTGTGTCAGGGTTCCCGTCAGCGCTAGGCCAAATGTTCGAGGCAGCGCGCCTTGGTAATATTAATATCATAGCGCTGTTAGCAATGGGCGTACTTGCCATAGCAATCGTCTGGTTCGTGGTTCGGGTTGAACGTGGTCAACGTAGGATCACAGTGAACTACGCCAAGAAACAGCAAGGGCGTCGAGTGTTTCAGGCCCAAAGCAGCCACTTGCCCTTAAAAATTAATATGGCCGGTGTTATTCCAGCTATTTTCGCGTCGAGCTTACTTTTGGCGCCTGCTTCCATGGCCAGTTGGTTTGGTAGCAACCCCGGTATGGGCGCATTACAAGAAGTCGCGCTTGTGTTATCTCCAGGGCAGCCGCTGTATATAATGATGTTTGCAGCAGGGATCATATTCTTTAGCTTCTTTTATACCGCTATTATGTTTGACCCAAAGGATGTCGCAGACAACCTGAAGAAGCAGGGCGCTTATGTGCCAGGCATACGTCCTGGTCAGCAGACTTCTAAATATATCGATGATGTGATCACCCGACTCACCGTTTTTGGCGCACTTTATGTGACCTTGGTGTGTTTGTTACCCGAGTTTATGGTGGTCTTTTTTAATACCTCTTTTCAACTAGGCGGAACCGCAGTACTTATCGTGGTTGTGGTAGCAATGGACTTCATGTCACAAGTGCAGTCACACCTGATGAGTAGTCAGTACGCGAAGTTGATGGAAAAGTCGAAACTACAAAACTATGGGCGGCGTCGTTAAGCGACCCCCATTTGGTAGGAAACTATGAAAGTAAGAGCATCAGTAAAGAAAATTTGTCGGAACTGTAAAGTCGTAAAGCGCAAAGGCGTTGTACGAGTTATTTGCAGCTCTGAACCTCGCCATAAACAGCGCCAAGGGTAGTTGGTAGTTATGGCATCAAGTGTAAGACGGAGCGAATAGATGGCACGTATTGCCGGAATCAATATACCGGATCACAAGCACGCAAGAGTCTCGTTGACATATATCTTCGGGATTGGACCAACCACTGCAGTGAAAATCTGTAGCCTGGCTGGTGTGCAACCGGAAACTAAGATTGGTGAGTTAGACGAAGCTAACCTGGACGCAATTCGAAATGAAGTTGCAAAGTTCACGGTAGAGGGCGACCTACGTCGAGAAACATCCATGAACATCAAGCGATTGATGGATCTAGGTTGTTATCGCGGAATGCGTCATCGTCGGCACTTGCCAGTGCATGGACAGAGAACAAAAACCAATGCGCGCACCCGTAAGGGCCCGCGTCGTCCGATCCGAAGATAGGACAAGGTAGAGAAACAAATATGGCTGAACGTAAAAAAGCTAAACGTGTTGTCGTAGACGGATTGGCGCATATCCATGCGTCTTTCAACAATACGATCATTACGATTACCGATCGACAAGGCAATGCGCTGAGTTGGGCAACTTCTGGTGGCTCAGGTTTTAGGGGTTCACGTAAAAGTACCCCGTTCGCAGCGCAAATCGCTGCCGAAAAAGCCAGCCTAGTTGCTGTTGAATTTGGTATGAAGAGTGTAGATGTTTTCGTTAAGGGACCTGGTCCAGGTCGCGAGTCTGCAGTTCGCGCCATAAACGCGGCAGGCCTTAAAATAAACAGCATCGCAGATGTAACACCAATTCCTCACAATGGCTGTCGCCCACCTAAGCGCCGTCGCGTTTAAGTGCTGGGAATTGTAATGATGCATAATCGAATGGAGAAATAGGTATGGGTCGGTATTTAGGTCCAAAACTCAAGTTAAGTCGTCGAGAAGGCACTGACCTCTTCCTAAAGAGCGGTGTTCGTCCTATCGATTCAAAGTGCAAGATTGATAATGCACCTGGCATGCACGGTCTACGTCGTGGACGTTTATCGGACTACGCAGTTCAGTTGCGTGAAAAGCAGAAGGTTCGCCGTATTTACGGTGTACTGGAAAAGCAGTTCCGTAATTACTACAAGAAAGCAGACCGCAAGCAGGGCGCGACAGGCGAAAACCTGTTGAAGTTACTTGAGTGCCGGTTAGACAACGTGGTCTATCGCATGGGCTTTGGTTCTACAAGAGCCGAGTCACGTCAGCTGGTTTCGCATAAGTCGGTTACCGTTAACGGTCACTGGGTTAACATTGCGTCATATCAAGTTAAAGCGGGCGACGTTGTTGCCATTGCTGAAAAATCTCGCGGTCAACTGCGCATCCAAGCGGCATTACAATTGTCTAGCCAACGTGGCGAGATAGATTGGGTCGAGGTAAGCGCAGACAAATTTGAAGGTACTTTTAAGCGTCTACCAGATCGCGAAGAGCTACCGTCAGAGATCAACGAAAACTTGATCGTAGAACTTTACTCTAAGTAAATTATTGGGCGCGCTGGCGCCTCTTTGGGAGACAAATATATGTCACAGTTGGCAAACGAATTTCTGACTCCACGAAATATTGAAGTGCAATCCGATAGCCCGTTTCGCTCTAAAGTCACTTTAGAGCCATTAGAGCGCGGCTTTGGTCACACGCTGGGCAACACGCTGCGTAGAATTTTGTTGTCCTCTATGCCTGGTTGCGCAATCACCGAAGTTCAGATCGACGGTGTTTTGCACGAGTACAGTACTATCGAAGGCGTACAAGAAGATGTCATTGATATCCTTCTTAACCTGAAAGACATCAGTATTGTTATGCACAATCAGGATCACGGCACTATTGTCTTGGCTAAGAGCGGCGCAGGCGCGGTTACTGCCGGTGACTTCCAGTTGTCAGAAGACATTGAAATAGCCAATCCAGATCACGTGGTTTGTAACTTGAACGCCAGTGGTTCGATTCGTATCGAAGCAAAGGTCACTAGAGGTCGTGGATACGTTCCAGTGGATTCTCAAGCAACAGTAAGCAGCGAAGAGGACACCGGTCGTCCAATTGGCTCATTGCGTTTGGATGCGTCTTACAGCCCATTACGTAGAGTCTCCTACAGTGTAGAAAGCACTCGTGTAGAGCAACGTACTGATTTAGACAAGTTAGTTCTAGATTTAGAAACTAATGGCACCATCGATCCAGAAGAAGCAATTAGAAGAGCAGCGACTATTCTTCAGCATCAACTGGCTGTATTTGTCGACCTCGACAGCGAGAGCGAGCAGGTTGAAGAAGAGAAAGAAGATGAAGCCGATCCAATACTCATTCGTCCAGTGGACGATCTAGAACTGACCGTGCGTTCAGCGAACTGCCTTAAAGCAGAAAATATTTACTACATTGGTGATCTGATTCAGCGCACCGAAGTAGAATTGTTGAAGACACCCAACTTGGGTAAGAAATCACTGACAGAAATCAAAGATGTCTTGGCATCTAGAGGCTTGTCATTGGGCATGCGCCTAGAAAATTGGCCGCCAGCAAATTTACATGGTGGCCGGATCTAACCCAGGCACGACCCACGAGATAACAGGATCTTAGAAATAGGATCGGCAAAAAAGCGTCAACTCGCTTATAGGTACAGGAACGAATAATGCGTCATCGAAAGAGTGGCAGACAACTAAACCGAAACAGCTCGCACCGTCAGGCTATGTTTCGCAATATGGCTACATCTCTAATTGAGTGTGAAGTCATTAAAACTACACTGCCAAAAGCGAAAGAATTGCGTAAGGTTGCTGAACCGCTGATTACGCTAGCCAAGGAAGATTCGGTAGCAAATCGTCGTTTAGCTTTTGCTCGTACACGTAGCAAGGCAGCGGTAGGTAAGTTATTCACCGAACTTGGTCCACGCTACCAAGCGCGCCCTGGCGGTTACACACGCATTTTGAAGTGCGGTTTTCGTACCGGTGATGCAGCGCCAATGGCATACATTGAGCTAGTTGGCCGTCCGATTGCTGAGGTAGAAGAGTTCGACGCAGATTTAGCCGGTGCTGAAGAGGTGGTAGAAACAGTAGAAGAAACAGAAGCTGTTGTTGAAACCGCAGACGAAGCTGTAGCTGAGGAAGCTGAACAGGCAGATACAAAGAAGGACTAAATCGTTGTGAGTAGTAGTTTTCACCCGACCCCCAGAACTTTGATGGGCCCAGGCCCATCTGATGTACATCCACGGGTTCTGGGAGCCATGGCGAAAGCTACTATTGGACACCTAGATCCTGAATTCATTGCTTTGATGGAAGACATCAAAGATCTCTTGCGATACACCTTTCGCACCGAGAACAAACTTACCCTTCCCCTTTCTGCTCCAGGCTCTGCTGCCATGGAAGCGTCTTTTGCTAATCTAGTGGAAGCCGGCGATAAAGTAATCGTATGCATCAATGGTGTCTTCGGCATGCGTATGGCAGAAAATGTGCGTCGTATGAATGGCGAGCTTGTCACCGTTGAAGACGAGTGGGGTACTCAGGTAGACCCAGAGAAGGTCGAAGCCGCGCTCAAAGCCAACCCAGATGCCAAGATCCTTGCGTTCGTTCACGCTGAAACCTCCACAGGTGTGCGCTCAGATGCACAGACCCTGTGCGCCCTAGCGGAGCAGTATGGTTGTTTAAGCATCGTAGACTCCGTCACTGGCCTAGCTGGCATTGAGTTAGAAGTAGACGCTTGGAAAGCTGATGTAACTTATTCCGGCACACAGAAGTGCTTGTCAGCGCCTCCAGGAATTAGCCTCATCACGTTCAGTGACAAAGCGGCAGCCCAAGTCAAAGCGCGTAACACCCCAGTACAAAGTTGGTTCCTAGATTTGTCTTTGCTCATGGCTTATTGGGAAGGCGACGGCGCTAGAACCTACCACCACACAGCCCCAGTCAATGCCATGTACGGTTTGCACGAAGCGCTGCTTATGGTGAAGGAAGAAGGTCTTGAGAATTCTTGGCATAAGCACCGAGCAATGCACGAAGTCTTAGTCGAGAACCTAAATGGCATCGGACTAGAGTTTGTTGTTGACGCCAGTTACAGATTGCCGCAGTTGAATTTAGTAAAGATTCCAGAAGGGGTTGATGAAGCAGCAGTGCGCAAGCGCCTGTTGAGCGAATTCAACTTAGAGATCGGTGCAGGTCTTGGTGCATTCGCTGGCAAGGTTTGGCGGATCGGCCTCATGGGCTATTCCGCGCGTCACGAAAACATCCAACTGTGTACTAGCGCTCTGAAACATTGCATGCGCTAGAGTGGGTGCGAGCTGATGTGCAATCAGCTCAGCAGCTGATCCACCTACACCTACACTTACCTTACCAGCCTGCTGTGCACAAGCTGGTGGCCTAGCGAAATCAACGCGTCCCGCGCTCTTTAACTCTCACTTTGCTACGAGTAACGGCTTCAAGAATCGTCCGGTATGGGACTTTTTCACCTTAACGATTTGTTCGGGCGTGCCAGTTGCGACAATGTGACCACCGCCAGAACCGCCCTCCGGCCCTAGATCAATGACCCAATCCGCAGTCTTCACCACGTCCAGATTGTGCTCAATAACCACCACTGTATTGCCGTCGTCGCGCAATCTATGCAGTACCTCTAGCAGCTGGGCAATGTCGTGAAAGTGTAGGCCGGTAGTTGGCTCGTCAAGAATGTATAAGGTCTGACCGGTATCGCGTTTAGATAACTCACGGCTCAGCTTAATTCTTTGCGCTTCACCGCCCGAAAGAGTGGTAGCAGATTGCCCTAGGCGAATGTAAGAAAGACCCACATCTATCAGAGTTTGCAATTTGCGCGAGAGCATAGGAACCGGCGCAAAAAACTCGCCAGCATCCTCCACGGTCATATCCAATACTTCGTGGATATTTTTACCCTTGTAGCGAATGTCCAATGTTTCTCGGTTGTAGCGTTTGCCATGGCAAACATCACAGGGCACATAGATGTCGGGCAGAAAGTGCATTTCCACTTTGATCATGCCGTCGCCCTGACACGCTTCACAGCGCCCACCCTTCACGTTGAAGCTAAAGCGTCCAGGCTTATAGCCGCGCGCCCTAGACTCTGGCACTTGAGCAAACAGCTCTCTGATCGGCGTAAACAGGCCAGTGTACGTTGCTGGGTTGGAGCGCGGTGTTCGGCCAATAGGGCTTTGGTCAATGTCCACAACCTTGTCCAGGTGCTGCAAACCATCTATCGCTTCATAGGGTCTGGGTTTAAGGGTGGTTGCCTTATTCAGAACCGTGGCGGTAATAGGGTAAAGGGTATGGTTGATTAGTGTAGATTTTCCAGACCCGGAGACACCTGTAATACAGGTAAGTAGTCCGCAGGGAATACTGATCGACACGTTATCTAAATTGTTGCCACTGGCACCGGTAAGCACCAAGTTTTTTTCTGGGTTGCGCGGCACACGCTTGGCCGGAATGGCAATAGACTTTTTGCCGCTCAGGTACTGCCCAGTGATAGATTTCTTGTTTTTGACCACTTCATCATAGGTGCCTTCAGCAACAATTTGGCCACCGTGAACGCCAGCGCCAGGGCCAATATCTATGAGGTAGTCTGCCCGACGCATAGCCTCTTCGTCGTGTTCTACAACAATCACCGTGTTACCTAAATCGCGCAGGTGCTCCAGCGTATGCAGTAGTCTTTCGTTGTCTCTTTGATGCAGACCGATAGATGGCTCATCAAGGATGTACATCACGCCAACTAGACCAGCACCAATCTGGCTGGCCAGACGGATTCTCTGCGCCTCACCGCCAGACAACGTATCCGCGCTGCGATCCAACGTTAAGTAGTTGAGTCCCACATCTACCAAAAACTGCAGTCGGGCGGTTATCTCTTTGAGAATTTTGTCAGCAATAGTGGCCTTTTGCCCTTTCAACTTCAGGCTGCCCAAATGCTTTAGCGTGTCTGCCACCGCGCCATGGGTAACACTTGGCAGGTCCGTTTCGCCAATAAAAACGTTTCGTGATTCCTCTTTTAAGCGAGTGCCCAGGCAGCTTGGGCAATCAGTGACGCGCATGAACTTTTGCAGATTCTCTCGCACCATAGATGAATCTGTTTCGCGGAAGCGGCGCTGCATATTGGGTAAGACACCCTCAAATCTGTGGGTGCGGCGAATGACATCGCCACGGTCATTGGCGTAGCTAAAATCAATGCGCGTGCGACCGCTGCCATTCAAAATAACATCTTGGTTCTTTTTGCTGAGTTTTTTAAACGGCACCTCAACATCAAATTCATAGTGGTCGGCTAAAGACGAAAGCATATGAAAGTAGTAAATATTTCTTCTATCCCAGCCTCGTATAGCGCCCTCAGCCAGAGTTAAATCGCGGTCAGCCACAACCAGATCTGGATCAAAAAATTGCGTAACCCCTAGGCCATCACAACTGCCGCAGGCACCGGCGGGATTATTGAAAGAAAACATGCGCGGCTCAAGCTCTGAAATACTGTAGCCGCAGGAAGGGCAGGCAAAGCGCGAGGAGAAAACTAAGGCCTCGCTTTTTTCGTCATCCATGTCCATGACCAACGCTACGCCATCGGATAATCCTAGCGCTGTCTCGAAACTTTCAGCCAATCGTTGGGCAACATCCTCTTTAACCCGTACACGGTCAATTACCGCTTCAATGGTGTGTTTTTTGTTCTTGTCTAATGCCGGAGCGTCATCAAGATCAACAATAAGACCGTTAATGCGCGCGCGCACGTAACCGTTGCTTATGAGTTCTTGAAATACATGCAGATGCTCGCCCTTCCGCTCATTCACAATAGGCGCAAGAATCATCACACGAAGGTCAGCCATGTTACCTATGACTTGGTCGACCATCTGGCTGACGGTTTGTGCGTCCAACGGCAGCGCATGCTCGGGGCAGCGAGGCTCGCCAACCCGCGCATAAAGTAGCCGCAGATAATCATAAATTTCGGTAATGGTGCCAACGGTAGAGCGGGGATTGTGCGAGGTAGATTTTTGCTCAATGGAAATTGCCGGCGAAAGACCTTCAATATGATCAATATCCGGTTTTTCCATCATCGATAAAAATTGGCGTGCGTAGGCGGACAGCGATTCTACATATCTTCTCTGTCCTTCCGCATAGAGCGTATCGAAAGCGAGGGAAGATTTTCCCGAACCAGACAGGCCGGTGATGATCACCAGTTTGTCCCGCGGAATGTCTAGGTCGATGTTACGTAAGTTGTGGGTGCGCGCACCGCGTACTGAAATCGTGTCCAAGGTTACTGTCGCTCTTGTTCGGTAGAAAGGCATAATCAACATAGCGCGGGCTTGTGTAAGCGACAAGCTATGACTGACGAAGGGTATCGGATATTGCGTGAAATTGTCGTGTAGTTGCGTCAAATCGTTCAGGGCCTGTGTCGCGCAATACTTACCCCAGCAAAGTCATTAGCGCACGGAATCAGCGGCATTTTAGAGTGGGTGGTATCAGTTTTTTGCACTACACTAATGCCATAGTGTCATCTTATGCGGAGAAGATTATGGCCAGAGGAATTAACAAAGTAATGCTCATTGGTAACCTTGGGCGAGACCCAGAAACCAGGTATGCCCAAAGTGGTAGCGCGGTTACAAGGTTCAGTATCGCCACGTCCGAGTCATGGAAAGACAAAGCTTCGGGCGAAATGCAAGAACGCACCGAGTGGCACAACGTTGTGTGCTTTGCGCGTTTGGCTGAGATTGCGGGAGAATACTTGCGCAAAGGCTCCAAGGTGTATATTGAAGGCAGCTTGCGCACCTCCAGTTGGGAAGCGGATGGGCAGAAGAAATACCGTACTGAAGTGAATGCGCGCGAGTTGCAGATGTTAGACAGCCGCGGCGGCGCAGACAGTGGTATGGGCGGCGGAGCCAGTGGCGCGCCTAGTGGTTTTAGCAATCAGGCACCAGCTCAGTCAGCTCAGCCAGGAGCCAGTAGCGCGGTTGCCGCAGACAGTGCGCCTACCTTGTCCGACGACACGGATTTTGAAGACGACATTCCTTTCTAGCATTCGTCGGCATAGTTCCAATACATCGTTATTAGGTCGGGGTATTACGTCTGGGTTATTAGGTCTGGGTTATAAAGAACCAGGCCAGAGGCCGCTAGCCACTGCCTAGCGTATGGGCTCATCCGGAGTTAGCAGCGTCAAATTCAGCGCTACACGAAAAAGCCGCGAAAAAGCCACGGCAGATTAGCCAAAAGGCTAGCGCATAGATTAACGAAAAGATTAACGAAAAGCTAAACGACGACTGACGAAAAGATCTACGCCAGCGCAGTGACTTGCGAGCTATATGCCCGCGTAAACAAGCCCGAACAAAACTAATCCCAGTACCATGCGATACACAACGTAGGGCAACATCCCTGTTCGTTCCACTAATTGAATAAAGTAGTGGATGCCCAGGTAGGCGCTAACACCAGCAAGGGCGGCCCCCGCGGCTACCTTAGCCAAATCAGTCTCTACACCGCCCTCAGCTAAATCCAAAGACAATAACAATTGGGCGCCAGCAATAGTGGGTATGGCCAGCAGGAAAGAAAATCTAGCGGCCTCCACTCTACTCAGACCTAGCAGTAGTGCGGCAGTAATTGTTATTCCAGAACGTGAGGTGCCGGGAATCAGTGCAATGGCTTGAGCAAGGCCGATGAGGCCCGCGGCTTGCCAAGTGATCGCGCTGTTCGATGTTGGCCGTCTATCTGCGTACCAAAGCGCAGCACCAAATAACATTGTCGTAGTCGCTATTACCGGGACCGTGCGCAGTTGGCCTTGAATAAAGTCTTTGCCCAGCACTCCTATAATGACAACGGGCAATGTGGCTAGCGCAAGTTTCAGTACTTGCTCTATGCCTAAGGCGGCTCTTTGTGTTTCAGGGTTGTGCGAGTCCTGCCCCGCGCGTGCGGCATATACTGCGGGGGCTTGCCCAACAGCCCACAGCATGGCCAATAAATCTTTGCGAAAATACGCCAGTACCGCGATGAGGGTGCCAAAATGCACAGCAACATCAAATGCCAACCCTTGGTCCGGCCAACTTGTCAGCTGTGCGGGCAGTACTAAGTGAGCTGAGCTTGAAACCGGTAAAAATTCTGTAACGCCTTGTACTAAGGCCAGTACCAGTACTTGTAACCATTCCAATGCGGCTGTTCCTCTGTATGCGAAGTTCATGTTTCGAGTTTGGCTTCAGCTTGAGCTGTCGCCTCAGATATATACGAAAAAGTGTTATTTTGGCTGCCGCCTTTAGCAGGCCAAGCCGAGGAATGCAGCATAACATTGGCGACGTTAGTCTAGGCTAGTTATAGTTGCGGAAAGTTTCAGTCACCCTGATTAAAATAACTGAGGAGTCAACAGTTGTCAGAAGCTATTGCTAACGAAGAGGAGCGCGGCGGTTTAGAGCTGCCCGAAATCCCCCTTTTTCCACTGCGCACGGTTTTGTTTCCTGAAGGCGTTTTGCCTCTGCGTATTTTTGAGCCGCGCTATGTAGATATGATTCGCTGGTGCATGCGTAATCAAGTTAATTTTGGTGTTGTTCTGTTACGCACGGGTAGTGATGTGGCGAACAAAGATGCGGATGCTGTGCCTGATGTGTTCCGAGTGGGTACGGAGGCAAAAATTGTCGACTTTAATCAGGCCGATAATGGCTTGCTAGGAATCGTCGCCCAAGGCGCTCGTAAGTTTTCCATCAAAGAATCTTACCTGCAAAAGGACGGGTTGTTAAAAGCTACCGTAGAGTTTGCCAAGGAGGAACCCTTGGGCGAATTAACCCCAGTACATGATTCTTTGGTTGCGGTTTTACAAGACCTGATGCAACACCCATTGATTCAACAGCTGAATCCGCCCATAAGATTAAGTGAGGCACGGTCGGTGAGTTATCGCCTTGCAGACCTTTTGCCGATAGAGCCAGAAATAAAACAGACGTTGTTGCAAATGAATGGCGCTAAGGAACGGCTTACTGAGCTAGAGCGTTTGGTGACCAAATTCGGTCAATAGGGCGACGCTATGGGTTGCCCCAGCTTGCCCTTAAGAGCTTGCCCTTAAAAGATAGCCCTTAGAACTTAGAACTTAGAACTTAGAACTTAGCAAGCCGGTAGTAAGCCATTGCGTAAATGGAAACCCAATCCGTATTTGATTGAATTCGCATATTCACAGATTGCATAGGTGAGCGTTGCTGGTTTTACCCCTATAATGCCCGGCATGAATACAAATATTAAAAGTTATATGCAGGGTGTTGGCCGTGCTGCTAGAGAGGCTTCTCGTGTTATCGGGGCGGCGTCTTCTGCAACCAAATCTGCGGCGCTTAAAGCAATCGCGGAAGCGGTAGACCACGCCCGCAAAGAGATTAAGCAAGCCAATGCTCAAGACATGCAGGCCGCGCAATCAAATGCCATAGACCAACCGCTGATCGAACGCCTGTTGCTAGACGACAAAGGCATTGATCAAATGATTGAAGGCCTGCTTCAAGTGGATGCTTTGAAAGATCCGGTAGGGGAAATGTCGGATTTCAGTTTTCGCCCCAGCGGCATTCAGATAGGCAAAATGCGCGTGCCATTGGGCGTAATAGGCATGATTTACGAATCGCGTCCCAACGTCACAGTGGACGCGGCAAGCCTTTCGCTGAAGTCTGGTAACGCCTGTATTTTGCGCGGCGGCTCCGAAGCCTTTCACTCAAATCAAGCAATAGCCAAGTGTGTGGTCGCAGGATTAGAAACTGCCGGCCTTCCGTCTGCCTGTGTGCAGTTGATCAACACCACTGATCGCGCGGCGGTAGGCGAACTCATTCAGTTAGATAATTATGTAGACGTTATTGTGCCAAGGGGTGGCAAAAGCCTAATAGATCGCATTTCTAAAGAAGCGACTATCCCGGTAATTAAGCACTTAGATGGCATTTGTCATGTTTTTATTGATGCCGACGTTGATGCAGATATGGCGAAAAGCATAGCCTTCAACTCGAAGGTTGAAAAATATGCCGTGTGTAATGCGCTAGAAACCTTATTGATACATGAGGAAAGTGCTGCGGAAATTTTACCCGCCCTTGCTGAGCAATACGTAAATGCAGGTGTTGAATTACGCGGCTGCGAGCTTGCCCGTAGTATCGCTCAGATGACACCTGCCACCGAGCAAGATTGGGAGACCGAATATCTAGGTCCAATTTTGGCAATAAAAATTGTCGCCGATTTAGATGCGGCAATAGCCCATATCAATGAATATGGCTCCCAGCATACAGATGTCATTGTCACTCAAAGCTTTGCCAACTCCCGGCGTTTTATCGCTGAAGTAGATTCCGCATCAGTCATGATTAATGCCTCTACCCAATTTGCCGATGGCTTTGAATATGGCCTAGGTGCCGAAGTGGGCATTTCCACCGATAAAATCCATGCGCGGGGCCCCGTAGGCTTGGAAGGACTCACTTCACAAAAGTACGTTGTCTTCGGTAACGGAGAAATCCGCAATCGTTAACGTGCAGAGAGCGCATAAAGAGTGATCGGTATATTCGGCGGCACATTTGATCCGGTGCATAACGGCCATACGCACGCAGCGCTTGCAGTGGCCGCCGAGTTGGGTCTGAGCGTCATTCATATGCTGCTATCAGCGCGCCCCGGGCACAGAATTGCGTCGCAGACTTCTAATGAGCATCGTTGGAAAATGTTGCAACTGGCCTGCGCCGAGTACAGCAACTTGATCGCAGACGACCGCGAGCTGAATAGGCCGGGAATCTCTTATACCTTTGATACGCTGACGGCCATGGCAGGAGATCAAAATTCCGCTGCTGAGAATAAATCTCCTCCAGTGTGGATTCTTGGCTACGATTCCTATGCCACGTTGACCTCATGGTATCGCTGGAACCAAATCAGTGATTTATGCAATTTGGTTGTATTAGATAGGCCCGGACAAATGACCCCAGAAGACCCCAATCTGGTAGACTTTTTCGCCCAGCGACAGTGTGAAAAAATAGATCATAGCAAGGCCGGTCAAATGTTAAGATTGCCGCTGCCAATGCAGGAGGTTTCAGCAACCTTTGTGCGTCAGCAATTGCGCCTAGGTAAGAGTGTCGCTCATCTAGTGGCGCCGAAAGTGAATCAATACATTGAACAACATCAACTCTATATTACAACGGAGAGTATCGTTTGAACCCAAGTGCATTACGTGACCACGTCACCGCAGCCATCGAAGATCTAAAAGGCGTAGACATTGTCTCGCTAGATGTGGCGGCGCTCACACCAATGACAGACTATATGGTGTTGACCAGTGGTAACTCCAACCGCCATGTCAAAGCGATAGTGGACAATGTCAGTGAATCCGCAAAGGCCATTGGCATTCAACCTTTAGGCATAGAAGGTCGCGAAAGTTACGATTGGGTACTTGTAGATTTAGGCGATGTGCTGGTGCATGTGATGAACATGGAGGCTCGTGGTTTTTATGAGATTGAGCGTCTTTGGACAGAAATGTCGAGCCGCGGCAAACCAGAAATGGAACGCGTAGAGCCTGAGTAGCTGGCGCTAACAGGCAAAGATCATTTTTACCAAGATCAAGCTAACTCAGATCAACCTAACCAAGATCAATGAAAATACGCATATTATCCATTGGTAATAAGTGCCCCAGTTGGATCAAAACTGGGTTCGAGGAGTATGCTAAACGCATGCCTCGAGAAATGCCGTTGACCTTGCTAGAAATGCAGGCGCCACGCCACCACGCCGATCCGGCAAAGTATCAGCAAGACGAAGCGCAAAAATTATTGGCGCAGATCGGTAAAAACGACTGGGTAATTGCGCTAGACGAACACGGCACCTCGGTGACCAGTACCGACTTGGCGAAAGGCCTAAAGGACTGGCAGATGGACGGACGAGATGTTGCATTTCTTATCGGTGGTGCAGATGGGCTTGCCAAAGAAGTGCTCAGTCGCGCCAATCAAAAAATTTCCCTGTCTAAGTTAACCTTTCCTCACTACATGGTTCGCGTAATATTAGCCGAAGCTGTATACAGGGCCTGGAGCATCAGCACCGGGCACCCTTATCATCGTGTGTGAGGATGGCTAATTGTCAGTAGAATTATCAATAAAGGATCCTGGTCGCGAACAGGAACTGTTTGTGGGCCGAGCAATAACTCTATTTGCTTTAGTGGTTATTCTGTTTGCAATACTGGTTGCACGCATGCTCACCTTGCAAGTTGTTGAGCACGAAACTTACCAGCTTCGCGCCGATAATAATCGCACTCAAATCCAAACGTTAGCGCCGTCAAGAGGCATGATCTATGACCGCAATGGGCGCTTGTTAGCAGATAACCAAACCTCCTTCTCACTGGCCATCGTCGCCGAGCGTGTGGAAGACATTGAAAGTCTATTGAGCGCCATTGTTGAAATTTTGTCGCTCAATACGCAGCAGGTCGAAAGAATTCGCGAAGAGTTGGCGAAGCGGAGCAGGCCGGACTCTGCAGTAGTTATTTTAGAAGCCCTCTCGGAAAAGCAAGTGGCGTTGTTAGCAGTGAACCGTCATCGCCTTCCGGGTATAGAAGTTGTTAGTCGGCTTATTCGCTCTTACCCAATGGGCGCCATAGCTGCACACGCCGTGGGTTCAGTAAGACGCCTCACCAAAGAGGATTTAGCAACCATAGAGCCCGTTCAATACAGCGGTTCGCAGTTTATTGGTAAGCGCGGAGTTGAAGCGTTTTATGAAAAAAGCCTGCATGGAAAAGTGGGTTACCAGAAAGTAGAAACAGATGCTTATGGCAGAGTGCGCCGAGTGTTAGATGTACAGGGTGCACAGACAGGACAAAATTTAACCTTGCATCTAGACAGTAAACTCCAAGCTGCAAGTGTCGAAGCGTTAGACGGTCGGCGCGGGGCAATAGTTGCGTTAGATCCGGCCACCGGCGGAGTTCTAGCAATGGTCAGTCAGCCGAGCTATGACCCCAATCTTTTTGTTAGTGGTATGTCGTCGTCTCAGTTCAAAGAGTTAAGTAACTCTATTTACCTGCCGCTTTTTAATCGAGCGGTAAATGGTCAATACGCGCCGGGTTCCACGTTTAAACCCGTTGTTGGTCTAGCCGGTATCAGTTCAGCTACAACCGATTGGGAGGAGACAATTGAAGACAACGGTTTGTTTAAATTGCCGGGACAAGATCGCCTCTATAGGGATTGGTCTTGGACCAAGGACAACTCAGGCGGGCAGGGTGAAGTAAACCTGAATAGGGCAATATATCGCTCGTCTAATGTCTATTTTTACGATCTCGCCAGCCGTATGGAAGTAGATACATTGCTTGGCTTTGCTGGCCAATTTGGCTTTGGTCGAAACTTGGCGCTAGACATACCTCAGGCAAGCAGCGGTTTATTGCCCACGCCTTCGTGGAAACGTAATGTTAAAAATCAGCCTTGGTATCCGGGAGACTCAGTAAATTTAGGCATTGGTCAAGGAGACCTCTTGGCTACGCCGTTACAAATGGCCACGGTTGCGGCCACCATCGCCAATCGTGGTCGAGTGGTGCGGCCTAAAATGCTTCTCTGTTGTGGTGACGCCATTGATGAAATGAATGGAGTTGAGGAACCGCCGCAAATTGTTGGGCTCAGCGAAGAGGACTGGGAGTCCATGGTAGCTTCCATGGAAGACGTGGTGCACCGAGGCGATAAAGGCTTCCGTGGCAATGGCACCGCGTGGGCCTACATCGGTCAAAAGATTGGTTATCGTATGGCAGGCAAATCCGGCACGGCGCAGGTAGTGGAGATCAATCAAGGCGAAGTCTACGACGAAGAGACATTGACAGAGTTTCGTCGCAAGCACGCATGGTTTATTGCTTTTGCGCCGGTGGATAATCCAACTATCGCGGTTGCGGTGTTGGTGGAAAACGGCGGCGGCGGCAGTTCTATTGCAGCCCCCGTAGCAAGGGCAGTAATTGACGCGCATTTGTCTCAAGAAATAGCGAGTATTCGTTAAGTGCAAATTTTTGTGGTGTCGCTATGAGTCAAGATTTTCAAAGAAGTTTGCCAGGTTACTCGGGTGGGTCCGCCTCCAGTTGGTACGCACGAATTCACGTAGACCCCATATTGCTGTTACTAATTACGGGCGTAGTGCTCTTTGGTCTGGTTATCTTAAGCAGCGCCGTAGATGGCAATGACGCATTGTTAGATGCCCAAATAAGACGCATTGGGATGGCTTATGCGGCACTGATCATAGCGGCTCAGTTGCCGCCGGCAATTTACCTGCGCTGGGCACCATTCCTTTATGTGGTCGGCTTGGTGCTGCTAATTTTGGTTTTGCTTGTCGGCGTTAAAGTAAAGGGCTCGCAGCGCTGGATAGATATTCCGGGTTTGTTTAGATTCCAACCCTCCGAGCTTATGAAGATCGCTGTGCCTATGGCTGTGGCTTGGTATTTACAGCAAAGGGTTCTCCCGCCTTCCTTCAAACACACGATGTTTAGTTTGCTCATTATTGGCGTGCCTGCGTTTCTTATTGGTGTAGAACCCGATTTGGGGACCAGTATTTTGGTAACTGGCGCGGGCGTGGCTGTTCTATTGCTGGCGGGGCTATCTTGGCGTTGGATCTTTGGCGCTTTCGCGCTTATTGCGGCGGCCGCACCGCTGCTTTGGCAGTTCGTACTCAAGGACTATCAGCGGCAGCGAATCTTGACGCTATTTGATCCTGAGAGTGACCCCCTAGGTGCAGGCTGGAATATCATTCAATCCACCACAGCCATCGGTTCAGGTGGCGTCTTTGGTAAGGGCCTTTATCAGGGCAGTCAGAGCTATTTAGATTTTTTACCCGAAGCGAGAACAGACTTCATTGTTGCGGTAGTGGGAGAAGAGTTGGGCTTCGTTGGCGTTGCTTTTTTACTCACGCTCTACCTGCTGATTATTGCTCGGGGCCTATTTTTGGCTTCTCAAGCAGGCAGTACTTTTGGCCGGTTGGTCGCAGGCGCGCTGGTTATGACGTTTTTTATCTATTTGTTCGTCAACATTGCCATGGTCAGTGGCATACTGCCGGTGGTAGGTGTGCCGCTGCCGTTGGTGAGTTACGGTGGTACCTCGGCGATCACGTTGATGGCAGGTTTCGGTATTATAATGTCCATGGGCACTCATAAGGCGTGGTAGGAGTAGGGTATGTTTTTTCGAATGTTTGGTCCTAGCGGCAAAAGTTTTTCCAGTTTGGTGATAGGGGCATTGATATGCCTCCAAGTATCGTCAGCCTATGCCGTAAATGATTACGTTGGTCGCCCCGAAGTAAATGCGTATGTTGATTCGCTTGTTGCCGAGCACGACTTCTCTCGTCAGGCGCTAGAGGAAATTTTTCGCGAAGCCGAAAAGAAAGACAAAATCATTGAACTCATGTCAAGGCCCGCAGAAAGGCGGTTGCAGTGGCATGAGTATCGAAAAATTTTGGTCGACCAACCCAGAGTTAAATTAGGACTAAAGTTCTGGCAAGAAAATGCAGCCACCCTCGCTCGAGCAGAGGAGGCCTATGGCGTTGATGCAGCCATTATTGTGGCAATTATAGGGGTAGAAACACGTTACGGTCGTATTACCGGTTCCTACAGGGTAGTTGACGCACTAGCGACACTGGGCTTCGATTATCCGCCCAGGGCCAAATTCTTTCTGAGCGAACTTACGCAATTCTTATTACTTGCTCGTGAAGAGGGCAAGAGTCCAATGAGTTTAAAAGGCTCATATGCAGGGGCGATGGGGTACGGCCAATTCATTTCATCAAGCTACCGAAACTATGCGGTAGATTTTGACGAAGATGGCGTCAGAGATATTTGGTCAAATAAAGTGGATGCTATTGGTAGCGTTGCTAACTATTTTGCTCGTCACGGCTGGCAGGGTGACAGCGTAGTGACTCAGAAAGTCAGCGTTATTGAGGCTACGCCAGAGATTTTGGAGGTGGCTAACAGCTCTTTAAAGCCCAATAAGACCCTGCAACAGTGGCAAGATCTAGGCGTGAATATTCCTGCCTCTATGAGTGGAGACCTGGAGCGTAGCGCCATGTTAATGCGCATGGGGCAACCTGATGGCGCAGATTTTTGGTTAGGCTTTGACGATTTTTATGTCATCACGCGCTACAACCACAGCAGGCTTTATGCCATGGCTGTTTATCAGTTAAGCGAAACCATTCGTGACCTTCGGGCACAATCAGGCGAGGCCGAGTGAAGCAATTAAGTTGGCTTGTTGCCTCGTTAGGAGTGTTAGGAGTGTTGGCCGGTTGTGCAACGCAAGCGCCAAGTCCGTCGGGGCGTTATGACCAAGATCAAGATGCAGCGCCAACATTAAGCCCTGCGGCAATAGCGCAGTTGGCAAATCTAGAAAATCCTCAGGTGGTAGAGTTGTCTCCCAGCGCTCGAGGTAACCCAGCCTCTTACACTGTGCGGGGCATGGATTATGCAGTCCTCCCATCTTCCGAAGGCTACCTTGAAGAGGGCAATGCGTCTTGGTACGGGGAAAAGTTCCACGGACACTCCACGTCAAGTGGCGAGCCGTTCGACATGTTTACCCTCACTGCTGCGCACCGTTCATTGCCAATTCCTGTATTTGCTCGGGTGACAAATTTGGCTAACGGCAAAAGCACCATTGTGCGCATTAATGATAGGGGACCCTTTCACAGTGACAGAATAATCGACCTGTCCTTCGCCGCGGCAGTGAAGCTGGGCTTCCATGAAAATGGCACCGCCCGGGTCCGGGTTCAGACCATTAGCAAAGATGAAAACACGTTTGTGGTTCAAGTTGGCGAATTCACTGATCTTGGTGAAGCACGTTTGGCCGAGGGGCAGTTGGCGGCTACATCAGGCGCAGCCGTTAAAGTGGTAAAGCTTTTGGGTAGTGGGCTATACCGATTGCAGATTGGGCCCCTGTCTAGTGGCGCGCCCATTGAGCGCCTAAAAGCATTAGTCGCAACCCTAGGTTTGGGGCAGGTAGATATCCGCGCCTCTGAATAAATTGAATCATCAGCGGCCACCTCTCTGCCGGTACTCTTGGTAGCGCTAAGGTTTGCAGGCGGTTGGAATACCTCTACTGCTACCTTTCGTCCAGACTGTGAGTAGAAACTGCCCGCAAAATTTAGCTCCCTTGGTTTATGGATGTTAGAATGGGCCACCTTCGCAATAGAAACACGCAAAAAAATGCCTAGAGCCTCTATTCTCAATTCTTTGGTCGCCTTTATCCTTTTGACCGTTTTTGCTGGCTTCTCCGTTGCCCAGAAACCACTCACTTTACCGCCGCCGAATATCCAAGCCACATCGTTCATATTGCTGGATGCAAAGACCAATAAAGTGCTTGCTGAAGAAAATTCAGATGAGCGCAAAGCCCCTGCTAGCTTGACCAAAATAATGACCGGCTACCTTGTTGAACAAGAAATTAATCTAGGTCGGCTCGGCGTGGAAGAAGAGGTGCAGATCAGTGTGAACGCATGGCGTACAGGCGGGTCCAAAATGTTTATTCGCGAAGGCACACGAGTAACTGTAGAAGACCTTTTGAAAGGCGTCATTATTCAATCGGGCAACGATGCAAGTGTCGCATTAGCGGAACATATTGCCGGTAGTGAATTCGATTTTGCTGGCTTGATGAACGAGCAAGCAAAAGCGCTAGGCATGAATGATACCAATTTTGAAAACCCTACTGGCCTGCCTAACGATAACCATTACAGTACCGCAACAGATCTAGCTAAGTTAACTAGGGCACTGATCAACGATCACCCGCAGCAATACGAGCTATATTCAGAAAAGCGCTTTAAGTATAACGACATTGATCAACCAAATAGAAACAAACTGCTTTGGCGTGACCGCTCGGTAGATGGGGTGAAGACCGGCTATACCCAAGATGCAGGCTATTGCCTGGTTGCTTCCGCCGAGCGTGATGGTATGCGCTTAATCAGTGTGGTGCTGGGCACTGCTAGCGACGAAGCACGTCTGCGCGAGAGTCAAAAACTTTTGTCCTTTGGCTTTAGGAATTTTGAAACTCAAACGCTCTATGAGGCAAATTCTGAACTGCGTGCGGAGCCCGTATTTTATGGCACCCTTGAAAGTGTTGGTCTAGGTGTTGTTGAAGAGGTCGCCGTTACCGTGCCGCGAGGGTATTACAAAGATATACAGGCTGAAATTTCTGTCCCCACTCAGTTAGAGGCACCGTTAGTGGCAGGTCAAGTCGTCGGCCAACTCAAGTTGGTTTTGGCAGACGAAGTGATCTATGAAGGTGAAGTGGTTACCTTAGTGGATGTGCCAGAGGCTGGCGCAGTCTCTAGACTCGGCGACTTTGTTTTTCTTCTATTTGAGTCTATGTTTGGCGATGACTAAAGCCCCTGAAATAGAGTTTCCTTGTCGCTATCCCATTAAGGTGATTTGCCGTACCGATGAGGGGGTGGCCAATCGGGTTATTGATACGGTGCGTAAGCATGCCCCTGATCTCACGCCGGACGATATAAATATACGTAAAAGTAGCGGCGACAAATTTATTTCAGTGCGGATCAACTTGATGGCTCAAGGGCCGGTGCAGCTGAAAGAAATGTATGATGATCTAATGACAGATGGCTCTGTGCGTATGGTTATTTGAATGATTTTCCATAATGTTGACAGCGTCCAACAGACCTTTTGATCAAAACAGCTGCTTATACCCCATGACAAATTCATCAACTACTTCCTTAAGCGCTAAGCTCAATCAAGTTAAGATAGTCGACCTTGGTGAGACCCTCTACGAACCCATATATGAGCGTATGCAAGAATTCACGCGGCTTCGCGGTCCCAACGCCGTAGATGAAATATGGTTAACAGAGCACCTGCCTGTATTTACTCAGGGTCAGGCCGGTAAGGCGGAGCACATTCTTTTCCCCGGTAACATTCCTGTAGTGCAATCAAATCGCGGCGGTCAGGTGACCTATCATGGTCCAGGCCAGCTCACCGTCTATTTGCTGTTAGATCTACGGCGTCTAGGCATTGGTGTGAGAGACCTTGTTTCACGCATTGAAGCAGCTATTCAGGCTCTGCTTGAGGAATACAAAATTTCCAGTCGACTGCGCAGTGATGCCCCAGGGGTGTATATAGAGAATGCCAAAATTGCTTCTCTTGGGCTTCGCGTCAGTAAAGGGTGCAGTTATCACGGCTTAAGTTTGAACGTGGATATGGACCTTACGCCATTCAGCCAAATAAACCCCTGCGGTTTAACAGACATTAGCGTGACGCATCTTGTGGATCATCACGCTGTCGACATGGCTGAGGTGAAGAAGAAATTGAGCAGGTACTTACTAGGCCAACTTGGTTTAGAGGCGGTATCTTAGTCTTTTGCCATCGGCTCTACGAGCAGATTGGGCATTCTTGGGCTTTACTCAATTTAAGTCGACGCCATTCCATATACTTACCGTCAAAGAACAGGGTGTAGCCCACTAGGCTGGTGCCTACACCTGCGAGATATTTTATCGCTTCCAAAGCCTGGCAACTGCCTATGACGCCCACCAATGGGGCGATGACGCCATTTTCTGAACAGTTCAATGCTGCGCCATTGCTGCTCGTATCAGATTCCGGGTACAAGCATTGATAACAAGGAGAGTCAGCGTTTGTAGGATCGAATACTGAAATCTGTCCTTCCCAGCGAATAGCGGCGCCAGAAACGAGTGGTGTTTGAGTCTGCCAACAAAGTTGGTTGACCAAATACCTGCTATCGAAGTTGTCAGTTGCATCAACGACCAAGTCTACATAATCGATTTGGCTGGCCAGTTCCGCCCCTGCTAAGCGCCGTTGAATAATTGTAACGCGAGTATTGCTGTTGAGGTCTTTTACGGCGCGTGCCGCAGACTGGGCTTTGTTAATGCCCACATCCTGTTCTCTATGCGCAATTTGTCTTTGTAGGTTTGAAGCGTCTACATGGTCGTCATCTACTAACACCAACTCACCAACGCCGGCTGCGCCTAGGTACATGGCAATAGGGGAGCCTAAGCCGCCCAGTCCTATCAACAATACTTTGGCGCTCAGCAACCTTGCTTGTCCGGCAATATCAAAATCCGGCAACATTATTTGTCTACTAAACCTCAGTAGTTGCTCGTCATTCATAGAGGTATTGGCCTAAGGAGACGCGCTCGATATTAGCTAGATCTCTATGCGAGGTCACCGCTTGAAAACCACTTTGTTCTAGCAGTAATCGAACCTGTTGGGCCTGGTCAAAACCATGCTCCAACAGCAGCCAACCTCCATTAGCTAAATAATTCGGTGCTTCTGTGATGATTTGCCGTAAGTCAGCGAAACCTTTTTCGTCTGCGATCAGCGCGTGCTGCGGCTCGGCGTGCAGGTTTTCAAGGTGCGGATCAGCCGGATCAATATAAGGTGGGTTGCTAACAATTATTTGCCAACGACCGGTTAGGCTCTCAAGCCAGCGACTTTCTTGAAACGTCACTTTAATACCAAGCGTCTCTGCATTTTGTTTTGCCACCAGTAAGGCATCAGTAGAAATGTCAGTAGCGGTAATTTTTGCGTCAACACGCTCGCTGGCAATAGCCAAAGCGATAGCACCACTCCCTGTGCCTAAGTCCAAAAGACTTGCGCCGTTTTGTAGCAGTGCCAAAGCGCTTTCTACCAGAAGTTCGGTTTCAGGTCGTGGCACCAAAACATGCGGAGACACAGCAAGGTTGAGGCCCCAAAATTCTTGCTCGCCGACCAGGTAAGCAAAGGGCACATTATTACGTAGTGCGTCAGCCCAGCGGTTTATTTCTACAAGCTGGTTTGCTGAAAGGGGTCTTTCTGGGCGAGCTAAAATGCTGGCGCGGTTAACTTCCAATATATGGCAAAGGGTTAACTCGCAGTCCAGTCTTGGCAGATCACCCTGCAACTTAATCCATTGGTCAGAAGTCAAAGTCTGTCCAGTGGGGATATCTGCTTTAGATTCCGCCACTATTAATCTTCAGAAAGGTTTTGTAGTAGGTCCGCTTGGTGTTCCTGAATGAGCGGATCGACTATTGAATTAAGATCGCCCTCTATGACTTCGTCTAACTTATATAAAGTCAGATTAATGCGGTGATCGGTGACGCGTCCTTGAGGAAAATTGTAGGTGCGAATACGTTCCGAGCGATCACCAGAACCCACTAACTGTCGTCGGTTGGCCGCTTGCTCGCTTTGCTGTTTGCTCTGGGCGGCATCTAACAGCCGTGATTGCAGCAACGACATAGCCCGCGCCCGGTTCTTGTGCTGAGAACGCTCATCTTGGCACTCTACAACCGTGCCAGTTGGCAGGTGGGTTAAGCGAATGGCTGAATCGGTTTTGTTCACGTGCTGTCCACCGGCGCCAGATGCTCTAAAGGTATCTTCTCGAAGATCCTTCTTCTCAATAGCAATTGCACCAATTTCATCCACCTCAGGCATGATCGCAACGGTGCAAGCAGAAGTGTGCACGCGGCCTTGAGATTCGGTCTCTGGCACACGCTGTACGCGGTGGGCGCCTGATTCAAATTTCAGCTGACTATAAACATCACGTCCCTCAATGCGCGAAATGATCTCTTTGTAACCGCCATGTTCCCCGGGGCGCTCATTGAGAATTTCTACACGCCAGCCCTGATTTTCTGCGAACTTGTTATACATGCGGAAAAGGCTGCCGGAGAACAATGCCGCCTCGTCGCCGCCGGTACCGGCGCGAATTTCCAAAAATACGTTGGAGTGATCGTTTGGATCTTTTGGCAGTAACAGAGTTTGGAGTTTTTGCGTCAGGTCAGAAAGCTTTTCTTTGCTCTCTTGAATGTCCATTTCTGCCAGTTGGCGAATTTCAGCATCGTCATCGGTAAGTAATACTTTACTGTCTTCAAGGTCGTCGTTGAGGCCGGTGACCTCTTGGTAGCACAGCACCACAGGTTCAATTTCTGCAAACTCTTTAGAGAGTGCGGTAAATTTTTCTCGGTTAGACATTACTTCTGCATCAGACAGCAGTGCGGATACTTCTTCAAAGCGATCCGTAAGGCTGCCTAATTTAGACATCATGGAGTCGGACAGGATCATATTTAGTCTTCTAGTTTAGTCGATGGGGTGTCCGCAGGCGTGCTCGTTGACTGAGCTTGCTCCTGCTCAGAAGGCGTAATGGGCACAGCAGCGTCTGCAGAGGGGCGTTCTGAGAGGCCCTCAGAGGGCGCGTAAATGCTGCTTAGGTAACCTAGTAGATCTCTACGATCCTCAGCACTGGCCTCGCGCATAGCGGCCGTAGTTGGATGAATTAACTTGTTAGTTAGGTTTTGGCTTAACCGTAATATTGCCGCCTCTGCGTCACCGTCTTTGGCCAGGTCTCGTAGCGCGCGGGCCACTTCGGCCTCGCGAATTTCGTTGGCCTGGGTGCGAAAGGAAGTGAGTAGGTTTTTATCTTGCTGCACGCGCTTCTCCCTTTGAAAATCTTTCGCGCCCCTTGCCACAATATGTTCGGCATCTGCTGCTGCCGTTTGGCGTTGGGCGAGATTTCTTTCAACAATTTCGGTGAGGTCATCAATGGTGTAAAGGTATGCGTCTGGCAGTTCTGCCACCTCAGCTTCAATATCTCTTGGCACGGCAATGTCTACCATAAACATGGGCCGTCGCTTGCGCTTTTTAATGGCGGCTTCCACAGCGCCTTTGCCTAACACCGGAAGGCTGCTGCCTGTGGAGGCAATGACAATGTCATACTCATGCAAAACGCCGGCTATTTCGGTCAGCTGAATAGAGTGCGCATTGTATTTTGTCGCCAGTACTTGGGCATTGGCCAAGGTTCGATTGGCAATGGTCATAGAGCCAATGTTTTTTGCGGCCAAGTGGTCTGCGACTAAGCCTATGGTTTCACCCGCGCCAAGCAGCAAGGCTTTTTTGGTGCTCAAGTTTTCAAAAATTTTGCCTGCCATAGATACCGCGGCGTAGGCGATGGAAATTGGATTTCTGCCAATATCTGTTTCACTGCGAATTTGTTTAGCGGTCTGTAGGGTAATTCTAGACAGGAGGTTCAATTCAGGGCCGATGGTCCCGCAAGTGCGCGCCATTTCGTAGGCAGATTTAACCTGGCCCATAATTTGTGGCTCGCCGAGCATTTGCGAATCTAAGCCTGAGGCAACTCTGATAATATGCTGAGCGGCGTCATGGTCCCAATATTGGTAGCTGGCGTTTTCTAGCTCGTTTAAGGCAATGAGGCGCGCGTCAGCCAGCCAGTGTGATATGGCATCACCGCTGCTTGGGTCTGCTGCGCAATAAAACTCTGTTCTGTTACAGGTAGAAATAATGGCCACTTCAGAGACACCTGAAATGTCATTGGTCACAGATTTCAGAGCTTGAGCTAACTTTTCTTCGGGAAAGGCAATGCGCTCCCTAAGATCTAGCGAGGCGGTGCGATAATTTAAACCGTATGCCAATATGCTCATGAATGTAAAAGCAGCGAAAAATGACTGGCGATGATAACAGAAGGTGGGCCAAGCCATTAGTCTCTTGATGTTAGATTTATGTTTGCCCGGTATGTCTGTTTTCCATGCGCAAGTCGAAAAAACGAGTATGCGACCAGCAATGTTGCGCAGTTCTGTGGTTCTCAACCCTATATTTGGATGTAGCCCAAGATGAAATTTACCTTCTACACGCCGCTACACAGCGGGCGTTTCATAGCCACCAACGCTGTCGTCCTTCGCAGAATTTTAGCTTGGTGCCTTCAAGCCAGTGTTCTGGCTTTGTTGTTGGCGGGCTGTGCGGGGCTGCCAGCTAATGAAAGTCGTAACCTCGCCGCCGTAAGTTATACGGTGAGCGGCAAATTGATCATTATTCAACCTGAGCAGCGCAGCAGCGCGCGTTTTCGTTGGTCTCAGCAGGCAGAAAATTACCAAATGGCGCTCTGGGGACCATTAGGCGTGGGCCGCACATTAATTGCTGGGTCACCGGCCTATGCTGAGCTAACTCAAGGTACTGAAGTGATTGACCAAGGTGCGCCCGGAGCAATTATGCAACAACAGCTAGGTTGGTCAGCGCCCATTGAAGTTTTCCCCTATTGGGTTAAAGGCACTTTTGCGCCACGAGTTGCGGTTGAAACGGTTGAAAAGGATGAGCTGGGCCGCCTGGTTAGATTTTCGCAAGCGGGGTGGTCTGTGAGCTACGCTGATCATGTGCAAGACGAAGGCGGCTGGCGGCCAGGTCGAATAACTATTGCGGGCCGAGATCTGCAGCTGAGATTGATTCTCGCCCCGAAAAGTGCCAAATGAGCAAAAACAGCCAAAAACAATGCCCTCCTTTAGTCTTTAGCGGCGGTTTAGCTGCAAAGGTGTTTGACACTTCGCGGCGCTATCTGGACAATAGCGCGCTTGAAAAAGTGGCTGGAAAGGCCGCGGCTTCTTAGAGTCGCAGCGCCACTTTTTGATATTTGTCTTCGCTTTTGATAACCCCTTCGGGCGCTCAGATAAGCAAAGAGGGCAAACTAAAATAAAGAATAGAATATTCTAGAATAAGAGAGCATGCAGTCGCCGCGCGAGCGCAATGACTGCATAGAAAGATCTCATGCGATGTGGGAACACACTGCACAAAAGTTCTTGGGGTGTCGCCAAGCGGTAAGGCACCGGGTTTTGATCCCGGCATGCGCAGGTTCGAATCCTGCCACCCCAGCCATTCATACTGTTATTTGTTCGAGATCAAGGTCTTCGCGAAAACACTTGGGGAAAGTGAAATGGCTAATTTAATGTTGTTTTCTGGTGGCGCGAACAAAGATTTGGCTGCCAGAGTTGCCAAGCAACTGCACCTAGATTTGGGCCACGCTGATGTGGGCCAGTTTAGTGACGGTGAAGTTACCGTAGAAATCCACGAAAATGTGCGCGGCAAAGATGTGTTTTTGTTGCAATCAACTTGTGCGCCAACCAGCCACAATTTGATGGAACTTTTAATTATGGCTGACGCATGTCATCGCGCTTCAGCCCATAGAGTCACTGCAGTTGTGCCTTATTTTGGTTATGCACGCCAAGACCGCAGACCGCGTTCGGCTCGGGTAGCGATCAGTGCCAAGGTTGTCGCGGACATGATCAGCACTGTGGGTATAGACAGAATTCTTACAGTAGATTTGCATGCTGACCAGATTCAGGGGTTTTTCAACATCCCGGTAGACAACATTTATGGCTCGCCGGTTTTGGTCGACCATATTTTGGCGCAAAAGTATGTTAACCCCATTGTCGTATCACCCGACGTGGGTGGTGTGGTTAGAGCAAGAGCAATCGCCAAGCAGATCGATGATTTAGATTTGGCCATTATTGATAAGCGTCGCCCTCAAGCCAATGTGACTGAGGTGATGAATGTGATCGGTGATGTAGAAGGTAAGACCTGTATCATTGTTGACGATATTGTAGATACCGCAGGGACCTTATGTACGGCCGCTGAAGCATTAAAAGCTGAAGGCGCTAAAGAGGTAGTGTGTTATATCACTCATGCAGTTTTCTCTGGTCCAGCCATTGAGCGCATAGCGGCTTCCAAACTGGACAGAATGGTCGTGACTGACACCATTCCTTTGTCAGCAGAAGCGAAAGCCTGCAACAAGATTTTTCAGTTAAGTTTAGATCGTTTACTGGCCGAGTCTATTCGGCGGGTAAGCAACGAAGAATCCATCAGCGCGATGTTTCGATAACCGAAGCTTCTCGCCCTTGGTGCAAAAGAGCCGGCAGATTGGTCGCAGATCAGCCAGCAACGACAATTAAAATTTTGGAGATACAAGATGTCAGATAACATTCAACTGACCGCGGAACTCCGAACTGATGTAGGGAAAGGTGCGAGCCGCCGTCTACGTCGTTTGGAAGATAAAGTGCCCGGCATAATTTATGGTGAGGGCAAAGATCCTCAGATGCTCACGCTATCGGCGAACGAAGTGGGTAAAGCCATGCAGTTCGAGGCCTTCTACTCGCAAATTATCGATCTAAGCGTCGGTGGTAAAAAAGAGCAGGCAGTAGTGCGTGATATGCAGCGTAATCCAGCCAATGAACGCCTTCTACACATCGACTTTTTGCGCATCAGCGCCAACAAGGCCATTACAGTAAGTGTGCCATTACACTTCATTAATGAAGAAGCTTGTGTGGGTGTGAAGACCGAAGGCGGCACGCTGACACATAATATGACCGAAGTGGAAATCACCTGTTTGCCTGGTGCATTGCCTGAATATATCGAAGTTGATATGGCAGAGGTTGCCGCTGGCGTTTCTATCCACCTCAGCGATCTGATCATCCCTGAAGGCGTTGCAATTGCGGCACTGGCCTTTGGCGAAGATCGTGATATCCCTGTTGCCAGTGTTACTGCCCGTCGTGGTGGTGGTGATGAAGAGATCAGTGATGAGCCTGCGCAGCCACCTGCGTCTGCCGATGCTGACGAAGAAGGCGGTGAGGGTTAAATACCCGTCCGTTCTAGCTAAGACTTTCAGCAATTCGCATAATGTATTTAGCGCGAATTGCTGCAAAGTCTGCTGGGTTTTGATTCCGTTTGTTCCACACACGTTGCTGCTTCCAGCAAAAACGCTACCCCAGATGACAGTTGGTCTATCAAGATGACCGCCTTAAAGCTCATCGTAGGGCTGGGTAACCCCGGCGCTCAATACGAAAAAACTCGCCACAACGTGGGCGCGGTTTGGGTCAGAGAACTCGCTCACCGTTTTAATATTCCCCTTGCCCAAGACACCAAGTTCAAGGGCGAAATCGGCCGTGGCGTTATTGCCGGTGTAGACCTGAGATTACTGATACCCAGCACCTTTATGAATTTAAGTGGCGACTCTAGCGGCGCGGTGGCGCGTTTTTATAAGATTGAACCAGAAGAAATATTGGTCGCATACGACGAGGTCGCCTTTGAACCCGGCGTGGTGAAGTTAAAGAGTGGCGGTGGCGACAACGGTCATAACGGCGTGAAGAGTGTGCGTGCGGGTTGCGCCAATCAAGATCAGTTTCATAGATTACGTATTGGGGTAGGTCATCCAGGCTCCAAAGACAAAGTAAACGCTTACCTCACTCAGCAAACACCCCAACAAAGCGAGCGCGAGTTGACCGCAGCATCTGGTCATTTTGCTGAGGCATTGCTTGCTGATATGGTGGCGGGCAACTGGCAAAGTGCAATGACCGCATTACATTCGCCGCCGTTATCAGAAAAAGAGCTACAAGAAAAAGCGGAAAAGAAGGCCCAGCTCAAAAGTAAAAGAGATGCAGATCTAAAGATGAAAAAGGCAGCCAGCGAGGCGGCTAAAGACACCGATCACGGTACCTAACCCAGCATTTTTAAAAGATGAAACGCGCCTGCATTAATAAGCAATAAATGCAGGAAAGCTTCAAAATGTATTAGTCAGAATTTCTCTAGGAGAATAATAGTGGGATTTAATTGCGGCATTGTAGGTCTACCCAACGTAGGCAAGTCGACACTCTTTAATGCGTTAACCAAAGCGGGCATTGATGCGGAGAATTTTCCCTTCTGCACAATTGATCCCAATACCGGCGTTGTACCCGTGCCAGATCCACGGCTGCTGCAGTTGGCCGAAATTGTTAAGCCAAAGAAAATTATTCCAACCAGCATGGAGTTTGTAGACATTGCCGGTTTGGTCGCAGGTGCATCTCAAGGCGAAGGCTTGGGTAATCAATTTTTAGCCCACGTGCGTGAAACCCAAGCACTGGCCCATGTTGTTCGATGCTTCGAAGACGACAACGTAGTGCACGTTTCAGGCAAGGTCTCGCCAGCGGATGACATTGAAATCATCAACACTGAATTGGCTCTAGCTGACCTAGACACAATGCAAAAGGTGCATGACCGAGTCAGTCGCGTGGCCAGCTCCGGAGACAAAGAAGCTAAGGCCTCGCTACAGCTGTTAGAGAAGGTCAGAGTGGCTTTAGAGGCAGGCGACCCAGTGCGCTCGGTAGAGTTCACAGAAGAGGAGCACGCGGCTCTACATGAGTTCCACTTCATAACCGCTAAACCCATTTTGTACATTGCCAATGTTGCTGAAGACGGCCTAGAAAATAATCCATTGGTTGAAGTGGTGCGGGGTATTGCGGCCACTGAGGGCGCAGAAGTAGTGGTGGTGAGCAATAAAATTGAATCAGATATTGCGGAACTAGACGACGAAGAGCGCGCAGAATTTCTACAAGAATTAGGGCTTTCTGAGCCGGGTTTAAATAGAGTAATACGCGCAGGCTACAAGTTGCTTGGTCTGCACCAGTATTTTACTGCTGGCCCGCAAGAAGTACGCTCATGGACAGTGCCTATCGGAGCCAAAGCACCTCAAGCAGCCGGTGTAATTCATACTGATTTTGAAAAAGGTTTTATCCGTGCGGAATGTATAGCCTTTGAAGACTATGTCACCTTAGGTGGAGAGTCCGGCGCCAAAGATGCAGGCCGTTGGCGGCTAGAGGGCAAAGAGTACGTGTTGTCAGACGGCGACGTACTGCACTTCCGCTTTAACGTATAACGCAAAAAACGAAAGGTAAACTTGGGTTCGCAAGGGATCGCTTGCGAGCCAGTGGCCTTTTTCAGATTCGGAGTTATTAGCTGAAGTTCTGTCAACAGGACGCACTTAGCCCTTCATTCCGTTCCCCTATTTGTCTTTAGTTAAACGCTGTTTATGTGCAGTGTCCCACGCACTTATATCTGCGCGGCGGCTACACCGCAGAAAGTTTTTGCGTACGATCACAGTTGTTGGCGAAAATGGCCGCGTTAGCACCGCCGACAATATGCTGGCAACGGACTTCGCGTGCCGTTCAAATGTATGGGTATAAATTTCGGATGCTTTCACATCACTGTGCTTTAGCTCCTATACTTGAAGTTGTTGTAGATCTGTAAGTAAGAAAATTTCCGCCGGTTAGTTTCTCTAACCGGATGCCGTCTGGCGCAAAAAACATTCCACTTGTCTGAATCCTGGTAGAAGCAAAACGTATCCATAGTTCTCTGTTAGCTCAGAGGACTCACGCGCACCGCTAGGAATGTTATTACGCATGCTCACTTTGTTTTAGAAAAGACCGAAGACTTTATGAGTAATGCTCAACAAAATTGCGGGTCTAGTGATGTCTACTTAGATTAGAGAAAGCATCTAAATGCGCATGCGCAATATACAAATGTTATGCACTCACAAGGAGATAGATATGAGTTTTAAGTCAAATGGAAACTTGGATAATTTGCGGAAAAATCTGTCAGAGCTATCGGGTACAACTGAGGTCAAGCTAGTTGATCTCATGAATGCCGACTTTATATCTAGCTGTAGCGAGCATTCCAGTCTCGAAGAACTAATAGATGCCTCGGGATTCAAAGTAGAGTCAAAAGAAGATTTTGAGGCTATCCCAGGCGAAGAATGGGAGGTATTCATTAAAGACAATACTTCTCATGAGAGCTGGCTAGAAATGCAAAATTCAGCCTTGCTTGCCTATACCAAGGCCAATCTTTTCAAAGGTATTAAATAGCATGCATAACAAGCCGCAGCAATCGCTCCCGTTGGTCGCTGGGACAGCCAAAACGCTACGCTTATTAGTCTGCCCCTGTGCGGGGCGTTATGCGTACTTATCAACCGGGGGGTAGGGAAGCAGTGGATATACTAACGATCGTCATTGCAGCAGCAGGCTTGATCCTTGGGGTATTTAACTGGCTTAAATCTATAAGGGACGAACGTGTTGTTCTTAAGGTTAAGCCTTTATCGATATATGAGCTGGGTGATGGTCAATACGCTACCAATGAAACACGTATTCCGGAGGGGAAAGAACTATCAACCATCGGACTTAAGGTCATAAACCTAAGCAAGTTTGAGGTTTCATTGGTGGAAACCGGATTTCAATTCGTGGAGGGAACGGATAAAGAAAGGTTGTGTTTTCCTCTCGCTAGTGTCCTGGGTACAGGGAATCCTCTGCCCATACGAATTCCTTCTCGGGAAGCTGTGATCATAGCATTTCCCCCAGAAAAGCTGCCAAGTTCAGTGCTAAAGGAAAAAATTGATTCGGTATATATTCATACCGCCTGCGAATTAGAGTTTTTCGGTAGTGGCGGGGTCATTAATGATTTCAAGCACGCATAACAAGGGGCTGCAGATGGTAGTGGATCAAATTATGCTGATGTAACTGAGCAATAGTTCAGTGATGTTGTTGGAAAATTATGTTTTGTAAGTGGTCTGTAAACCGCTTTAACAGACGCTGGTAACCTGAATCAGAGACAAAAATTCCAATATTGGTGAAGCAATAGCGTTGCATGACCTTAAAAGAACATGCGCTCAAATTAGAAAATCGGGGGTTTATATGTTGTCTAAAACGCGTAGAAATTGTTAGTTACCTCAAGGTGATCAATTTGTTGTTGGTTGGTACGGCAGAAGTGCAGCCCCCCTAGCGCGGCATTAAGTCTTTACATAATTTGAGCGATAGTATGCTGGATGAGCTGTTAGAAACGATATCGGAAAGAAGGAAGCTAGAGTTGCAACTAATACCTAGTGGCCATGCAAATTTGATTCGAGTCAAACACGGCTTCCTTGATGAAGTCAAAAGAACTGACTCAGAGGCTGCGGAATATTTAGGTATTACTTTAGAAGAGTTTAAAGAAAAGCTATATGTGTCGTACCGGATGATTCGTGAAGTGCAGGGGTTTTTACCTGTTCCCAGAATAGAGCCTAAAAACGCAAAGTCAGTATTTATAAGCTACTCCTGGGATACTGAGGAACATAAAAGCTGGGTTAGAAAGCTGGCTGAACGAATGGTGCTAAAGGGTATCGATGTAAGGCTCGACCAATGGCATGTAAGGGGAGGGGAGAGCTTCACGCTGTTTATGGAAAAAAGTATTTCAGAGTCTGACTTTGTAGTGTGTGTCTTCACACCGAACTACGCCGAAAAGGCAAACAATAGAGAAGCTATTTCAGGCGTTGGCTATGAGCAGCAAATCATATCTGGCCAAATTATGGCTGGTATACCGCGGACCAAATTTATACCGGTAATCCGTAACGGTAAATATCAACGTGGTCCTAATTGTGCCATTCCCGCGCACTTCCTTGGTATCGCTTGCGAGGACTTTAGGAACGATGCTGATTATGAGTGTTCGATAGAATTCTTGTTAAGGATAATTCACGGAAAACCAAAGTACGTTGCTCCGGAAATTGGCCGTGTGCCAAGGTTCGAGGCATAACAAAATATCAAAAGCTGCCCGTCCGGCTGGACATCTATGGGCTTCGCTCGTTCCGGCCTTTAAAGATGATGTTGGTACGAAATCTAGCGGCTAGCGTTATTGCAGATTTTCGCTGATTTAGGGTTGTGTGCTAACCCCCCAGCCCCTTTTTATAACAACGCTCCGACCTTAGCCTGATCAAATTTTTGGCAAAAAAAACGGCATTTGGGTACACCCGAATGCCGTTCTTATTAAGCGGTTAAGCTGCCGTTATGATTTGGCTGCTTTACGCTCCTTCACTTCTTGTACTACCTGGTCTGCCACATTAGATGGGCAAGGTGCGTAGTGTGAGAACTCCATAGAGAACTGACCACGACCAGAAGTCATGGTGCGTAGGTCGCCGATATAACCGAACATTTCGGATAATGGGCAGTCTGCCTTTACGCGTACGCCGGTAATGCCTGCTTCTTGAGACTTGATCATGCCGCGTCTACGGTTCAAGTCACCAATTACGTCACCGACGTGATCGTCTGGGGTAAACACGTCTACCTTCATCACTGGCTCTAACAACTGAGGTACAGCCTTTGGCACTGACTGTCTGTAGGCTGCTTTAGCGGCTAATTCGTATGCAATTGCAGACGAATCCACTGCGTGGAAGCTTCCGTCGGTCAATATGACTTTAACGTCCAACAATGGGTAGCCGGCTAAAGTACCTTCGTCCATAGAAACTCTAAACGCCTTTTCAACAGCTGGCCAGAATTCACGAGGTACGTTACCGCCAGTCACCTTAGACTCAAACTCGTAACCACTGCCCACTTCGCCTGGCTCAATGGTGTAGTCAATTTTCGCGAACTGACCAGAACCACCGGTTTGCTTCTTGTGGGTATACGTGTCTTCAATACGCTTGGTAATGGTTTCGCGATAAGCAACTTGTGGCTTACCTACATCTACATCAATACCGTGAGTACGCTTAAGAATGTCTACCTTAATGTCTAAGTGCAATTCACCCATGCCGCGCATAATGGTTTCACCAGATTCTTCGTCTGTTTCAACGTAGAACGAAGGATCCTCTGCAATCATCTTAGACAGAGCAATACCCATCTTTTCAGCGCCTGCTTTATCGCGTGGCGAAATAGCAACCGAGATCACAGGATCTGGGAAAACCATAGGTTCTAGTGTCGCTGGGTTAACTGGGTCACATAAGGTGTGGCCAGTTTGTGTGTTCTTCATGCCGAGCAGTGCAACAATGTCGCCCGCTTGTGCAACATCTAACTCTTCTCTTGAGTCAGCGTGCATTTCTACAATACGACCAATACGCTCTGTCTTGCCGGTAAAGGTGTTCAGAACGGTATCGCCTTTCTGCAATTTACCTGAGTAAATACGTGTAAAGGTCAGTGCGCCATAACGGTCATCCATAATTTTGAATGCAAGTGCGCGTAGTGGGCCGTCTGCGTCAACAATAGCGAAGCTGCCTGTTTCGTTACCTTCCAAGTCAACTTCTGGCTGAGGCTCAACTTCGGTTGGGTTAGGTAGATAATCTACAACCGCGTTAAGGACGTTTTGCACGCCTTTGTTCTTGAACGCAGAACCACAGAATGTTGGGAAGAAATCTAGCGCAATGGTGCCCTTACGAATGCAACGCTTAAGGTCGTCAATAGAAGGCTCGTTACCTTCTAAGTAAGCTTCCATTAAGTCATCGTCTTGCTCTAGCGCAGTTTCTACCAATGCTTCACGGTATTCTGCTGCTTTTTCTTTCATATCGTCAGGAATGTCGGAAATTGTGTAGGCCTCTGGATCGTTGGAATCATCCCAAACCCACGCTTTTTCAGTCATTAAATCAACAATGCCGTTAAAGCCGTCTTCTTCACCAATAGGCAGTGCCATAACCAAAGCGTTTGCGCCCAATACCTTGCGTACTTGATCTACAACTCTGTAGAAGTCTGCGCCAAGGCGGTCGAGCTTGTTAACGAAAATCAGTCGTGCTACTTCAGACTCGTTTGCATAACGCCAGTTGGTTTCGGACTGTGGCTCTACGCCGCCAGATCCGCAGAAAACGCCAACGCCGCCATCAAGTACCTTCAGTGAACGGTAAACTTCAATGGTGAAGTCAACGTGTCCTGGTGTGTCGATGATGTTGAGTCTGTGGTCGTCCCAAGTACAGCTGGTTGCAGCTGACTGAATAGTAATGCCGCGCTCTTGTTCTTGTTCCATGAAGTCAGTGGTGGCTGCGCCATCATGCACTTCACCAATTTTATGGATCTTGCCTGTCAGCTTAAGAATCCGTTCTGTAGTCGTGGTTTTGCCAGCGTCCACGTGGGCGAAAATGCCGATATTGCGATAGCGTGTCAGGTCTTTCATTTGTTCTCTCTAAGGTGGTCCTGATTCGTAGGATTGATCGTGTTAAGCCATTGAAAAATATAAGGTTTTTGTTTTGGCTGGATTCCGGATCGCGTACATTACCACCGAATGGGGTAAAGCTCACGTTAAATATGGCTTTGCGACCGCCTGCTTGGGGGTTTACAGCAATTTGGCGGTGAATTTTGGGTAAAAGAGCGAGCGTTTGGAGGGGGCAAAAAACAGCGCGAAGAAATTAGGCAGTATCTGGGCAAATTTATGCCCAGATTATTAGAACGCCTTATTGGTCAAAGAGCGGGTGGCAATGCCTAAAAGTCGATGTCCGCATAAACCGGCGCATGGTCCGATGGGGTCAATTCATCGATCTTGCGTCTATAATCGCGGTCTATCACAACGTCTTTAGTCACTGCATCCACGCCTTCGGTGGCCAAAATAAAGTCGATGCGCAACCCGTGCTTACGGTGGAATGAGCCGCCGCGATAATCCCACCAAGTGAACGCTTGTTCTTCAGGGTACAAATGGCGGTACAAATCCGTAAGGCCTGTGTCCATAAGTGACTGTAGGCGTGCTCTCTCTTCCTTGGTGTGAAAAATGCCGCCATCTGCCGCTTCGCCTTTCCATCCATCAATGGGCTCAGGCACGATATTAAAGTCGCCGCAGATAATGCGCGGCCCTTTTTTGCCGGACTGCCATTGTTTGTTCAGGCTGTCGTACCAACCCAGCTTGCCGGCGTAATCGGCATGCTCAAGGTTTTTGCCGTTGGGGCAATACACGGTTGTGAACTCAAATTTGCCATCAATGTCTGCGGTAATTAACCTTGAGCCTACGTCGCTTTGACCTGCCAAACCGGTGTGCACCAGTTGCGCCGGGTGCTTGCTCAGAATAGCCACGCCGTTCCAGCTCTTTTGCCCGTGCACCAGCGCCTCGTAGCCTAGTTCTTTGAAGTGATCTATGGGGAATACGTCATCTGGGGTTTTCAATTCTTGGAAACCAACCACATCAGGTTGTCTGTCTTCTAGCCACTTAGTGATGTATTCCAAGCGGGCGCGGAGACCATTTACGTTCCAAGTAGCGATGCGCATATCAGCATTTCTCAATTAATTGTTAAACGTCATGATAGCCAATTGGTGACTAAGCGTCACAATCTCCGAAGAAGAAATGCGCTTTAATAAATAAAGAACAAATCCTCTTTCAGAGAGTGAGCGTATTGCTTATTAACGCCTTGCTGTTTGCTGAAAAGGCAGTAATTTAGAACCTTGCTTTCAAGCCTGCGTAAACGCCAACGCCAGGCGCCTGATAGCCAAACACCTCTTGGTAGTCGTCATCCAACAAATTCTCGCCGCGCAGGTACAGGGTGACATTTGGTTTTACATCATAGCTGGCGGTTAGATTAACCAACGTGTAGCTGGCCAATGTGACCCTGTCTTGAGTCGTGCTAAAGATAAATTCGCTGTCTTGGTTTCTACCGTTATGCAGCACTTGCAGGCTCACACGACCTTGGTCATTGGTAGAGGTGTAGTGCAGGCTAACGCTGCCGCTTTTCTCTGGGCGTCTAACTTCCACCCGAGCATCAGGGTCGCGGCTGTGCAAAAAATTCCAGTGAGCAGTGACCGACAGTTGCTCATTAATTGCCGCGTCCATGCTCATTTCCCAGCCGTGGCGTTGACTATTGCCGGTTTGATTTGCAGGCGATGAAGTGAATGTAGCCATATCGAATACGGTTTCAATCTCATTCGTTAGGTCCGCAGAGAAATAGGTAAGGTCAAAACCAACGCGTTCACTCAAAAGACTGCCCGATAAGCCCAAGTCCCAGCTGGTAGATTCTTCCGGCTGTAGGTTTGGGTTACCTGTAAAACTGTTGGGTGTGAAACCAAATAATTCGAAGAACGTGGGGTTAGCTATGCCTTGGCCCCAACTGCTATGCAGACGCAAGTTTTGCGGCAGGTTTTGACTGAATGTCACTCTAGCGGTGGTGGCATTGTCAAAGCGTTGGTTGTCGTCTGCTCTAACGCTCAGGGCAATAGAGCGGCTAGGTGTTTGTAGTACGTACTCCCCTATTAAACTCTGTTGGCGGTCTTTGGCCGCGTAATTGGCGCCGCTAATGCTTGGGTAAATATTCTCAAACTCGCGGCCTTCATATTGCGCCCCAATGAGTAATGAATGGGTTAGGTCGCCTACTTCAACAAGCTTGCTGGTTTGCAGGTCTACCTTGCTGCGCTCCCCATTGAGGCCGCTGACTAAGGTGCCTGTGTCAAAGAATCTGGAGCGGTTTTTCGTTTCGCTAATGCTCAGCTGTTGTTGCCA
>Ga0233432_10000124_pt1 | contig 69988 bp, 74 predicted proteins | sample SI_122_August201_6_FD_179870 | JGI IMG/M metagenome (GOLD analysis project Ga0233432, IMG submission 179870) | Seawater microbial communities from Saanich Inlet, British Columbia, Canada - SI_122_August2016_10_MG | ecosystem: Environmental > Aquatic > Marine > Inlet | place: Canada: British... | reverse complement strand
CCGGTTGGTCCCGTTGGTCCAGTTGGTCCGGTAGGTCCCGTTGGTCCCGTTGGTCCAGTTGGTCCAGTAGGACCATCTGTATCATAACCAATAGAATACAAAGTATAAGAAAAATCAGTAGCAGAACCTTTGGATAAAAATTGAAGAGTTAAATTAACTCCTGAATTACCTCCAAAAGAAAAATTTGTAACATTTGTAACAACGAAAAAAGCATAATCTAATTCATTACTAATATTTTTTACTTTTATTACATAACCTTCAGATATATAATTTAACCATCCTGTTAAATCTGCTCCATTTGCATCATAGTGATTAATTTTCATATTTGTTAAAGTGCTATATGTAGTATCTGTAGTACCACCAGAACTCCCAGTTTTAAAATCACCTGCGGATGGATCTTGAATAAAAGGATTAGTATAATTCCAAATTGATGAATTTCCATCTAATCCTCTTTGCCCTGTTGGTCCAGTTGGTCCCGTAGGTCCAGTTTTACCAGTAGGACCATCAATACCATCTAAATTTACATTTGCTTGTAAAGGATTAATTAATCCAACTGGTCCCCACCTCCAGGCAGATGTACAAGAAGTTGGACCTTGACCAGAAACATTTACCACATCTCTTATTAACATTGCTCCTGAACTTACATCATAGGACAATACATAACCTTCAAAAGAAGTTAATACATTTGAAACATCCACTACAACCACAGAATTTCCAGGTGTATATGCTAAGTTGGTTCCAACTACCCCTGATACTGTATCTCCATTTAAAATATACTGGTGACTTCCTATTGGTAAACATGAACTTGAGGCATCACGAGTAGTTGTATAAAATGGAGCTCCACTTAAATCTGTAATGGTATTATATTTATCTCCTGACATACCTGTTGGACCAGTAACTCCTAAACCTGTATCTCCTTTTGGTCCTGTGTCTCCTTTTTTTCCTGAAGCCCCTGTGGTGCCAGTAGGTCCACTAACTCCTTGAAATCCTCTTGGTCCCCGAGGACCTTCTGGACCAGTAGAGCCTATAGGTTTACAACAAGTTATATATTGATTGTATTTCTTATAATTGCTATAGGACATTTATATAAATTACAGATAAATATATTTGATTCAATACATAAATATTAAAATTTGATAATCATTTCTAATTTTAATATTCTAAATTATACTATACTTTTCATTTTTATTGTTAATCTAGCATCATTATTAATTTCTGCATTATTTCCGTCCTGAACAACTACAACTTTCCATATACCTCCTTTTAATATATCATCACTCGAATCAGGAGAAAAAACAAATGATTGAGGCCCAAAACATACAGTATGAGGGTTAGATTTTCTTGAAATACTTCTTGTATCTATTTCAATTGGGGGATACCTTGAATTAATTTCTTGAAATTGAAATGTAATTCCATTTGTCTGGTTATCAAAAGTCATTGTTACAGATAAAAATATTTCAAACATACAATCTGAGACAGCAAGTTGATTATTGCTGAAATCAATATAACTATTAGGTAGATCGAAAATTGAATTTTGTAATGATACTGGTTCTAAATCCGAATATAATATATTATTAAAACTGATGTCTGTATCTGTATTATTACCTAGATTTACTGCAGATGTATCTAAACTAATTATAGTTGAAGCGGATCCATAAATTTTTAATTGTCTATTATCATAATCAGCTTCCTTAATGAAGGGATCTTTTAAGAAACAAACACTAGCATCAAAAGTTATTGTATCAGCATTAAAACTAATATCATTATTTAAAGCATTAATATTAATATCTCCACCGCTACTTAAAAATGTCATTCCATTTTGAATACTCGATATTTGAAGTTCATCATTAGGACTTACAATATTAGATGTAGAAATACGATAACCTATTCTCAAGTCACTTATGTCGACAACACTATTACCAAAATAAACATTAGAAACATCAATAAAACTAACATCTGTCGCAGTAAAGGTTATATCTTTATTAGCAGATAATTCGATATTTTGACCTGATCCCTGAGCTGTAATTGTTGTATATCCCTGAGATATTAAATCTAATTGTGATCCAGATTCTATGGTCATACTTCCTGTGCCAGATCCTCCATCATCAGTAGAAATAGTTAATGAATCTGTATTAAATTTTGTTCTAATAAAATTACTACTTGCACCTAGTTTAGTTATTTGTAATGAATCATTGAAATTAACTACACCAGATAAATCAACATTTCCATTATTATTATTAACTATAACAGTATCACCTACATTTAAAGAGGTGTCAAATACACCGATTTTAGCATTAATACTATTAGTATCAACAGTAGTAGTAGAGGTTCCTACAGTCATTAAATTAATTACACTTAAATCATAAATAGAAGCAAGACCATTTACACTTAAATCATGAACTATTATTTTATTACCAACTGTTAAGTTATTAGAAACATCAGCATTATTATTTACTTGTAATGTATTAATACTTACATCATTAAAAGAAGCAGAATTATTAACGCTTAAATCTTGTAATATTAATTGACTGGCAATTTCTAAAGATTCTACTTTTAGTGAGTTAACGCTTAAATCATTTACACTAATGTCGTTAAAATAACCAGATGTAGCATTAATACTATTTGTATCAATAGTAGTAGTAGAGGTTCCTACAGTCATTAAATTAATTACACTTAAATCATAAATAGAAGCAAGACCATTTACACTTAAATCAGTTGTGGTTATTTTACCAGTATTATTTATCGTAGTAGCTGTAATGGTTGAAACATCTATATTTGTTACATCAATTTGAGAAGCACTTATATCATTAACAGATAAATCACTGATAGTTACAAGGGATACATTATCACGCATATTTACAGTTCCAGCTTTAAAAATTATATTTTGTGCTCCACTAATACCACCTTGTATAGTTAAAGGATTAGTATTAGTAGATCTAAGAGTATTTGTTTGAACTTGAGATTGAGTTATAGTTACATCACCTACATTAAATAGATTGGTAACGCTTAAATCAAAAATAGAAGCATGATTATTGACACTTAAATCAGTTGTAGTTATATTATTAAAAATAGCTACATTCAAATTAATACTGTTAGCACGAATATCATTTACTGATAAATCTCCAATAATTACTTTATTAGCAACAAATTCTACATTTGCAGATCCAGATGATCCAGCTTTAATAGTTAAATTTTCCACTAAAGGAGAATAAATAAAGGAAGTATTAAGAGAATTATCTACAATAACAAAACCAGCATTTACATTATTAGCTTTCAAGTTATTAGTAGAAACATCATTCGTATCAATATAAGTTGTGGAAGTTCCAACACTCATAACATTAATTACACTTAAATCATAAATAGTAACATGACCGTTAAAAGAGGCATCTCCATTAGAATGAATATAAGCAGTTTTATTATTATTTAAGTAAAAATTAATATCTCCTCCAGATAAATCAATATTTCCAGCAGAATTATTATTTCCTGGGTTCATTTGTAAGTCTCCATAAACTTGTAATGCGTAAGATGAACCACTGATATCTCTATTATAACATATATCAATGGTTTGTCCAGCTAAAGGTGGATTAGAAACAGTAATTCCTCTAAAACTTCGAACATGTCCTTGAGTATCTGTCATTCCAGCAATTCTATCAATTCCAGAACCAACAGTAGAATTGGAGAGATTTCCATCAATAGCAAATGTGAGTGATTTTTGCCAACCATTTGATAATATATTATCAGATGTATCATTATAAACTATCATTGTATTACCATTTGCTAGAGGTGATCTAAAAAGATTTAAAGTTCCTAAAACATTATTTAATGGTAATGTATCAAGAGTTAAGGTTTCGCCAATAAAACCATCTAATTCTATAGTTGGACCATCTACTAATAAATTACCTCTTACAATAACATTTGTGCTACAATCCCCACTTGTTCCACCAGCAAATATATGATTGGCAGCACCAAAATAATTAGAACGACTACAATCAGTTGAAGAATAAATTGGTCCAAGATTTCTAATACCTGTATTAGATTGAATACCATAATTTGTTGAACCTGATAGAAATGATGTAATAGTTGCTGATGGATCCAGATTAGCAGGACCAATATTACCGCCTGTAACTTTTAAAATACCTGTAGTTGAATTTGGGCCACTCGGACAACCATTAATAGTAACCGAGTTATTTATAGTAGTAGGATTACTGTTATTATTCGAACAATTACCTGGTGTAATAGGGCCAATTTTAATTTGTCCTGCTTCAATAGCAGCTACTAAATTACATATTTCTTTATCATATCCTCTGCTTCTTAAATAACTACCATAACTATAGTATGTTTCTCTACATGTAAAGTTTGTATTCGAAGACATTTATATAATTACATTATAAAAATTATATAAATTTAACCTTATTTTGGAACAGGAAAAGGTCTTTGATATTTTTCAACTACAAGAGGTTCAGGCATAAATGTTTGTAATCGTTCAAAGTAAGAAACACCAGGTAATTGTTTAAGCTGGGGAATAACCGGTTTTTGTGGATTTACTAAATTTGTAGAGTTTATTCCAAATAAAGCAGATTCAATTTCTATAGAATTTTGAGAAAATGCTTCCCTAGGCATATGACTAGGAGTTATACCCATACAGGGTAAAGCATTTTTGTATGCTCTTCCTACCTGAGAATATTTAAATTCATTATAATCTAAAGATTGTTTATAACTTTTTTGTTGTTGACAATAATCTCCAGGTGTATTATTATTTCTAGTAGAGGCCATATTAATATACATGGATATTATTTTGATTGAAAACTATCTAATAAATTTTGTAAGGAAGTTTCTAAAGGCAATTGATTAAAAAAATGGTATAAACATTTATGAAATAAATCTAAATAATCGTATGAAAATAAAGTTCTAAAAATTAAATCATTAAACAATGTATCTTTATAAGGATGTTTTTCAATAATTTGTGTTATAAAATCTTCATTTTTTATAGAGTCAAATAAATCATCTATTTTTTGATTTATAATGTCCTCTTCAAATTCTTCTATATTAAATATTTGTAATAACTGAATTTTATATAACATTTCTCTCAACCCCACTTCTTCTTCATCATCTTCCGTTATTAATTTATAAGTACATAAATGATTTAATTGTAAATCAGTCATATATTAATTTAATTAGTTGTTTTTAAGTATTTAATATTGATACATACTATGTCCACTTTTATAATCTTTGTCTTTTTGTAATTCTCTAGATGGAACACCACCTCTAATCCATCCATCAGCAGCTACACCTTCTACTAAATTAGCAGGATTAGTAATTGAATTTTCAATAGAAGGAAGAAGAGGATAATTTTGATAAGGAATATAGGATTGTTCAGTAGTAGTATTAATACTCTTTTTATTTTGAATCATGTCTCCTTGTTGAATATGAGATTCTAAAACAGGATTTGAAGGGCCTCTACCTAAGAAAGGAACAGTTTTGAATGGTCTTTCATATAAACTAATTCTACACTTAGGATTAGTATTGATAGTTCCAATTAATAAATCAGAGTTAGCATCAATATTACATCCACCCATTCCTACTTGACTTCCAGGAGCACTAACAAAAATACCAGGTTGACTAGTTCCAAATTCAATAGGTCTTTTTAAACCACAGTCTTGAACAAAATAGTTGGTTAATAAATAATTAGCAGATTCGGCATTTTGAATATTAGATTGACTAAGAGAACAACTATCATCACCGATTCTGGATAAACGATCAAATGTAAAATCTTTTGTATAAGCAGCCATTTATATATATATTTAAAATAATATTTTTCTAAAATATATATTTAATTTTGTCCTGTAATAGAACCAATTCGTGGATTATTTTTCATTAACATGAAATCATTACCTTCTTTGCCTGAAACCATATCTCCATAACAAAATTCGGCAAACCCATGTTGATCATTTGGTATAGTAGTGTTAGGAGTAGCATAAAAATTATGTTGAGCAAAATCTTCAAATTCAAAACTATCGCCTAAAGTAGAAAATAATTTCTTCTTTAATGTCTTATCATTATTAAAATTGGAAATAACAAAATCCTCTGTTTCATTATTTATTTGTTTTTCAACGGCCCTATTATATGCGGGAGCAGCCATTTTTCTTTTTGGATCATCTTTTATTTCCGGTAATAATACATTCATTACTGGATTTTTCTGAGTTGGATTTGTAAAATTACATTTAACAGCATTATATACACTTGGATTTGTAAAAGCTTCTTTTACTTGTTTCTTTTTATCATCTTGTTTTAAAGATTTGGCATAATAAAGAAAAATTATTACACCTAAAGTTATAGCTCCAGTTATAAAAAAATTTAATGATTGTGTTATTAAATATCCTAAAATTGTTAATATAATTACTAATCTCGTAATAGCATTTATTTTTTCATTTCGGGACATCCCCTCTTTGGGCCAAATTTGATTTAATTGTTCTTTTTTAAATAATATTGATGGGTCATTAAACCAGATATTTGTAGATTCACTTGCCATTTATATATATATTCTTAATTATTTATTTTTTCTTCCCTTTCTTTTTCTTTTTCTTATTATTATTATTATTATTATTTCCATTCCTTTCACTCTTTTCAGCTTTTTCTCCTTCAATTGAAAACACCAATTCCTCTATTTGCGCATCTGTCATTGGAGGTGCTGGTGGTAAGCTCTTTAAATATTCTTGGTGTTCTCTATGTTCTTTTTGTTCTTTTTGTTTTTGAAGCGATTTTTGTCTCATTCTCTCTTTCATTTGTGCTACCTTTATATCCTGACTTAATTTACCCTGCATTGCACCTAAATTTACTTTTTGACCTTTACCTAAATTTAGACCCATTTGCCTCATCATACTCTGGATATCTCCCATTCCTGGCATATCTTTCATTTTACTTAATAAATCACTTGCTTCTTTCATTATTTCACTTTCTTTTATCTCTCCTGACTTTATCTTACTATCCAATTTACCACCTACATTTTTTACCAAATTCATTAATTTCCCTGGATTCTTAAATAATTGTTGAAATACATCATTTACAGACTGAGCATTCTCCGTATCAAAATTTAATTCTTGTGCTGTTTCCTCCGCAATCTCTTTTGCCAAATTTCCCAATTTTCCATCTAATAATCCATTAATGTGATCTTGAATTTGTTCAGGTCTGGGTAAATTTTCCATATCAATACCAGATATATCTATTACATCTTCCCCTCCCATCATATTCTGTAAATTACTCATTGTTTCCTCTAACTTATCTTTCAACTCATCTTCATTTATTGCCTCAAATAACTTTGCTGTATCTCCAAATGAATCCTGAGAATCTACTTTTCCTATTACTGTAAATAAAATTAATTGTAAATATTTCCAAATCGTTTCTTTTGTTTTTACTGAAATTTCTTCTTTCCAAAGCTTCTTAAATTCTATCCCAGGTAAAAATTCTGTATTTATTTCCTCCTTTTGAAACATAGCTTCATTCTTATACAATATATCAAAAAATCTCTCTGGTAATACTTTCTTTAAATGCTCATAAATTTTTACCACACTTTCTTTATCTTGTTGTTCCTTTATTTTTAATAAATTTTCATCTAAATTCTCTTTGTATTCAGGAAAAGTAAACAAAATATCATTGATTAAATCATAAATCAACTTTGGAAAATCCTCTGGTAGCGCCTCATCTTTATCATTTGATTTAGACATTATACAATTATTAAATAATTTTTGTTTAAATCAAACTAATTATTATATATTTTTGACAATTGGTTTAAATTCTTTAAATATTGAACAGTTTTTTTCTTATTTGATTCGTCTAATTCTCTTAAAGGTTCTCTTATTTTATCAATACCTTCTAATACTTGTGAGGCATTTGGATTTTTTTGTAAATCCTCACTGTAATCCTTTTGTAAAAAATATTCAATATCTTCATTCTCTATATAAATTTCATATTTTACACAAACATATCTATACCATACTCCTATTATCATCTTGGGATTTGCTTTTCTTAACATCATTAAACCAGTTTTAGTGGTTTTAATATCTTTATTATTAGGAAATAAAGATTCTACATCTTCTAAAAATTCTTCAAATTGATTATTAAACCCTTTTAATATTGCGGTCTTATCCATCTATAAAATATTACAAATAGTTGTTTTTAAATCTATTAATTTAATATTTGTTTATTCATATTTTGCATTTGTAAATCTTTATTTCTCTCAGATTCCATATCTTTCATTGCTGTCTCTCCTACTTTATCCGGTGACCAATTATCTGGCGGAGTCTCTATTTTAAAATTGTTTTCTACTGCTGCATAATTATACATCTGTCTTAATCCACCATCTCCTTTTGCTAATAACTCATCACTACCTTGATCCCAATAACTAAATGAATCACTCGCTACACCAAAACAACCTGTTTGATCTGATCCTAAAGAAAACGCCATAGGTTCTCCATTAAATCCTGTTGCTGCTAAATTTGTATATTCAGTCTGTGGTTTTAATCTAGATTCTATTTCTTTTCCAAATATTACTGCATTTCCCTCTTTTAATAATAACATTGCTGGAACTTTTGTAATTTGAGGAGGTAATAATATTTTTTGTTGATTTTCTAATAAAACATATATTCCTCCTGATTGACTATCTCTAAATCTTTTGTCAATACAAATAAAATGTATCTCATTTTTTAATTCACTTTTCGATAAAGTTCTTAAAATTCCTTTACTATTCTCACAATAATTACTATAATATAATACTAAACTCATTTATATTTATTTATTAATTATTTTCATACTCTTTTAACTAATTTATTTATTTATAAAAAAATTGATTTTAAAATAAATTATTATATTATATTAAATCAATATGATGGAGCCTAAGATTACAATCACATCTGAAGAAAATAATACTTTGAATTTTACACTTAGTAATACTCCCACCAGTTTAGCAAACTCATTACGAAGAATTATTTTATCTGAAATTCCTACAGTTGTTTTCAGAACTTTCCCTCACTCTGAAAGCAAAGTTAATATTATTTCTAATACAAGTAGATTTAATAATGAAATCCTTAAACAAAGAATTGGATGTATTCCTATTCATATTAATGACACTGAATTCCCTATTGACGAATATTCAATCGAATTAGATGTTATAAATAATACTGACTCTACTCTTTTAGTTACTACTAAAGACTTTAAAATTAAAAATATTACTTCCGATAAATTTATTTCTGAATCAGCTGTTCGCAATATTTTCCCACCTGATCCTATTACTAATGATTACATTCCTATTTGTCGTCTTCGTCCTAAACTATCTGATAATATGGAAGGAGAACATCTTGAGCTTACTTCTACATTAGATTATGGACATTCAAAAGAAGATGGTATGTATAATGTTGTTTCTACATGTTCTTATGGTGCTACTGTTGACACTGTCACTGCCAATGATAAATGGAATGATATTCAAAAAGATTATGAAAAAAAAGGTTTATCTAAAGATGAAATTGATTTTGAAAAAGAAAATTGGTTTCTTTTAGATGGTAAACGCATCATTATCCCTAATAGTTATGATTTTGTCATTGAAAGTGTTGGTGTATTTACTAATTTTGCTATTGTTTATAAGGCATGTGATATTATGATGAAAAAATGTAGTTATTTAATGTCTCTTCTTGAAAAAATGGATAATGGACCTGATTCCAAAATTAAAATTGAAACCAATGAAAATACCACTATTTCCAATGAATTTATTATTACTTTAAAAGACCAAGATTATACTATCGGAAATGCTTTGGTATATTTCTTGTATGAAGACTATTATCTCAAAGATAATTCCTTATCTTTTGTTGGATTTAAAGTTCCTCATCCACATATCCCTAATGGTATTATTCGTATGGGTTTTAATACACCAGAAACTAATACCACTGTTATTCAATATCTAAATACATCTTGTCAAAAAATTATTGAAATTTTCTCCAAAATTCAAAAAAATTTTAAGTAATTCATAATTTAATAAAAAATAAAATTATTATAAAATTTATTTTTTATTTAAGATCACTATTAGTTAGTATATTCTTCTTATTTTTTTATAAATATTCTTACTTCTTTCCAAAATCCCTATCTATGTGCGTATTTGCACCTATCTTCTTGCTCTTCTCTCATTCGCTCCTCTCTATCAAGTTCGGGCATCTCTCGTGAAGGATTCATTTCATGTATCATCTGCTTTCTTTTACTATAATTTAATACAAACATCTGTTTTGCGGGATGAATCGCATTGAAATAATTAATTACAAATGCCTTATTAATTCCTTCCTTCTTTTCCATTAAAGTTGGTATATAATGTTCATGATGTAACTTATACATATGTGTCCTGTAATTTTCTGGAAATGTTTTTAATTCTCTTTCCTTCTTTACATAACATTTAATATAATTCATAAACAATTGATTTGTATAATCATGCATCAAATTTCTATATTCATTAAACACCTTCTTCTGCTCTGGATAATATTTCAAATATTCTGCTATCTTTCCTTCCTGCCTCAAAGCTAAATATTGATATTGTAATTTAGGTTGATTTCCTCTTAACCTTCTTACATGTTCATAATTCGGATTTCTAAATTTATATCTGTTTCCTTCCTTATCCTTAATAATTACACCTACTACTGAATATTTTGTATTCATTGATGCACAAGTTTCCTTACATTGATTCAATTCTTCTTCTGATTTAACTGGAAGACGCCTAGGTAATCTTAGATTCGGAATATCTTTTACTAAATCATCCATTTCTTCATTTTTTATAGTAACTGTAAGACCATCTATCTCATAAATTTCTACCAAATATAACCTCTTATCTATTACTGGTTTTACTATTCTATTTTTGGGATGTTGAATCACAAAACTATACATATACTTCTTATTTAACTTCTCTTTCAAATTTGGAACTTCTTCATTTACAATCTCATCGAACATACTCGAAAATGTATCTTCACTTTTAAAACCATTCTCCATATAAAAGTTTAATTTTCCTCCTACACTAGTTCTAGTAGCTATTTGCCAACTATTATTTTCACTTTCATAAAACATATTAATCATAGTTCCTTCAACAAACTGTTCAGATACATATTGATTTTCTTCAGTAATTTTAATATTTTCTGTGTTTTGAGATTTGGGAGGAGCAAAACAAACAATTGTCCCATCATCTTTAAAAATTACGGATCTTAATAAACCAATTGTCTTTTCATTTTCTCTTGCCAACCATTGCTTATCATACTTTAGAATTTGATAATTCATACCTCCAAATTTCCATGTTTTTAGCTTCAAATTTAGTGATTTTGCTATTTCATCTCTAGCGACTGAATTATCATTATTAAATAATAATTCATTAATTCGGGGAACATTCTGTAGATTATAACTAGCCATCTTATTTATTATATTATAATTTCTTTAATATATTTTAAAATCAATTTTTTTCGTATTTCATATTAATTTCTACTGTTACTATAAAGTAATGGAAAAAGATAATTCTATTTATTTACAATTAGGTGATATTATTCAAATTGATGCTCCATCTAATCCAGATATTAATCAACATAACTTTTTAATAGATTATATTGATTCCAAAAAAATTATTGTTATTGATGAATTATCTGGAGAGAAAATCAAATTAAATATAAATGAAGATGGAAACCTTTCTGATGAAAGTATTACTTCTATTACTATTCTAGATAGACCTGATAATAAAGGCTATGCTAAACAAAATAAATTATTACCAGAAACCTTTATTGATATACATTTCGGTGGTGATTTACCTATTACTATAACTGGACAAATAACCAATTTAGAAGAAGATATGATTGAAGTAAAAACTTATGATGATGGTGAGTTAATCTATATTGATTTTGGATACAAAGGTATTCCTGATGAATTACCTATTGATAAAATCGTTATTAGACCTGCCCCCGAACAAAAAGAATTAAGTAAAGTTACTGAAGAACAAGAAAAAGATATTACTCCAGATATAGAAGATTTGGAATCTCCAATCATTCAAGTTCCAACTGAAACAATTAAAGATAAAATTAGAGATATTATTATTGAAGCTGATTCTATTGAATTTGGTCCTGTTATTGGAGATATTTCACAAGTAGTAGAAGTAGATGAAGAGAGAAAAAGATTTAGTTTAGATTCACAAGTTAATGATTTATTAGATGAATTATTAGCTTCATATCCGTCTGCCGAAAGAACTAGAAAAGTATTAAATAATATTCATATTCAAATTGAAAGATTTAAACAATTAAGAGAAAAATTCTCTCAATTTGATCAAAATGGTAATGCCATACTGCCATTGAAAAAAGGTGCTGAATTTAAACCATTAATTAAACATTTACAAGAGTTAAACCAAAAATTATATTGGATTTTACCAGTTGCCCAAAATCAAAAGAAATTATATGATATTGATTTTGACATCGATAATCAAGAATCTATTCCCGATGTTATTGATTTAACTTTGGCTGATACAAGAAATAATGAATATGATATTAGAGAATTATATAAATCTAATACTGACAATTTTAATAATTATATGCGAAAATTAAATCCTTATTTGACTCCTTTTTCTTCCATTGAATATAATGATTCACTTACCGTTCAAGAAGTTAATGATAATATTACAGCTGTAATTGATAATTTAAATGATTTTTACTCTTCTGTTTTTACAAAAGGTAATGTTAAATCCAAACGATTTTTAATTAATAAATATAATCTTGGTCTTAAAAGACTACAAACTACTTATGTTACTTCTACTACGTTAAAAACTAAACCTGTTCCTCTTACTAATAATGATACAATTTCAGTCAAAGGTTTTATTACCTTACCTAAACCATTAATGAGTTTTTCAAATATAAATTTACCTTCTACACCAATTTATAATAAATCTAATTTAAATAGAAATTTTGCTAATTATTGGAAATTATTCCGCGAAAACATGAAATACAATACTAATTATATTGACGATATAAATCAACCATTAGAATTTGATGAAAATGAATATTTAAAAGAAGCAACACAATATTTATTGGCTGAAAAAAATACTGACCCAGATAAATATCAAAAATATTTAAATGCTATTATTCCCAAAACAAGAGTATTATTTAATTTAGTTAAAAAATATATTGATGGTAAATTAACACTTGTGTCTGTAATTGATTATCTTCAGCCATTTTTAATTTATCTAGATGATATTTCTTACAAACAATATGAACAAATTAATGAGTTTATTGAAAGTAAAATACTTGAATACAAAAAACAATATTTTAAAAATAAAGATCAATTTAATGCATTATCTAAAAGCATTGTAAATTTTCAATATGAATCCATTCTTTATAAAATTCTCAAAGGTAGACTAGAATTATCAGGGTTGATTATGGACATGTATGGTTTTGATCTAAATTATAAGTATAAGGGTAATACTGTAGATGATAATATACTGTCTAATTCAGAAATACTTAGAAAAATGATGGTTACAGACAACACTCTATTATATAATACTACATTAACCCTTTTGAATTTAGATTTATATACACCATTCGATTTTGATTTGCTATTTGATCAAAAGAAAAATGAATTTGAAGTCAATCTCAAAAAAGAAGCCATTGAAAATGAATGTAAACAATATGTTTTAGCCAAACGATATATAGATTTAACTGATCTCTTAGAGGATAATGAAACTCCTGTTTATTTTGATAAAAAATATGACCCAACTGTCTATGATATTATTAATGAATATCAAATGGAACAAACACAAATGGATGATAAAACTTTTAAAAACTTTTTAACTGAAAAATTAATTCAAAATATTGGTTTAAATAAAAGTGATGCTAAATATGAGGCTACATCTATGATTGAGGGTAAAAGAACAGTTCAAGATGGTCAATATGCTGTATTAGAAATAGATAATATAGATAGTGTAAAGTATTTTTATTATAAAAGAGAAAATGAAAAATGGGTAAAAGATGAGTCAATTTCTCCTAATTCTTTTTATGGAACTAGTGAATTATTTTGTAATGTTCAAAATAAATGTATAAATATTAATGATACATGTGCCGATACTTCCTTTGCTTCTGAATTAGTGAGAACTAATTTATTAAAACAAATGGAAGAAGAATTTGATAATCAATATGAAGAAGATATGAAGAAATATAAAAAGAAAATAAATAAAAAATTCAAATTAGCAACTGAAAGAATTAAAAGATTAAAAACAATTAACAATTTCTTATTGTTTAAATATGACTTAAAACATTTGGCTTATTCACAGAATGTAGAAGAAGAAGATATAATTACTTCTCCATTTGTTAAAATTAGAGATAGTATATTAGGTCAATCTGATATTGTTAAAAGAAATACTGATATTGTTAAATTTGTTCAAAAAGCGACTAGAACTCATATTGAAAGTCTCGATGAAAGTCCATATTGGTTATATTGTATAGAAACTAATACTAAACTATTACCTACTTTTATTTCAACATTAGCCAGTGTTTTTATTATGAATGGTGATTATCAAGAAACTCTTAATGTTATTAAGAAAGAACAAGGAGCTAATATTGATAATATTACTTGGTGTAAGTATACAGGTTATATGATTGAAAAAATTGCTCTCAATACAGAAGAGGAATTTGAGGAATCTGGATATAGAATAGTTTCCAGAGATATATTGGAAATGGATGCGGGAGCAGCATTATTACAATCAGCAACAGTTGAACAACCACAATTATTAACAAATCCTAAGGCTAAATTAATTAATAATGTCATTACAGTCTTAACACAAAAACTAGGATTAAATTTAGATAATTTGAGAGAAAATATAATAAATCATACTCTAATAGCATTAGAAGAAACGGTTGATTCAATAGAAGTATATGAAGAAAAACAAAAAACTAAGAAAAAGAAACAAAGTTACGAAGATGTATTTAATGCTTCTTTATTAACATTTACTTTATGTTATATTTCTCTCTTTATTTCGGTAAGTGTGCCTTCTTTACAATCTAAAAAAACATTTCCAGGTTGTAAAAAATCATTTCAAGGATATCCTGTAACTGGAGATGAAGATTTATCCAATATAGAGTATATAGCTTGTATAGCTGCATCTATAGAAAGTAAAACTTATCCTTGGAAGGCATTACCAAAAAATAAAGAAAAGATTAAATTATCTCTCAAAAAGACATTTGATGCGTATATATTAAAGAAAACAGAAATTCAAGCATTAATAGAACAAAAAAAGAATTATTTGATCCAAAATGAGGGAGATGATATTCCAATTGAATTAGATATTAAAAGATGGATGAATTTCTTGCCTCCTTTACAAAAAATTGAGCAAAAAACACCTGCAAATTTATCAACTGAATTTAGAAATTCATTTAAAGAAAATATAAAGACTGGTTCAAAGAATCAATTTGAACAAATTTACACAATTAATTGTAAAATTATTTACTTTTCAATGGCTATAATAAAAGCTATAAATCAAGTTGTTGAAAAAGAGAAATTATTATTAACCAATAGTGCTAATACGCCATTTTTACAAAATGCTTGTTGTAATACAGGAGATTATAATACAATTAATTATTTTGTTGATAAGGATAAAAATATTGATTTATACAATGGAATTATTAATTATTTATATAATATTGTATTTGATGTAAGAAATATGACTCAACCAGCCTTATTATTGGATGCTGCCGATACAAAAATCAAATTTCCGCCATTGTCAAATGAATATTCCGAAGATACAATTTATAAAGCATTTATAGAATATTGTAATTTTAATAATAATATACCTATAAATGATAAATTAATATCTATTTGTTTAAATAAACCAGATGAATTTGACAAATCTGCTTCAATAAAAGATAAAATAGAATTATTAAAAAAAGAAGGTAAAATATATTCAATAGAAGCTTTTAATGAATTGATATTAGAGGTAAGTAAAATGAATATAGTTAATTTAGATTTAGTTCACAATGATACATCAAATATACAACAGATGAGAGATTTAATAAGTAATATGAAAGATAGTGACAATATTGTTGACAAAGAATTTTTAAATATGTTAATGGATACATTAGATTCTTATAGTATTACTTCGGAGGGAGAAGGAAATTCGAGGGAATTAAAAAATTGGTTAGGAAGTAATATAGAAGTGTTAAATAATAAAATAGTAGATTTTATATCCAAACATAGTTCTGAATCATCAACAGAGAAAAACAAGATATTGGAATGTATATTTAAATTAGTAGAATTTAATAATATAGGAAATAATTATTTTGAAAATGAAGAAGATGAAACATTATACAAAGCTATTTTATTTATAAAAAATTCTCTATTTTCATTTATATATGTTTTCCCAGATATTATTATGAATAAAGTAGATTATCAATCTATAAAAATACCAAGTCATTGGAAATTATCAGAGAATCATGTAGCTGATGTAAAAGAGTTTATCAAAAACATATATCAACCATTAAGAAAGTTTTACAATGATGACAACATTTATCCTCTATTAACCAAAAATCAACAAGAACTTAAGAATTTTTATAAATTAATTGAATTAACAAATTTATATGCCAATATAATAAAATTAAATAATACTGAAATAAAATCTATTTTAGACAATCGTTTAGTTAGACAGTTATTCCAGTTTTATATATTATTTGTTATTAATCAACTTATTGAACAGACTGATGATGTATCACTTATATCTAGAGAACAATTATCTAAGAAAGAAGTTGAAGATATAATCACTACAGACATAGTAGTAGAAGAAGAATTAACTGGTGAAATAACAGAATTAGATGTAGTGAGAGGAGAACAAAAGAATATAAAAGAGAAAGTAGCTTCATTAATAATGACTATGTTTCAAATGATATGTAAAGAAAAGAATAAAATAAATCTAAATGGTTCTATGATAAAAGAGAAAATAAATAGAGCAAAAGATAAAGAAAGACACAAAATTACAACTACATTAAAGGAAATGGATAAAGAAGAGAGACAAATAGAAAATTTATTTAAAAATCATAGACTAGAGAGATGGAATAAAGGTCAACAAAAAGGATTAACTCAATATGTAGCTAAAACTTATGATGAAGAGAGGGCAGAAAGGGAAGCAGATGAGATATTAGAAAGACATCTTCAAGAGAGAGAATTAATGGGACAAGCAATAACAGCAGATAGGGATATAGCAAGATATGAAGAAGAACAAAATCAATTAGTAGAAAATAGGATAAATCAAGAGGTAGATTCGTTAGCAGATATGCCTGAAGATGATGAATATGGAGAAGATGTAGATGATGGATATGCCCTACAGTTTGATGATTATGAGTAAAAATATAATATTTTTCTTTAAGTTATTTAAAATATTATATAAACTGAAAAAAAGGATCTATAGGATATGTAATCCATGGTTTTTAGTAGATAATATATTCAAAAATGAATATCCCAAATATAGAGGATTAAATATGAAGCTATGTTATGTGGTAAAAAATATCCTCGGAAAATGGCAAATAAAAATTGGAATTATGGATTCAGGAATCTGGGGGATAATATATGAAAAATATATTATGTGGTAAAATTTATCCTCGGAAAATGGCAAATAAAAATTGGAATTATGGATTCAGGAATCTGGGGGATAATATTAGACACTATATATGAAAGATTTTATCCTCGAAAAACGGCGAATAAAAAATGGAAATTTGGATTCATGAATTTGGATGGATATTTACTGAAAAAAAGGTTCTATAAATGACCTAATTTATCCCCGGATAACGATGAATAAAATCCTGATTTTTGGATTCAGGAATCTAGAGGATGTTTTCTTACATCCCCCTTGATGTCAAGCGAGCTTTTTTGGCCAAAAAATAAAATATTTTTGTTTACATCATGTAGCTATTTGTCTACATCGTGTAGACAAGAAAATAGACCAAAAATATCGGTTTGTAAAGGATACATGTAGGTAAATTCACTTTTCACTTTTTTTTCAAAAGTCATTTGGGATTTCAAAATTTAACACAAGCTTTTTTGTGTTGATTTTTCATTTTTGGAAATAGGATTGGAAAAAGTTGTGAAAATGTGTTTTAGAGCATAATGCTCTCAATTCAAAAAAAATATTTTTAAAAGTGTTATCATAATTTTTTAAGTTTTTGTAGAAATGTATTTAGAGATAATCTACATATATTACATATGGATTACAAAATGGATACAAATGGATTACACAAAAATAGCCTTAAATTTTATTGTGAAAAATGCCTCCATGGTTCAAACAATAAAAGAGACTTTGTTAGACACCTTTCCTCTACAAAGCACCTGAAGAGTTACAAAATGGATACAATGGAGTGCGAAAAAATCCCAGCGGGAGACTCAATAACAAATGACGATTCTTATGATAATTTGTTACCAAAGTTCAGTAAGGGGATAAACAGGAAAAAAATCCCAGCGGGATGTTCAGTAACAAACAACGACACTATTATACCCTCCTTACTATATGTCAGTAACAATGAACCCTCTAAAAAACTCAAAAAATCCCCAGAGCATTTTCAATGTCATTGTGGGAAAAGGTATATTTACAGACAAGGCTTATATAAGCATCAGAAGTCTTGTGAAAAAGAGAAAATGGATAAAATTATACCATTCGACGAATCAAGTTCCCAATTGATTCCAAAATCTATAATTAATGACTCGGATGTAGGTAATTTAAAAGAATTAGTTGTATTACTACTAAAGGAAAACAAAGAAATTCAAAAAAACTTTGTTGATTTAATACCCCATATTCAAGGGAACAATACGAATAGTAATAATACTATTACTAATAATACTACAAACAATAATCAATTTAATATCAATATGTTTCTAAATGAACATTGTAAGAATGCCATGAATCTAACCGATTTTATTGCTTCATTACCTATTACTCATGAAACATATGACCACACTATAGAAAATGGTCTTACCAAAACAATAACTACTATGATAACAGATGGACTAAATAATATGGATATATTAGAAAGACCAATTCATTGCACGGATCCCTCTAGAAAGACGATGTATGTAAAAGATAATGATGTTTGGGAAAAAGATACTGAATTTAATAAAATTCTTCTCTCTATTAGAACAATTGCCTTGAAACAACGAACTATGATAAATAAATGGCAACAAGCCAATCAAGAATGGGCCACTGATGAAAATTTACAAACTAAACTCACTAGCTTAGTATTCAATTCCATGACTGATATTGAAAATGACCAAAAAGAATGTAATAAAATTATTAGAGCTATTAGTAAAAATACATATTTAAGTAATCAAATTAAAGATGTATATAAATAATTTACATTTGTGTTGATCCTACACACATAGAATATAATAATCTATTAGTAAAGTAACCGAGGAATGTAGGTAAAGAAATTAAGAAAATTTGGAATAAACCTTCCTTCTTTTTATCAAATAAAAAGGAAAATAACAAAGAAAAAAGAATGTATAACAAAATAATAAAATTAATGACTGATAACCAAAAGAAATAATCACAGTAAATTCTTCCTAAAGGTGCAAAAGGACTTTGAAAAAATGAGTCTCCTTGATTCATTATAATTTATGTAAATAAAATAAATTATATGAAATATTATTCATATTATATATATAATGAATAACGCATTTATCAGAAAAAATATTAATACTTTTGCCATAATTATTTTTCTTTTAAGTTTTATTATTTTAAACTATATTCAACCTGGATTTTTATATAACCAAGATGGGAGTTTAAGAAGTTTTGGATTAGGACATAGACGAAAAACTATTTTACCTATATGGCTTTTAAGCATTATTTTAGGAATCCTTTCTTATTTATTTATACTTTATTATATTACATTGCCTAAATTTAGATAAATATTTTAATCATATGATTTGTAAACTATTTGTTCCTTTTGTCCCTGTGCCTCTTGTATCTTCTTTTCATTTTCTACATATTCATTATGTCTCTTTTGCATTTCTTCTGCCGATTGTGTACACCCACTATTTACCATATTATTATAACTTATTGATGTTACCAACATACCTGTTAGAGCAAACCATATAAATTCTGATATAATTGTTTTCATTTTAATATATTGTTCTAATTGAACAAACTGTTCTACACCCACACCTGGTTTTAGTAATCCGCCATTTTTCATACTTTCCCACCATAATGGAGCATTTGTAGTTGTCATTGAATTAATTAATAATGATTTATCATCATATACATTATTGATAGCAGTTATCATTTCTGCTTGTTTTGGCCCTAAATCTAAGGTTTTTCTATCTTTTAATATTCCTTTTAAAAATCCATTTACACCTGTTATAGAGGCAAATAAATATCCTATTGTATTTGAAAATGGATTTAACCAATTCGGAAACACCATTAATAATATATTTAATAAACCAAAAACAAAAACCCATGGTATTATTGTTTGTTGTAGTGCTACTCCATATTGCTCAAATCCACAAATTTCCTTGGTTAAACCAACATTTATAAAAAATTGAACAACAATCAATATAAGAAAATATATTATCGTCCATAATTGAATGGTCTTGGGAGATTTAGTATAATATTTAAATATAGAATAGGCTAAAGTTAATATTAAAAAAAATACTATTGAAACTGTCGGATCTGCTGCTGCCATTATATTAATTAGGTATAATATATTTTGAAATTATAAATACTTATTTTAATGGAGTCTCTCAAATATATTAAACCTCGTTTGATTGAACCTGGAATGAAATATTTTATTAATGCTTCTTTGGAACAATGTCATCAATTTAAAAGTAAACATTACAATTTTCTTTATAATTTAGGATTATTTATTGCTTTTTTTTCTATTATCGGAATTGTTCTTTATTATAAATATAAAATTAAAAATAATAAAAAACTCCAAGAAGAAAAAAAAAGACAACAACAAGAATATGTATTAAATAAATTACGATTTATGCAAGATTTTCGTAATAGCCAAGTCAATAATATGATGACTGACCTTCCTACTTGGCAAAATAACCCTGAAGTTCAATTCTATAATAGAAAAATATATAGTTAATTTATATGGCATCACCAGAAGAAACTAATAGTCCCCAATATACCACAAATTCATCTACACCCGATAAATCAGAATCACCAAAAGTTATTCAAGATTCTGAAACACCTGAATATTTGGATAAATTAAATGAATATTACCGTCTTAAAAATATGTATGAATCTTCCTATAAAGATAAAAAAAACTCTATCTTAAAAGACCCTTCTCTTAATATTAAGCAAAAAAAAACTGCTATTCTTAAAATTAAAAGAACATGTATTTCTTGTAAAAGACCCGTTACCACTATATTCCAATCTAAAGATAACTTTCTATATGCTCTATGTGGTGATAAAGCTAATCCATGTATGTTAAATATTAAAATTAATAGAGGACTTTTTGTAAAATTGTCTGAATTAATTAATGTATTTCAAGAAGGTGTAGATGAAAATAAAATACTGATTATTCGTAGTAAATTAAATTTATTATTTAATTTTAAAACCGAAAATGATATAATTTCACTTTTTAATGAAATCAAAAATGAACTAAATAATGATTTGGAATCATTATTAGAATATAAAACTTCGTATATTCAATTAACTGAAAATATTGATAATAAAAGCCTTATTGATTCTAAAATGACTATTATGTATGAAAAAATTGATTTAATTAAAGAATCTATCAAACAATTCAACGAAACAGGAGAAATACAATTTATTAAAGATTTATTACAAATCTATTCAGATGATTTATTACCATTAATTAATACTCTTAATAAATTAAAATATAAATATTATGCTTTAGAACAGAAAACAAATAATAATAATGAAAACTTTTACCATTTATATAAAAAAAAATATACTTTACAAGAATTATTAGTTCCTTTTGATATTCCAAAAATAGATTCTTTCCAAATTGGTGAAAAAACTAAAGAAATTATTTCTTCTGATAAATCTCTTGATTTAAGTAAACTTGATTCTAAAACTCCTATTCTAGAAGAACCGGATGTTGAAGAACAAACTCCTACTTTTAAACTGGAAGGTAACAAATTAATGTTTGGAAACAAAATGATTGCTAATAAAATGGATTTTGAAACTAACAAATCATTATTAGAATCTCAAGAAGAAATTTCTCCTGTAATGGCTCATAATAAAGGATATAAATTTGAAATGCTTTATACCAGACCTAGTCATCCAGTTTTGTTTGCTATTGATCCTGATAATGGAAATATATATGTAGTTGATGTAGTTCCTTCTAAAAAACTCGAAAGTCCTGATGAAGAAGACATTCCACCCCCTCCTCAAAAAGAAGAGGAATTTATACCAAAAACACCACCAGGAACCCCTCCACAAATACAAATTGAAAGAGCAAAACAAACCGCTAATATCGAATCTACATCATCCCCAACTTCTCTTCAGGATGATAAAGAAATGAAATTAGTTTATGATAGTGAAGATGATGAGAGAAATATAGGGGATTAATATAAAAATTAATATTATAAATTTATATACTAATATGAAAGTTTCGTTTATAAATATTCCCGTATTTATTATATCTTTATTAATAGGTGTTTTTATGGTATATTGGACTGCTCCAGACACAAAAATCGTAACTGTTTATCCAACTGATGATAACAAACATTTATTTCAATTTAGGGATAAAACTAATAATTGTTTCCAATTAAATCAGAAAATTGTAAAATGTGCTAACGATGTTGAAGAAATTCCAATTCAAATCTAGATAATATATATATATGGAATTAAAAAGATTTTTTAATACAGAAACAGGCAAAATTATAATATCTATTCTCTTAGGATTGGGATTAGCAACATTATTTAGAAAAACATGCGAAGAAAAAAATTGTCTTTCATTTAAAGCACCAGATTTAGAAGATATTAAAAAGAAAAAATTTAAATATGGTAATAAATGTTTTAAATATGAAATGGAATCTATAGTTTGTGATAATAAAAAAAAATATGTTGAATTTGCGTAAATTTATATTTCTATCAATCTTATCTTTATATTAGATATGGCTGATACTACTAATTTAGATGACCTACCTACCGATCCTTTAGCAGGTGGAAAATCGGAAAATGTTGTTTTACAAACAACTGAAAAAACAAGTCAATATAATCCTAATGTTGAAACAACTAGCACTAGTACGGAAATGAATAAGATTGATGAGCAGAAGATGATGAATGAATTTGTTACAGGAATTCAACAAGCTAGTGCAAGCGGAGCCACTAATTTACCATCTAGAGATATCCCTCAAAATACTGTTCATTTTGCAGACGAACAAGTGAAACCTAATTTTGTTCCCGATAAAGAACAATCCGATTATATTCAAAATACTGACACCGAACAAGAGATTTTAGCAAGAAGAATGAAAAATCAAAATTCACGAGATTCATTGGAAATTCTTTATGATGAATTTCAAATACCCATTATTATTGGTTTATTATTTTTTATCTTCCAATTACCAGTCGTTAGAAGTAAATTTTTATCTATTTTCCCTTCTTTACATAACAAAGATGGAAATCCTAATTTAACTGGTTTTATTTTAACTAGTTTGTTTTTTGGAATTTGTTATTATGTAATTTCTAAATCTCTCACTCATTTTCAATCTATTTAATTAAAAAATTGAAGTTATAATTTTATACATATTTTAAGTATATAATTATAATGACAGAATATCCTAAGTTATCGAGTCACATGTTTGAAATGGTTTTAGATGGTATGAACGCTATTCGAATATCAGAATGTGAAGAATGGGTAAAAAATTTTGATGATCCTAATACAGGATTTATGTATTGTAGCCATCCCAATATCGAAAAGATAAATAATAATATAAATTATGGAGGTCATTCTGGAGCATCTTACGCATGTACTATGAGGCAATGCCAATATTTTATAGCTCATATGGATGAATGGAATTTAGAAGTTAATGCTCATACCAATCAACCTCCTGTTGTTCCAGAAACAAATTAAAATTTGAATTTATTTAATGGACTAAAAAAATTGAAGATACTTTTTTTTATTAGAAGTATAACATCAAAAATTTAATAAATGGTAGTAATTATAATTGCTGGAATTGTGGCTATATTATTGTTTGTATCCATTGTTTATGAAGAACAAACGCGAAATAAATAAAATTGAAGTAAGTTTTCCAAAAAACTTGAATTCATCTTTTTATAAAATGACTTCCAAGTTAACCCTTCGATTACCAAAGATTTCAGAGCATATGGAGACAGTTTCTAAAGGTGAGTTATTAAAAATTTATAATGGCTTGGCGATAGATTTTACTTATAAAAGTGGGAAAAAGGGAAAAAAACAAATATTTGTGAGCGAAATTGATGAAATTTACAACATTAAATTACATCAATGTATCATTGCTGGGCCAAAAATAGGTAAAAAAAATAAAAAAGAAGACTATATTATCATAAGCTTTTCTTTGAATAAAGAAAAATGGAGTTTAAATATTCCATTAGAAAAATTTAATGAATTAAAAAACTAAATTTTAGATAGTGTTTGAATGTTAGAAATAGATTTAAAGTAGTCTACTAGAGAATCATTTTTATAATCATTAATATAAAAAATATTTTTTATTCCAGAGGCGCATAATATTTTCATACAATTTACACATGGATAATGTGTAATATAAGCATCACAATCAGCACTACTTACCCCTCTTTTGGCACAATCAGTTATAGCATTTTGTTCAGCATGAACAGTAGCTTGTTCATGATTATCTATAACTTTAGATTCATGAGGAGCCCCAGGTAAAAATCCGTTATATCCCTGAGAGATAATTCTATTATCTTTTACTAAAACACAACCAACTTTTAATCTTTCACAAGGGGAACGAGAAGCAGTAATTAATGCTAATTGTTTAAAATATTCTGTCCATGATGGTCTATCCATTAAAATTAGTAAAGAAATAAGAATTGTAATATTTCTGTATTATAATGACTTTAAATACTTATGTAAATAGTTTAATAGAAAACATAAATGAAAATAATTTACCAGGAGAAATAGATTTAGTATTGGATAGTGGAGCGTTTAATGGAGTATATATGATGGGAGCATTATTTTATATAAAAGAGATAGAGCGTAGAGAGAAAATAAAAATAAATAGAATATCAGGGGCAAGTATAGGGTCAGTATTAGGATTATTATTTTTATTAGATAAATTAGATTTGACAATGGGTATAGCTTTAAAAGGTTATAAGATACTAAGAAAAAGTCAAGATTTAACTAAATTTAAAAAAAAATTAAATGAATTAATGATAAATAATTTGAAAGAGGATGATTTAGATAAATTAAATGGAAAATTATACATAACCTATTTTGATACAACTAAAAATAAACAAATAATAAAAAAAAAATATAAGAATTGTGAAGAAGTTAAAAATACAATATTAAAGTCAATGCATGTTCCGTATTTGTTTGATAGAAATATAACTGATAATGAAGGATGTATAGATGGAGCATTTCCATATATATTTAAACAAAAGAAGAGAGAAAATAAAAAAATATTATTTGTAAATCTACAATCATTTGACAAATTTATTAATATGATTTACATCAAAAAAGAAAAGAATATATATTCTAGGGTATTTAATGGAATACTTGATATACATAATTTTTTTTCAGAAAATAAACCTACTAAAATGTGTAGTTATGTAAATGAATGGGGAATAAAAGATATATTATTATTTAGATTGAGAGAAATAATATATACAATGATAGTGTATATTTTAAGTCTAGGATTACAAATAGAAAAATATTTTCCTGATAGCTGGAAAAGAGAGAAAATAATAATTAAATTAATATCAATTTTTAAAAATGTTTGGAGAGATATTTTAATTTATTTGACAATATAATATTTTTTATATATATATATATGAAATCTAGTCGTGATACAGAATTAAGAGGAATATTTAATAGTTATTTACATATAGGTGTTGATATTGTAGAAATAATTGTATATTTATTAGTAATATTAGCAATATTAAATACTATCATGTCAGTAATATTAACAGTGTTAAAAAATGAAACAAATAAATATCAAAAAATAAAAATTTTAATTAATAATACAATATCTATATGTTTATCTGGAATTGTATTTGTTGAAATAATGAAATTATTTTATATAAAAACTTATAAACAATTAGGAATTATAGCAGGAATAATAATAATAAAAATGATTTTGTTATATTTTGTTTCTCAAGAACAAAAAGAACAAACAAAAGAAATAAATTATTTTAACTAAAATGGAGAAGATTTATAGGGACGAGTAATTTTATGAGGAAGTAATCCATTAAACATGTAACAATAACATTTACCTTCTCCCATGTGCCAAGATCCAAAATATCCATCTGCACAGGAACAGTATCCATTATCAACCTTAGATTGAATAGGAGTTCTAATACAAAAATCCATAGGATATCCTTGTTCAATACAATTATTATACGATTCAAATCCTTCTTTAGATGAATGTCTTGAAGCATTAAATAAAATAATACAAATTAAAAGTAAAAATATAGGAATTAATTTATAGTTCATATATTTTATAATTAGAAATAATTAAAATAGAATTTAATTAAATCTCTCTAGTTTCTCTCTAATAAACATATTTCAAAGAGTTGTATAGTATATTTTTATTTTTCATTACATATGATTCTTTGATTATAATGATATGACTTTTACAAAATGACTTGTTAGAGAGAAATTCGAGAGATTTAATAAAATCTAATAAAAAATAAAATTGAATATAATTAAAATAGAGAAAGTATTTTAAAAAAACAATGAACTCTGAGAAATTGACATTAATAGATATTGATAAAATTACTGAGTTACCCAAGGAGTTTCCAGAAGAATTTACAGAATTTTGTAGAATAAATGATCTAAAGCCTCCAAATATTACAACTGGTAATGGGAAAGCACTTTCAGTGATGATAACTTATAAAGGGAATTATTGGGATAGAAAGACATGTGATCAATTTGTAGAAAAATTTAAGATAGAAACAAAAGATAGTATTCAATTATTTAATAAACATAATCAATGGGGAATTCAAACGAATAGTGGAATTGAAAGAGGAAAATTATATATTGTATATCCTTATACATTATCTAATAAACACAAGATGCGTAAAAATTTTAAATTTGATGGAACAGATGAAGAAAAAAATTTGGAAATAAACAAAATAAAATCAACCATAAAAGCTGATTATATAGATGTAGGTAATGATTTATGGCAATTGGGTCATAAAAATCCAGCTTCCACAGATAATTCGAATGATAATTTAGTATTACAACCACCCATACAAGGGAAATATAGGGATAATTATATATTCATAGATACATTGACTAAATTTCCAGTGCCAAATAAATTAGAAGTAATGATTGAGAGAAAAGAAATAGAATTTAGTGTGGATCAAATAATTAAATATAAAGAAATTTTTGATAAATTATTTACATCGATCTAAAGCTATTTGATAATATTCTTTATTAATTTCAATTCCAATACATTTTCTTTCTGAATTTTTACATGCTAAAGCTGTTGTTCCACTTCCTAAAAATGGATCAACGATTAGTGAGTTTTTTTTACTAAATAATTGAATCAAATGTTCTATTAAAGCTAATGGTTTAACAGTAATATGAGTATTGTATATACCTTTTTCAGCTTTAGTTGGTTTAGGAACTAAGAAATTTTTATCATATGTATCGTTAAATTCTTCAGTTGTTATTAAATTAGCAGGAACTTTATCATGATTAATACCTACTTTTTGAGAAAAGTCTAATAGACCTGTTTTAAAATTAAGTTCATTTTGTATAAAAGTTAGTTTTCCTATTGGTTTCATGGCAACACAAATAGGTTCAAAACAAGATTTAATCTGTGGTGTTTTAAAATCTTTATATTCTTCTTTTATTTTGATTTTTTCTTCTTCACTAATTTTCATTTTATCAATAATATGTGATACAGACATTCCTTTGGGCATACTTTGAGTATAAGTCCAATTAATCATATCTCTAATTTCAAAACCAGCTAATTCACAACTCATAGCAATAGCATGATACAATCTAGGAGAGGAAAATGACAAGAAATAAGCACCTGGTTTCATTTTTTTAAATAGCAATTTTGACAATTCTAGGTAAAAGTCATATAAATTTTTTACTTGTGATTTATCAAATTTCATACCTTTAGGTAAATGTTTAATATGACTATTTTTTACATCACTATTTAATTCATTGGAAGACCAATGATTATCAAGCTTATCAATAAAGTAAGGTGGGTCAGTAATTACACAATCTATACTATTGTCTTCTAATTTTTCTATTTCTAGTATACAATCAGCATGTAGAATAGTAATATTGTTTTGAGATGATTCTAGTGGAGTAGTAGTATTTATTTTTACATTTAATAAATCAATTAATTCATTTTTGTTTTTGGATTTATAATTGGATAGTCCTGCCTGTTGACAATAATTTAAAAGTTCAGTTTTGGAACAACTAGAATAATCCATGAGTTTTGATGTAAATAATATAAATATAGATTATTTAAATCAATTTTAAATAATATTAAAAATTTCAATAATATTTTTTTTTGACTTTCTTTTTTTCTTATTTTCTCTCTTTGGTTTGTGTTTCTTTGTTTGTTTTTTTAGTTTTTTGTTTTCGGTTTTTAATTTATTATCTTCTTTTTCCATTTGATCTTCAAAGGGAACATAACGCAAAAACCAGGATTCAAATTCTTTTGAATTTCGTTGATTTTTCAATTCTTTATATTTTTGTGCTTTTTCTTCTCTCATTTCTTCAAGGGTATGTTGTTGTCCATAGCAATTAATACTAAATCGTCTTAATAAACCTTTTTGTTCTAGACGATTTTTTTGTTGAACATCAAATAAATATTGAGCCATACATAAAATACGATTTTCGTCGTAATAATCACGATCACTAAAGAAAAAGGCAAAATAAAAACTTAACATAGTATCAATAGTGGCAACTCTTATGCTTTTATTACCTTTTTTAATAACATTATAACTATGACAGGCTAAAGGTTTATAAATAAAGGCTACAGTTTCTTCAATTTTACCAATTTTTACTTTAACCTCAAAATGAGGAGCAATTAATTCACCTATACCAGGATGTTTGATAATTTTAACACCTTGAAAATTAAAATCCTGTAATCTCTCTTTTAAAATAACAGCAGATTGTTCAGGTTCTTCAGATAATACATCAAAATCAGGTGATTTTTGAAAAAGTTTTCTAAGTTTACTAGGCATATAAGAAGAATAAAGGAAACTAGCATAACCACCGAAAAAGACAAGACCTTGATCAATGAACGCGTCTCTAACAGCATAATATAATTGAGATTCGGTATCAGTATCGATTCGTTTTTCAAATTGTCTTTGGAAAAGTTTTGGGTCACAATGTTTACCTTTAAGAGGATAATTTTTATTTAATAAAATAAGTCTTTTTAAAACTTTTTCCCATCTAGAGATGTCTCCAGCTGGGCGTGACAGTTCTAAATACATATTCATTCTTAAAAAGTTAGGCGGACAATAAAGAATGCCATAAACTTTAATACCTTCATTTTGAACTCTTTTGAAAAGAGGTTTTTCTAAATAAGTAATATCAGCAACAGGTAAAAAATTGACATAGACTTTATAAGTGCCATGATGAACGCCCGATTTGGCTTCTACTTCAGTGAAACCTTCTTTGTAATAAATATCTGCTAATTCTTTAGCATCCTCTAAAGCAGTTGGACTATAAAAATCATAATCAGGAATTTCAATATTTTTATCATAAAATTGGTCTTCTAATGGAAGTATATTATTAATAGCTGTGCCTCCATAACAAACAAGTTTTTTTTTCTTTAAGAAATCTTCTAATATAGAGATAATTCTTTTGACATCAGGGTTACTGGTAACTTGTTTTCCTTTTCTTTTTTCAGCTATATCAACCGCATCTCTTAAAATAGCTATTTCTTTTTCTTCTAATGTTAATTTAGGTTTACAAGTAGTCATTTATATAATAATATTAGAAAAATTATATAAATTAAATTAAACGCTAAAAGAATAGTAATCAGTGGAAACTGTTCGAGTTGTATAAGAATTTTCAGGGGCTTGAGGTGTAGGAGTGGGAACAGTTAAAGGAACAAATCTAAGGGGTTCAGGTTTTAATACAAAAGCACTTCCAGTTTTGTCAAAAAATAAATCATAATATTCCATATTGGCATCAAAATTTTGGAAATTCATTCCAATCCATTGACAACCATATTTCATTGCTGTAGCAGCAGAAATATTGGTATCATAAGGACCTAAATCAGGAATACATAAAGTCATTTGTTTTTTATTATATTCAATAAGTTCACCAGAGTCAGGAGTATATTTAACATCATAAAATCTAGATGCTCTTAAGAAAACAGAATTAGAAGCAATATTAACATATTCTTTTAATTTGGTGGATTCAAAAAGAGGATTAGATTTATCAATAGAAATAATAATTTTACCGACAAATTCCTTTAATGGGACTGCTCCTAAATTATGTCCCGAATATTCACTACTATATATTTTATCTAACAATTTATCTTCTATATTATTGTAAATATCATCGGCCATTTGGTTATACATTTTTTCATTATTACTTTGAATTCTAAAGTGTAAAATTAAAGGGTCATTAGGATTAGGACATGAACCACCACTAAAAGCGTTAGTATTAATGATTTGTAAAGCATCAGGAAGAGAGACATAATTATATGTTTCTTTCACATGGAAATTATTAATAGAAGATGTAGCAATGACAGGTTTATCATTAATAGAATAAATTTCAAAATCTAAAACTCTAGCGCCTTGTTGAATACAAGTTTTGAGAGCACAAGTATTAACAAAATCATTTTTAAATTGTCCAGCGGAACAAGCGTTATAGGAGGATTTTACATAATAATCACGAAGTAAGTATTGGTAAGCAGCATCATTAGGATTAAAAGAGGAAATAGTAGGAAAGGAAGAATATATTTTCTTTAAATTATTACAGTTAGCATTATTTAATTGCATTTTATTGTAAATATAAGCACTAATTCCGAGAACCAATATAACTATAATAAAATAGGCTCCATATTTAATAGCAATTGCTTTATTTTTTTCAATATTAACTTTGGAAAACATTTGTTTCAAATGATCAAATTTTTTATCCATTATCTTATAATATTATATGAAAAAATAATTAATAAAAGATTGCGATTTAAATTAATAAAAGATTGCGGTGTTTGATTCCACTAAACTAAGTATAGAATCTGTAAAATAATATCATTTGTAAAGCAATATAACATTTAAGACAAATTAATTGATTTTCTCGTAACATTTATGTAGTATATGAGATTGTATTAATTAAAAATATGTTTATATAAAATTTATAAATAATAATTGTTTATAAACAGTTAAAAGGTAAATAATATTGTATTCTAAATATATAATATGCCAGGTGGATTATTAAATATTGTTGCTTTTGGAAATCAAAATGTATATTTAAATGGCAATCCTTCAAAAACTTTTTTCAAAACTACTTATAAAAAATATACGAATTTTGGTTTACAAAAATTTAGAATTGATTTTGATGGCTTACGAAATTTAAGAATGAGTGAATCATCAAAATTTACTTTTAGGGTAAAGAGATATGCAGAATTATTGATGGATACATATTTAGTCGTTCAATTGCCTACAATATGGAGTCCTATTTATCCTCCATTTGATTGTAGTGGAAGCTGGGTGCCTTATGAATTTAAATGGATAGAAAATTTGGGGTCGCAAATGATACAAGAAGTAGAAATTAATGTTGGAGGTAGCACATTAAATAGATTTTCTGGTGAATATTTATTGTCTTTGGTTCAAAGAGATTTTAATAATTCCAAAAAGGATTTATATGATAATATGACAGGAAATACTCCAGAATTAAATGATCCTGGTAATGCGAATGGAAATGTAAATGCTTATCCTAATGCTTATTACACTACCAATCCTGTTGGCCCTGAACCGTCCATAAGAGCAAGGAAAATATATATACCTTTAAATTTTTGGTTTACATTAGCGTCTAAAATGGCATTTCCTTTAGTAGCATTACAATATAATGAATTAGAAATTAATATAACTTTAAGACCAGTCCAAGAACTAATTCAAATTAGAGATGTAACTGATTCGGAAAATAATTATCCTTATATACAACCGAATTTTAATATTGCTACTCAACAATTTTATAGATTTTTACAACCTCCTCCTGATATTTCTTTAAATTATACCGACCAAAGAACGACATGGAACTCAGATATTCATTTAATTAGCACTTATGCTTTTTTAAGTGAAGAAGAATCAAAAGTATTTGCAGCTAGAGAACAAAAATATTTATTCAAATCTATTTATGAATGGAAATATTTTAATGTAACTGGCAATCAAAGAGTTAAATTAGATAGCACTTTAGGTATGGTTTCCTCTTGGATGTTTTATTTTAGAAGAAGTGATATAAATTTAAGAAATGAATGGAGTAATTATACAAATTGGGCATATAATAATATGATTCCTCAACCTGTTACATTAGCAGATGTTTCTGGAAGTTGGAATGTATGTGGATTGACAAATATAGGACCTAATTTCGATTGTCAAACAGGGTATCATAATGGTATATTTATAACAGGAGATTATAATGTGGAGAATCAAAAATTAATTCTACTTAACTTGGGTATATTATTAGACGGAAAATATAGAGAAAATACTATGGACTCAGGTATTTATAATTATGTAGAAAAATATGTAAGAACATCTGGAAATGCTCCTGATGGATTATATTGTTATAATTTTGCTTTACATACTGATCCATTTGACTTTCAACCATCTGGAGCAATGAATTTAAGTAGATTTAATGATATTCAATTTGAATTTTCTACTTATGTTCCTCCTTTAGATCCATCAGCTAGTTTTTATACTATTTGTGATCCATCTGGAACTATTGTAGGTGTAAATAAACCGACTTGGAGAATTTATAATTATAATTATGATTTAACTATTCATGAAGAAAGATATAATATTATAACTTTTGTTGGTGGAAATGCTGGATTAATGTATGCTAGATAAGTTATTTAGTTTTATAATGAAATGTAAATAAATTAAAGATTATAATTTAATTTATTTATGTCAAAAAAATTGATTATTAATAAAGCTAATAATATAAATCAAATTAAAATGAACGAAGTAAATTGTAAGTTTGATGGCGAAAATATTAAATTATTTCAAGGCGATTGTATAGATGCTTTGAAAGAAGTTCCGGATAAATCTATTCAATTGATTTGTATTGATCCTCCATATAATATTGGAAAGGATACATGGGATAACATTGATAATTATATAGAATGGTTGTTATCTATAATCAAAATGTTAGAAACTAAATTAAAAGATAATGGTAGTTTCTTTATGTTTCATAATGAAATGGAAACGATTAGTGAATTAATGGTAACAATCAAAAAAAATACAAAGTTTATATTTCGACAAATGATTGTTTGGAATAAACGCTTTAACGAATCCAAAAAAAAAGGGTTTATGGATGGTTATGTGGTGAAAAATGATATGCATAATTGGAATAAAATGGCAGAATATATTTTGTTTTACACATTTGATAATACCTATAAACTTAAAGAAGCAAGAACATTACATAAGGTATCACAAATGACTATATCTAAAGAAATTGTTAGTAAAACAGGTGGTTTAACTGGTTGGTATAGTAATTTAGAAACAGGTAAAAATATGCCGACTAGAGAGACAATTAAACCTATTGAAAAACATATTAAATTAACATATGAAGACATTGTTCCAAAATTCAATAATATGAAAACTGATCATAGTGTTTGGAATTATGATATGGCAAAAAGATGTCCTGTTCATATTACTCCAAAACCAATTGATTTATTAATAAATATTATAAATCATACTACTGATCAAGGAGATTTGGTATTAGATTGTTTTGCTGGTTCAGGTTCAATGGGATTTGCTTGTTTACAAAGTAAGAGAAAATGTATTTTAATAGAAAAAGAAGAAAAATATTGTGATTATATTGAAGAAGAATTAAAAAAAACGGTTTAATTTAATTAATTTACAATATCCTATCTAATAAATACTAACTATTGCCTTTAGTTCATCAATCCACTCATTTTCGGTAAATTTTTTTTCTCCTATAATCAGGTTACCTCTTCTTGTCATAGGTAATAGATTACATCCTCTAATTGTTATGTAATCATCACTTCTCGGAATATTGTGTCCCATCTGTAAGTCTGTATCTCGTATATCGACTCTCACATCTCTTCCCAAATCAGCTACATCTTCTAAAGCTAGCTTATGTCTAGTGATACAACAGATAGTATTTTCGCTTTCATCAAAGATTACACGATTAAATGAACTATAGTAATTTTTAAGGAAAATCTTATGATTTTCAAAATAAGTCTGCCATTGTTCACTCTGAGCATCATCATGTAGCTCTTCTTTAACTCCAGGAACACCTAGCAGAATAACAATCCAATCAAAGGCAGCTTGAGCTAACAATAGAGGAGAGGTAGCATCTTTTAAGGGAATGGCGCACTTCTTCTTCACAGATTTGTCACGAATTTTTTTCGCTTCAACACTACTTAATACATTGGCATGTAATCTACTTGCTCTATTAGGATGAACATAATCGTCATTTCCGGGTGTAGAATATATAGCCAAATCTAGACTAGAAAGAAGTTTTTTTGCTTGTTCAGTTTTTTTAAAAATTTGTGTAAATTTATGTTTACATTTACCATTGTGCCCTTTTGGCAAAATACATAAATGTTTTTGATTGTCTCTATTGGGTAATTTTATACTTTCGGAAAGGAAGTGGTTACAACTTTCTGCTTTATCATTATCAGGACCATAATTAGTAACTTGTAGACACATAAAATTCTCATAATGTTCTTGTATCTCTGGTGAAATAGGAGACATAGAATCAACCCATTTCTGGTAATCGCGGCAAGACATTTTTAAAAATCTTCTAAGCAGTTTTTAATTTAGAGTATCTTTGTTTATGAAAAAATACTTCAATTTTAATTAAAGGAATTGGTTTAAAGAAAAATAATGGATTATTTAGTATTAATTAATTGTTACTTAATACTAAAAGGATTTATCTTAACATAGAAGTTCCAATTGATTTAATTCCTGATTTTCTCTCATGATTATGGGTATTTTTCATTTCTCTAGAACGAGTATGAGATGTTGCTTGTTCTGGAGTGCTAGTATTAGTAAGAGGGCAATTTAAACCTTTGAAAGGGTTAGCAGTCCAAGCAGTATTAGCAGACCAAACACCACACTCTGTAAACATACCAGTAGCAGTTTTTCTACAAGGATAATTAACCGTAAAATTATAATTATTTGGATGTTGAAATTCAGTTGTTGGAAGTGGGTAATTTTCTTTTTCAGAATCTGGAAAATCACCAAAGTATTCATCATACTCTTTTTTTGGTTCAGGATTATCTGGTTGTAAATTATTAATTACTTTTTCTGAATATCCGTTACTAACAGTTACCATTTGAGATGTGGCTGTATCGCCTGTGTCCATAGTGCCAATTGGATGGGAACCAGGTTCTTGTAATATTTTATTGACTTGCATAGGAGTAAAATGTTCTTTTTTGGAAAATGGAAACCACATACCCCTTTGGAATTCAAATTGTTTATAACAAAAATATAGAAATACTAAAATAGCAAATACATAAAATAAATAATCATTCATATATATTTTATATCTATATTTTTGTTTAAACAAAAAAAGAATTGACCTGTTGGGAAACTTTTAAAAATGTAGTGCATTTTGCCATTTGTTTAATATTTGGAGCATTAATATAAGCACATGTGCTTCTTAAGCCCCCTAAATAATCTAATACCGTGTCATTTAAATCTCCTTTATATGGTATTTTTAAAACTCGTCCTTCTGAGGCTCTATATTTTTCCATTTTACCATAATGTTTTTGTTGAGCTTTATCAGAACTCATACCATAAAACATTTTTAATTTTTTTCCGTTTTCTTCTATTACCTCTCCTGGATTTTGTTCGTGTCCCGCAAATTGCCCACCTACCATTACAAAATCAGCTCCACCTCCAAAAGCTTTTGCCATATCTCCAGGACAAGTTATTCCTCCATCAGAAATGATTTGACCGCCTACTCCGTGTGCAGCATCAGCGCATTCTAATACTGCTGATAGTTGAGGCATACCTACACCAGTTTTTAATCTAGTTGTGCACGCAGAACCAGGTCCTATTCCTACTTTTACTACATCAACACCACCGCTTAGAATTAATTCTTCAACCATTTCTCTAGTTACAACATTACCAGCAACAATAATTTTATCGGGAAATTCTTTTCTAACTTTTTGACAAAATTCGACTAATTTGGAAATATATCCATTGGCAATATCAATACAAATCCATTTAACTAGCACTTTATTTAAAATACTTTTTAATTTTTCAAAGTCATCATCAGAAATTCCTGTAGAGACCATAAAATAATTAGGATCTAATTTCTCTTCATTTAAATGGAAATTCACATAATCCTCTTTTGTATAGAATTTATGAAGTGCTGTAATAATCTTATGTTTTGATAATGTCTTATAGACTTCAAATGTTCCTGTTGTATCCATATTAGCAGATATAATCGGAATACCATTCCATAATTGATTTGTATGTTTAAATTTGAAATTTCTTTCTAATGATACTTCAGAACGACTATTGATTGTAGATCGTTTAGGTCTAATAAGCACATGATTAAAATCTAATTTTTCACCAGATTCAATCTTATTCATTATAAATATATAATTTTAATGTCTTTATATATTTACTTAAAAAGGTTTTATTTTTTAGATTTAGTTTTTCTTTTTTTATTTTTCTTTCTTCTGTTTGTCTTTTTTCTATTTGTTTTTCTTTTTTTAGTTTTCTTTCTACCACCTACTCTAGTTACTCCTACTGGTTGTCTTGTTGCTTGTCTTTTTGTAGCTCTATTTAAATAATGAGCCCTAGTAAAGGTCAAATTAAATGCGTCTTCACAAGTAGCAGGATTATCATCTTTATCCATAATTTGGAAATAATGTTTTTGGAAAAAATCAAATTTACTTTTATTTCCTTGGGAATCAGTTAAGTTATCACAAAATAAATTTTGAAGTGATACTTGGTTGTCTTTAACAAAATTTCCATATGAATCTGGTTCTGAAAAATATGTATAAAATATATTCCAATCTAGAAATACATAAAAATGTGCTGCCATCACTATTACACTTAAAATGGAAATTAAATCTTTTAAATCTGATTTACTGGTTATATAGGAATAATCTTGGCACCAATCACCATCCCAATCAATAAGTTTTACAACAATATTATTTGGATCCGAATAATTTATCATACAATTAGCAGGTTTAATATCAAAACAAATTAAACCAAGGTTATTTGTGGTAGCGTAAAGTAAATCCACAAGCTGTCTAGCAATTTTATAATCAGTTATAGATAATTCACCACTAGACTTAGAATCTTTACCTGGACCAGTTTCATAATAATCACTTAAATCTGATTCCATTTTTTCACAAATAATATAGTTATAAAAATGTCCATTATTTTCTAAATATCCATAATTATACAACTTAGGGGTGTATCCTAACGAATTAGCTCTTTCCCAATTACTTTTACTTTGTATTGCTTCATTAAGGTTATTTATTTTTTCGTTTTTATTATTTCCTAATACTGTAATATGGTTGAATGGTTCTTTTTGAAAAGAAGCATATTTAGATAGTCTAACAACAATAGTCAAATCGCCAGATTGGTAAATATAAATATCGTTATTTCCTCCCTTTGTTATGCGTCTTATAAGTTTAATATTTTTTCTTAATTCAGTGGGAAATGATTCTCTAACAATTTCGTCCATATCACTCTGAATAGATGGAATTAATTTCTGTAATTCGGCACCTGAATTGAGCATACCAGGAATATTTTCATAAGTTATATCTTTAAAATCAAATTCAGTATCAAATCGACTCATAATATAATATATATATAGGTAAAAATTATATTATTATTTTTTCTTTTTAGATTTAGATTTAGATGTGCGCTTTTTTGAACGAGTTTTTGAAACCAATTTAGATTGATAAGTAGATTTACAATGATGATACAGATTTTGATCTAAAATATGTTTTTGCGTTTCAGGAGTAATGAATTTTTGTAAATTTTTTATTGAAGAATAATAAACATCTAATTCTTCCCTTACTCTATTTCCTGCCATAGATTTATATGATTCAGGAACTAAATGTTTAGGTAAGAATAAAATATTTTGCATAATGAGGTTTTTAATTCCTTCAAATTTATTAGGATTTTTATTAAATTGTATAAAGTCCTCAATATCTTGTTTTGAAATGTTATTTTTATTAAAATATTTTAATAATGGTTTTGGAAAACTTCCATTACCTTGTTTTAATAATTCAATTAAATCAAATTGTTTAAAAACATAATTTTCAGCATTATTAGAACCAATAATTTCACTAGAGTAAATATCATAAACAATAAATTTTATCGTAAATAATAATTGTAATGAGTTTTGCCATTCACCTTTAACTCTTTGAATAATATTTTCAATACTATGACATAAGTAAAGTGATTTTTGTTGAGCCTTAGAAAAATGGTTATTAATAGTATTTAAAGAAGTAGAAGGGGCTTTATTTTTTTTACCCCATTTAATTTCCCAATCATCTACTTTGAATGAAATATTGGATGGAACTTTATAATTTGAATGTATATATTTTACTAAATTGTCCAACATAATTAATCTATCTTCTTCAGAAACACAACGCACCCAAGGTTTATTATAGTATTTATTAGTAGGAAGGAAATGATATTGAATTTTATTTTTAGGATGTTTAGATAGGACAAAAGAAGCGATATTAAATGCTAATTGTCCTGTAGCTTTTGTTGGAGGAGAAAAAACACCTCCATCAATGATATTAATAGTTGAAACCATAGACTTATATTATATAGATAAATTTTTATAATTATATTTTGAATATATATATAAATGAGCTCAACAGAAGATGGTGAAAATACAGAAAATACAGAAAATACAGAAAATACAGAAAATACAGGAGCTAAAGGGAATAATGTTGGAGCCTTTATTAAAGACATATTAATTGCTTTAATACATGTATTAATATTAGGTTTTTTAGGAGCTAATTATGTTTATTTAACTAGGATAGATTTAGACATGTTTTTTCCAACTGATGTTGACCAAAGGCCTTATACAAATGAAAATAAAGTAGGAAATAAGTTACCTCCATTATGTTCTGGAAATAAAGCTGAGACAGAATCAATGAAAGGTGGTAAGAGATATAAACAAAAAGGTGGAGCAAAAGGATCAGGATGTGGAGATTTTATAAACATATGTCAAAGTAAATTATTTGATAATAAATATTTCGAAGGAATGTTTGACTATGGTTTTCCCTATACAATGGAAAGTAAAGAGGAAACTTTTGGAGGAATAGTGACATCTTGGTTTGCTAATAAAGTAAAATATTCATATGTATGGTTAAGAATAGTAATAAAAACAATAATCTCTTTTTCATCATCTTTTTGTGCAATGGTTCCAGAAAAAGCCAAAGATATTGTTCCATTTATATTTGGTCCATTTGCTATTTTTATGATATTAGTTATATCGTCAATGTGGTATATACCAAGTTTAGTAAGCGTGTTTTGGAATGAAAATTCAGATTGGGGAATGGTAATATCCGTAATAGGATTGTTCTTTGGTTGGACTTGGATGGTGCCTTTATTTACTAGTTTTGTTCAAATGTTTGGTTTAATGTTCAAATTAATGTTATTACCAATAATGATGAACTTTTCAGAATTAGTAAAAATAATGGGTAATCAATGGAATACTTTTTATATGAAATTAATATTTTTTATTTTATGTATTATTTCAGCTTTTAAAAATTTGAATCTTTATGTAGCTATAGCAATGACAATAATTTTTCTTATTAATATGATTCCACCAAAGGCAAGTAAAAGTGAAAGTGCTATGGTGAAGGTAGAATGAATAAGAAAGATATAATAAAAACAATAAAAAGTAAATATAATATAAATACTAATTTTTATTATATTTTAAAATGGGTAAAAAGAATAATAATAAAAAAAATAAGAAACCAGTAAATAAGAACACATCTAATAATGAAAACCGAGAGGAGAAATATCCTTTTGTTAGTGTTTGTACACCAACATTTAATAGAAGACCTTTTATTGAAGGAATGATTAAATGTTTTAACCATCAAATATATCCAAAGGATAGAATGGAATGGATAATAATAGATGATGGAACAGATAAAATAGAAGAGTTAGTTAAAGAACATCCGAATGTAAAATATTTTAAGTATGATGAAAAAATGACACTAGGAAAGAAAAGAAATTTATTACATGAAAAGAGTAAGGGTGAAATATTGGTTTATATGGATGATGATGATTATTATCCTCCTCAAAGGGTAAGTCATGCAGTAGAAAAACTAATGGGTGATAAGGAGGCGTTATGTGCTGGTTCAAGTGAAATTTATATTTGGTTTAAACATATAAATAAGATGTATCAATTTGGTCCATATGGTCCGAAACATTCTACAGCAGGAACATTTGCTTTTAAAAGGAAATTATTAGAAGATAATAAATATGATGAAGAGGCATGTTTAGCCGAAGAGAAATCATTTTTAAAGGATTATACAGTGCCATTTGTTCAATTAGATCCGATGAAGGTAATTTTAGTTTTTTCTCATAATCATAATACATTTGATAAGAAAAAATTGTTAGATAATCCTCATCCGCAATTTGTTAAAGAATCCAATAAAACGGTAAATGATTTTGTAAAAGAAAAGGATTTAAAAGATTTTTACATGAATATAGATACATTATTACCATTTTATAGTCCAGGATTACCAAAAATGAAGCCAGATGTATTAGAACAAATGGTAAAAATAGAGGAAACACGAAGGAAACATGCGGAAAATATGATGGCTCAAGGAGTTGGAGGAGGACAAATAATGATTCAACAAGGAGATCAAAATATAGCATTAAATAACCAACAAATTGTAGAAATAATGAAACAACAGCAAGGAGCATTACAACAACAAGGAGGGCAATTACAGCAGATTAAACAAGCCTATGAACAATTAGCAAGAGATAATATGGAAATAAAAAATCAATTACAGTCTAAAGATAATACAATAACAGAATTACAGAAATTAAATACACAATTATTAATGAAACTATCAGGTAGTTCAAGTTCATAAATATTAATATTTATAAATTATTAATATTTATTAATTACTTGAAATAGAGATATCATCAGAGATATCTTCACTATTTAATAAGGAATGTTTATCAATATATCTATACATTCTATTAATATCTAGTTTGCTAATTTCGTAGTTTTCTAAATTAGAAAAAATTTCTTCTTCAGTATGGTTTTCTCTTAAATGAATAAAAAAGGAAAATAAATCTTTTTGGTCCATATTAAGATTAAAACATAAATTTTGAATAAATATGTAATTATTATATTCAGTGCTATATTTTGTCAATACTTTTGTGAATCTGACTTCACTTGGATTAAATTTATTTTTTTTTGGGAATTTTTCGTGAAAAAGTTTATTATTATAAAAAGTTTTAATTAAAGAACTCATTTCATTAAATTGCCAAATTTGTTTTTGAAAAGTAATGCGATCAATATAATCAGCAAAACATATATTTTCTAATACTTTATTGTAAAATGGAAAGGAGTCTTTCGTTTTAAATTTATTTAAACAGTCAACGATATTTTCATGCCATAATAATCCAACAATAGTTCTGTCAGTTTCATTCATAATATTATTATGTTTATTAATAGAGAAGTTGTTATTAATTAAATTTTGCGTAATTTTTTTACTATCTTCGTTATAAGTTTTAGGTTGAAAAATATTTTGAATAATTTCTTTATTAAGAATAATATTTTGTTTATTATAGATTTTAACGATAGAATCAAGTTTTCTTAAATCACCTTGAATATAAGATAATAAATTAGTTTTTATTGGTTTTTCTAATACAGGCATTAATGTATCAATTAATATTTCCATTTCTTTGTTTGTGGGGTTTTTTAATTCATAGCTGTTACATACTTTCATAAGTTCTTTAATTTTTTTATCCATATGGTAATTACCGATACATATAATAGGATTAAGAGTAATTTCTTCTTGTTTTTGTTTTTTTGTTTTTTTAGGTCTTATTAATTTAATTAAAGAATTAATTCCGCCTTTATCACCATTATTCATTCCGTCAATTTCGTCCATAATAATAGCAATTTTTTTGGATTTTTTTTGAAGTAAAGAAAGGACATTTGTATCAGCCATATTGTGTTTGGTAATAGTATCAATGATAGATTTATTTCTTATATCTCCAGCATCATATTTAATAATATCATAATTAATTTCTTTCAATAACTTTTCAATAAAATTAGTTTTACCTGTTCCTGGATTTCCATATATATAGATACCTCTTTTGAATGACAAGTCACGTTTATTGTTTTCAAATTCTTTTAAGAAATGTTTAATGTGTTCAAATGTTTTTTTTCTATTTAAAATACTATTAAAATCAATTAATTCCATATTATATTTTTATATATTTTGTTTTTATGTTTATTTTTAATTAACTTCTTATTTTCAATCAAATTTGTAAGATACTCTCTTATTTTATTGTATTTATAATGGATAGAAAGATGTTCAAGGAGAGAAAATAAATTTAAAAAAACTTTATTTCCAAAATAATATTTTTTGCTTTTAATTAATCTCTCTATTTTCTCTCTAGTTACATATTTTTCAACTCCTACCATTGAATTTTTTTTAACCAAATCAATCATTAATTTATCTTCTTTTTCATAAGGTATAATAATTTGAGATTGTAATTGGTAATAAAATTTTCTATTAATAAGCATTTTATCTTTTAATGGTAAAAAAGAATAAATATAATCAACTAAATTATTTTTTTCTAAAATTACTTTAAATTTGCTAGGTAAATATTGTTTTATAACATATAAACAATCATAAGGTAAATAACTAAATAATGTCATGAGAGTATTATATTTAAGAGAGATTTGTTAAATATAATATTAATCACTACTACTACTAGTATTACAAATATCGTCATTATTAGTAATACCATCCCAAGTTAAATCACATCCTTTAGCCCATTTATACTTTCGACAATCACCATCGGAACCGCTCCACATATCTCCACTGAAATCCATTTCTTTTTGACAAGAAGGATTTCCTAAATTTTTAACATTATAACATTTTACATTGGTTTTAGAATTATCAGAATCATCACTATTTACATTTGTTGCTGTTTTTTCCATATCTAACCAATAATCAGGACAATTTGAAACGAAGGGAGGAAAAGCACTACCATATTTATTTTGGTATAATACTGCTCCAATAAATATTAATAATAATATAAATACTATTATTGCTACAGTTAATACAATTTTTTGAAAACCGCCAGCCATTATATAAATTAAATTAATATTATTTTTTCTTTTGAAATATTATATAATGAATTGTTCATCTACAAATGGAAGAGTTAATATCCTTGGTCCCAATATGGACCAATTTCAATTATATGATAAAATCCCTACAAATAAAGATTGTTCTACTTTCCACGATGCTATGATAGGCAATTTTACGGAATCTAATTTGTCTAGAGCATTTTTTTCCAAAGAAAATATACAAATTATACAAAATGGAATAAGAGCAGGAGTTTACCAGGTGTCTAATGGTGAATATGTAATCGATAATCAAAACTGCGACACCTTAAAAATTATTATGAGAAGCACATTTCTTCAAAGTTCTACCAATCAACCTAACAATATTACACAACAAATACAAGCTTTAAATGATTTAGTGATTGAATATTGTGTTAAACATATTTATAGTGAGGCTAGATCTTATATAATTTATAAAAAAGATGTTAGCACTATGTATACTCCTATTGATAGGCCAACACAACCAGATTATAATAACAAGACATTAGAATTAAAACCCTGGTTTTAATTTCACAATAAAATATATAAATGAGTAAGATTTTTTACATATGTTCTTATGGAGGCTCTGGTTCGACTATGTTATGTAACGCATTATTACCTTATGGTAAGGTTTTTCATATTCATTCCCGGAATCCCCCTGATAAACTAGAATATGTCGGAAAAGAAGGAGGAGGAAATACATTGGATTTATGGTTTAATGGAATTAAAATACCAGAAGATCAATTACACAAATATCATGTCATTTTTATTTATAAAAATCCTATAAAAAGTATTTATTCGCGATTTCAAAATGCTTGGCATCTAAAACATATACAAAGTGCTAATTATTCTTTACAAGAAGTATTAGAACAAAATAAAGACTTATATGGTATAGAAGAATTTTACGATAATTATTCAAGTATAAATAATAAAAGAAACTACAATATTTATTGTATTAAATATGAAAATATATTTCAACAGCAAAATAATCTCTCTAGATTATTAAATATTGGACCATTAAATTTAATAAAAAAAGAATCAAATAGGAAATATAATACTGAAGAGATCGATAAGTTAAATCTAATTTATAAAAATTTAATAGAAAAACAAGAAAATAATAATTTTATTATGATGAATAATAAACAATTGATTATTAATAAAAATTTACCTATTTATAAACCAATTAAAAAAAAACATTTTTTAAATACAATTAAACTTTATTAATCAAACAATTAATTTTTTTTTTTATTAATTTTAATTGTTTTGGAATTAGTTAATTCACATTTTAGTTGACTTAATTCTCTCAACCATATTTGTTGAATAGTAGTTGATTTTAATGTTTCCAGTTCTTTTTCTTTATTTTCTTTATCTTGTTTTATTTTTTCTGAATTTTCTTCACTTACACTATCCATAGGCATTTTTAACAAATATTTATAATCATTATCATCATCTAATTTATCATATGATTTATCCTCTAACATTTTAATAATCACATCCTTTTTTTTATTTCTCAAATCTATTGTGCCTTTTAGATTTTCATCAATATATTTAGCTTTATTTGATAATAATTTTAATTCCTTTTCTAGACTTTGTATTTGATAATCCTTTCTCTTTTGATAATAATCTAAACGAACTGGTACATACGCATTTAATATATCTTCTACTTCTGAATATTTACTCAATTTCTCCTGATGATTAAACAAATGCATATTATTTGTGCTTTGTGTTGTATATAGTTTTAATGTCTTTTCTAATTTATTATACATTCCAGAAGGATCCATGCTCTCGTCAATAGGTTCATTGAAAATTATTTCTACATCCACTTTTTTATCTGTGCTCATATCATTATAATCTTTAACAATACCTTTGCTTTTTTTTGTTTTATCACCTTCCATTAGATTTTCAATATGTTGTTTAAAATCTTCTGTCCAATACCCAATAGGTAATTCTTCTATTCTTATTTTATTACTAGCAATTTTAGTGTATTTTCCTTTTACAATATATTTTTTACCCTCAACGGGCGCACAGCTTCCTTGAAACCCTTTATAAAAAGGAGTAAATGTTTCATCTTTATTTTCTAATTTTAATAGACTTTCTAGATATTCTAGTAACATAAGTGGGTCATAACTTAATATATCTGTGCTAAATCCAGTCCCTATTCCCTTTCCTCCATTCACCAATATCATTGGAATAATCGGAACATAAAATCTTGGCTCTACTGGAAAACCATCATCCTCTAAATACTCTAAAATTGGATCATCTTCTTTTCTGTAAATTAATCTAGTTAATGGACTAAGTTGTGTAAAGATATATCTTTCACTAGCAGAATCTTTTCCACCTTGTAATCTTGTTCCGAATTGACCATTTGGTAATAATAAATTAATATTATTACTTCCTACAAAATCTTGTGCCATTCCTACAATAGCGGCATTTAAACTTGCCTCACCGTGATGATACCCAGACTGTTCTGAAACATAACCACTAAATTGAGCAACTTTAATTTCACTAGTCAAATTTTTTTTAAACGCACTATATAGAATTTTTCTTAGACTAATTTTTAGTCCATCCATCAGATTGGGAATGGAACGTTCACAATCATATTTGGAAAAGTGAATCAATTCTTTATTTATAAAATCTGTATATGAAACACTGGTATTATTTGTATCTAAATAGCTATTTCTATCATAACCAGATAGCCAATCCTTTCTTTCTTCTGACCTTTTTTTATTAAATACCATGTCAATTACATTATCGCTGCTCGTTCCTTCGTGATTAAAATATACAATCTTCTTGTGAGCAAAATATTCTTTAAATTCTTTAGATGTGCTGGTTCCTAAACCTTTGTAATATTTAATATGCCATCCTTTTGTATCATTTTGTTGTTTCCACAAATTATATTCTCCATCATTGTAAAACAACTTTTCTTGTCCATTTTTTTTGGCTTTTAAAATAGGAGTGTTCATAAATCCAAGAAAGTTGGGTAATGTAGAAAGGGAATTCCATTGATCTTGAAATAAATTAAGACCCAATCCCTTAATATGGGAACCATCTAAATCTTGATCAGTCATAAACAAAATCGAAGCATATCTCAAAGTTTTACAAGCACTTTCTTGTGTATATTTTTTACCTGCTTCTAAACCAAGAATTTGCTTCATTTCTATAATTTCTTTATTTTCACTAATTTTTTTCAATGTTTCTCCTCTAGTATTAAATATTTTACCTTTCATTGGATAAACACCAATGATATTTCTATCTTCTTTGCTTAATCCAGATACTATTCCTGCCTTAGCTGAATCTCCCTCACATAAAATCAATATACATTTATCTGACTTACTTGTTCCAGCATAATTGGCATCTATCAATTTTGGAATTCCTCTTATACTCTTACTTTTAGACCCATCAGTTTTTTTGGCAGCTTTGTTTTCTTTTACTTCTGTCAACGCACAAGCAGCTGCCATGACACCCATCTTTGCAATCTTTTCAATAAATCCGTCTGAAACATTACAAGATGAGCCGAAATTTGTTATAGATGTTCCTAATTCATCTTTGGTTTGACTATTAAATGATGGATTTTCAATATCACATCTTAAAAACAACATAAGTTGTTCTTTAATAGTATTTGGTTTGACATCTACCTTCTTTTTAGTCTTAATATAAGCACATAACTTACGAATGATTTGATTCATAATATATTCAACATGTTTACCTCCTTTAGAAGTATAAATACCATTTACAAAACTGAGTTGTTGAAATTCTTCTTTTGGTGCTAAACAAATAGCATATTCCCATCTATCATTGGCTTTTTCGTAAATTCTTTTTGTATCATTTTTAGAACCTACATATAAATCAATATATTGTTCAAAATGTTTACAAGGAACTACTTGTCCATTAAATTTTACCTTAATGGATTTGTCTGTTACAGCTGAAATATCGTAAACTCTTTTTTTAAATAAAGCCATCATATCTTCGGTCAATCCAGATAAACCGAGTCTTTGATAATCTGGTTTAAAAGATACTCTAGTAAATGGCTTTGTTTTACACTTTGTAATGGAAGGTTTACATAATTCAGTCAAATTATTTTTAAATTCTTGAACATATTTAAGACCTCGCACATGGTCTACTGTTTCTACTTTTCCCCATGTAGACCAAATTAAAACTAATTTAAATCCAAATCCATTCTTGCCTCCTACAATTTTTTCTTTCTTCTTTTCATCGTAATTAGTAGATGTTCTTAGATGTCCAAAAATCATCTCAGGAATCCATAATTTATATTCTGGGTGTTCTGCCACATCAATTCCATTACCGTCGTTATACATATGAATAGTTCCATCACTATCAATGGTAATTTCTATATTAGAAACTGGAAGAGCATTAGCAATACCGTCTTTTAGAGCTTGATTTTGTCTAATAACATGATCACGACAATTTACTATTCCTTCATCGAAAAGTTTATATAAGCCAGGAATATATTGGAATTGTTTTTGGATAATTTTATCATCATTGAAAATATAATCATCATGGTCAGTATTTTCAATGGACCCAATATAAGTGTCGGGTTTTTTTAAAATATGTTCTTTATCTGTTAATTTTTGATATTTAGAGAGTGAACTTTGAGTAGCCATATTGTATTTATACAATTATTTTTAATATTTAAATTGTTTCAATTTTTTAATTAATTTAATAAATCAAAATTACTTATCCTAATATATTAAATAATGAGCAACAATCAAAACACAACAAGTGGACCTATTACAAAATGTGATTCAAAAACTAGAAATTGTAATTATTACACAAAAACATTGCCAGGTTCAAGTGGTAATTTAGTTATAACAGGAATGACTCAAAGTCAAATATTAACTAGATTAGTAAATTTACAACAATACCGAAGAGGAGCAACATGGGTTCAAATTAATGCTCCAACCAATCAATATGGGTCAAGAGCAGGAGCTCCATATGGATATGGAGAATCTCCAAAAAATCAATTGAGTTAATGTGCGTCAATATTTAGAAATATATTTTTTTCTCTCTAGTTTTTATAATGGTAAAAAGACATGACAAAGGACATGATGGTAAATACCACATCAATGGAAAAAAGTTTGAACTTTTAGAAGGTTCTCGCGCACAAGTATGGCATGGTACAGCTTATAAAACTCCTGGAGGATTAACCAAAGTTCATCTTAAAATGAATAGAGGAAGAATTGTTTCTGTTAAGAAAAGTAATCTTGCTAGAAGTCAAAAACATCTTAAGGGACATCTTCAACCAAAAGGAAGTGGTGTATTTGGAACTGTAACCAAGAAAGGAAAGAAGAAGGGGACCAAAAAGAGAAAGGGGTCAAGAAGACGATAAATTATTTAAATAAATAATAACATTTTTAATTATTTATTTAGGAGCATTTTTTAATAATATTTTCTATAAATTTATTTTTATTACCTTGACAATTCCTATAGATATTTACTATTTCGGCTGGACTTACATAATCATCTTTAAGTTGATTGATGTAACGAGAAGGAATTTTAGAATCAAAATAATGTTGATACATTTCTTTAATAGTTTGAATACTAGCATTTTTCATTTCGACTCTTATATCAATTCTTCCAGGACGAATTAATGCTTTATCAATTTTATCATAATAATTACTAGTAATAATTAAAATTCTGCCATAATTTTCATTTAATCCGTCAATAATATTTAAAATGAAGGATAATGACATCTTTTCTTCTTTAACAAATAAATTAGCACTTGAGCTATTTTTATCATTTTTATTATTAACTACATTTACAAAGGTTTCTAATACATTTATTTGATCGTTATTGCTAGTATCAACAGGTTGTTTTTCATTTCTATCTAAAATTAAATCAGACATACAATCAATATCTTCTAAAACAATAATTTTATCTTCAAAATCGATTGATCCTTTTTTATTATTTTTATTATATGTATTTTCATAATAATAATTATAAAAATCTGATTCACTTTTGATTAGATTTAATGGTATTTCTATTAAATGTCTGCCTGTTTTTTTAGCAATACTTTTAATTACAGATGTTTTACCTGTCCCAGGTGGACCAGATAATCCTATACCTAATGTGTAAGGATGACCTTCTTTATCATACCATTCTTTATTATTTATAAAAAAATCAATTTTACTAATTAATTCATTCTTTCCATCAAAATATAAATTATTGAAACAACGCGTAGTTTTAAAAAGGGATTCGTGCCAGTTTAATAAATTAAATTCTTCTTCACCTTTATTTTTTTGTTGAAGTTGATATAAAAATATTTTGTTTTTTCTTCTTTGTTCAATTTTATTAATGTAAGATTGTGTCATCTTATCCAAATATAATTTCAGTTGCCTCATAGTAAGATTATAACTAAATAATTGAATAGAAATTGTTTCTACTTTACCTGTCATTTCAATCATTTTTTCTGAATCTTCTCTATTATCTGAAGTATTTACAATAGCATAAATTTTATTTTTTTCATCAAACATAAAAGGAATATTGGATTGATCAATAATAAATATATCCTTACACACATCATTTTTTCTTTCTTCGTTATTTTCATCGTTATAAGGATCAGTATCAAATGCTCCCATTATTTCTCTCAATGAGGATATTCCTTTATAATCGGTATTTAAATGAATATGGTCCCATACGGCATCAAATCGTCTACTCCAAATATTACTATATTTTACAGACCAAGAACAGTTTTTAAAAGTTCTTTTACCTTCAATACATATAGAACTAGCAAAAATATATCTATAGGATTCTTTTAATTTTTTGAAAGAAGTATATTCAAGAATTAGATTAAATTGAGAGAATAAAACAGTTACCAGACCACTAATTACAGCAGCAAATATCATATCTTTCATTGGATCACCTGTTTTCCAATTTAATAATAAATTTAGTTTTAGACTTTCTAAAGCTTGATTACTATCAAACATATAATTTAATACGGATTATATGTTTAAATTCGTTTTAAATATTTTTTAAAATAATTGTTTATCAGTTATTAATTCTTGAACGATCATACCAATAGCTCCCATCATTGCCATTCTTCCATTATTTAACTCCTTGTTTAATAAATCCTTAGATTCTTCAGACTCTAAATCTCTATTAATTTTGAATCCAAAATCTCCTGGTTGATAATCCTCTTTCAATTCAAAAGGGTTAGTATAAGGATTTTTCCATCCACGAATCATTGAAGCAAATTCAGCCATAAACATTGAACTAATAATTAAAGATTGAACTGAAGTTGGTAATTTATCAAAATTATGAATTGATTTTTCATTTGTTATTAATTCTGTAATAGGCATTAATGTAGAAGCTACCATAGCTAATCTACCGTGTTTTAATTCTGCTTCTCTAAGATATGAAATTCTAGATTCATCTTTGGCAAAATTTAAAGGATCAAACTCAGGAAATGGTTCAGTTGATCCAACAATTACTGGCTTTGAAACTGAAGGATTGATAATTATTGGCTTGATTGTTGGAGGACTTACTTTAGAAAAAGCAACAATTACGGATGGAAGTAAAAACATTAAAAATGATTTCATCATTATACATATATATGCCTAAATTATTTAAGTTAATTTAATTTATAAAAAAATGATACTGAGGTGGCAGACAAATTCTGAGGTGGCAGACAAATTCTGAGGTGGCAGACAAATTCTGAGGTGGCAGACAATTTTTAAATATTTTCGAAAGATTTTACCTTTATGAAATTATCTTCAGTAATAAATAATTCTGATTCTTCTTTTATAAATTTTTCAAAATATTTTTTACTTGCTATAAATTTATATTTACTACCACAATATATTTGGTAAATTTCATTTATAGGAATCTCTTCCGAATACAAATCTACTTGAGGAGCAAGAGTTTTATATTTCTTTAAACTATCTATGATATCTTTTCTTTTGTCCCATAATTTACAGGTTAATTGATAAATATACTTATTATCTTCAATATTTATTTCTGGATAATAATGTTTAATTAAATCCAAAATTATTTTTTCATTTACATTACATTTGCTATAATGGGAAAATAAACTACAAATTTCATCTAATTCTAATTCATCATTATCCGAATTACTAGTTTCCATATTTTCACTCCAGAATTTAATAAATTTACTTACCACAGGTAGATGTTGACTTGTACAATCTAAAAATACATCTTTTTCCGAATCATAATCAAATTTCTCAATTAATAATGTTTTTAAATTAGAAGCAAATAATACATTTGGAATTTTTTCTGATTCAATAAACTGTTTCCATAAAAACTGTAAATTTTTCCATGAAATACTACATTCATCACTAGATTCAATATTTTTTCCACAAAATTCATCAATAATACTAGCTTCGGTATTGTTTCGTAAATAGAATGCATATTCTTTTAATTTATTATCTTGACATTTATTTTCTAAGTAATGATCTGCATTTTCATATCTTTGAGAATAATGTGCTGCTACACAAAAAATATCGATATTATTTGTTTTATTAAAATAATTTATTACACTTTCCATGTTAGTTAATTGTTGACAGCTTATTAGTCGCGAATTATCAAATTTATGGTCATAATATTTAAATTTAAAATAATTAAACATATTATGACAACCAAACAACATACAAGCTAAATTATTTATCTCTTTAATAAATGGTCTAATTTTAGGATTTAAAAAATAAATATGATTACATTTTTTTAATACAAAATCACCTAATACTGTTAAAAAATATTTACACGCATCTTTAGAATCAAACATAACTGGCCACAAAACATTAATTACATTTTGAATAGTCTCCGACTCCGGAATGCAAGAAAATATATCTCTCTCCTTTATTTGCTTTAAAATACTTACTTTTATTTTATGTTTCCAATCTATTAATTCTTTATTTTCATTTACAGATGTCAATATTTTATATTGAATATCATCTTCTTTTATTATAGAAAATTTATTTTGATTATATTCAAAAAACAATTCTGCTGAGGAATTATAATAATATTTATATTTTTGTAAAAATCGTTGAATAAATAAATCTGATCCTGTCTCTAATTTATTTTTCCTTTTCTCTCTTTCAATTAAAGCTGTGTTGGTATTTTCAAAATATTCAGGTAGTTGCTCAATATGTTGAACAAATTTTTGGAATATAACTGGATTGTTTTCATATTTATCAAATACACTGTTTACTATATTATTTAGAAATTCTTTGTTCATAATAATTATTTATTTTTATTCGTTTAAATGATTTTTATATATAATTTCTCTCTATAAATTATATGTCCAAAGCAAGTAAATATTTTGATTTTATTTCTAGCCAACCTAATGGGGTTCAGTTCTTAGATAGTAATGAAGATACAGCTTTACAATTTTGGGGATATTTATCTAGTCCTACTGCTCAAGGAACCAGTGGAGTATTAGCTGGTTTAATTTGTTATGACGATGTAGGAGCTGATTTTGTAAGAAATGCTTTAAATGATGCTGATTATTTGGTTCTAAATATTTATGAAGGAAATCTTATTGGATTTGCCTGTGTTAGGTATTATCAAGATAGTCCATCTGAACCAACATATTATTATATTGAATTAATTTGTAATAGATCAGCTGCTCCTTATGATTTAAGATCACTTGATAATGTTCAAGATCGTAGACTAGGAGCTAGAGCTATGATTGATATTATTGAAGAAAAAGCAAGAGAAGCCGGATGTAAATATGTCAAATTAAAAGCTATCGAGAAGGTTATATCTTATTATGCTAATTTAGGTTATATTTTTCCTGGTGTTACTAGTGAACGAAGAATCACCGAAGCAAAAGACTTAATTTCAAAGTTAAGAGTAGCACAACAAAACGAAGACAGTGAAGAAACAGATAGAATATATGAAGAAATAGTAAAATATTATTATCCAGATTATTATTCATCAACTTTCCAATCGTCATTAACATCAACAGATCCAAGAGCAAGAAGAAGTGAAGCAGTCGAGAATATAAAAAGTCAAGGAATTCCTATGATTAAATATCTTAATGAATCTAGAGGAGGAAAAAAAACAAAAAAAAGAAAATCGGTTCCAAAAAGATATATTCCAAAAGGATTAACAAAGAAAGATAAAAAAAAACAGAGAGAAATGTTAAAAAAATCAAGAAGAATGTATAAAAAGGGAAAATACTATACTAGAAGGAAAGTTAAATCATTTAAATCAAAAAAAAGTAGCCACATTACCAAAGCACAAAAAATATACAAAATAGATAAAATATATCCAGGTAAAGAATTAGCTAATAAGACAGGTTGTTCGGTAGATGCTCTTAAAAAAATAGTAAAAAAAGGAGAGGGTGCATATTTTAGTTCCGGAAGTAGACCCAATCAGACAGCTCAATCTTGGGGATATGCTCGTTTAGCTAGTGCAATTACCGGTGGAAAATCAGCAGCAGTAGATTATAATATATTAGAAAATGGATGTGAAATGGAGAGTGAGGCATTAAGATTAGCAAAAAAAGCAAAAAGAAAATATGGATATGGGAAGAGAAAAACACCTCAAGTGAAACTATAAAGAGAGAAAATGAATTTAAAATAAAATTGAATTTAATAATTTAAAATTAATTAAGTTATTAAATAAAGGATGTCGTATATGAATGAAGCAACAAATAATTTTGATAAATCTGTTTTCCATCTAATAAAATATGGTTGTATTGATGTAGCATGTATTTATTGTCAAAATACTTACAAAATACAAAATAAAAATCTACTATATCATAGGGGGCAAACATTATTTTGTTATGAATGTGGTATAGATGCCATGACTCCTATTACCAAGGACTCAATATTACATGATATGAATGAAGAAGAGAGAAAAGAACAAATTAAAGAATGGCATAAAGAAGGTTTTGAAAATTTAATCGACGATGACGAATTTTATTATGATTATGAATACGATAAATGTGAAGAAATTAAGGAAGAACCTTCTTTCTAGAAATACGACACCATTTACATCGTTTTAATGTAAGTGAACAATTGTCACAAATCATAGGAAAAATATAATTATATTCAACAGGACAAACAGGTTTCATTGGGTCACAATAACCCTTTATATTTTTTTTTAAACAATTCATACATAAACCATAATGTGGACTCATAGGAATTAATTTATAAATAAACATTTGTTTATGAATGTAGCATAAATAATTACACATATATTACTTATAATTATTTATTTATTTATTTTTTTATTATATTTCCTTTTAGTTTTTTTCTTTTTAGTTTTTTTCTTTTTAGGTTTTCCCTGAAATTTACTAGTGACTTGTTTTTTGATTTTTGTTTCAATTATTTTTGTTGCTTGTTCTTTTGTTATTAATCCTTTTTCTACTTTATCTTCAATTAGTTGTGGAGTATATCTTAAATAATAAGGACTGGCATCTTCTAATTCTGCTGCTACATTTTTTCTAGCTTTGGCTAATTTTTCATGTTCTTTTTTATTTTTAATTCGTGAATAGGATTGGAATAATGACCATTCTTCTTGAGGTCTATCTTTTAGCCAAGGTCCATATCTTTTCCATTGTGGATTAATATCCAAATATGGTTTAACATAAAATGGGGTTCCACATGAACTACCCCATCTTCCCCACATTTTCATGTCTTTAGCCAGGGTTGTATCTGTGCATGTGCCATCTACAGCACCTCTAGGTTGGTAAGGTAATGGTCTATCAGCTTGGCTCATAAATTGTCTATTATCCAATTCATAATGAGAGCAAACAGTTCTGGAACACATATTTACTTTATTTAAATAAACATCAAAATGATCAGCAATAATTTCTTTGGCAAGTGGAATATCAATTTTACCTTTGTATTTTTCCATAAGAGTCTCTAATCTAACTTTTCTTGCGCCTTGGTGTCTTCTTATATCATCAAAGCCACTATTAGTACATTCTAAATTTCTAATTCTAGGATCATAAGGAGCATTAAATCCAATAAAATATCCTTCTTTTTTTCTCTCTACACCTACAAATTGTAAACCCAATTCAATTCTCATTATTTCATTATTATTTATATCACCAATTAACCAACTATTTGCATAGTCTCCTGAATTTCCTTCTTTTAAAATATCTTCATAATCGTCTAACGATTTAGCATATTGCATAGCTTTTCTTATTCTACAACTAATTGGTAATTTATGTTCATATGGTAAAAATCCACCTATAGTTGTTTCAGTAACAATAAACCCATTACCAGTAATAGCAAAATCTGTAAAACTACATATATAACCTGGTGCTGTTTGCATAATCATTTCACAACCATTTTCAGGTGTTATACTTAAAATGGTATTAAACCATTGTCCCGATATAAAATTATCAAAAGAATTATGAGAACATACAATTTTACCATCAGTAGTGTAAGGTTTTAGAGCCATAAAAGCTGAACATTTATCAGATGAGCCACCTTCCATTTGCCCGGTATTTGGTAATACATCTATGAGAGGTCCATATTTTTTTTGAAGTTCTGGAATTTGAGAAATATATTCTTTTAATTTTGGTAGGGCATAGTCTAACGAACTACTATTATTCCAAAGTATAATTTCATCAATATGAATTTCTGAACCTTTAGCAATTCCTTCAAGTTCTTGATAAATTTCAGGAAAATTTTTTTTAATAGTATCTTTAAAAATAAAATTACTAAACTTAATAAAGAAATCCTCATCAAAACCTTGACTGTCAACTAAAGACCATTTCATTGTGTTTATTGCTTCATGTATCTCCTTTTTCATTAATTTTCCATGTGCCAAACCTCTTTCGTATGGTTTTCCCCAAATAGCTACAAAATTCCATCCGTCTTTATGATGTTTATGTCCATTTTTAACATTTGTATAACTCATATATATATATAATTTGTATAAAATATTTATTAAAATAATATACTTCATAAGTATTTAAAGATTTATGATAAAAATTAAGTATAAATGTCTGCGTTTGAATCCAATAATGTTTTAACTATAAAGACTGTTCAAATTGCTCCTTTTAGGACTTTAATGACAGCACTTAAGGACATCCTTTTAGAGACAAATATTACATTTAAAAAGGATGGAATTAGAATTATAAATATGGATAAATCTCATACTATGTTGGCTCACCTATTTTTAGCCGCAGAAAATTTTGAACATTATGAGTGTAATAAAGAAAAAATTGTTATAGGAGTTAATATGTTTCATTTATTCAAATTAATTAATTCAATTGATAACGATGATACATTAACTATTTATATTGAAAATAGTGATTATTATGATGGTATTGTTTCATTTTTAGGTCTTAAATTTGAAAATGGTGATATTAAGCAATGTAAGACACAAAAATTAAGATTAATTGAACCTGATACTGATGAATTTGAAGAACCTAATGTTTCTTTTTCCTCTGTAATCAATTTACCTTCATCTGATTTCCAAAAGATTATTCGTGATTTATCATGTATTTCTGAATGTTTAGAAATTAAATCTGTGGGAAATGAATTAATTTTTAAATGTGAAGGACAATTTGCTACCGCTGAAGTAAAGAGAGAAGAAAGTAACGGAGGAATGGAATTTATTGAAAAACAGGATTCTTCTAAAATTATTCAAGGAGTATTTTCTTTAAAGAATTTAGGATATTTTATTAAATGTACTAACTTGTGTAGCCAAATTGAAATGTATTTAGAGAATGATTTACCTCTTGTTGTTAAGTATTATGTAGCTAGTTTAGGAACAATTAAATTATGCTTGAGTCCATTGCCCTCTAATAATTAAAAAAATAAAATTTATAATTTTATAATTTTATTTTTTAACAATTAATTTGGTAGTTGTCACATTCTTGTCTATGGTATTGATATCCATACCAAGCATTATAACCTTGTTCTCGGTACACCTTATAAGCACAATTACTATTTTTTTGACAATCAAATAAACTAGAACAACTTGCTCCACATTCATTATATTTAGAATTAGGGTCTCCTGAACACCAGTAATAGCTGTTAATTTGGAATAATCCATAATCAGTTGAACCATCTGTATTTTTATTTGTTGCATCACAATTATAAGAACTTTCATATTTAGATATACAAACCATTGTTGGTATAGATGATTCGGGAAATCCTGCTTTTCTTAAATAACTAGCTACTTGACATTCTGACTCTTTACTATACTTTAATGAACTACTTATTAAAGTAGGATCCATACATGTTTTTATACATGCCTCTTTTACTGGTAAAGGAACACTTGCTTGGTGACATTGTTCTAGACAATCTAATTGTGCATTTGTTAAACTTTGTTTAGGACACCAATATCCAAATATATCTTTACTATCTAATGGTAACGAATCAGATGAACATTTACATGGGGTCCAATTAGCTTGGTCATAATATACTCGACTATTATCTACTTTAGTAACATATGTTACATGACAATATGTAGGATCTCCTGTTCTCATCATTACACATCCCGGTTGAGGAGTTTTACTGTTTACTGCATTTTTCTTATCTTGACAGGTATCTAAACCATAAACTAATTGAGGTTGCCTATCCCTTGCATAATAAACACAATTACATGCATCCGATTCATAATTTCCACATGAAATTACATTATCTTTTAACATTATATTTTGATCATATAAACTATAATCACAATCTATTTGTTCCATTACTAATGGTTTATTAATATTCTTTGTAAAACCATAAGATTCTAACGATTTCTTTACATCATCATCATATAAATCATAAAATTCTGTTACATTTCTAGCTAAAACAAATAAAGAGACCTTTAAATTATCTGAAACAATTGAATATTGATACTCATTGTTTATTACTGGACCAACTTCAATTACCCAATAAGGAGCGTTCCCAGGTGTTCCATCTAAATCTACTGTTAATTCTCCACCACTATTCCCATCATTGTAAAAAGCATACCCAGTTATTTGATCCAATGTCCCATCTTTATCGATTTGACTATTTAATACAGATACATTATTACCACTTAATATTACATAATCCGCTACAGCACAGGTTCCAAAACCTTGGAAACTCATATCACTCAAATCTTTATACACTTGATACCATCGTCCATCATAATTTTTTAAATTAAGAGTATCAACTGGTTTATATTCTTGTGCAAAACAACTATATGCAAAAAAAGCAAACATTAACGCTATCGTAAAAAAAAGTGTATTAACATCAGGAACCGACATCATAATATAGTGTTAAATATATTATTATGTTTAAGTTAATTATATATATATTTAATATTCAGGAGCATGCTTTTTAAATAAACATCCTTGGGCATCAATACCACTTTGACAATTTATTTCATTCGCATTTTGATGGTCACAATTGGCTAACCAAATTTTAATTATACAAAAGTTCTTTTTTGGAGAAATCGTTATTCCATTAATATTTTTTTGTAATTTTTTATTTGCTGATAATGTTTCTCCTATTAATCCATATGTTAATTTTGTCCAACATTCATATACTATCTTATTATTTACCTTATATGAAAAACAACCACCACTCCTATTTTTTGGGTCCTCCCATAGAGGTGTAATTCCTTTGCGCATTACAAATAACATACAATTCTTAACTAACTTTGGGGGTAATGCCTCCGTTACAGAGATTACATCTTCCACTGTCTTATGATTATAAATATTCTTATAACTATTCAAAGACCAATCTGTATCATGTGGTAAATGGGCCCAAAGACACCATTCATCAGAAAGAGGATGCTGTTGCATATTCGAATCAACCAAACTATGGGAGTCCTCCATTATAATATTACCTGTCAATTTTTTTTTAAATTCTTTAATTAATATTATTTATTTTAATCTCTATGCTCTTTTAATATTTCTTGATTTATTATATTACTTATTAAGTTTCTTTTGATATCTCTATTTTCTAAACTTTCTTCTTTCTTTTCTTCCTCCTTTTTAATTGGAAATGAAGTTATTCCTATATCATTAAATTTAATAAAAAATGGATTATTTAATGTTGAAGTAGACATATCGTTTGTCATATAGGTTATGCTAAATTCATCTCCAATATTTATATTGTATGTATTTCTCATATAATATTTAAAAAAATTTGATTTCAATACATTATCCTTTATCAAATAATTTTTTGGCTCTTTTATATCTATATCATATTTCACATCTCCAGTTTTTAATTGAAAAATTATAAATCCTACATCACTCGGAAACATTTGATCCTCATAATTATTTATTAATTTATCACTAATTATAGTATAATTTTTTTTTGATTCTGTTTTATGATAATTCGTATGTAATATAAAATCATAGTTTATTTTTTCTTCACCATCTATCTTAGCTAATGCTTCTTTATAATTCTTAAAACTATATTTTTCATCTCCATTATGAATTACTTTTATTGATTTTCTAAAATAATTATCAGTTAATTCATGAAACTTTGGTCTTAATGTTTTTTTATTATATTCTCTAATTAATGTTATAAATTCTATTACTTTCCAATTCATTTTAAAAAAAATATCTTTCAAATAATTATTACACTGTAATACTGTTTCTGATTCTATATCATCTATTCTCTTCTCATTTTCATTTAACTCTCCTTTGGTAAAATTTACATAATAATACCCTCTTATTCCCATCCTAATACTTTTTTCATATATATAATATAAAGTATTTGCTATAAAATTTCCTCCATATCCCAATATCAATACACTACATATTAAATATCCATATGACATATAATTTAAAAAGTAATTATATTTTTAAATTATTTAATTATAATTGTTAATATCTTCTGGAGTTCCACTAGTCATATCATTCGGGTCGTATTCTTCATTATTATTTGTATTAACATTTACAGTTGGATTTCTTACGACTAGTATTTCTTCAGGATAATCGTCTGGGTATTTAACATCATAATCTAAATTATCTGACTTTGGACTTAATCCAAATACAAACATTAATACAGCAGTTATATAAGTCATTAAAATAAAAGGAATAAATACAATTATCCAAGACACTACACCTAATCCTCTTTTACACAAAATATTTAAAAGTAATGTAAATATGAACATTACAATTGTTTTAAAAAACGCTTGGTTGTAAAAACCTTTGAATGTGTCAATTATTATTTGCACTAATGAAAAACCTAAATACAAAATAGCTGGTGGACATAATTTATCAATCATCTATATTATAATATCATAAAATTATTTATTAAAAATTGCTTCTCCATCCACTATTTTTCCTACAATATTTCCTACTTCTCCATTTTCATCTTCATATAAATTTCCATTTTCTCCTTCTTCGTCGTCACAATAATATGTTTTTCCATCAATTTCTAATTCAATTACCTCGCCATCTTCTTCTTCTTCTAAATCTTCTTCATTTTCAGTTTCTACTTCCTCTTCAACCTCTTCCTCTTCAACCTCTTCCTCTTCCTCTTCTTCCTCCTCTTCCTCCTCCTCTTCTTCAACCTCTTCCTCTTCCTCCTCTTCCTGTTCCTCTTCCTCTTCCTCTTCCTCCTCTTCCTGTTCCTCTTCCTCTTCCTGTTCCTCTTCCTGTTCCTCTTCCTCTTCCTCTTCCTGTTCCTCTTCCTCCTCCTGTTCTATATTATTTTTATTACCTGAAGGAAATGTAGGAGAAATATTACACACCTGTTCCTCTTCCTCTTCCTCTTCCTCTTGAAGATTTTTTGAATTACCTAGTAAACGAGTTTCACCATCATCAGCATAAATGACTTCTGAATCAGTAATTTCAACAGTTCTAGTAACACAACAAGAAGCTCCTGGAAGAATAGCTGGTTGGCTTTTTTGTTCTTCTACATCTTCCTCTACATCTTCCTCTTCATCTTCCTCTTCAGATGAAGAGTCGGATTGTTCATCTTTTAAAGATTTTGTTTCTAAGTAAGATTTAATTTCTTCTTTAGCCTTAAGACAACATTGACATTTTTTTTCATTTATTTCAAGAGTAATAGAATTTTCCCTTAAATCATTACAATTAATTTTAATTTTATTAATTTCTTCATGTAGTTTATTTATATTTTGTATAGTATTATTTGAATTTTGTGTATTCTGAAAATTAATTAATTCAAGTTGTGTGTTACAAGTAGTTATTTGCTCTTTTAGAGATTTCATTTCATCCCTAAGAGTTTTATTTTCTTCAGCAATTTGTTTAATAAATGTTAAAATAAAATCATTATTGTGAATTTTTTTTGAAAATTTATCTTCAATATTTTGAAAATGTCTACTAGTAATAGACTGAATATCATTATTTAATTGAATTAAATTTAATTCTGGATTTGTAAATTCGCCAATATTCATGTATGATTTTTATTGAGTAATTGTGTTTAATATGATTTAAAAAATATATAATGAGAAAATATATATGGATTTGAGTAATTCAGTTGTATCTGAAAATGTGATAATTGACCCAAGTCAAAATGAAATAGTTAGACAAAAATATATTCAACAGAGAGAAGAATATATAAATAAAGTAAAAGTAGAATCTGTAAATATGATTTGTAGACAAACAGACTATACAGAAGATGAAGCTAGAGAGAAATTAGAGAAAAATAATTATAATTACCAGATAGTATTAAACGAATATTTTGGAATTAAAGAATCTCCAAAAAAAGAACAAACGACAAATCAACAGATTTATGGAGAAATAAGAAATTTGATGGATACAGGTGCAAGAAAATTTAGACAGGAACAAGACCGAGCAAAAGCTTATCAAGAATATATAGAAAAACAAAAGAAAACTGAATAAATTAAATTATTTAACTTCAATTAAAATAATTTAATTTTTATTAATTCCAAAATTGTCTAATATAGAGGTTTTTTTATTATTATTTGTCTTTCTTTTTAATTTGAAAGACGAATTAGATGGAATGGTTTTTTTATTTAATATAAAATCAGAATTATCTTCATATAATTCTGGAAATACATTAGATAATGGTTTTTCAACCACAATTAATAATTGTTCATTATTAAATAAGTCTCTATATTCGTTAATGGATAATGTTCCATAATATTTATCTAATAAATAATAGGGGTCAGGTGCAGGTTTAATATTCTTGTTATAATTATAAATTTTACCATAAACATGGTTTAACAGTTGATATCTTTCAAATTTAATTGAAGAATCAATTTTTTCATTCATTAAATGGGCGACACCACATTGAGGACTACAAAAACAACCGTATACTTGATAGGAATTTTTAAATTCATTTTTAGGAATAAAGATAGGTGGATTATCAAAATCATAAGTGCACCAAAAGCAGGCGGATCTTTTATCAGAAATATCATTTTTATGTAATTTTAATTTTAAACTGTTGAGTTTTTTCCAAACAACCTTAATATTATTATCATTATCTTCATCATCATTACTTTCTTCGTCATGTTGATATTCATCATTATTTTCTTTAAAGTTATTGTCATTATTCAATAAAAAATCAGTTTTATTATTTTCAAAAGTAAAACTTTGAATAGTTTCAATATTAGGATTATATTTTAAAGAAGTAGATTGACTTTCATTAATATCTTTAAGTGAACATTTAAGATGTAATATAATGTTAGGTTCATTATTATCCTTATTTTGTAGCGAAATATTTTGTTGAATAATCTTTCCTCCTTTTGGTTTTCTACCTCTTTTTTTGGGAGCAGGTTTTACTTCTTCTACAACAATAGTAGTAGTTTCAGGATTAGGATTTGCCTTTTTTCTTCCTCGTTTTTTCTTTTCAATTGGTTGAATTGTGTTCATATAAATAGATAACTAATATTTAATTTAAATGGTTTTGTTATATTGTTTTTCTATATAACATTTACGACATAAAGGAATGTAAATATCTTTACTTCCAATTACTATTTGCTCTTTTTGTTGGATAATTCTATGGCTAAAAATAGCATTATTTTCACATTCATTACACCTAGCATGTAATTTTTCAACTGTATCTGAAAATGGAATAAGATCAAGTATATTACCAAATTTTTGTCTTTGAAAATCTCCATCTAATCCGAAGATTGCGATTTTTTTTCCAAATTTTTCTACTAATTCTACACACTTTATTAAATCGGGAAAGAATTGTGCTTCATCTATAAGAATAGTATTACATGAATCCAAAATAATGCTTTGTTCCTTCATAAATTTTTCAATTGAATTATATTTTAAACATTGGATTTTTTCTAGATTATGTGTAGATAGTTCTTCCTTTGAATATCTATCTTCTATACTATGTGTTAAAACAACAACATGTTCATCGAATTGTATTCCAGTGTTATACCATTCAATAAGTTTAGTGGATTTACCAGCAAACATAGAGCCAATATAAATATGTAAACTACCAATATTGGTTTGGTTCATATTTGATGAAGATTGATTTCCCATTATTATAATATTAATATTCAATTTTATTTAAATAAAACTAATTATATTTAAATAATAATGAGCAGTAATTTTACTCCATGGGTAGAAAAATATAGACCAACTTCTTTTGATGAAATAGTATTTGATCCTCTAAATAAAAAGCTATTAGAAAATATAATAAATAATAAAAGTTTTCCTAATTTATTGTTTTATGGGCCACCTGGAACAGGTAAGACAACAAGTATAATAAATTTAATAAATGCTTACCAAGATTCTCCAAATTGTAAAAATTTAATGATTCATTTAAATGCTTCTGATGAGCGTGGTATTGATATAATAAGAAATCAAATAAATAGTTTTGTAAATTCAAAAAGTTTATTCAATGATGGAATGAAATTTGTTATATTAGATGAAGTAGATTATATGACTAAGAATGCCCAAATAGCATTAAAATATTTACTTCAATCTTATAAATCTAAAGTTAGATTTTGTTTAATATGTAATTATATAAGTAGAATAGACGAAGCGCTTCAAAATGAATTCGTTCGTTTACGATTTAATCAGCTACCTCAAGACGAAATAATTACTTTTTTAAGAAATATTAATGAATGTGAAAAATTAGATTATAGTGAAGAAGCATTATTATCTATTCAAAAACTATTTAATTCAGACATAAGGAGTATGATAAATTATATGCAATCAAATGAGAAACTAATATCAAATATGAAGATAATGAAAGATGAATTATGGATAGATCTAATTAATAGAATAAAAAATAAAGATTATAAAAAAAATATAGAATATATTAATAATTTAACAATGGAATATAATATAGAAAAGAAAAATATAATAAAAAATTTTTTAAATTTTATTATAAGACATAAGAAGGAGTATGTTACAACTGAGTTTTTATTATTTATAGAAAATGTAATGCATATATCTGATTTAAATATTGAATATATGTTACCTCATTGTTTAATTAAATTAAATATATTTTTTACACAAAATTAGTGTATCTAATTTCTTCTTTTTTTGAATTTTTGAAAGAAAAACTTTTACCCCTATCCATAGTGTCTTTATTTGTAGGACTATAATAATTATCCATTCGTTTCATTAACTTTTCCATAAAGCTATTAGGAGGTGACATTTTGGAGGGATCAATGAAATTGTGATTTAAACTTAACTCTTTACAATTTTCAAAGGATTCAGTTTTTTTAATAGGAACTGGAATTGTTTGTCTTTCATGAATGTAGGAATTCATTTATTTATTATAAATAAAGAAAATAATTGAATCTATTTAAATTAAATAAAATATATTTAAACAAAACAATATAGATACTATTAGTATGGACAATATTGACGATGATTGGGAATCCTTTTTACAAAATGATTGTGAATTAGACATGGATAATCCAGTAGGAAATATTTCGACTGATTATAAAAAATATTTAATTGATTCTCAAATGCTAAATGAAAATAATATTCCTAAATGTTCAGATATATACATTTCAACAAAAACAAAAATTTCATATTTAAACAATAATAATATAAATATTAAAGATATATTTTGGAAAATTCCTATTTTGAATTATAGTATTCCAAAAAATGGAGTTATTAAAAAGCAAATTAAATATTCATCTACTTCTCCTGAAGAGGTTCAATATATTGAAGAACAATTAAAAGATATTACTTGTTATGAAGAGCAAATAATAGAACATATTGAAAATCCAGAAGGTAGAATAAAATATAAAGACCAGAGAAAAATAAGTATAGGTGTTTGTAAAAAGGATTTGTTAAGTTATAGAAGTAAGAAGAAGCGGGCATTCTTTAATTGTTTTGTATTAATATTAAGAATAATGGATAAAAATGAATTCAAAGAAATGCATGTGAAGGTTTTCAATACAGGAAAATTGGAAATACCTGGAATTCAAACAGAAGAAATGTTGTCTAAGTTACTTAATTCTTTAATAGATGTATTAAAACCATTTTTAGGAGATGATTTAAGTTATGATTCATCAAAAACAGAAACCGTATTAATTAATTCTAATTTTAATTGTGGATATTATATTGATAGAGATAAGCTTCATGATATTTTAAAATATAAATATAGGATTAATAGTAATTTTGATGCTTGTTCTTATCCAGGAATTCAATCAAAATTTTATTATGATAAAACAGTAACAGGTGAACAGGATGGTCAACAACCCAAACATAAAGATTATTATGAAGTATCATTTATGATTTTTAGAACGGGTAGTGTTTTAGTTGTAGGCAGATGTGATGAATTATCATTAGAGTATATTTATAGATTTCTTAAAAATATACTAGAAAATGAATACCAGTCTATTATTTCATCGTCGGTTGATAATAAATCAATATTAAATAAAAATAGAAAGAAGAAAATAAGAAAAAAGATATTATGTTTTGATTAATTTGTCAAATAGTTTACAATTTTACATATGGAGAAAGAATCTAATTTATCTGATAAATTTTCTTTATCTATTTTACCTTTAATAATATCAATAGATATACTTTTTTTATTTATTTTTTTGGTGATGAAATCAACCATGTGTAAATAATTATTTTTAATAAATTTTTTTTGATAATGTTTATTTAATAGTTCAATTATGTTTAATAAATTTGACAACTTATTTTCAAAATGATGATCAGTTAATTTAATTTGTATTAAAGATTCAACAATTTTATAAATTTTTGTAAATATATTTTTTTGAAGATTTGGTAAAAAATGTTCATCAAAGTCGGAAAATTCAATATATTGATTTAATATACAATTATAAACATTTATAAACAAACTTAATTTTTTTAATTTTTGTTTTGTTTCATCTGATTCTTCATATTTTTTTCTATAATCTTGATTTACATCAAAAATAGTTTTTTTATAAATAAATAATGTAGCATCTTTAGAATTTAGTTTTAAAAAACTATGATTATCGTCACCAATTTGACCAATAAATTCAATATAATATAAAATAGATTTTTGAGTATGATAAATTGTTAAATCTAAATTTTTAGTGTATAATAATAAAAAATTATAAATATAACATGTATTTTTTATAGCAGTTATTAAAATGTATTTTAAATATAATTCTTTTTGGATAAAAATATTATCTGTAGCATTTTCAATTATTTCATGAATTAATCCTATATATTTCAAAAATAAAACACATTCATTTTGCTCTATGCTTAAATTATAATTTTCAATATTATTTAAAATATTATTTTTCATTGTATTAATTATCTATATTAAAAATGAATTAATTATACTCAAAATATATTTTTAATAACAATAAGTATTTAAAGAAAAATACATAAAATCTTTATATAAATGAGTGCTTTAACTGAATCTAGTGAACAACAGTATAGAATGCCATCTGCAACCTGTTTAACTCATGCTTTTAAATTAGCTATTGTTGAAGATAAAGAAATCAAATCTGATTATTGGACCGACTCTTTAGATAAAAAGGTAATTATCGGAGTAAAAGGTAATCAAGAGAAATTACTTGTTAAAAGTGAGGACGAATATACTAGTCCTATTGCTAAAATTTACAAAGTAGAAAAAGAATATATTATTGTAACTGAAAACTCTATCTATTTAGTATCTGCTGAAATTGACTCTAGTAGAATTTCATAAATATTTTTTTATTAATTTAAAAATATATTTATAATACATAAAAATGTATCAAGCTTTACCGTCATATCTGACCATTAGAGAATCAAAAATTCATGGATTAGGTTTATTTGCTAAAGAAATTATCCCAAAAAACACACTTTTAGGATTGACACATATAAAAAATGATCTATTTGAAGATAATTATATTCGCACTCCTATTGGTGGTTTTTATAATCATAGTGAAAATCCAAATTGTTATTCGTATTTAACTGATACATTATTAGAGAGATATGTTGGACAAGTAATTGGAAGTTTTGAATCATTTGAAAATAAAGACAAATATAGATATTTAGTTTCATTAACAGATATTAAAAAAAATGAAGAAATTACTAGTAAATATAATTTATATCAAATTAAATAATATTTTATTATTATATATGAGTAATAATTCTGGATTACCTGGAGGTCAAAGAAGACTAATATTTACTGGAAATGTAGATACTAATTTATTTAATAAATATCAACCAGGTCAAGGTGTTGGAGGTTTAAACACATCTGTTCGCCGAGCTAAATATAGAAAAGCTACATCTCCAGCATTAACAATGACCGAATTACAACAATATTATAATATAATAAAAGCAGGTGGAATTGCTCCTAGACCTAAAAGAACTTGCGGTTGTAATTTTTCTTCAAATCCTTCTAATTTTGCTTTCCCTTATTAAAAAATATTATTTTTATATATTAATGGATATATCAATATATAAAAGTGCCTTAACATCATTAATTATTCAATTAATTATTGGTTTATTATCTCTCTACGGATTGTCTATTAAATTAAATGACGATCAAAGTATTCTTAACCAAATATTATTATTAGAAACAATCGTTCAATTCATTGAATTTTCCTTTTATATTTGGTTAGTTTTCAACTTTTCTAAGATTAGAGTGAATGTTTCCCTTATTCGTTATCTTGATTGGTTTATTACGACACCTACTATGTTATTTTCAATTATTAGTTTCTTTATTTATCAAAATGTTAAACCAGAATTGTTATCATTAAAAAATATATTTTATGATAATATAAATATTTTAACATGGATATTTGGTCTAAACGCTTTTATGTTAATCTTAGGATTTTTAGGAGAAATTAAACTAATTAAAAAATATTGGGCCACTATTTTAGGTTTCTTCGGATTAATTGGAGCCTATTATTTAATTTATACTAATTTTGTTGGAGATAATTTAATTAATAATTATTTATTTTGGTTTAATTTTATATTATGGTCTCTTTATGGTTTTGCTTATATGCTTTCTTTTAAAAATAAAAATATTTTTTACAATATTTTAGATATATTTGCTAAAAATATTAATGGTTTATTAATACTGGGTTATATTTTATATGTTAAATATTATTAAAAAGATAATACATATTAATATATAAATGAATTTTTATTGGAAAATACATAATTTTATATTGAGATATTTTGTTTTTATTTGTATTTATATTGAGGAACATAAACTTGATATGCCTCTTGAAGATATTATGCAATCTGAAAATTAAACAATTATAAACTATTATTTATAATTGTTTTTTACACCCGTCGGGAATCGAACCCGAAGCAATTCCTTGGAAGGGAACTATGTTACCACTACACCACGAGTGTCCACGACAACCGCTGGATTCGAACCAACGCGGGAATTTCCCAGAAGATTTCTAGTCTTCCGCCTTAACCACTCGGCCAGGTTGCCTTCCAATATAAATACTTTTATTGTCTTTAAATTATTTTAAAACTTAAATATATATGATTTCTAATGAACAATTAATTTTATTTTTTGTTATTATGGCTTTTACTGAAATTTCTGCTCAATTCCTTCTTAAAAAAGGAGCCGATCATAAATCTCATTTTAATATTTATTTTATTTTAGGACTTTTAGCTATTTTAATTACTTATATTTTTCTATATATGGTCATGAGGACTGGTAAACATATTGCTATTATTCATGCTATTCATCATACATCTATAGCTGTAGTTATTGCTCTTGGTGCGTTTTTTATATTTTCTCAAAAATTAGATTTGAAACAATTATTTGCTTTATCTCTCGTTATTACTGGAACATTTATATTAGCTACTTCTGAAAATGGACATCATCATTAAATTATATATTTATTTATCCATATTTCCCACCAATATACATAATTAACAAGAAAATTATACAAACTAATATTACACCATTTTTATTATTATAAAATTTCATTTAATATATTATAATAATATTTTATAGAATTTCTCTCAATTTTTCTATTTGAATATCCGTTATTATTTCTGGATA
>Ga0233432_10000123_pt1 | contig 70098 bp, 50 predicted proteins | sample SI_122_August201_6_FD_179870 | JGI IMG/M metagenome (GOLD analysis project Ga0233432, IMG submission 179870) | Seawater microbial communities from Saanich Inlet, British Columbia, Canada - SI_122_August2016_10_MG | ecosystem: Environmental > Aquatic > Marine > Inlet | place: Canada: British... | reverse complement strand
TGTGGGCAATGCCCTTATAACCAAAGACCGCTTCCACCACATCATTTGAAAGCGCATGGACTTTTCGACGCTGGTTGCCGTTTGGGTAGGCCTTACGAAAAATAATGTCTCCTCCTCGAGTGTGGGTCAGATGAGCTTCAAGACGGCCACCTTGAATGCCCAGGAGTGAATAGCTTGCTTGATCTTTTTCCACGATTTCAAATCCTTGGATCTCCAAGTCAAATCGAAGAATCGCCAGGCTTTCGCTTGGGAAACCACTCAAACTTATGGGAATTTCTTCACCTTCATTCCAGCGATCGATGTTAAGTTCTTGTTGCGCGGACAAGGTCAGTATTCCTGAACACATGATCAACAGAGTCAATATGATAGTGAGTCCCTGGTGGGAGCTTTCTCTCTCAGACCGCGATGACAATGTGACGTCAATGGCATTGTGTAAGAATGTCGGAAGAAGCATGTGGTGGTCGATGTTAGTATTTGAGGTTAAAATTTAAAATAAAGGTTCTGTTACTCAAGGATGCTCCCTTGGGTGGAGCTTCTGTTATGCGCTGAACCATTTGAATGGCACGCTCAATGGACTGATCCATAGCGCTGATTCCTGAGGATTGGCTGATTTTGGCCGATTGTATACTGCCATCCTTTGCAACGATGACCTTGACCTTAACGGTCAAATCACGACTTGAGATGCCGTTAGGCTGCCGCCACTGCCGATCGTAAGCCGATTGAACCAGCAGGCCATATTTTCCGAGTGAGCTGCCTGAAATGGTGGTTACACCTTTGAGTCTGCTGCCGCCGCCCACCTTATTCAAATTTTGGTTTAATGTTACTTGCGGCACCGATGGTCGGGGCACTCTGGGTTGCTGATTTTTAGCCGATGGTTTGCGTCTGGTCGTATTCGATTTATATATCCTGCTGACTTTAATGACGGGCTTAGCCGGTTTGGGCTTCGGTTTCTCAATGCGCTTTGAAATGGCAGGCACTTTGGTCGGTTCCGGTTTGGGCCTCGGTTTTACAACAGGTTCCGGCCTTGGTGCAGGTTCGGCCTTGGGCGTTTCCGGTTCCTTGATTTCTTCAGGTGGAGGCTCAGCGACTGGAGTTTTGATAACCGGTTCTGGTTCTTGTTTGCCTGCCGCGTCTGCAGGATCGTCGAGCAGCGATTCCATTACCGAAGAGGACATCATGTGAAATGACTTGATGTCAGGCCGCTCAGGTTGCTTGGAGCGAAACCCGGATCCAAATAATAGTGCTACCAGCAAAAGCAGATGAAGTCCTGTGGATACCAAAACACAATGTTTCTGAAGGCGGTTCATGATCAATTGGCCAATTCGTTTTTGAAATAGATGTTCTGCATGCCAAGTTGCTTCGCTTTATCCAGGACGGCGTAAATATTACCCCAAGCAGCCTTCAGGTCTCCTCGGATGACAAGTACCAAATTTGGGTTTTCTTCGAAGGCAGTTGCCAGTTCACTTTGGATTGCCTCAATGGTAAATGGTTGTTTGTCTATAAAATATTCCCCGCTGGTATCTACCTCGATTAATTTTAGATCCCTTTTCTCTGGAGCGTTGTCAGCGACCTTGCCCTTCGGTAAGTCCAGACGTAATCCCTGCTCCATGAGTGGAGTTGTTATCATGAAAATAATCAACAGCACAAACGCCAGATCCAACAAAGGAGTGATGTTGATATCGCTCAGCGTGACGAGAGCTGTCTTTTGTGTGTATCGGCGCATGATTTGAATCGATCAATGACAACGAATAATTCACTGAAATAGACCAAGGAAATAAAATAGCACCAAAAGGAGGATCAGGGCAAAAATGATTTTTGAATATTTAAATTTGATTTCAGTGAGGGATCGTAATTCTCCCTCTCCGTCGGAATGCAGGGGGGATTGACAGGTCGTACAGGCATTGAGGAATCTAGCCATCTTGTGCTTACATCTCTTGCATACGACGAAAAGGTGTGATCCACATGCACGGCATCTAGTTCGGTTGGGGTCATTGCCAGCCCTGCATTTGTTACAGGGAATCTTTATCGGTTTTGATGTTTGAACTGTTGGCATTTACAGACGGGGCAATAACCTATTGATCGGGTATGCATTCAGTTTCAACTTTGGAGGCGAGTTCTTGAGCGAAATTGTCCATCTCTACGCTTAACACGCGGATATTGTGTACAAGCCAATTGTATCCAAACATGGAGGGGATGGCTACCAACAGACCTGCCACTGTCGTTGCAAGTGCCCCCGCAACGCCTGGTGCAATAGTTGTCAATTGAGCGTTCTGTTGGCTTGCAACACTGGCGAAGACACTCATGACACCCCAAACTGTTCCAAGCAGACCTATAAATGGGGCTCCGCTGACTGCGATGGCCAGCAGGATTAGTCCTGATTCAAGTTTGAGGGATTCTTGTGCAACCCCCCGCTCCAAAGCTCGTTTGACATGCTCCATGGATTTCAGGGATATCATCCCCTCATCTGTGTTTCCCTTTTCTTGATGACGCTTTTGGCATGAGGAAAGTTCCGTGTTGCCTGCATCATAAATCGTGTAAAGAGGGCAACCATCGACATGGATGTTGCGTTTGAAGATGTCCGTGAGCTTTTTTTGCTGGCGAAACTCTACATCGAAAAGACGGTTCAGCTTCTTTGCACGACGGATTTGCATGGTTTTGGCAGCCATGACTGACCATGCAAAAATAGAAAATACGACCAGAACGATAATAATCGCCTTGCCTTCAGGGCGAGCTTCGCTCCACACATATAAAAATTCTATTTGGTCGGCTGCTAAAATTATTGGAATCATTTGATCTGGACTTAAGGATTAAAGACGATTGAAGCCGTGATCCTTAACATATCTTATCGGCATATTCAAAAAATACTGTAGACAAATTTTCAATAAATGAATCATTTTCAGAAAAATAGAAGATTTCCATTGAATATCTCGACTGTTCTGAGCGAGATTTTAATAAATCCTAACCGCTAAAAAAATATGACTGGACAATGTTTCACATCAATCTGCCTGCACAACTCGTTGGTTCTACTCATGACCTGCGCGAGCTTGAATGCAGCCAGTCCTCATCTTGTTGCTCATCGTGGGGCTTCCTATGATGCACCCGAGAACACTGTTCCCTCGGTGATGCTTGCCTGGGAAAAGGAGGCGGACGCAACCGAGGTAGATATTCACATGACGCGCGACCATCGAATAGTGGTTATTCATGATTCATCGACTGAACGCACCACCGGCTCCGATTTCAAGGTTGCGGAGACCGACTATCAGCAGCTTGTGCCACTCGATGCAGGAAAGTGGAAAGGAGATGCTTATGATGGAACGCGCATTCCTTTGCTCAGCGAAGTCTTGAGCAAGGTGCCTGAAGGTAAACGGATTTTTGTGGAGATTAAATGCCCTTCTACGGTGCTTCCGTTTCTCCAAAAAGTTGTCGCCAACTCTGGTCTTTTGAGCCATCAGACAGTTTTTATTGCCTTCGACTGGGAAACGATTCGTGAAGCCAAAGCACGTTTTCCGGAAAGTGACTGTTTTTGGCTTTCAGGCTTTAAAAAAGACAAAATCACGGGGAAATGGAATCCAAGCCCCAGTTTTGTGATCGAGCGAGCTTTGAATGCGGGTGTCGACGGAGTGGATGTTTATCATGGAGGACCTGTAGACAAGGGTTTTGTGGATTCCGCGCATGGCAAAGGGCTTGAGGTGCATGTTTATACCGTCAATGACAGGGAGGATGCACTTCGGATGTTGGATGCGGGCGTTGATGGCATCACTACTGATAGACCGGCCTATCTACGAGCCATCTTAAAAAAATAGTCCCAGTACGGCGTCTAGTGTTTTATGCAAGTGCGGCCATCGTGCGGATGGGTATTCCCTTTGAGCTCAGGTAATCCTTTACGTCAGAGACGGTGTATTCACCAAAGTGAAAGATACTTGCCGCCAGCACTGCATCTGCTTTTCCTGTTTCAAGCACCTGCGCCATGTGCTCGAGATTGCCAGCCCCTCCGCTCGCGACAACTGGTACGGAAATAGATTCACTGATGCGTTTTGTAATGACCAAATCATATCCAGCTTTTGTGCCATCTGCATCAATACTATTGAGCACAATTTCACCCGCTCCGTGGCCTACCACCTTGCGAGCCCATTCAACTGTGTCCATTCCGGTACTTTTTCGTCCGCCATGTGAGAAAACTTCCCACCGATCATCGTTTACTCTTTTGGCATCTATCGAAACAACAATACATTGACTTCCAAATTTTTTCGCCCCCTCTTGGATTAATTCGGGATGAGATATTGCTGCGGAATTGATGCTTATCTTGTCCGCACCAGCTTTCAGCATGATGGACATATCGTCCAAAGTGCGAATTCCACCCCCAACGGTCAAGGGCATGAAGCAACAGTCGGCAGCCCGCTCAATAACGTCTACCATTGATGATCTGTCATGAGCGCTGGCGGTGATATCAAAAAATACCATTTCGTCCGCGCCCTGATCGTTGTACCTCAGGGCGAGTTCAACTGGATCACCCACATTCCTGAGCTCCCCCGCTTCAGCTCTGCCAAACTGAACTCCTCGGGTGACTTTTCCATCATGCACATCCAGGCATGGAATGACTCGTCGTGCCAACATGTAATAGAAATATACGAAGCGGATGAGGTTTCATAGTCGAAAACGGATTCTTGTTAGTCTGGGCGCTGGGAATTACCGCTTTGCAGGGCTGAAATATCCCTTTTTGTTGATGAATTGGCCTTTCGAATAAAGCGTAGCATTAAGGGAGTTTATGGGGGTCGCGGATGAAAAAACGTAGCCAATATCATTAAGAGCGCTCATGATTTCAATTTTGGTCCTCGGTTTTTGGGTAGTAATTTTGATGACCGCATTCTTCAAGGATATCTTATTGCGTTTTGTCCGAGGTTGTTTGAGAGACTCTATATTGGGCTGTTTTTTTGCCTCGTTCATTGTCGATGCCAAGGCATCATCAATGCGTTTAATTTGTTCAACAAGTTCCATTCTTTCTTGCTTTAGATTCTTGCGCAATTCAAGGAATTGCTGGACGGGATCTTTCTTTTTATTTTTTGATTCCATAAACTTTACCCATATCACCTTTTTGTTTTGAACCTGCTATTTACTCCTCAAAAAGTATTGGTCATGAACTATAAGTCATCAACGATCATCATTATGAAGATTGAACTTCTCGCTTTTTTGCATACTATAAGTTGGAACTTTTTTATTACACGAAAAAGTTATTCACTCAAGAATTTTTTAAAAAGATGAAATGAAAATGTGTAAATAATTAGCTGAACGAAATTCACTTTTTATATGAAAGTAAATGCAGCAATATTTGGTCAAGAGAGAATAAAGCTAATTTCTTTCCTCAAAATACGAATAATAAGGGTGTTTCTCTGAATTGTTTTAATTTGATCCGGACTTCAGTCCTCCTCCTGAATTTATATTCGATCCAATATGATATGAATAATAGGAGATACAGCGACGTCCGTTTTCTTAATTAAGCAATACTAACCAACACTTTTGAAATATGTGGGCAGCTAGCAGCTTGCTGGATTTTTGATCCCATGTTAGAAAAATATAATGAATCAATTGACGACTCAAAACGCCCTCAAAGCATCCACATTTCTTGTCTTGTTGGTTTACATAACCGGATGCGCCAGTGGGGTAAGCAATCCTTCTGGAGTTCCTGTGACCGAAATGCAATCTGATGAAAGAGGCTTTGTCACGGGCACGGGTATTGAGTCGCAGGATCTTGTGTCCGTCACTGACAAAATGGCACGCAGTTTGGTAAACACACCTGAGATCAATGATTTCCCGGGCATGCCTCGTATCGTGTTGGACCCAGTGATCAACAACACTCGCTTCCCAATCCAGCAGGGTATTTTTCTGACACGTATTCGGTCCCTGCTTAATTCTCGCACGCGGGGTAAAATGCGATTCCTTGCTCGTGAACGTATGGATGCTCTGCGCGCAGAAAGAGAAATGAAGCGAACTGGCGAACTGACAAGTTCCTCTGATCCTAATGTTCAGGAGTTCAAGGGGGCCGATTTCTTTTTAACGGGTAAACTGGACGGGCAAACAACCCGGACATCCGCTGGAACTAGCGATTATGTGCTTTATTCCTTTCAATTAATTGATGCCCGAACTGCAGAAATTATCTGGGAGGATTTCTCTGAACTGAAAAAGCAGGGTCTGGAAGACGCGTCTTATCGCTAGTAGATTTCAGTCTGCGATTGAGCTCCATTGTTTATGCTTCTCCATATTCTCACTCTAAGGTGGTTGTTGCTTGCTTTGGTGGCAGGAAGTTTGAGCGGGTGTGCCACTCCGTCAGCACCTTACCGACCGCCGTGGACTGGAGATCCCTTGGTCGATGGCCAGCACGCTGTGACCAATGCTCCTCCGAAGGACAAGGTTATGTGGCAGATGATTACCGCTAGATCGGCGCTTTTTCAAAAGAAGTATGACCTTGCCGAAGATCTGCTGGACGATGTGTTACGATCTATTGAGAACCGTTATGGAAAAGACAAGGAAGCTCGTAAATCACGAAAACTTTTTCAGGATGAGGCCGGGAAACTCTTTATCGGGGAACCCTATGAAAGAGTAATGGCATACTATTATCGGGGTATCCTCTATTGGATGGCCGGCCAACCCGATAATGCGCGTGCGTGTTTTCGAAGCGCCCAACTTCAGGATAGTGATTCTGAAAAGAATGAATTTCGAAATGACTACGTGTTGATGGATTATCTGGAGGGTTTGACTTCCTTGAAACTCAGGGCTTCCGCGGATTCCAACTACATGCGAGCCACCAATTCGGCAAGATTGGCCATTCCTCCCCCTTACCGGTCATCAGACAATGTGTTGATATTTACCGATTATGGCGCGGGACCGACCAAATACGCATCGGGTGCTTACGGCGAACAGCTCAAGTTCAAAGAAGGCCGTTCCAGTGCCCGTGAAATCAAGATTGCTTCAGGTCATGACGAAATTCATCTGGGGCCTTACGACGATTTGACTTACCAGGCGTCTACACGTGGAGGCAGGTTGATGGATCACATATTGGCTAATCAAGCCGTTTTCAAATCGGCTACGGATGCCGCGGGAGATGCCGCACTCATGAGTGGGATCGCCTTGGCTCATGGCAGGAATACACAGGAAGTGGGTTTAGGGTTGGTTGCAGCTGGGCTGGTCAGTAAAATATTCTCAGCCGCAGCGACCCCTGATGCGGATACGCGTGACTGGGATAATTTACCTCAATACCTGACCTTTGGGACAATGAGTCTACCTCCCGGGCTGCATACGCTGACTCTTCGATACCTCGATGCTGCCGGCAATGAAATTTCAAATCTTACGCGCACGGAATATATTCAAGTGAATGCCTCTCCCAAGGACACCGTCCTTTACTTCAGCGATACCAAAAAACAAATCCCATAGATCAAATGAAATTATCTGCAATCATCATGGCCCTCATGGCTGCTGTACTCACTCTTTCAACCATTGGGTGCAAGACTCGTGGTGCTTACGTGGCTGAAGTGCCGGACGGTTACGATCTCGAAAATCAGACTGAATTTGTGCTCATGAACAAGCGCGTTGCCAAATCGGTTACCGTGGCTGGCATTCAAGAACGCGTGCTGGCGGATGGGCGACTTGAAGTGACTGCCAATGTTTTGAGTAAAGATCGCAGACGCATTCAGGTTCAGGTCAGTTGCGTTTTCAAAGATCAAAACGGTTTTTCGACAGGTGATGAAACCTCATGGAACACACTTATTTTGACAGAGAACGCTCAAGAAGCTGTAAGATTCATGTCCATGAATGAAAAGGCTCGCAAATACACCATTCGAGTGCGTGAAGCCCGGTGATTCGAAGAAAGCCTCATTGGCAAAGATCCATCGTTTCGCATGCTTCATGATTCAGGCTAGATCATACTAAGATGCCTCATCGATATGGCTGTTGCCCTCCAGGTTTGGGCGGTGATATCCAGCGGTTGTCTGATATGAGCTTGGAAATGTTGGCGTAACATCAAATAAGCATTGTAGAACAAATTTCGGCTTTTCAATTGTGACCATTTAACGGTCCCACTTGTTCATGTGTTTACAACCATTGAGAGGGATTACATGCAGTCTTTATTTTCGAAATCAGGTGACGATGTCTTTGATCACCTTCGCTCCCTCCACCCCGGTCAATCGTTGATCCAGGCCAAGGAAAGGAAAAGTCAGTCTTTGGTGGTCGATTCCAAGTTGATTGAGAATGGTTGCATTGAAATCATTCACATGAACGGGGTTTTCTACCACGTTATAACTGAAATCGTCGGTCTGGCCATAGGTGATGCCTGATTTGACACCTCCGCCTGCCATCCATGTCGTGAAGCAGCGTGGGTGATGATCGCGGCCGTAATTATCCCGCGCAAGTTTTCCCTGGCCAAATGCAGTACGCCCGAATTCTCCACCAAAAACAATCAGTGTTTCGTCCAGTAAACCGCGATTCTTCAAATCCTCGATGAGGGCTGCCGCCGGTTGATCCACGTCATGACATTGGCCACGCATTTTTTTTGGAAGATTTACATGGTGATCCCATCCGCGGTGGAACAGCTGCACAAAGCGCACATCGCGCTCAACCATGCGACGAGCCAATAAACAATTGCGTGCAAAGGATCCGCTCTTTTCAACTTCAGGACCGTAAAGATCCAGGACATGTTTGGGCTCGCCCGCCAGTTCGGTTAATTCAGGTACGGATGCCTGCATGCGAAAGGCCATTTCCTGTTGGGCAATGGTTGTCTGAATTTCAGGATCACCCAAAGTATTCGCGTGTTCCTGATTCAGCTCCGTCACCAGGTCCAACATTTTTTTCCTGCTTTCCCGGTTGACTCCGGCTGGATTGGAAAGGAATAGGACTGGATCGCCTTCCGGTTGCAATGATACCCCTTGATGTCTGGATGGAAGGAAACCCGATCCCCAGAGGCGGCTGTAAAGCGCTTGCACATTCCCACTGCCACCGGTCCAGAAGGCGGAATTAAGCACCATGAAGTCGGGCAGGTTTTTATTCATGGAACCTAGTCCATAACTCAACCAGGAACCTAAACTGGCTTTACCTGGGATTTCTGAACCCGTGCAGAAAATGGTTTTTGCAGGATCGTGATTAATAGCGTCTGTATGCGTGGACTTAATGATGCAGAGGTCATCTGCTTTCCTGGACAGGTGTGGTAACAACTCACACATGTGAATCCCATTTTGACCTTGAGGACTAAACTTGAACATGGAAGGGGCCACCATCTGGTCTCTTCCCTTGGTCATGGCGGTGACGCGCTGTCCATTACTGACAGATTTCGGGAGTGGTTTGTTGAATTGCTTGTGGAGATCGGGTTTGTAATCGAACAAATCCAATTGACTTGGCGCACCCGCCATGAAGAGGAAGATGACTCTTTTGGCTTTGGGGGTAAAATGGGTGCCGCCAGGTGATTTCAGACCTGAGCCACGTGTCGGCATCGATCCAAACACGGTCGCCCCTAATCCCATCGCGGAGGCACGGAGGAAGCTGCGACGTGATTGCAGGTTCTGATATTCCTGGATCGGATCAAGGTCAATGAGCGAGTTCTTGAAATTCATGGGAAATAAAGCGAGTAAGCGGTTATTGTCGAGTCTTTACAATGTCAAGGTTGAGTAATGCATGTGTCAACATGGTCCACGACGCTAATTCGATGGAATCATCGTTCGATGTATTTCCACTGAGATAACCTGATGTCAACGCCTGAGCGGCATCCACGTTTTTGTTGTAGTGCTCACGGAATGATGCAAGAGCTTGCTTCAGAGCCCTGGCTTCCGTGTCTGTTGGTAATTGTGATGTGATGGTTTCGTACGCTTTCTCGATTCTTTGTGCATCCTTCCAATCCGTGTTTTCGAGGATCCCTTGAGCGCAATGAGCTGCTGCGCTGAAAAACTGAGGCTCGTTCATTAGCATCAACGCTTGCAGTGGGGTGTTGGTGCGCTCACGTCTGGCAATACATGCTTCACGCGTTGGCGCATCAAAAATGGTCATCTGTGGAGGTGGTAACCCACGTTTCCAAAAGGTGTAGACACTCCGGCGAAAGGCTTTTTTACCACCATCCGCTTTAAAGATTCTGGGATAGGAAGAAGGCATGGCGACAATTTGCCATAGTTTGGCCGGCTGGGGAGGTTTAACGCTTTTACCCAACATGTCGTGGTTCAAAAGCCCGCTTGCCATCAATACCTGATCCCTCACCATTTCTGAGTCCATGCGAAACCTTGATCCGCGAGCGAGGAGTCGATTTTCAGGATCATTGATTCTTGATTCTGAATTCATTTTTGATGATTGCTGGTAGCTTTCTGACATGACAATGGCACGCATCAACTGCTTGATGTCCCAGCCCGATTCCATGAATTGCAGTGACAGATAGTCCAGCAATTCAGGATGACTCGGTCGATCACCTTGAGCGCCGAAATCTGCCGATGTTTTCACCAGGCCGGTTCCAAAGCATTGTTGCCAAAAACGATTGACCGCAACCCTTGCCGTGAGGGGATTGGATGGAGCAACAACCCAATTCGCCAAATCCATGCGTGATTTGATCTCACCCGTAGACTGAAGCGGAGGGAGGAAGCCGGGTGTGTTTCTTTGCACGGGTTCGCCCGGTTGATCATAGACGCCCCGCTTCAAGATATGTGCCTGAAGAGGTTCCTGGCGTTCCTTCATGACGAGGGCAGCCGGTACAGCCATCTGTATTTCGTCACGAGCTTTTTTAAGTTGCTCTAAATCATTCTTGAGAGAGGCTTGAATGGCTTTGTCCTCTTCACTCAATGAATCCTCTTCCCCTTTTTCGGGGGATAGCACTTTGAGTCTCGGTTCAAGCTTCTTGATTTCTTTGTTCAATGCGTAGAGTTGGTCCTTCTGGTGAGGGCTTGGCATTTCGATGTAAGGCTTCTGCAAACCTCGCTTGAAATCGAGCCCGCTTCGGCCACCTGTCTCAGGTTTGCCATCAAAGTTGTTGAAAAAAGCAAAAAGCTGATAGAAATCCTTGGTGGTGATCGGGTCGTACTTGTGATCGTGGCAACTCGCGCACTGTAAGGTCAAACCCATGAAAGCAGTGCCAAATGCAGTGACTCGATCCACGACGTTGCGCGTGAAACTCTCCTCGGGCAACGCCGTACCGACATCAATGATCAAATGGAGGCGATTGAACCCGGAAGCGATTAATTGATCCTGAGTGGGTGAATCGTACAAGTCACCTGCAAGCTGGTAGCGGACAAAGTCGTCGTAGCTCAAATTGTTGTTGAAAGAGCGAATCACCCAATCTCGATACGGGGTGACTTCTCGATAATGATCGTGATGCAACCCATTCGTGTCTGCAAATCGAACCAGATCCAGCCAATACTTTGCCATATGCTCTCCATAACCAGGACTGCCCAGAAGTCGATCCACCAAGTCGGCGTATGCGGTATCTGACTGATCATTCAAGAAGGTATGGATGTCTTCCGGGGTGGGGGGAAGCCCGGTGAGGTCCAAAGTGACACGACGAATCAAGGTTCGCTTGGAGGCTCTGTTGCTGGGCTCCAAGCCGCCTTCTTCCAATCTTTTGATAATGAAACGGTCAATAGCATTGCGGCCCCAGTTGGCAGATCGGATGGTCGGGGCTTCTTTTGTTTTGGGACTATCGAATGCCCAGAAAGTCTCGTATTTTGCACCATCAAGAATCCATTGCTTGAGAGCGTTTTTTTCTTTTTCAGTGATTGCCTCCAGATTCGAATCAGGCGGAGGCATGATGTCGTCTTCATCATCTGTCGTGATGCGGTACCATAATTCACTATTTTCCAAATCTCCCGGCACGAGGGACTGATATCCGTCATGTTCGGCAAAAGGCCCGTCGCTTGCATCCGGCTGATCCAATCGAAGATCGCCCTTGCGATGCTCCTGATCAGGACCGTGACATTGAAAACATTTCTTGGAAAGAACAGGAGAGATGTCACGGCTGAAAGTAGCCTGTTGATCTGCAGCCCAACTTATTTGAAGTGAGCCCAAAAGCAACAGAGACACCATGGCTAAAGAGGGGGAATGCACTTTTCTGGTCATTTGATCGTTTGGGTTCAATAAATTGAGATGACGCTCTTGTTTATGGGAATTCGCCGAGCGACCAAAATCTAAATAAAGAAGATGCACGAAGCAAGTACACAACCCCGACTCTTACATTCGGGCTTGTTTCATCTGCTGCCGGTTCGTATCGGGGAGGGAACCCTGGCATGGATGGAAAACGGATCGTTCATGTTCTGATTTGCTGAATTTTTTTCCGGAAGAATCGATGTTTGGAGATCGTCCCAGTCGAAAGAGACTTTAACAGAGTCGCTGGATGCTAAGCTAAAGTTTTGGTCAGCCAAGCCCTCGTGAGCCTTCTGCCGAAAAATTAGCTATAATGGACTACTTAAGTTATTTCCCTTCTCGAGTGATCAGTTGCCAGGGTTTCATGCACAAAATGGATCAAGTGTTTATAGGCCCAATAAAACAATGAAAGCAGCCCAATTAAATGTCACTGAAAAGAAAAATTCCAACCGCCGACTTGATCCTCGCCTGGAATATGGAAGCGGGATCCTTTTTCAGTCAAAGGGAGATAAGCCCATCAAGCTCCCTTGGATCATTCAGGGTGGAATGGGAACGGGTGTTTCAAACTGGCAGCAGGTTCGATAAGTTTTTACTTATCGAGTATTCGAGGTTGTTTATGGAACTGCTCTGAACGAGTTGATAGATAATTTAAAAGATTCATTAGAAGTCTGAAAACAATAATGTGCTTCTGCTGGTGCATGCGCTTCACTGCAATTTTCACACGAAAATTCCATTATTGCTGCCAGTGGTTGCGATCCAAAATATTTTGGATGATATAATGGTAAGAATAACTCAGGAGAACCAAGCAAGTAATGAAACCTAACCTCTATTTTGAGTCGTAGAGAAAGATAATTCCTGCCTTGCTTGATTGAGGAATATTTGAGGTTTGGGGCTCCATTTAACGTTAGGTTCCTGGAACCTCGTTTACTTTATTTACAAGAAACTGATGATTAAGAAGATTTTTTTGGGGGCTGTTCAGGTTAAGTCATTTCCGCTGTCAGATCGAATTCGATGATAAAAGAAGAACCCTTACCCTCTTCGCTTTCTACTAAAATCTTGCCCCCCATAGCCTCTACCAGACTTTTACTCATGGGTAAACCTAGACCCGTGCCCGAGATTTCGGATTGTTCGCATTCCATATCCAGACGATCGAAGGGCGAAAATAGCCGGTGCATCTTGCTCTTTGGGATGCCCAAGCCAGTATCGATGACCGAGATTCGAAGCCACTTCTCATCTCTTGTTTCGGCTCTGAAAGTCAGATCCCCGCCAACGCGATTGTATTTGATACCATTGGAAGCCAGATTCCAAAAAATCTGACGAAGGCGCTTGTGGTCAGCTTTCCACTCCAGTTTTTCTTCCACTTTATTATCGAGGGATACTGAGATTTTTCTCTCATCAGACATGGGGCCAACCAGACCGATGATTTCGTTCAGCAATTCGTTGATATTTATCAAAGTAAAAGAAAAATCGACAGAGCCGCTCTCGATTCTAGAAATGTCGAGCATGTCATTAATCAGGTCCAGCAAATGTTTTCCTGATTTATGGATCAAGTTAACATTCTTCTCAGCGCGTTCGGCTAGATTTGACATCTGCAGCAGTTTGGAAAATCCAATGATGCCGTTAAGAGGGGTACGCAATTCGTGGCTGACACGTGAGAGAAATTCACTTTTTGCATGGTTAGCTGCCATGGCGGAATCACGCGCCTCCTCCAGATCTCGGGTGCGCTCCTTAACGCGGAGCTCCAAGTCCTCGTTTAGTTTGCGTAGCTCCACGTCGGCAAGCCTTCGATCGGTAATATCACGGCAAATTCCCTGAATCCCGATCAATTTGTCTTCAAAATAAACTGTATCGAAACTACCGTCGATGAACCTGGTCTCTCCGTCTTTGCGGATCCAGCGGAATTCGTAATTATGATTGACCTTCTCGCCTGCAAGGCGTTTTGCATTGTTTTTAATCAGGCGTGCGTGATCCTCGGGGTGAACTAGCTTTTCAAGCAGGTTGGTACCTTCCATTTCCTTGCGAGTGTATCCGGTTAACCTTTCAAATTCTTTATTGCACAGCGAGAGTCGCATCGAGGGATCGCATAAGGCTAATCCGTCACGCATGCCCTCAAACAAAATGCGGAACCTTTGCTCGCTCATTTGCAGGAACTGATTGGCGGTTTCTAGTTTCAGGGTTCGCTCTCTGACCCGTCCTTCCAGCTCGCTATTGATTCGTTCGAGTTTTATGCGTGCATCATTCAATCCCAGCGTACGCGCTTCTACCAGCGTTTCGAGTTTTTCATTCAGCTGCTGAAGCTCTTGCCTAGCTGCCTCCCGTTCCGTGATGTCCTGCACGGTCCCAAGTGTTCTTAGCGGACTGCCTTCCGAATCGTAAACCGTATGACCATGCTCTTCGACATACTTAATGCGTCCATCTGGCATGAGGAGTCTGTGATTAATCGCGTAAAGATTGTGATTTTTGACAGAATTCAGATAAGTTTTCCTGACGGCATCGCGATCCTCCGGATGAACAACTGTAAAAAAGGTTTCAGAAGAAGCATTAAACTCCTGTGGATCAATTTCAAAAATGGAGAATATTCGAGGTGACCAGTGGAGTTTGTTTGTTACTAGATCGAGCTCCCAATTCCCTGCATTGACAAGGCTTTCGGCTTCATTCAGGCGACTTTCACGGAGCTGTATTGTTTCTGCTTCCAGTTTACGTTCATGGATATCGCTCAAGTGCCCTGCAAAATGCACTGGCTTTTCTTCATTATCCCAAGTTGCCTGCCCGCGAGCTTCAAGCCAGCGGTATTTGCCATCCTTGCCGAGAAACCGAAAATCGAGCTTAAAGGGGGTGCGATGTTTCCAGTGTCTGAGTACCGCGGCTTTGACTTTACGGGCATCTTTGGGGTGAACTTGTGACAAAAACCATTGATGCGAATTATCCTCATTGTCAATGCTGTTAGAAGGGTGCCCCAACAGGGAACAAGTGTTACGGGAGACAGTGGTTTTCCCAGAGGTCAAGTCAGTCTGCCAAACGGCATCCAGAGCTATCTTATCTGCTAATTCAAAGAGATCCTCTTTTTCAGAAGCTGATCCTTTAATTTTCGACTTACCTTCTTCTGACATCGTATATTCGTAATTCAGGTCAGATTTCAATCGTTAAAATTGAAAATCACACAACCATTTTCTTCAATAGGAAGTCGAAATGTCAATTATATAAAAATAACTTATGATGTTGTCTCTTGACATGTTCAGGCGCTGCGCTTGGCCATTCTGTAGACTATCCAGAAAAAGCCGCAGATGCCGTGCTAAGATGGTGAGTCGATGAAAGGAGCAGTCTGGGTAGTGCAATTTCGCTGATAAACCGGCTTGCAATCATTATAGAAAGTGAAATCAAAAAAGTACCATAAGTAATGCGGCCTTATTGCAAAATCTGAAATGTCCAATCTGCCTAATGATTCTATTTTGAACTTCCGACTAATCGTCTTGCCTTTTTCGCTTTCAATGTTCTCCAAGAGAGGTTGATAAGAGACAATCCGTATCTTTGTAATACCCTGCGCTCGGAGAATAAAAACTTCAGTAATCTTTAAATTCAAAATTAGGTGTGACAACCTTGTATGAAGTGAAGATGATCGGACGTTATGAATCTTATCTGGTTATATCGGTCATACTTACCCAGGAGGTTATTTATCATATGTTTGATTCATCTCATTTTTGCAGGTGTTTTTATGATTCAAGGCGGTGTCAGTGCTCCCAATTTTATTATCCTGATGACAGATGATCAAAGCTGGGTCGGCACATCGCTGAAAATGAATCCTGATGACGCGCGAACACGGAGTGATTTTTTTCTGACACCGAATGTCGAGCGTTTGGCTGAAACAGGCATGCGCTTCAGCAGGGGATACGCTCCCGCGCCTTATTGCTGTCCCACTCGACGAAGTGTGCTCATTGGTCAAACTCCGGCTCGTCACATCTATCAAAAGGATCAAAGGAATTGGACTACGCGCTATCGAGAACAACTCAGCCTGCCGCAAATGTTGAAACAAGCGGAGCCTGATTACCGCACTGCTCATTTTGGAAAGTGGGATATGCGCTTTGACCATGTAAGTCCGGAAGCCATGGGGTATGACTTGAGTGACGGTGATACCAGTAATGAAACCGGGGGAGGCAAGGGGTCCGGTGGTCCAGCTGCGCAGAGGGATCCAAAGCAGATATTCGGGATCACCCAAAGAACATGTGAATTCATGGAGCAACAGCAAAGGTCAGGGAATCCTTTTTTCGTGCAGGTATCCCATTATGCCGTGCATCTGGATATTTACTATCGTGATCAAACGCTGGCAAAAGTTGAAAAATTGAAATCTGGTCAGAAACATTCGATGCCGGCTTTCGCTGCAATGACTCATGATGTAGATCAAGGGATTGGTATCCTGATGGAAAAAATCCATTCATTGGGTCTAGAGAATTCTACTTATATTTTCTTTCTCTCGGACAATGGCGGACGCAACACCTTGCCTGGAGAGCCCCTTAGAAACCTGCCCCGCAATTTCCCGCTTCGAGATGGAAAGGGGTCTGTGTATGAGGGAGGGATTCGAGTTCCCTTCATCATCAACGGACCTGGTGTTCAAGGTGGGGTCGTGAGTCATGTGCCAGTGACCGGATTGGATATTTTTCCGACCATGGCTGCCTTGGTTGGCAATAAATTCGAACTACCGGAAGCCCTGGATGGGGGTGATTTGACCTCGATCATGATGCATCGTGGAAAGGGGATCGTTTCTCGAGGTCAACCCTTTTTGTTCTTCCATCAAGCCGTAGCCCGTTCGCCTGAAACAGCACTGATAATGGGGGATTACAAACTGGTCAAAACCTGGAACAAAAATCGATTGGAACTTTTTAACATTTCCACAGATCTGGAGGAAGCAAAGGATCTCTCTGTTCGTCACGTCGGCAAGGTTGAGAAAATGCACCATTTGATGGTGAACTTTCTCGCCAACATCGATGCAGAGACTCGAAAAACCGGAACCAAAAGCGAAGTTTATGAAAATGCAAAGCCGAAGTTCTAAGGTTAGAGAGATTCAAGTGTTGGCGGTTGCATCTTGAGTGGTAGCTTTTTGTCAGGGCTATGGTGCTGCTCAGAGGCCTGCGATAGCAGTTCCCTGGCTTATCGTGTAATTCAGCTTGTCTGAATTGCGGCTTGAGGATTGCTTGATTTCTATGAAATTTGGCGAATGAGGCCCCTGAGGACTTTACCCGGGCCCATTTCCTCAAAGGCCGGGTCAGATTGCTTTTTGAGGTATTGAATCGTTTCTACCCAGCGCACAGGCGATGTGATCTGCTGAGCGAGCAGCTCGGCAACGCCATCCCTTGGGTAAGGAGTGGCTTCGACATTGGAAATAACCGGGATCGTCGGCGAACCAAAGGTGAACGATTTCAGGAATGTTTTAAATTCTTTGCGAGCGGGTTCCATGAAAGGAGAATGAAAAGCACCGCTCACATTCAGCGGGATATAACGTTTTGCTCCAGCTGATTCAAAGGCTGATTTGATCTCCAGAATGCCTTCTTTGCTGCCGGTCAAAACCGTTTGTTGCGGGGCGTTCAGGTTGGCAACGCTTACTTCTTTGCTACCGCTGTTTTGAATCACTTCCCGGATTTGTTGGATATCCATCCCTAAAACTGCCGCCATGCCGCCCCCCTTGGCTTCTGCCATGAGAGCCCCACGCTTTTGAACCAGTGTGAGACCGGTCTCAAAATCAAATACTCCCGCCGCCAACAAAGCGTTATACTCACCCAAGCTATGTCCAGCCATAAAATCAGGCTGGCGCTTGGTATCTTGTTTGTTTTTCAGGTAAGTCAATGCATTGACGGTGTAAAGCGCGGGTTGCGTGAACTGCGTCAGATTCAATTGTTCATCACTATCTTCAAGGCAAAGTGACTGGACAGAATACCCCAACACCTTATTCGCTGCAGCCGTGATGTCTGGAAATTGCTCAAACAAACCTTCTCCCATGCCTTTCTTTTGGGAACCTTGGCCAGGGAAAACGTGCATTAAAGTCGAAGTCTCGCTCATGCTTTTACCCTATAATTTCCTGAATCACCTGTCCACCAAACTGACTCAGTTGTTTGAATCTTCCTGCGTGGTAGTAAGTTAATTTATTGTCATCCAAACCTAGAAGATGAAGCAAGGTCACATGTATGTCCCTGATATGATGGACATTCTCGACGGCTTCTGCGCCGATTTCATCGGTGGCCCCTATGGTGTGACCTCCCTTGGTTCCACCTCCGGCAAACCACATGGCCATGGCCTTTGCATTGTGATCACGGCCATAGGATTTTCCGCCGCCTCGAATGCCGTTATCGGGCGTCCGTCCAAATTCACCACAGAAAAAGACAAGCGTTTCGTCCAGTAGACCTCGATTTTTCAGATCCTTCAGCAGGGCTGCAATGGGGCGATCCACCGAATGAATGAGGTTGCCATGTGCTCTTTCAATATAATCGTGGCTATCCCAGTTACCTGCATAGGCCTGAACGAACCGAACACCTTTTTCAACAAGCCTTCGAGCCAGAAGGCATTTTCGGCCGAAGGAATCTGTGTTGGCCTGTCCGATTCCATACATTTCCAATGTGCGCTGGTTTTCGCCCTTCAGGTCCAGGACCTCAGGTACCTCTGACTGCATGCGGAATGCCAGTTCATATGATTCCATGCGAGCTTCGAGTTCACTTCGAGCGGATCTTTGCTCAAGATGCTTTTGGTTGAGTTTGCCCAATAAATCAAGATTGGTTCTTTGACGTTGTTGGGATATCCCTGCCGGTGGATTTAAATCAAGAATAGGGCTTCCTTTTGCTCTGAAAGGGGTGCCTTGGAATTGTGCCGGAAGGAATCCATTCGACCAATTGGCAGGTCCGCCTTGTGGGTAACTGGCTCTGGGAAGCACAACAAATCCGGGTAAGTTCTGGTTTAACGATCCTAGCCCGTATGTCATCCATGCACCAATGGCCGGATCTCCGCCGAATCGGTTCCCTGTGTTGACATGAAAGCATGCCGTTGGATGGTTGACCGATTCCACTTGTGCACCACGAAAAAAGCACATGTCATCCACACAATCTTTCAGGTGTGTCCACTGACAACAAATATCAGATCCATTTTGTCCTGCTTTTATGAACTCGAACGGGCTTTTTACAAAGTAACGTTTACCCGATGACATGGCGCTTTCCATCTCGCCCGAACGAGAGAACTCCTGCAGGTGTCGTTTGTTTAATTCGGGTTTTGGATCAAAGGTATCTATATGAGAAGGCCCCCCTTCCATCATTAAAAAAATGCATCGTTTGGCTCGAGCCCTATGATGAGGTGTCCCTGTTGGCGAGTCCAAGCCTTTCAGCATGGATGTGAAAGCTACCGATCCAAGTCCGGCACCCAATCCGTAAAGGAATTCTCGACGGTTTGGTTGAGTGATGATGCGAGTATCTTTCATGGAAGGGGTAATGTGTAAGTTTTCACATGAATGTGACTAATCAAGATAGGCAAACTCATTGAGGTTGAAAAGCACCAGACAGACTTGTGCGAGCCCCCGGGTGCGTGCGTTTGTTTGGGCGGGTTGAAGATCAGGTATGTAGTTTTTGTAGGCTGGCATGATTTCAATGAAGTCATAGGGTTGCCCTGTTTTTTCTGCCATGACCGTCCGCTTGATTTCAGTTGGGAAATCGGGTTTTGCGTATAGCTTTTCTTTTTCTTCGCTCGTTGCATCTTTCCAGTGTGTGAGGCAGATATCGACTTCATCTGGTAAAGGTGAGCGACCTAGAGCCAGTGAAAATGCACGTCCGATAATCGTTTCAGGATTCTTTCTTTCCCGGAGTAATCTAGCGGCAAATGCCAAGGCGCGGTCATGTATTTCCGCTGCATTGAATAAAGTCAATGCCTGGGGAGCGACTGTCGAGGTCGCGCGTAACTCACAGGATTTATCTGGACCGGGTTGGTTGAAGGTTTCCAAAAATGGATCGCGCAGGCCCCGTAATTTTTCTGCATAGACGCTGCGACGGTTCCGAAGCGAGGGAAGGGGGTCTGGTTCATATACCGATGCCGTCCCTCCCATGATCTGGCGAGGCTGGACGGCGACTTCCTGATTGAGGTCTGGACGACAGGGGATACCTCCAACTCGACGGTTGAGCTCCCCGCTTGTACTCAACATGGAGTCACGTAGTTCTTCGGCAGTGAGCCTTCTGGGCGTGAATGCCGCGTAAAGTTGCCCTTTAGGATCTTTTGAAACCATTCGTTCCGGTGATGGGTGGCGGGTGCTTCGTCGATAAGCAGATGAGCCAAGAATGAGTTCGTTGAGTTTTTTTACTGACCGATCATGCTTCAAGAACCAGTCTGCGAGGAAATCAAGCAGAGCAGGGTGGGTTGGTAAACTGCCTGTGGCTCCAAAGTTATTTGGATTGCCAGCAATGCCCCTGCCAAAATGCCAGGACCATACGCGGTTGACCATGACTCTTGCGGTTAAAGGGTTTTGCGGATTGGTGATCCAGTCTGCAAGTGCTTTTCTTCTTTTTCCGCGGGGCTCCGGGAAGTTCACTGGTTTCATTTTCCCGAGGAATGCTGCAACACTCAAGGCGCCTGGATCAACAGGCTCACCATCCGCAAATACGTTGCCTCCTGTCAGAATGGTGTCCTTTTTGATGTAACCCTTGGCCCAGGGATCTCTGGGTGGACGAATGCGGCTGTTGACATTGTTGCGTTCAATCGTCTTTCCCGTATGCACTGAGAATGCGATGGGAAGGACTTTTTCCAGTTCCCACTGATGTCTGGAAATATTTTTATTCATACGAGCCAAGGAGGCCTCATCACCTGGGTCCAGACCATTGTTCCCGACTTTGGCATCCCCCGTTTCTTGTTGTCGGTTCTGGTTGACCCGGCCCTGGAGTTCTTTGTGCTGTTGCTGGTAGGCTTGTATCTTTGCCTTTGTCCACTCCTGTGAAGTGTTAAAACCCTCACGATTTTCAGTTTCCAGGAAAGGAGCATCCCTATCCGCAAATTGAGTAGTGGAGAACACCGCCATCATGCGGTAATAATCACGTGTTGGTATCGGGTCAAACTTGTGGTCGTGGCATTTGGCACATTGAAGCGGTTGGCCAAGGAACGTTTGGCCGACGGAATCTGTTACATCATCCAACCACTGTTGGCGTGTGATTTTAAAGACGCTCATGCCCGTCTGTTCCCAAGGTCCCATACGTAAAAATCCCGTGGCAATGAGCTTTTCTGGATCTTTGGCATCGATTTCATCCCCGGCAATCTGCTCACGCACAAAATGGTCATAAGGTTTGTCGTCATTGAAAGCTCGAATCACATAATCCCGGTAACGCCAGGCGTTGGGGCGGGAATAATCGTTTGCAAAACCAGCTGAATCCGCGTAGCGCACGACATCCAGCCATTGCCTCCCGAAATGCTCGCCATAGTGATCCGATTGCATTAATTGGCGGGCATATTCAAGGACAGCCTGAGTCGTCCCCTGCTTCTGATTGTGCGAAAAATGTTGAACAGATTTGGGTTCAGGGGGGAGTCCGGTAAGCCCATAGCTCAGGCGACGTGCCAGCTCTTTTGACCTTGCTTCCGGGGCAGGGGAGAGTCCGGCAGTTTTCAGTTTCCGGTTGATAAACCAATCGATCGGATGGACTCCTTCAGGAGGTGATTTTACTTTGAGGGGACGATACGCCCACAGATGTTCCGTGTTGTACCTGCGATTGGACCATTCATCGTCGAGTCCTCCGGAGGTTGGGGCTTTGACGCCTTCGGCAAATTGGTTCTGAATCACCTTGATCCTGGCTTTATCTGGCCAAGGTGCTCCCGCGTTGATCCAATCTCGTATCCACAGGCTCTGTTGTTGTGAAAGTTTGTCGGCTTCTTTGGGGGGCATTTCATAGTCCTCGACAACACGCGTGGTTAACTGAAAGAGAATGCTTTCCTCACCTTTTTGCGGAATCAAAACGTCCTCACCATAGTTCTCTCCACCTTTCAGGGTGGATGCCCTGGAGAGCATGTTGAAATCCCCTTTTATTTTTTCTGGGTCTGAGCCATGGCAAGCCATGCATTTTTCAGCAAAGAGTGGCTTTACTTTGAGCGCAAAGAGTCTTTCTCCTTCGCTATGTTCGGCTGAAAAAAGAGCAAAAGAACTGAAAAAAAACATCATCCGGAAAACGACGCCAAGGGATGCAAAATGAAGAACTGAAAGCGTAGGAATTATCTTGTGGATTGTGATATGTCTACTTGGGTTCAAGTGCGAAACTATGACAGTTTGTCTGCCGTTTGTCAGTATGTTTTCATTATCTGATACAAGAATCATGCAGGAACAAAGTTAGATCGGATCGCTTACCATCAGGGGCATGCGGTTAGGAAAGATACTTGGCTGTTGAGTGTTCCCATTGGATTCCTTAGTGAGAATAGCAAGTGGCATGCAAGTCGTGTGTGCATCATTACCGATTATCAAATCCCCCGCCTTTGTGATGGAAGCATGTTTTCCATATCCTCTGAGGCAAAATGAATCGACTTCGGTCAGCAGTCGTCCGAGACCAAAGGGTGGGTAAAGCCAGGCGTCGGCGGCTTTACCCACCCTTACCACTTAGCCTTCGGCCTCAATCAATGACGTGAGAAGCAGAATGGAGTTATTGAACGAAACAAAGTCAACATGAGACCCTCTATGATTGAAATCCCCTTTATCAAACATACGTGTAGTGGGTTCCATTCCGAAAAGGGGTGTTTTTAATTTCAAAGCCGGAAACGCCCCTGTCGCCCTCATAGGATACAGGGAGCATAGAGCCATTTGTTAACTTCCATCGTGCAGAGACTTGTGAGTGTGAAGCTTTTCAGGCTTTCGTATCTTCCTTCATTCAAAGGTCATCCTTGGAGTAATGGCATGATGTTTAACCAAGCTTGTATCGAGGAGGTAACCCTGATTCAATAAGAGGCATGCAAAACACTCCTTTTTCCATGCATCGTATGCAGGTCAGTCTGTCACTCAGCCTTGCGGTTCTTTTTCTTCAGTTACCTTTCATGCACGCCGAGGAAGGCTGGATTCAGTTATTCAACGGGAAAGACCTTGAGGGTTGGGTTCCCAAGATTCGCTATCACAAAATCGGTGAAAATTATGGGAATACATTCCGCGTCGAAGATGGGGTATTGAAAGTGGGATATGATCCGCAGGCGTATCCCGAGTTCAAAGAGACTTTTGGGCACTTGTTTTATAACACACCTTACAGTCATTATGTCCTTCGTGCTGAGTATCGATTTGTGGGGCAACAGGTGAAAGGTGGTCCAGGCTGGGCGATCCGGAACAGCGGATTGATGTTGCATGGTGAACTGCCCGAAACGATGGATGTAGATCAGGATTTTCCAGCTTCGATCGAAGTGCAGCTTCTCGGAGGCGATGGGGAAAATAAGCGTACGACTGCCAACATCTGCACTCCAGGCACTCACATCGCTTTGGATGGTCGATTGACTAAAAGGCATTGCACCAACTCCAGCTCAAAGACCTATCATGGGGAGCAATGGGTGAGTGTTGAGGTGGAAGTGCGTGGGCATGAATCTTTGAAATGCATCATGGAAGGAGAAACGGTTTTTGAACTGACTCATCCCGTACTGGATGATGGAGATGCTCACTCCAAAACCCTGATTGATGCCAATGGCGGTGATATCCGTATTTCGGGAGGAAGCATATCCCTGCAGTCGGAGAGTCATCCGGTGGAATATCGCAAGCTGGAAATCAAACTTCTGAAGGATTGAAGACACATGAAGTGATTCTTTGCGGACGAACTCCATGAGCTTTGAGATCAAACAAAGAACCACACTCTCGAAATGATGTGGTTTACCGGTTAATACGTTGCGCAATCTCGACCAAACAAAAAGTTAATGAAATCCACTGAATCGAATCCACAACCGTCCTCCGTTTTACCTTTTCAAATTCTTCTGGGTACGATGGTGGTGACTACATGTACCCTGTTCCTCGGTTTTCATTTTATGAAAAAAGCTAATGCCGAGGCAGCTGCCCCGGAAAACCCCATGAATCATACCAACCGATTGGCCAACGAAAAATCACCTTATTTGTTGCAGCATGCTCACAATCCTGTGGACTGGTATTCCTGGGGGGAGGAAGCTTTTGAGAAAGCCAGGTCCGAGAATAAAATGATCTTTCTTTCCATCGGTTATTCCACCTGCCACTGGTGCCATGTAATGGCGCATGAGTCCTTTGAGGATGAGGAGATTGCCAAGGTCATGAACGAGTATTTTGTCTGTGTGAAACTTGATCGTGAAGAGCGTCCGGATGTCGATAAGATATACATGACTTTTGTTCAGGCAACGACTGGAAGCGGTGGTTGGCCCATGAGTGTTTGGTTGACTCCGGACCTTAAACCGGTGGTGGGGGGAACGTATTTTCCGCCGGAAAGTAAGTTTGGTCGGCCCGGATTTCCAGATATTTGCAAACAAATTGGGGATGCCTGGAAGAATGACCGTCAACGTCTGATCGATAGTGGAAACGACGTGGTTAAAAAATTGCGTGAAGTATTCGCAAGCAAACCAAGTTCAGGGCAGAAACTCGATCATTCAGTGCTCGAAAAAGCTTATGCCCGTATTGCTTCTCAGTATGATGAAGAAAATAAAGGTTTTGGAGCCGCGCCCAAATTTCCGAGACCCGTTACTTTTAATTTTCTGCTTCGTCACATGTATCGAAAGGGGAAAACCTCTCCCGAAGGAGCCGAAGCATTGTCGATGACCTTGGAGACTTTGGATGTCATGGCCAAAGGAGGAATTCGAGACCACCTTGGGGGTGGTTTTCACCGCTATGCAGTCGATCAGCATTGGCATGTGCCTCACTTTGAAAAAATGCTTTATGACCAGGCTCAACTGGCAATCAGCTACCTGGAAGCATTTCAGATTACCAGAAAGGAACGTTATGCTGACGTAGCGAGTGCTATCCTGGATTACGTCCTGTCTGACATGACTTCGCCTGACGGAGGTTTTTATTCAGCAGAAGATGCGGACAGTGTGATCGAAGAGGGTAAACCTGATCATGCAGAAGGCGCTTTTTATGTTTGGGAATATGATGAAGTCAACAGCCTCCTCGGTGAAGAGAAGGCTGCATGGTTCAATGCCATGTACGGCGTGGTAAAGGGTGGCAATGCGCCAGTGGGAAGCGATCCTCACGAAGAGTTCAAAAATAAAAATATTTTGATACAGCGCATGGATGCCGCTGGTGTTGCGGACAAATTCAAGGTAAGTACGCAAGCAGTTGAAAAGGCCATGAACGATGCCCGGCAAAGGCTGAAAACGGCGCGCGACAAGCGGCCTCGCCCTCATCTCGATGACAAAATCATCACTGCATGGAATGGGCTCATGATTTCTGCGTTCGCCAAGGCAGGTCAGATTCTTCCCGATGGAGACAAATACCGTCAAGCCGCCATGAAAGCGACATCCTTCATACGCGATCACATGTATGACAGCTCCAACCAAACTTTATACCGAATCTTTCGCGGTGAGCGTTCAGGCATTGAGGGTTTTCTGGATGATCACGCCTTTTTGATCAACGGTCTCCTCGACTTGTATGAAACGACATTTGACATTCGATGGATTGAATGGGCAGCAGAACTTCAAGAGCGACAGGATGCACTTTTCTGGGATAGCGATCACGGCGGTTATTTTGCAACGGAAGCTGGAAGTAAGAATATCCTGTTGAGGATGAAAGATGATTATGACGGTGCGGAGCCCTCAGCCAATTCGATCGCTATCATGAATCTTTTGAGGCTGAATCACATGCTTGGAAATGCGCAGACTTTGGAAAAAGCCCAATCCTCTCTGGATTCTTTTTCAGTCAACTTGAGCAATCAACCATCGGGGATGCCTCAAATGTTGGTGGCTGTGGATCACTTTCTCCATCCAACGCGTCAGATTGTTTTTGCGGCGGATCCCGCATCGTCACTGTTGATCGAAATGAAACGTGAACTCAATGAGATCTTTATTCCCGGCAAAGTGGTGTTACTTGCAGACGGGAAGGAGGGACAGCAATTTCTTTCCACCCATTTAGCATTCATTCAATCGGTATCCAGATTGGACAACAAAGCGACTGCATATATCTGCGAGGATTATGTATGCCAGCGTCCCGTCAACACGCTGGATGCTTTCGTTAGCCGTTTGCGACCCTGATTATGCCACGACGACAGTCATCTCAATGGGAGTTTGAGAATCTCTTTGCCTCCGAGGGGAAAGAGATTCCTGTGAAGTCGAAAAAGGCCTCCCAGCCTGTTCAACCTGAAAAGCCAACGGTATTGACAGTAGGGGATTTGACTCAAAAGATTCGCAATCTCCTCGAGGGGGGATTTCGATCCATACATGTATCGGGTGAAATCAGTAATTTCAGGGCTCAAAGCTCCGGCCATTGTTATTTTACCCTCAAGGATGGAGATGCTCAATTGTCCTGTGTGCTTTTTCGGGGAGAACGTGTTTCACACCGAGAGCGGTTACAACAGGGAGTCAAGTTGGTGCTGAAAGGCGACATTTCGGTGTACATGCCACGTGGCCAGTATCAACTTATCGTCAGGGGGATTGAGCTGGATGGCGTGGGTGCTCTGCAATTGGCTTTTGAAAAATTAAAGAAGAAGCTCAAGGATGAAGGGCTTTTTGATGCGGAACGAAAACGTCCACTCCCGAAATATCCTAGTCGAATCGGTGTTGTCACGTCTTCAAGTGGGGCGGCGGTACGCGATGTTGCGCACGTTCTTGGTCGGCGCCATCCCGGGCTCAAATTGGTAATAGCCAGCTGTCGAGTGCAAGGCCAGGGGGCAGCTGAGGAAATTGCTTCTGCAATGGGTCTACTCAACGAATGGCATGTGGAAAATCATGAATCATCTCATTTGGACCTGATCCTTGTCACGCGTGGTGGGGGCAGTTTGGAGGATCTGTGGGCTTTCAACGAAGAGGTTGTGGCACGTGCCCTCGCAGCATCAGCCTTACCTGTGATATCTGCTGTTGGTCATGAAATTGATTTTACTATCAGTGATTTTGTGGCAGATGCCAGAGCAGCCACTCCTAGTGCGGCTGCCGAATTGATTTCCGAAGGGGCAATGGCAGTAAGCCACTTTCTCGTTGAAGTGCACGACCATATGACAAGTGTTCTGCAGTCCTTTTGTGCGCAGGCCATGATACATCTTGAGCAAGTCGGACGCCGCCTTGATTATCTCCATCCGCGGCGAGTCACGGAACGGCATGCGCAGCATTTGGATGACTTACAGGATAGACTGAACCGTGCAGCCAGGCATCAGTTGTATCTTTTGAAGGAACGTTTTCAGCAAAACAAAGGTTTGATGAGGACACTGCATCCGGATCGCCAACTTGCAGAACAAACCGGGCAATTCGCTCGCATTCAGAGGCAGTTCCTGGTCGCTGTCGCGACTGGTCTGGCGCAGAATCAACATCACCTAAAACAAGTATCGGCTGAGCTCAAGTTATTGGGCCCTGTTCAAGTCCTTTCGCGTGGGTATTCGATTTCACAAGTAGTTGAAACAGGTGAAATTATCAAATCAGACGCGGATTTGAAAACGAATGATCTAGTCAAAACGCATGTTTTCAAGGGTGATTTCTTGAGTCGAGTTGAACGCCGGCCCTCTTCTTGAAATCTCCAGGATGCTCTGCCATGCATTGCGAATGCATGGCAGAGCATTGATATGCATTTTTTTCCTGATATTTCAGGTATTTTTTGTGATATGTCATAATTATATGCTGTACAAAGTATAATGTGTTTTGCTGTCGATGCGAAAATACCGCAAAGGGCTTAGCAAATTCTTAAGTTCTAGAAAAAGATCCTCTGATGTCGGTTTTAAGTAACATTTGGCATTTTTGGCATTCTGAGTGCTGACCCTATTATTTGTAAAACTAATGTCTGCAGATAAACCATCATCTCCCCACTCCGACCAGTCATTTGTAAATGTGACTGAAGTTTTTGGGAGTTTGGAGACTTTGACACGGGGTGAGCAGCAAGCTCTATCTGCAGCTGAGGATCATCAGGAGCGAAATAATGGAACACTCATCTTCCTGACCTGTGGTGTTTTCACCATGGTTGGTGCAGCCCTTCTCGCTTTAATCTCTCTTTTTGTGGTGAAATCCTTGTTTTTGCCTCAAGTGAGCCAAACGGAGGCATTAGGTGGGTATCCTGGAGAATACCAGAATCTTGCGTTTGAAGATGAGCTTGAAATTTCTGCAACAGAATTCGCGAACGTTAAGAGTAAGTTGCATCGTTTTTTTTCTCTCGCTCTAAGTGGCAAAGCTCAGAAGCCGATCAAATTGGGAGAAAAGGAAGTGAATGCAATTTTAAAGTATGATTCCCGACTAGGAGGCTCGCGCAATACGACATTAGTCAAAATCAAAAAAAACAGGATCCAAGCTTTTTTCAATATCAACTTAATGGATGCAAATTTTCTCTCAAGGGAATCTATAATATCCAGAGGAAACGCCTCATTCCGCGGAGGTATGCTGGATGGGCAGTTGCAACTGAATTTGGATTCCTTGAACGTCAATAATAAAAACATGCTCCGCTGGTTGCATCGAATTCACAACTCAAGTTTGCGCCAAACAGCGTCGAATGGGCTCAAAAGAATTGCTAAGATTCCCATGGGCTGGATAGGTAAAGATGTCAAAATTCGAACAGGTACCAAACCTGTTAAAATACATCTCACCTTTTCTGATGACCCGACAGGTGAGATGTTCGAATCGATCAGCTACCAGGGAAATAGTGTCATGAATTCCATTTTTGGGCCCCTTCAAAAGCATACTTTCAATCGCATATTCAAAGTCCATTCACGTTTGCATGATTTAGCTCTCGCTCTGAATCGTGTGGAAGTTAATGACGGGCATATCATCCTCTATCCCAAAATGGGTAGCACGAAGTGAAAACACATTCTGGCTGAATTCGTTCATTTCCTGTTTGACCTGCCATTTTAAGTTCGCTAATCTTTCCAAATTAAATGGACAGTAAAACACGACAGGTAAACGCCCGTTACAACGGCCTTCCACTCCTTGAGGTAGTGGTGGTGGTCTTGCGAAAAGCCGGGGCTTGTCGAACTTAATACAAATTTTCGATAAAAACCCACGGCTGGCAACGGTCGTGGGTTTTTTTATGACTCAGGCATGTTGGCTGTTTGAAACGACTAAACCGCAATGAGCGATACCAAAACGAAAAAGCCGGGAATGGAAGTCCGTTCCCAAAGCAAGGATAAATCCGAAATCGGCCCTACTATGAGTGGTAGTGAAATTCTCGTAGCTGCTCTCGAGCGAGAAATGGTTGATACCATTTTTGCTTACCCGGGAGGCGCTAGCATGGAATTACACCAGGCTCTGACCCGATCAGATAAAATACGTGTTATTCTCCCCAGACACGAACAAGGAGGTGTATTTGCTGCAGAAGGTTACGCACGTGCTTCAGGTAGACCTGGAGTCTGTATGGCGACAAGTGGACCTGGTGCCACCAACCTGGTTACAGGGATAGCGGACGCATTCATGGATTCGACACCTTTGGTCGCCATTACTGGGCAAGTCCCTCAGGCCATGATTGGTAAAGGCGCTTTTCAAGAGACGGATTTCTTCGGGATGACGCTGCCTATCGTGAAGCACAGCTTTCTCATTACGGACATCGCCGATATACCACGTGTTGTTAAGGAGGCGTTTCATGTCGCTGCCACCGGAAGGCCTGGTCCCGTCGTGATTGATCTTCCCAAAAATATTCAGCAAGCCAAGGCGCAGCCCGTTTTCCCCAAAACAGTCAGCATCCGTGGTTATGACCCCATGAGAAAAGCCAGCGACTTGGAGCTCAATGAAATCATAGGTCTGATACAAAAAGCAGAGCGTCCTGTGCTTTACGTTGGCGGAGGTATCATCAGTGGCGAAGCGCATCATGAGCTTCGGGAACTCGTCAAATTGACGGGTATACCCGTGACCTCAACTATCATGGGATGCGGGGCTTTCCCTGAGTCGGATCCCCTTTCATTGCGTTGGCTAGGTATGCACGGTGCAGCTTTTGCCAACTGGGCTGTCAGTGGTGAATTCAAGAAGGAAACGGATGCCGATGGTGAAGTCAGGGTCACTGAAGTTCATCCGGGTGCGGACTTGTTACTTGCCCTAGGCGTGCGTTTTGATGATCGAGTCACTGGGAAGGTGGAGAAATTTTGTGAAAATGGAACCATCGTTCATGTAGACATCGACGATTCCGAGCATAATAAAAATCGCAAAGTTCAATTACCCGTTGTCAGTGATGTGAAATACGCACTGGGGCGTCTGGTTGAAATGATCCGAGAACGTCCAATCCTGACATCATTTGATGCATGGCATCGGCGCATTGAAGACTGGAAAAAGCGTGGAGCATTTCGTTTTAATGTGAGCGAAGAAGTCATGCGTTCACAGCATATGCTTGATCATTTGCAAGGAATGGAGGATCAGGTGATTCTTCCTCAGATGACCATTGACATGTTGTATGAACTTACTCAGGGCGATGCCATCGTTACAACCGGTGTTGGACAGCATCAGATGTGGGCTGGACAATGGTACAAATACGATGAACCACGTCGATATATCACGAGTGCAGGACTAGGCTCGATGGGATTTGGATATCCGGCAGCAATGGGAGCCAAGGTGGCCTGTCCTGACAGGCAGGTGGTTGATATCGACGGTGATGGTTCCTTCCTGATGAACGTTCAAGAATTGGCAACGGCACATATTGAGAAAATTGCAGCAAAAGCCATCATTTTGAATAACCAGCATCTAGGTATGGTCATGCAGTGGGAAGATCGATTCTATCAAGGTAATCGGGGAAATACCTACTTGGGAGACCCCGAAAACATGAAAGCCATCTACCCTGATTATGTGACCATGGCGAAAGGTTTTGGCGTGACATGTGAACGAGTGATGTTTCGCAAGGATCTAAAAGCTGCCATGCAGAGGATGCTGGACTCGGATCAACCGTATTTATTGGACGTAGTGGTACCTTACACGGAACATGTCCTTCCATTTATTCCTGCAGGGCACACTGTGGCAGATATGATTATCTCATGATTATCTACCTTGACGTTGACTCACTCTCCAACGTGGGTTCAGTTTCGAAAGCAATGATGGATGCACATGATCCTTTCCTCCTCTGAAGCCTCATTTTTGAGCAAAAAAACCCCTTGGAAAAATATTCCAAGGGGGTTTTTCATGGAGTTACTTCAATTTTATCGGCCTGTGCGTGATTTGTCTGTGAGTGAGCCTAGAAAGGCCAGGATGGATTCGGTCTGCTCAGTAGTTAATTCGAGGCCTAACTGCATGTAGGCCATTTTACGAACAGCAAAACCGAGAGTTGCTACACCTCCATCATGAAAATAAGGTCCGGTGATGGCTACGTTGCGAAGGGTCGGCACCTTGAACTTGTATTTATCATCTTCGTTCTCAGTGACCGCTTCACGCCCGATGTCGCTGAAATTCTCATAGGGATGCACCAACCCAACTTTTTGATACGCGGCTCCACCGAGTAAAGGTCCCGTATGACAAGTCGTACACCCAATACTGGTGAATGCCTCAAGACCCTTGAGTTCCAAATCGCTCATGGCTTCGTCATCGCCACGCTGGAAATCATCGAAGCGATCCTTGGTAATAAGGGTGCGTTCGAATGCAGCAATGGCTTCGGCCATGTTGTCGTAGGTCAGAGCTGTTTCTGCATCAGGAAAGGCCTTAACGAAAAGAGCCCGATAGGTGTCATCCATACGCAGTCGGTCTAAAACAGCTTCCTCACTGGGCATCGCCATTTCCCCCGGGTTCAGTACTGGACCCTTGGCTTGAGCCTGGAGATCCTCTGCACGACCGTCCCAAAACTGAGCTAACTGAAAGCCTGCATTCAGCACCGTTGGGGAATTGCGGTCTCCCACTCCACCGAAAGCACCCGTGGAACCTGGAGCGTTATCCACTCCTCCCAGGCCTTGATCCACACGGTGGCATGAGTTGCATGAAATACTATTATTTTTGGAAAGCTGAGTATCAAAAAACAGTTTTTCACCCAGATGGCGACGATGATCATTGTCTTTTTCCGAACCAGGCATCGCTGCAGGAAGGACGCCGAAGAAGGTGGTTGCCAATTCTCGAAGTTCAGTCTTTTTGGCTTTGTCGTATGCTGCTGCCTCACCTGCGATCAAATATTCGCCAGTGGAGACCAAGCTGGCAGCAACAAAAGACACGTGTAATAAGTAATTAAAGGAAGAGTTCATTCTCTAAAAGCATAAACCGATCCTTGTGAGACTCAAGTGCTGGGTAAAAAAAAATCCCGCAGGAAGATCCTGCGGGACGTGAAAGAATAAGAGTCTTCTTAGAAGCTATAAATAGCATTCAAGGTGAATGTGAGAATATCATCATCACCACCGTAGAGACCATCACCATCTTCTTGGCTATCCCAGCGAACTTCAGCGCGAGTAAGGACATTATCCCACAGGTCATACTGAACAGTTCCGGTCAAGGACAACATTTCAGAGTCAACAGCAACACCATTTTTTGATGCGTTGAAGAGAACGCCCTGATCACCATCAAGATACTCAATGCGGCCATTCACGGCCATCTTATCAGTAGCCTGGTAGGAGATATATCCAGCAAGAATGTTTGCATCGCCACCATTACCGGTGATGTTTTGAACATTATCCCAAGCAGCACCAAGCGCTAAACCATCAATCGGAGTAGGTATTGTAGATCCGACGTAAAGGTTTTGTTGCTCGTCACCACCGCCTCCAAACTCCATGTATCCGACATAAACGGTCGCACCAGCCAATGCTCCGAAATTCTCAGGAGCTTCAACAGCAACAGACCCCATGTAGGAAATGTCAGAGGAATCAGCTGCACGGTCCGTGAGAACATTGGATCCAGTGTTGGCAACACCAAATTGAGCACTTACAAGATCGTTGATCTGGTAGCCGCCCAGTAAACCGGTGTGGTTAAAAGGCTGAAGATTGTAAGCCATGTTACGGCTGTAGTTGGGGTTGTCGCGGTTGGAAAAACCTTCATAACCAATGATCGCATCAAAAACACCCATTTTGAGGTCCAAGCCATTACCGACAGGAACACGTGTGTTTACGTAGGCTTGGCGGACAGCTACATCGTCAGCTTCGCCAGTGCCTGAAACACTGTATGCTGAAGCGTCAGGGCCAAATAACAAATCAACAGCATAGCCAGCCGCCCAATCGCTTTCGTCCAAAGGGCTTGCCAATGAAAGCTGAATGACGTCTAGGTTAATACCGTTCATTTTATTTCCGCTCTGGTAAGGCACACGCCCATGCAATGCTTGGTTCGCGCCTTTTTCGGAAATCGAAAGTGACGTATCCACAAACCCGCTAAGGGTTGTTTTTGAGAAAGCGGTCATCACGGCATTGCCGGCTTCTTCCGCTTGTGCGTTTTGTCCCAAACTAACCAGCCCTGCGGCGGCTAGTGCGACTGTCCATTTGTTAAGTTTCATATCAGTTCCTCTAAGTTATTAACAAATTAGGCCCCCGGCTCCATTAGGGACCAGTGACCGCATTTGTTATAGCTTCCTGCATTTTCTCAAAAGTGACAACTTTTTTTTGCGATTATTTCCTCGTAGCTTTGGGTGTGATGATCACTCGGATTGAACTTCTCAAGCTGGTTACCAAAGGTTTGCGGGCTTTCTGGAAATACCAATAACACAGTTTTATCTCAATTCTGCTAAATTCTTGTTGTGGCCGAACTCAAATTTCCACTTTGGCATGACAGGTTTCAACTAGAAAATGAGAATATGAGGAAAGCTACCATGACCCCGTTTTGGAAATAGCAAAGTCCGATAATGGCCGAGATTTTAGTGAGCCGTGTCTTTCTTTTTAATTTTTTCTAACAAACCTTTTATTCCCCATTACTTTCTTGATCCCTAACTTTCATCAATGTAGTTTTTCCCAAGTCGTAAACATTTCCGTTCAGCTCTGCCTCAAATACGGTGGACACCATGGAATCTGATTGACATTATCAAAAAAAATTGCAGAATTATAACAAATCGAAATCACATCGATCACTGTAGGAGCATATCATGATTAACAAGACTCGTATCCAACCGAAACTCCTCCTGACGGCGCTTACGCTGCTCACCATAGGACTTTGCGTGTCAACACACGCCGAAACAGCTACCTTAACTGTCACCTCAGTTGATGGGCGTGCTACCTTTGACAATGGCAGCGGTGCTGCAGCAATTACCGAGGGTGCAACCTTGACTCCCGGCAGCGTCATTAGCACTGCCGAGGGTGGTGAAGTTACTCTGGCACTTGGTAGCAACATCGGCTCAATGGTCGTTGATTCCAACACGACTGTCGTTGTGGACCGTTTGAGCATCGAGAAGACAGGTGCTGGTATCGTATCCGACACCCAGATTGACCTGCGTGACGGGAGTATTCTTGGGATAGTCAACAAGTTTTCCTCAGCACTTTCCAAGTTTGAAGTTAAAGTTCCTACCGGCGTCATCGGTATCGACGCAGGTGAGGAGCAAACAAGTTATCAAATTTCCACACCTGACAGGGTTGACGTTCTTGCCGGTTACGGTGTGTTTGTTTACACCAGGGATGGAGTTGTCAGAAGCGTTCGCATTGGAGGGGGTAATCAGTTCAACCCCACAACAGGAGGCATCACTCCCATCGCACCTGAAGTAATCAACGATGTAAGCGTCAAGATCGCTGCATTGCCGGAAGGTGTCGTTACTCCTCCTACTGAGACTTTCACACGTCCCTTCAACTTCTTTATTTCCCCTTCTAAACAACAGAAAAACTAGGGAAACACCCAGCTGAGCGTGTTGACGATCTTATTTAAACCAATAACCAATTAAAATTTTACAGCAAAGCCCTTTGGGAATTCCCAAAGGGCTTTTTTGTGTTTCCGCCTGTTGCAGCATATATTGTTCAATCTTGTAATCACATAGAGGTTACGCATTATTCCCATAATCCAGTCTCATCTAAGCTATGGTAATCGATTTTGATCAACTCTCATCCAGTCAGGCGTATTTCACCATGACTCAGGCTATTATTCCGAGACCCATTGCATGGGTTTTGAGCGATCACGGAAATGGAAAATTAAATTTAGCGCCTTTTTCGTATTTCAACGCCGTATGTAGTCGTCCACCAATGCTTTCAATTTCCATTGGGCATAAAAAGAGCGGTTTTAAAAAAGATACCTGGGTGAATATTGAGGAACGCTCTCATTTCGTGGTGCATATTCCGAACATCCACGATGTTGATCCATTGCTTCAATCGTCTCGACCGCTTGACCATGGTGTTTCAGAAGTCGAGGACACGAAATTAGGCTTAGTGCCCTTTGATGGCTCACCTCTTCCGCGTGTCGAATCAGCTCCTGTTGCTTTTTACTGCGAAAAGCACAGTATCATTCTGCTTGGTGATGGGCCTCAAGCTTTAGTTCTGGGAAAGATCAAACTTTTATTTCTGGATGACAAAGTGGCATCGATCGAAGGAGATTCTTCAGTCCCATCTGTGTCCGCCAAAGCAGTGAACCCATTGGCCCGTTTAGGGGCCAATGGATTTGCCAGCATTGACGAACTAAAGGGAAGTCATTGAGACTGGCGCCGTTTGCTGACCGCCTCCGCCAGCTTTTCAAGGACGGGTAGCGTTTGGTTCCATGACATGCACGCATCCGTGATGCTTTTGCCATATACTGCCGAACCATCTTGCTTATAGGATTGATTACCTTCAACCAAATGGCTCTCCAGCATGACGCCAGAAATGCGGGTAGATCCTGAAGCAATTTGCTTTGCTATGGATTCAGCCACGCCAGGCTGTTTTAGATGATCTTTAGCCGAATTTCCATGGCTGCAATCGACCATTACAGCTGGGTGCAATTGGCTTTTCTGCAAAGCTTTGCAGACTGTTTGAATACTCTCTTCATCGTAATTAGGGCCAGCCTTCGATCCTCGAAGTATCAAGTGGCAGCTATCGTTGCCTTTCGTTTGCACGATGGCTGCTATCCCTTGTTTTGTCACCGAAAGAAAATGATGAGGTTGGCGAGATGCGCTGACTGCATCGATAGCTATCTGTACATTGCCGTCAGTGCCGTTTTTAAAGCCAACGGGCATCGATAAGCCTGAAGCCAACTCACGATGGACCTGACTTTCGGTAGTGCGAGCCCCTATAGCTCCCCATGCAATCAGATCCGCAATAAACTGAGGTACGATTGTGTCCAGGAATTCTGTGGCTGCAGGGATGCCCATTCCGGCCAGATTCTGCAAAAGTTGTCTTCCTTGCCTGAGTCCTTGGTTAATCTTAAAACTATTATCGATATCGGGGTCATTGATCAATCCCTTCCAACCAACGGTTGTTCTGGGTTTTTCAAAATAAACACGCATGAGGATACACAGGTCATCATGAAACCGATCGCAGGATTCCTTAAGATGTTCCGCGTATTCCATCGCTGCTTCGGTGTCGTGAATTGAGCAAGGGCCAACGATCACCAGTAGTCGGTCACTTTGACCGCGCACAATCTGCTCTGCCTCAATTCTGGCATTTGAAACAACCACTGAAGCTTTCTCCGAAAGGGGAATCTCCTCCTTAAGAATGGCGGGCGAAAGTAGCGGGTGTAATGATTGTATTCTTAAATCGTCTGTATCCTGTATCATACTATTCCAAAGAAAACTAACTATACGGTTCTCTGACGATGTGCAAAGCCTGACTTGAAAAAAATACCTCAGAATTGCTCTAAAATTCCATTTACATCGAATTATCGACTTTTCCCTCGTCAAGTCGAGTCAAGATCGGATACCTTCATCCCACGATAGGCGAGGGAGTCGTCGTATAATTTTCTTCCTGCCCCCAAGCGGCATGCATTTGGATCAGGACATCATAGACATTCTTAAGATCAAGGCTTCTACAAAAGCAGTAGAAGACCCTCAAAAGCGCCCTAAGGCAACACTTCCAGAGCAGCTTCCGATCCTTGGTCTCTCAGACATTGTGATTTTTCCGGGCATGGTTGCGCCCTTGTTGATTGAATCCGCGCCAAGCTCAGGTTTGGTAGATGATGTTGTTTCGGGCAATCGACTCATCGGCTTGGTGCTTCAAACGACACCAGATGTCGAAGAACCAGAGCCCAAGGATTTGCACCCTTACGGCTGTATGGCTCGAGTTCAAAAAATGGTGAAACAGTCCAACAATTCAGTCAGGATCCTGATTGAAGGTCTGAAAAGAATCCGTTTACTCGATTTTAAGCAGACTGATCCCTACTTGCTTGCCAACGTGGAGTATTTTCATGAGCCTGCCGAAGCAAGCTTAGAGGCCAAGGCCCTTGTCAGGAGTGCCAAGAAACTGTTTGAAGCCATACTGGAAAAATCTCCGACGCTCACCGATCAGGTTAAGTCCTCGAATCTGAATACGGAAGATCCAGAGAAACTATCTGATCTGATAGGGGCCAACCTCAATCTTGGCCTTGCTGATCATCAAAAGCTTTTGAGTGCTCATGTCGTTACAGAAAGACTCAAGATTCTACTGCCTCTACTCAAGCATGAGCTGGAGCTTCAATCGATAGGGGCGCGCATCCAGAAGGAAGTAACAGCTTCTGTTTCCAAGAGTCAGCGGGACTATTACCTGCGGGAACAACTTCGGGTCATTCAGCGCGAATTAGGTGAAGATGATTCGGCTGGCAGGGAAATGGCAGTTTTAAAGGCTCTCATTGAGGAAAGTGGGATGCCTGCCGATACTCAGGAAATTGCACTTAAGGAGCTTGATCGACTGAAAACCATTCCCACATCGTTGCCCGAATATACGGTAGCCCGGCATTACGTGGAATGGCTGGCATCATTGCCGTGGAGTCAATCGGTAAAAGACCAATTGGATCTACAGGAGGCATCCCGAATACTGGACGCTCAGCATTTTGGGCTCAAGCAGGTCAAGAACCGCTTGTTGGAGCACCTTGCGGTGATGAAACTTCAAAATCCCGTGCGCGGTCCGATCCTATGTTTGGTAGGGCCGCCGGGGGTAGGCAAAACATCCATGGGGCGAAGTATTGCCGAAGCTTTGGGTCGCCCCTTTGCACGCATTTCACTTGGTGGAGTGCGCGATGAAGGTGAAATACGGGGGCACCGTCGAACTTATGTTGGGTCCATGCCCGGTCGCATACTCCAGACCCTGAAGCGGCTGAAAGTCAAGAATCCCGTTATTTTGCTCGATGAGATCGATAAGTTGGGTTCCGATTTCAGAGGCGACCCTGCTTCTGCGCTCTTAGAGGTGTTGGACCCTCAGCAAAACAAACACTTCAGTGACCATTATCTGGAATTACCCTTTGATCTGAGTGAAATTCTTTTCATCACGACTGCCAATTGGCTCGACCCTGTTCATCCTGCTCTGCGTGATCGTCTTGAAGTGATTGAACTTCCCAGCTACACGACGGCTGAGAAAATAAAAATCACGAGACGACATCTTCTTCCCAGATTACTCAAAGATCATGGTCTTAAAACTCGCCAGATTAAACTTCCATCCGCCAGCATACGTATGTTGGTCGATCTATACACCCGTGAAGCAGGTGTCAGACAACTGGAGAGGACCATTGCATCGACCTTGCGCAAAGCTGCAAGAGAACAACTTGAATCTCCTGATCGCCAAGGAAAGATAACGATATCCGAAGCATGGATTCAAAAACAACTGGGCCAACCCAAGCATCCAGCCCCGGATCACGAAACGATCGAAGACAGTGGTATCGCGGTTGGCTTGGGGTGGACACCCAGCGGGGGAGAAATTCTCTTTGTCGAGGCAACTTCCTTACCGGGCAAAGGAAAACTAATACTGACAGGCTCGTTGGGCGAGGTCATGAAAGAAAGCGCTCAAGCTGCGCTGACGCACCTCAGAAGCCAAGCTAAGTCGATGGGGCTGGCTCTGCCCAGCATAGAGGATTTGGACATTCACATTCACGTACCTGCCGGTGCTACTCCTAAAGATGGACCAAGTGCTGGCATTGCGATCTTTGCTGCGCTTGCATCCTTGTTTACTCAAACACTCATTTCATCGCGCATGGCGATGACCGGTGAAATAAGTTTGAGAGGCAGAGTGTTGCCTGTGGGTGGTATCAAGGAAAAACTTCTGGCTGCCGCCAGATCTGGGATCAGAGAGATTATATTGCCCGAGGCAAACAAAAAGGATTGGGTCGAGGCACCAGCTGAAGTCCAAAAGAAATTGAAGATTCACTGGGTGCGTCACGTCGAAGAAATGTTACCAGCCATGTTCGGGAATAACACAAAACGGAATTGAATTTCTGTCTTACTTCAAAAAAGGTTGCAAATGAAAAATTGGAGTCTTGTTCTTTTAGGTCTTTTGTTTGCTGGTTTCCTTGCTTGTCTTACCTCTTTGTGTGCTGATCCCATTCGTGAAGGACAGGCTTTAGCAAAGGAACTGCGATTGGTTCAACTAGGTATTCCCGGACCGATCACTGCAACGTTCAAAATAAGAAAACGTGATGGAACTCGAATCGAGCATTACGTTCAAAAGCACACAGAACAATTCGAAAATGGTTGGAGAGATTTGTTTCAGATCAGCAAAGATTCCAACGCTGAGAGTGAATGGCTCTGGATCAATCATTCTGCTGGTGCTTCTCCCAGTTACAAACTAGCGGTTTCACGGCAATTACCCACAGCCCCTGACGACTTCCAGAACCTGAACTCCGAGCAGGCAATGGCATCCATAGGCGAGAGCGACTTTTGGATCGTTGACTTGGGATTGGATTTTCTACACTGGCCAGATCAACGTATTTTCCAGTCCAAAATCAAACGACGCAAGGGAGTTGCTTGCAAGCTGCTCGAAAGCTCGCGACCCACGCGATCTTTAAGCGGCTATTACAAGGTCCGATCATGGATTTCAATTGAAAATGGAGGCATCGTCTATGCTGAAGCATTCGATATCAACGATCGCAAAATGAAAGTGTTTGAGGTCGCTGGAGTAGAAAAGATTGAGGGCGTCTGGTATCTGAAAGGTTTGAGGATCCGAAATCTTCGTGATAAATCCATGTCAGTCCTGGAATTTGATAACAAGTCAATCAAGACCGCCCCCTAATCTGAAATTATCCCTCACTTCTGCAAGGAGGGCATTGGGTTCCATGGGTATCCTTCCATCGCCTTTTCCATCACGGTCTTTATAATACTGGGTTACAATCTGGTTCCTTTATTATAATTGCTGTAATTGTTAAAGGATTCAAACTTCTCATATAGCTTCAAACAGAATGAGTATTTATGATTATTCCATTTTTTACTGTCAAACAGCAAACAGCGGGCGTCGTCACTCGATTTGGTAAATTCACGCGCATTGCCGACCCTGGTCTAAATTTCCTGATCCCTTTCCTTGAGCGAGTTGCTGGATATGTCAACCTGCGAGTGCGCCAATTAGACGTCGAGGTTGAGACCAAGACTGCTGATAATGTTTTTGTAAAAGTGCTTGTTTCTGTGCAATTTTACGTACTCCCGGAAAAAATTTACGAGGCTTTTTATAGGCTTGAAAGTCCCGAACGGCAGATTAAATCCTTTGTCTTTGATGTGGTACGTGCGCGGGTGCCTCGGATTCGTTTGGACGATGTTTTTGAGAAGAAAGATGAAATTGCCGATGTCGTGAAAAACGAACTTCAGCAGGTGATGGATGATTTTGGGTATGGTATCTTGAAAGCACTTGTGACTGACATTGATCCTGATGCCAAGGTCAAGGCAGCCATGAACGAAATCAACGCGGCTACACGCCTCAGAGTTGCAGCGACTGAAAAAGGCGAGGCAGACAAGATTTTGAGTGTCAAAGCAGCCGAAGCTGAAGCCGAAAGCAAAGCCCTCTCGGGTAAAGGCATTGCGGATCAAAGGCGGGCGATTGTTGAAGGGTTGAGGGAATCCGTGGACGAATTTCAAAAGACCATCCGTTCAGCCAGTGCTGCTGATGTCATGAACATGGTGTTGATGACCCAGTATTTCGATACCCTGAAGGATTTGGGGAACCAATCCAGAACGAATACCATCATGATTCCTCATTCACCTGGGCATATGAATGATCTGGCAGGTCAAATCCGTGATGCCATGATAGCCGGTGAACAAGTGGGGGCTCAGCTCAACGATGTTGAATCACCTTCAGCGGAAAAACCTTCCTAGTTGACTTTCTCCCGATTACAACGAGTGCCTTCGGATGGGTAGTTTCAGCGCTGTTTATGATCTGCCGTAAAAATTCCCCAACGCGTTTATACATCAATTTGAGCACACCATTAATTGCAGCGGCATCTCATGACGTGATCTTTTCAATGTGGGGGATTGATCCACCAAGAACTTCTCACCTCAATTACCAGTGAGAAGTTCTTGGCGAGATTCCTTAAGATGATACGAAGCTCATGGCAGTGACAGAAAATAAAGGGTTATCGGCAAACCCGGATCCAGGTTTGGTCTCTGACGCTTTCTTCATTGAAATTCTGAAGGGTTGATATCTGCGTTGCCAATTGTCCAAACTGTGTATGAGAAGGATTGCTCAGGTGGGTCTAATCGATCGGTTTTACCTTGATTCTCAGCTCAAGGTAGCGACTATTATCCACCATGAAGCCAATGCAAACACGTAAGACTTACCTCCTTCATTGGGTATGCATTTTTCTCTGTATATTGACACCTCTTTTTTCTTCTGCGGCAGAATATTGGAATCGTTTTCGTGGCCCCAATGGAACAGGTATCGCAGATTCAACTATCAAGCTAAGAGACCTTCAAAAAGGCGATATCGTATGGAAATTAGATCTTCCCGGTAAAGGGCATTCTTCGCCAGTGATTTGGGGGGGCTTTCTCTACCTGACTTGCATGAATGAAGATTCATCCAATTTTCATGTGCTCTCTATTCATCGAGAAACTGGCAATATCAGCTGGAGTCGTGAAATGGCCTATCAGACGTTTTCAAAACATGACTTCAACAGCTTTGCCTCGCCTTCAGCCACGGTTGATAAAGATCGGGTTTATCTATCCTGGGCCACACCCGAGCATTACTTTGTTGCTGCATTGGATCATGCTGGGGAATGGTTGTGGAAGAAGGACCTGGGGCCCTTTAGAAGCCAACACGGTGTGGGCGTTTCTCCTGTTCTATATCAAGATAAATTAATCATCGCAAATGATCAGCTGGGGCAGAGTTTCATCGTTGCTTTGGATAAAACAAGTGGGAGTAGCATCTGGAAAACAAAAAGACGACGCGATAAAGCTGCCTATTCGACACCTTGTGTATACCACAGACCTGATGGGAAAGATCAATTAATTGTTAACAGCGCAGCCGATGGTATCAGCGGTCTTGATCCAGATAATGGAAAAGTTCTTTGGTCTTATGCCGATGCCTTTGATAAGCGCAGTTGTAGCTCTCCAATCGTTGCCGGAGGCCGGATTTTTGGTTCCTGTGGTAGTGGTGGTGGTGGTAATTTCGTCGTTGCGATCGATCCTCCTGCAGGCCCACAGGCAAAACCTAAACTTGCCTATACAATCAAGCGTTCCGCGAATTATGTTCCTACCCCTATCGCAGTCGATGGTCTGGCTTTTTTCTGGAGTGATGGAGGTATCCTGACATGTGCCAATCCGGAAACTGGTAAGATCCATTATCAGGAGCGCGTTCGTGGAAGGTATTTTGGGTCCCCTGTATCCAATGGAAGCGAAATCGCCTGCGTGTCAACCACGGGCGAAATTGTAGTGACTGCAGCAAGTGATAAATTTGAGATACTGAATCGCATTGATCTCGATACAAAAACCCATTCAACACCCGCGTTTGATGAGGATTCCATGTATGTGAGAACTGTTTCACAGATCTTCAAATTCAAAAACTGAATCATACAAAGCTGTTTACCGTTGAACTAGCGATGGTAATTTTTATTTTTACACTCGACGATGCATTCCAAGGAGTCATGGCATGAATCGTTGCGAAACGCACCTATACTGGATGTACATGAACATCACATCCCTGCAGTAGATTTGTCATCCAAGACAAATCTTTTAGCATTATTACAACAAAGCTACGCGGGATAGACGGTGAAAAGACCCTATCCATTGCCAAGCGAACACCAGGAGGAATCTTCATTGAGCCCCACATTGAAACTTTTCGGGTGGGATGACCTGAGGCCCTATCCGGTGGAGCGGGGTTCCAATAATTTTGTTTGGAATCTGACTCAAGGGATCCTTGCACTTCATGGAAATTCCGATTGGATCTGGATAGATGAAGGCAATTGGGAATCAGAGAATGCACGTGTCATCGCAAGCCGCATTGAAATTGGTTTTCAATCAAAATCTCTTTTCCTGTCTAATGTGATCCAAGTGATCACGGATGATTATACGAATCCAATGCTCAATGCCCGGGAATCTCTGGGATCGCAGTATCAATCTGTGGTCAGGATAAATGCTTTTGCTTTGGGGTGGTATTCGAAATCTAAGGATCATAATGGGAACTCGGCAGCTGCTATCTTGAGTAAAGCCGGTTTTCACCCTGAATCTTTCGAAGATTATCTGGAAGCCATTCGTGGATTGGCTGGGAAAATGAAATCACGGGGGCAAGTAGCCTTCAAGAATGCGCTAGCCTATGATGGCAATATTGAATTTCAGGAGCCAAACAAATTACTAGCCAAGCCTGCCTGGAGAAAAAGTCATCCAAATGAAGAGGAAAAACAAGCTTTTGGAGATTATGTGGTGGATTTTATTTGTCGCCTTGGGGCAGAAATGGACATTCCCTGCAGATGCATCTAGGAACGGCTCTCATACGAAGTTCACATCCCATGCATGTGGCGGGTTTGATTGAACGCCATCCTAGTACACGATTCCTGCTGATGCCCCCGGCATATCCCTGGAGCCTTTGTTTATCGAAATATCTGGATTGATCTTACCTGGTCCTGGCTGCTGAGCCCCTCACATTTTAAACTCGCGTTGCACGAAGCCATTGAGATATGGCCGGACGAGGGAAGGATAATATTAGGTGGTGACAATTGGCACGTTGAAGAAACGGTTGGAACCATGCAAAGCTTCAGAAATTTGTTGATCGAAGTTCTGGATGAAAAAGTTTCCAACGGTTACCTGCGAGCAGAGTAAGCACTTCAGCTTGGACAGAAAATATTTCCGCATAAAACCAAAGCATTTTTTCGACTTTAAGAAGTGTGTTGGATCAATTGCCAGTGGCGTATTTTCGAAGGTATTTGAAAGCGACTTCCCAATCATGCTGCATGGGGGCCTGGATTTTCTGATCTTCACCTGAAATGGGGTCAGGGAAATGTAATTCAGCCAAATGGATGGCGGCCCGGTCCAGTAGTGGGCGTTCGGGGCGATCTTTCTTTTGGCGGTAATTACGTTTCATTTCCGACAGCATCAACAAACCTCCGCCGTAAATTGCATCTCCTACAACTGGAAGCTGTCTGCATCCCAGGTGCGCCCGGACCTGATGGTAGCGTTCTGTGACGGGAATACATTTTAATAGAGTGTAGCCCTGGAATTTCTCCAGAACTTCAAACTGAGTGACGGTTTTTTTACCCTCTTTGCTCGCCTTCATGATCCAGGGTTGAAAACGATGAGGCGTGAGCTTGAGGTCGACTTCGAATTGTTCCTCTTCAGGGCTGCCGTGAACAAGGGCATGGAAGAAACGATTAGTCTTTTCGGAATGGATACAATCTTTCAAGGCTAGCGCACCAGATTCATTTTTGCCCCACAAGCTGGCTCCTGTCGTTTCAAAGTCCAGGATGTTTGCTGGTTTCAAATAGTCGATACCACGTTCACGCATCCATCCAGCCTGCCGCTTGATGTCCTGCTCAACAATTGCCTGCATGTGCGGACGATCTTGATGATGGTGGTCATGTTCCGTTCCGAGGTGTGTTTGCTTGTTCAGGCAAATCCATGTATCTGCCTCACCGATGACTTCCGTTTTCCAGGATAGCTCGTGTGTATGTGATGTCAGATGAATGAATTTTTTATTTTTGTCGGACATTATTTTAATAATCTTGCCTGTGAGAAGAAATGGAAGCAAGCGACAACCCACGCTGCATTAATTTCCGAAAGTTTTGCAATCTGCGTTAGGTGTCAACTTATCGATAGCAGTCATGATTTGATCCGCTGCTTCCTGGTAAATTTGTTTCGTTCGCTCTTTATCTGCGGTTCTTGCTTCGTTGCGTAATTCATTTAGCCACATAGGATTTCCCATTTTGACGTGCAAACGCTTTGGTCTTGGCCACTTGAGGTGGCGCCCATAAGACTCGAAAGTTCCAAATACGCGGATTGGCACGACAGGAGCCTCGGATTTTATGGCCAATAACCCGACACCCGATTTTGCTCGCTGCAATTTGCCGTCATGGCTTCGGGTTCCTTCTGGAAAGAGGATCACAGAATGGTTTTTTTTCAGGCTATTTGTTACTGCCCTGAGTCCTTTTGGGCTTCTTCCATTGCGATCAACGGGAATGACATTAATGTAATCCAGTATGCTCTTGAATATTGGGAAACGAAATAAAGTGTTGCGTGCCAGGTAATGTGTTTCGCGATTTAGACAGGAGCCAATCAAGGGAGGGTCCATGAAACTGGCATGGTTGGCTGCAAGCAGAACTGGCCCACTCAGTGGAACACGGTCTGCGTGATATATCCGGCAATCAAAGAGGACCTTGAACATTGCTCGAAAAGCACACCAAAATAAAAAATAACCGAACCGCATTTTCTGTCCATTTTAATCGTTGCTTAATGCTTGATCGCGAACTTCATTATCGCGCCTGGTTATTGCAAGCTTCTTTAATTTCAGGAGCTTTTTCAGTGATGGCATCAATGATCAGCCGGCTGGATTCTTCAGGTGACAAGCCGGATGTATTCACCACCAGCGCTCCCAGAGGGACCATCAGGGGAGCGGTGGATCGTTGGCTGTCTCTTTGATCACGTTTGGCAAGATCTTCCTGCACACCTTCGGCTTCACGTCGTTTGGAACGTTCTGCCAGATTGGCATCCAGATAAAACTTATGTTCGGTTTCAGGAAAAATTTGAGTACCGATATCACGTCCCTCCATCACGAGAGAACCAAAATCGATACAATCGCGCTGTTTGAGCTTCATCCATTCTCTTACTTTCGGCACTGCGGCGACATGAGGGACGGCTGCGCTTGTTTCCGCAGTCCGAATCTCTGACTCCGGAAAATACCCATCTACCAGCAATCTGACCTTGCCCTCAATACACATCAATTTGGTTTTCCACTTTTTACAGAGTTGAGCCACGGCTTTCGGATCGTGGATGTCGATGCGAGATTTAAGGCAATACCAAGCCAAGGTGCGGAACATGGCGCCGGTATCCACATAAGTAAAACCCAATTTACTGGCGACAAGTTTTGCATTGGTGCTCTTGCCGCTTGCGCTTGTGCCATCGATGGCAATCACATTGGGGGATGTTTTCTTCATGGGTTCTTTCAGGCAATCAAATCGTTCGGACTCAGTAATTCCCCGGTTGAAGCGTTACAAATCTTCATGCTCAGTCCTTCCGGGGCTGGAGAAGCTAACTTTTGGAAGAAATTTGGAAAAGTTTTTTTCACACAAGCAGGGTTTTTAATGACGATGCCGGGTATTTGAGTCCCGACAACTGCAAAGCACATCGCCATACGATGGTCATTATAAGTATCAATACTGGCCCCGTGCAGTCGACCTGGGTGAATCTTGAGTGTATCCCCATGTTCTTCTACTTGAGCGCCGCACTTGGTAAGTTCTGTTTTCAGCGCTTTAACACGTTCACATTCCTGAACACGCAGGCGTCCCAACTCAGAAAAAGTGGTTGAATGAGACGACCATGGAGCCATCACAATAGATGTCATGATGCTGTCACCTAGGTCTTGCTCACGCGAAATCTCTGGCGGCAATGGCAGGAACTTGGGGAATTCTGTATCAATCTGCCAATCGGTTTGAGGCCAATGAGTGATTTGAATATTTTCAGAGGGATTGCTTCCGTATTTGCACATCAAGTGTTTGATCGCCCAAAAATAGCTTCCGCCCGATGCGTCCGGTTCGATTTGACAGACATTACCTTCATTTTGTGGAAATGACTCAATCATGGATCGGGTCATTTCCACGTAAGGTGCGTGTTCTGATTGCTCCAACGGAGTGTTGATGTCCCATCCGCCTGCTTTGGCGGATAGCAACAGGGCAGAGGCAAACTGAGAGCTTTCCCGCATGGAAACCGTGCATGAGCTACCAGGTCTGGGACCCTGACCATGAACGATTGCTGGTAGATTTCCGTTTTCGGAAACAATCTTATATCCAAGTTCTCTCAGTGCCATGATCAGCTCCTTCTGTGGACGTTCATGCATTCTGTCCACACCGGATAACCGGTATTGACCATGGCCCAGACAAGTCATTGCCAGAAGAAAACGGGCGGCTGTTCCAGCATTTCCCACATGTAAGTCCAGTGGTTTGCTCAAACATGCTTGAGATGGTAAACGACCCCCTGAGCCGTGAACTTGGATTCGGCGGTTGGCTTCGTCACTCGAATCCTCTGAAATGTTGATCTCAAATCCAATTTTACGAAGGCAATCGACCATGACCTGCGTGTCCTCGCTCCACAAAGCGCCTTCAAGGGTCCTTGTTCCATGACTGAGGGCGGCGAGAATCAAGGCGCGGTTCGTGATGCTTTTTGATCCAGGTACGCCTAACCTGACTTTCGCAGGTGTTTGTATCGGGTGAAGTAGGATGGCTTCAGGTAGTGGCATCACAGTAATGAAGAATGGGTGGAAGTGGTTTGGATAACCTGTTATTTCACATCCTGGTCGAGTCTGCGTTTATTGAAAGTTTTCAGCCAGGAATCGCGTTTGGATTTACCCTCTTTCAGCCATTGATAGAGTGCGGCATCGTCCTCTTCATGGATCCATTTTCTGACTTTTTGGCACTGTTCCTCGAAAGAATCCAATGAATTTAAAAGTGCGATCTTATTGGATGCCAGAATGTCGCACCACATCTCGGGTGAACCGGATGCGACACGCGTGGTGTCTTTGAATCCAGTGCTGCAGAGCTTGGCCTGCTGATCGCCGTGTTCCGGGGCCAGAATCCAGTCCGCCAACATGGTTGCAGTCACGTGGGGTAAATGACTGCAACGTGCTACCCTGATGTCATGCTCTTTCGCGTCCATGAGTTCGGGGATACCTTCTACTTGTCTCCACAGATGTTGAATTTTTTCGATGGCCTTCTCGGGTGAATTTTGTGTTGGAGTAACCACGCAAGTAGCACCCTGGAAAAGATCGGATCTGGCGTGCGCAAGCCCCTGCTGCTCACTGCCGGCCATAGGGTGTGAGCCAATATAAGTGGCGTTTGCTTTTGCAATTAAAGGTTCAAGTAATTGAACTAGAGGGCCTTTGACACTCCCGACGTCCGTGACAAGTGCCCCGGGCTTCAAGTAGCTTTGCATTGCCTCGGTGACAGGCAGCATTTTCAACACCGGAGTGCAGAGCACCACCAGATCTGCGTCCCTGACCACTTCTTCCAGATTCATGGAAGCCTCGTGGGCCACTCCGGCATGGAGGGCTTCATGAATGCGTTCATTACGACGCACAAAACCGGCGACCCTTTTTGCATGGTTGCCGGCGATCAGTGATTTTCCAAGAGAGCCTCCCAAGAGGCCTAATCCCAATAAACTAACTTTGTTCCACTCCATCGTCCTGCTGGCAGGGTGATTTGCAGTATTCGTCAAAGAAATCCCCCACGCAGCCCAAAGACTATATGGATTCAAAGAACGAATCAATCCATCAAAATTCCTGAGATTTCATTGGAAACGTATTCCAATATGAGATCGGGCAAAAGCGGAGATAAACCTACAGGGGTGCTGATCCAGATGCGTTTTCCGTGACGTTCTGTTGGGTTACGCCAAGTCGAGGTCCCTTGCATGAGACTTCGTTTCAATTCTTTTTCCGTTTGTCCGAGTGCAACAGGAATATCCTGCGCTGCATGCGGTCCATCCGCGAGCATGAAAGGCACAACGACGACGTTTTCGCTGGGAGTATTCCATTCATAGATCGCTTCGATGGCGGGTTCCTCTTCGATGAAAAAAGTGCGAACCCCTTGGCATTTTTTTGAGTTCATAGCCAACTTTCCAGCTAATTTATCCACTGATTCGCGTGATTTAGCATGACGCGAGGTTCCGTGTCCGATCAGTGCAATGGATGCATTGGATAAAGGGACTTTGATGGGGAATGGATGCTCTTTCAGTACTCGATCTGCGGATTCGAGTACCAGGCTTTCCATACCTGGATGAACTCCTATAGGTCCTGCATAAATAACTTTTTTGTCTTCAAATATTGAAACCCAAGGAAAGGCCACATCGGGTGTTGCCTGCAGTTGGAAGGCGTCGGGAAAAACTTTTTCAGTGAAATACCCTTTGCTCATCAGCATGGGGACGATGATGACCAGCTTTCCATTTGCTTGAGTCAATGAATCCAGAAGGAACGGAGTATGTTTGTGAAAAGCAGCTTTAACCTCACCAAAGATGTCCTTGCTACGAATAGAAGCGGCAAGGCTGTTTCCGGCCTCCTCAGGCCGAGTGTCCTCGGTAGAACCGTGTATTGCCAATATCAATGTTGCAGATCTAAATCTCGTATCCATTCAGGGAAAACCGATAACCCCATTTGAGTCCGGATACAAGGGCTGCTTATACTGGCATCGAGAGAAAAGGGGTGCCACAAGGTATGTGTCATACCCTTGCGCAACTCAAAAAAACTCATGACAATTCCCTATTTCCTGATATCATCTTCAACTTAACCCGAACCAAATTACCATGCGGAATCAATGTTTTTTCTCACGAGGTAGCGTTCTTGTCTGGATGCTTTTCTTATCACTGACAATCCCAGCCTTCTCCTTGGTTTCTGCGCAATTGCCTGTGATTCCGGGTGTGGCATGGCAACCACTGAGAGCTCAGGTCAGGAGGTTGATTGAGGCGACTGATTATCTGGGTGTTCCATTTTCCACTACAGAAAAAAACGCCATCGAATCTGCCATGAAGGCAAAGGATCCAGAATATGGTTCCAGTCAGATTCAAGCGATCCTAGACCAGCACTGTCTTTATTTGGTCAATATCAATCCCGAGATGCGAGTGAAAGTAGCTCAGGGACCCGCAGATCCCTATCTCATGCAGCACGGATGGACTCAGTTCCTCGTGAAAGTCAATAATCAGGCTGGAGTCACAGCAGCTTTGAAGACTCAGAGCCCCAATGCTGCTCGGCTTCATAATTCACCCGCAGAAGCGGTTGATGATCGCTGGCTGGAGGTTCAAACATTCGACGCGCAGCCCCTGACCAAAACCCTGTCAGGTTTGGAGCTTGAGTACAGATTGGTTCAGCTTTACAGCCGCGATGCAGGCAAGCGTGAAGCAAGGATGGGATTCAACGTGGGGCAGGGGACACAGGACATCGGGTTTCGAAATGAAATTGATGTTTTGTTTACCTGTCGTCCGGCAGTTGAAATTACGCTCAATGTCAAAGACGAAGAAGGGCAACCCACGACAGGAACGTTTGAAATTCGTGATGCTCTCGGGCGTGTTTATCCTTCTCAAGCCAAACGCCTTGCTCCTGATTTTTCCTTTCATCCCCAGATTTATCGGAATGATGGCGAGAAGCTCCTGTTACCGTCCGGTACCTATGAAATAAAATTTGCCCGCGGGCCAGAATCAATTCCGAGCAAGCGGATTGTGAAGGTCACTGAAAAGACACGTGATTTGCATTTTTCAGTCCAGCGATGGATTGACCCCTCACTTTTTGGTTATTGGAGCGGTGATCACCATATCCATGCTGCCGGATGCGCACATTACACAGATCCCACAGAGGGTGTGCATGCGCCTGATATGTTGCGTCATATTCTGGGAGAAGATTTGAAAGTGGGGGCGAACTTGACCTGGGGGCCCTGTTTTGATTACCAGAAACAATTTTTTACCGGAGAAGACGATGCGGTTTCACGTTACCCCTATTTACTCCGCTATGATGTTGAGGTTTCGGGTTTCGGGTCGCACCAATCGGGTCATCTTTGTTTACTGCGCCTGAAGGAACAGATTTATCCCGGAGGTGATTCCAAGCACCATTGGCCAACGCTTTGTTTGAACACACTCCGATGGGCCAAAACCCAAGGTGCTTTGGTAGGCCCTGCTCATTCAGGTTGGGGTCTTGAAGTGGCAAGCGCTGCTTTGCCTAATTACGAAGTGCCACCGTTCAATGGCATCGGTGCCAATGAATACATCGTTGATGTTACTCATCAGGTTCCTGATCCTGATGGGAGTTTAGTGCCAGCGGTTGATTTTATTTCCACGGTAGATACGCCTTATGCCTGGGAGTTGAATATCTGGTATCACACATTGAATGTCGGTTATCGTACTCGCATCAGTGGTGAGACGGACTTTCCATGCATTTACGGGGAGCGCGTTGGTTTGGGGCGAAGTTATGTCAAACTTGAAGGTCAGTTAAATTACGAAGCTTGGTGTGAAGGAATTCGTGAAGGGAAAAACTATGTGAGTGACGGCCTCAGTCATTTAATGGATTTTAAAGTGGAAAACCGTGCCATGGGCGAATTGGGTAGTGAATTGAAGTTGGATACGGGAAAAGAGGTTTCTGTCAAAGTGCGTGCTGCAGCACGCCTTGATGAGCAGATAAATCCAAGCCTCAGGGACCGACCTTATCAGCAAAAGCCTTATTGGCATGTTGAGCGCGCTCGAATTGGTGACACCAGAACAGTCCCGGTTGAATTGATCGTCAACGGTTACCCTGTTGCGCGGCAGGATATTGTTGCTGATGGCAAGTTGAATGATTTGGAATTCAATGTGCCAGTTCAGTTCAGTAGCTGGGTCGCTGTTCGAATCCTGCCAAGTGCACACACCAACCCCGTTTTTGTGGTTGTCGATGACGAACCCATTCGAGCAAGTCGCCGAAGCGCTGAATGGTGTTTGGCCGGGGTGAATCAATGCTGGAAAAATAAAGAGCGATTCATTGCAAAAAATGAAATGCAGGAGGCACTGAGTGCATATGATCACGCACGACAAACGTATCAAAAATTGATCAAAGAATGCCGCGATGATCGCAGTAAAGTGGCATTTTTTGCGCCTTGATTACTCCATGTTTGAATAGGCAGCTTGACTTAAATTACGGTAGCTTCCACTTCCGCTTGATTGAGGTTTCATCGCACGCACCATGTATTTCGGCTCCACGAACCAAGGATTATCATCCACGAAAGAAGTCGCTTCTGTTGGTGTGTCGTTCAGTAATTGATATCCCTCTGCCGGATGCCTGCGGTAGATGAAATAGCGGCATCCTTCCTCAGTCGAGCCCTCCCAATTCAACGCGATCTGGTTATTGACAAGTCTCGCCGTGACCGCGCGAGGTGGTGTCAGAGGATGAATTCTCAGTGTAGGGTCGCCCATGATGCTCAGCATTCGAGGTGCTTTTCTGTAATTGTCCGTTAAATCACCCATTTCAAGCATGGCCACAGCGAAGGGAGCACCCAGTGCCATTTTCTGCAGTTTCCAGAATTTTGGGTAGTAAGCGGATATCAAGCCATAGTTAGGTGTTGCCAGGACACCACGCAGCCAGTTTTCATCAGTCAGGTTCCAGTCACCAAACCAAGATCCAAACATCATGTAGAACAGGATTGATGGTTCGTTTTGTGCTTGATTCAAATGCCAGGTGTAATGGTTGTAGGTGTTGGAGGCGCGCCCATATTCCCAGCCTAATTGGATGCCGAAAGGTGATGCACGCATTTCGTGATAGCCAAACATGACGGGCACATTTTCATACAGGGGGCGTGACGCAACGGCATTTGCTTCGCCCAAACCAAATAAAGACGAAGCCAAATTGACAGCTTGGAATTCCCCGTTATTCAAAGGCAGGAAACCCAGGCCATTGAAGTAACTTATGCGTTTCTCCACGGGAGTCAGACCGTGCCTGTAACGGTGGTTTTTTTGCAGGTATTGGCGGGTTAATGCGACTTCAAGTGTCCAAGGTTTTTCATCGCTGAGATCAAGGAAATCGGACCCTCCGAACGAGTGAAGATTTGAAAAGTCAATACGACCAACCGGGATTTCAATAATCCGCGGAAGGTAATCGGGGTCCCATTTTTTATCGTTAGGTCGGTTTTCCAGACGCGGATTTGCCCGTGAAAGGCGAGTTGCTTTATCAGTCCAAAAATCGTCATCGAAACTGCCGTAATAACTATCGGCGGCCCAGGCGCCCCGGTGGTTTTCATGACCATCAAACGCCTCCAGACCTGAGCGAGGAACGGGGACATGCCCTAGAAGCAACATGACGTTCGGGTACTCCGGAGCTCTCTCGTACACAGCCCTTGCCTCTGCGCGGATACGGTGAATTTCCGTGGCATTTTGCAGCCAGTTGGTTTCGTTATGGCTTTGCGCAACCAATTCAATCAGGCGCCAGCCATCTCCCGTCAGGTCTGATTTGAATTGCTCGTAATCTAAGTCCAATGACTGAGGTAAGCCAGCCTCAGAGACTAAAATGACATTCCCCCTGAAATGTACAGGCTGCAAATTAATGCCTACTGTCAGTGTGACTCTGCGGAAATCTGCATTGTCGAAATCCGTATCGCGTAATCGGTATTCATAAATGCCCCCCTCTTGAATATCATCATCTATCCAGGAAGCCTCTGTATAGTTTTCTTCCAAGATACGCCACTCATATTCCCCTAATCTTCTCCGCTCTATGTAAACAGAGTTGAGCCCTTTTGCTGAAACTTTATTGATCCTTGAGAGGCGAACCATTGGTGGTGAAAGGGATGTTTCAGCAGCCCATGATCGATCCTCGACGACGACTTTATTCCAAATATTCTGGGGGAAATTATAGCACGTAAGTTCTTCAATAGTGGCATCCACATTCAATGCTCCATCGAGTTGACTGCCAACGGCAAATCCTTTCGCCAACGCTTCAGGCCCTGGAAGCGTAATGGGATCTATTCCGGGGCCGGATCCTCGTTGTATTCCGTTAATGTACAGGAAGGAATTCGCGAATGTTTGAGCATTTTGAGGGGTGTTAACTCCGTATGCAAAAACTGTCTTTGGACCATAATTAAGTTCAATCTCATACCATTGATCTTTTTCGAAATCTAAGCGGTCGGATGTCAGGTGAACATGCCATTGCCGTTCGTTCGGTGCTTGAGATGCCAGATACATGGTGGATCGGTCCTGGTCCATATAAAGCCCCCACCACCCTTCACTTTGACTGCTTTGTGTGTTGATTCGTCCGATTTCCAGCACACGCGAGCCAAAAGGGTGCCCCATATCTCCCGTGCTCCAGTTTGGCTTCATCCAGAAACGAATAGAGCCACGGCGGAGATCGATATTCAGTGCGCCGTTCTCTTCGCGAACTTTATAAATTAACTGGCTGCCTGCTTTCGATTGATACCCCATACCCCCCATTTCAAAAGAGTCTTCGAGTTTTATTGCCCTCGACACGAGAGGTAACTGCGCATTGTTTCCAACCAGATTTTCTTCATTAAAAGAAAATTGACTGAGCATTTGGGGTTTGAACAGGTATGCATCCAGGGGGTTGCTTCCATCCGCAATCTCTCGCCCATCAGGTATTCCGTCTGCATCTGTATCGGGATCATTGGGGTTTGTGTTGTAAATGGTCAATTCCTCAAGATCGCTCAATCCATCGCCATCTGAGTCCGGAGGGGTCGGGGAATAGTCATTAAGAATCTGATTTTGGGAGAGTTCGTAATTGAAAGTGACTAACTCATCCAATACACCATTGATTGCCTGACCGCTTTTGACATCCGTTCCGAGGACCATCCCTGATTCAGTCCTTGCTTCCAATTTCGGAAACTCAATCGTGCCGATTCCACTAGCCATCTTTTGTCCATCAATCCAAAGAGCACTGCCACTGATACTGAAGGTAACTATCACGTGATGCCATTCACCTGCTTTCCAGTCGAGAGTCTGGTCAAAGCCTGAAAATGTCCTGCCCCTACCCTGCATTTGGAGCCGGATGCGGCTTCCATTTTCATGGAAGTGAAGGCTCCACCAGCCGTATCTTTGGTCGGTGGACTGTTCTCCCATTTCAATAATCGGAACGACACCTCCGGGGCCTTCTCCCGTGTTCCATTCAGGTTGAAACCAGAAACGAATGCTTCCACGCCTGACATTGATGTTTGGTGCGCCGCTCAACTCCACGTCTTTGTAATGAAAAGCATCTATCAATCCGCTTGAAAGTTGAATGCCATACCCTTTCCAACCAGGAACCTGTGGGGCTTGCCCGGAGATGACTGGTATCTGATTGTGATTACCTTCCAGGCGGGCACCCTCAAAATCGAAGGCAGCCAACTGCCTTGGACGTCCATCGAATTCATAATTTGGATCTGTGCCCTCATCCAACTCTTCCCCATCACCTACACCGTCGTAGTCGGAGTCGGGATTGTGTGGGTCGGTCAGGTGGAACAGGTTTTCATCATAGGTGATGATACCATCACCATCTTCATCGGGGCGAGTTGCGAGGTAGTAATCGAGGTTATCTGACTCGCTCAGTGCATAGTTGAACGTTTCAAAATCATCCAGTCTGACATCAGCGTTGAATTCACCTTGAGCAGATCCTCCAATATGGATCCCACTTGCCAGCGCTGTCTCATGTGAGGGATAGGCAGAGACGCCGCTCCCTCTAGCCACCAATTCGCCATTGATGAAAAGCGTGGATTCGAAGAGTCCGTATGTCACACTGACATGGTACCAGCGGTCAGGTCTCCAATTGATCGGATGGGAAATATTAAATTCTCTTTGTCCATTGCCTTGGGTAATGAAGTTCAATTTATCGCGATTTGCATTGAATTGAAGAGCCCACCATCCGTTTGACCCGTCTGGAGACCACGCTCCCAATTCAAGGATCCTACCATCCAGTGTATGATCCGATCCAGAATGCCAATTGGGAGAAACCCAAAACCTGACAGTGCCCCTTGCTGGGTTGAAATTGGTAGAAAGATCGTCTTCCTGAAAAGCATATGAAATGACAGAGGGCGATTGTGTCCCAACATTGATGGCTGCGGTATTCCAGCTTCGAATCCATTCGATATTGAGCTTTTGAGTCGGTAGCTGCCCTCGTTCACCTTGAAAGGTTCCTGTATTGAATTCAAATAAAGCCAATCTCAGGGCTGGGAAATCACTGGCATTATTGGGTTCAGTGCCTGCTTGAATCTCGATCAGGTCCTGGACTCCATCTCCATCGCTATCAGATTGATGGGGGTCTGTTCCATAAATCATCGTTTCCTGGAAATCGGTGATCCCGTCATCATCACTGTCAATGCGCGTGATTTCATAGCTTGAGCGAATATCATCCTCGAGTAAGACGTAGTTGAAGGTCTCCAATTCGTCCAGAGTACCGTTGGCTTGAAAGGAGCCAGTGGCAGAGGAACCAATCCAAAGTCCACTTTCTTGACGATCCGTTGGGGAGGGGTAATCGAAAATCCCAGGGCCGTTGGCGATCTCTTCGCCGTTGATGTATAACTTTGATCGAGATGGCTCGTAAGTCAGTGAGATTTGATACCATTCTCCTTCTTGAAATTCGATTTGATGACTGATTTGAGGGTTGATGAAACCAAAACTTTTACTCGCAAAATGTATCCGGTCGGTAAAGGAGTTCAGGTAAAGTGCCCACCAACCCTTGTCGAAGTCACTTGAAAGTTCCCCTATTTCGAGCAATCGCGCAAATGTTCCCGGCCCCTTGCCGCCCGCTGATTTGCTTGACCAGTCAGGTCGGTACCAAAATCGAATGGATCCACGCCTGAGACTCACCAGTGGCGCCAGATCCTCGCCGAGATATGGGAATTGAAGCTTGGATTGGCTCTCTTGAGAAAAATGGTTTCCCTTGAAAATGAATCCATCCTCTAACCCCACGTTTTCAGCAGCAATAGGATTCAGGTTCTGTGGGTTTGAGCCGTTGGATGTCTCAAACGACAGGTGAAAGAGTCGTCGCGCTTGATAGCTTTCAGGGTTTCTCGGGTCTAAGTCTGGATGAGAGATCTCCTCAGGGTCTGGGATACCATCCTCATCGGTGTCGGCATTGAAAGGGTTAGTTCTGTAATCGGCTATCTCTTGTGTATTTGGAATACCATCTCCATCTGAATCCAGTAATGCCTGAGCAGAGGCGTCGCAGAAAATCGTGATGGCTGCACCGAAGACCATGGCTTTTACCGTGCCATTTATCAGCGCCATCGAATGGGCTGTGTCTATCAGAAAAATTTCACTGTTCTTGTGAATTCCTCCACGCCTCCACAAGCCATAACGCCAACTTTCCATCACTTCAAATACGTCTTTCATAAATTGACCAGTTCACCAAGGTTTACCTGAGGCCAAGGGTAATGTGGGGAGGAATCTCCTCAGGCAAACTCAATAACAATTATCTAACATGAAAAACTGTATTTGACTAGAACGTAATTGTGTGCAGCGAATTTCACAAAGGGGCAGGAATGACTCAATCCTGCGGAAAATATCATGGATGGCCTCTCCTTCCGAGTGGCTTCTACAGATCAGCTTGCAGTTCAAAGGCTATCCACGTAGGCCTGCATTTTATCTTCCTGCTTCTCAATGGACTGAATCAGTTTGATTTGAGTTCGTGTGCGGTCAAGGTTGTGTCGGGGACGGTGAACGCGGAAGTAAGTGTCTCCAGAGAGATAATCGGTCAGGAATCGCAGTCCGATGGTGAAGGTCATCATTTTTCCCGAGAAAGCGATGAGTTTTTTTTCCTTCTTGGTCAGGATATCTTTTGTTGATTTTAAATAACCTCTGGCTAATGCTTTGAAAAGAGGCAATCGCAACTTGACCTTGGTCAAATCCATCTCGTCCTCCATTGTTGGGCTGGTGGTGGTCCTGACCATATCTCCAAAGTCATACAGGATGTTGCCGGGCATGACAGTATCCAAATCAACAACGCACTGTTCTTTGTCTGTCTCTGCATCCAGTAGAACATTGTTGAATTTAGTGTCGTTGTGCGTGATTCGTTCAGGCAGACCACCCGAAGAGATCGCTTTCTCCAGCTTTCTAACGATGGCTTCGTGCTCTGTAAAAAATTTAATTTCTTCGGCGGCGTTCGTGGCTCGATTGAAACGATCTTTCTGCATTGCTTTGATAAAATCATCAAATCGCATTCTGACATTGTGGAAGTTCGGGATCGTTTCATGGAGTCGCGGACCCTCCATATCCGACAAATGACTTACAAATTTGCCGAACGCTTTACCGGCCTCAAAAGCCTGCATGGAAGAGTTGACGGATTCATAGGTGCGGATGTTTTCGATGAATACAAAAGTCCTCCAGAAATTTCCTTCTGGATCCTTGAAATAGCATTTGCCGTCACGAGCGGGTACGATGATCAGTACTTTGCGCGTGACATTTTTCTCTCCATTGGCCACGAGTTTGCTGCGAATATGTCTTGTGACCCGATCGACATTCTCCATGACCTGAACGGGTCTTTTGAATACATTCCCGTTGATCTTCTGGTGAATGTATCGAACCAAGTTTCCGCCTTGACCGTAAGTTGCGGTGTAGGTCTCATTGATGTGGCCAATCTTGCACGCCTCTGCATGGTGGATTTCACCATAAATATGAAATTTGGTGGAAATGTCACTTAGCTGCTTCTCGTTATAAATAAACGCCATATAATTTGCCCCTTTATACAATTCGACCCTATCAGAAAGACCCCCAATAGGCCAGTTATATCAGCGAACAATACTACTTAATTGTGTAAGGCGGGATCCCTTTGCTTGCATCGCCGATCACCCAAAGAAAATCATCTTCAGGGATAGTGTCATCTTCACGATTTTTTTTTGCCTGCTTACCTCCATCATCCCTTCCGTTCCTCCCCACCGAATAGATCTCGAAACTATCTTTCGACAACTGTTTGTAGGCAAAGCTTATTCCTGACATTGGGTCCAGAGGAATAGTATCGGTGTAGACTGGAACAAGAGCATCCAAATTTTCCGGGTAAACCTTGTTTTTGAGGTAATATCGTTCGATATCGATGCTTGCCTTGGCCAATTCCAGTTTTGCCTGCTGAAGAATGGCTTTATTCAGAGCTTTGTCCAAAGCGGGTAACAACAACGCGGCAAATAAACCGTATTGCCTGAGGTCCGCATCATTCCAGCTAATCTGAACATCTTTCCACGCTTGCGATTTTGACGCTTCTGCAGCCTTTTCCAGATCATCTATCATTAAACTATAAGCCTCCTGACATAAGCGCCATTGTTTTGCCAGGAAGGCTCCGGAAAAATTGGAACCGAAAAAATCCAATGCAGACTTAATCATGCCTTCTATCGGCAAGCGGTCTCCGCTCCCCATATTACCGATGGTGTGCATGGCATCACTCCAGGTTTGTTCAAGAAGGGGGCTGATAGTGGCTCTCCCCATGACACGCTCTACTCTCAGGCTGTCTGGCATGAGCTGAATCATGTTGATCGAGTCAAGCTTGTCACGAATTTCGATCCATTGGGCTTCGTTCCATACGTGGTGGTTTTGTGCTGCGACAAGCGTGTCCAGAGCAATGGTTTGTTGAGCCATCTGCACGAGCCTGGAGATGAGGATATCTGAATCTCCGGTTTCCGATAACTGGAAGGCCAGCTTTGCGCTTTCGAAAGACTCGTTTGAATGACCAAGCGTGCTGTGCATGATGGAATCCATGTGAGCTATTTGGCTGAAGGCACGCATTTTGGTGAGGTGTGGAAGTTGTAAGTTGAATCCCTGGTCCCAGGCTAACGGGTATGCATCTCCTTTCCGATAAACCGCTTCCGCGAGTAGACTGATATCTGGCTGAATCGTTTTGAAGAATGGCTCCAAAGCACGGGCTGCTTCTATTGGAGAACGGGGTAGATCCTCCGTGAGTGTTGCCTGATTTGCTTCGAGTTTGATTCCCACTGATAATTCAACCAGTTTTCTTGTAGGCAAAAACATGGGGAGTCTTTCGGGTGAAGTTTCCTCGTATTTCAATCTCACTCGGTGCTTTGGCAATTGAAGCCGCTCATAGAATTTATCCAATTTTTCGCGAGCGATATCATCTGTTTTGCCTGGTCTGCCTGCCATTGTCAGCGGTTTCAAGAAAGGGTGCTCCCAAACATTCTCATCCGCATTCACCTTGGGACCAGGAATATCACTCGGCTTGATCGGTTCGCCTTGCTCGATGAGCCCTGTTTCGTAAGCGATCAGACGTTCAAACTCAAGTTTGTAAGACCGATTGCTTCCGGTGAACCACACCATCAATGCCAGTGCATATAAACCGATGGGAATCATTGATTTTGATGTGTTTTTGTAAATCATTCCCATGATCGCAATAGGGTTGGTCAGAGGGAAAATGGCAAACAATGCCAGCCATTTGCTCTTCACTGCAATCGCGATGGAACTCATCCACCCTGCGACTAGCAGGATCAGGGACAATGGGATAATCCAAATGGCGCCTTCCGGCAGCAGGGGAATGAGCTGGATGAATGATGTTTGCATTGTGGCTCAAGATTAATGGGTAAATGTCCTCTTTGCACCTCAATTGTCAGCGACAACAATCAAACGCTTGAGAAAGCTTCCGTCCATGGCGAGGTGCAGGGATTTAAACGCACAGCAAAATGGTGCCTAATTGACCCAAAGAATACCCAAGAAAAACATCCACATCCCATATTCAAATGTGTGTCAATTGAAGGTTCTCCTGTAGTCTTTTGCAAAGGCAAATGAACACGTGACTGCGCTCGTTTGACCCAATGTGAACGGATTTTGATTTTTGTTGCAAACACTGGTAGAAATTTCTTCCCAAAGGTGCGTTTGGGCTGCGTGTCAATGGTAGCGTGCTGGATCTCCAACGAGCCTGTGCCTCATGCTTTTCCAAGAAAAAGATTGCATTGATGACTTTAGTCTCTAAGTAAAGAGCGGTGGCCAGCAGTTTAGAAAGTAGAATCAAATTCCAGCAAATTTTTTGGTTTGGTGTCATTGGCGTTTGCGCCTTGATGATCGGCTTTTATCTAGCTTCTAACATATTCACATTGGCCTTTGGTATCATCGCCATTGCATGGCTTTTTCTGCTGCCCTATCATGCGAATCTGTCTGCATGGCTGTCACTGACCACCTACACTTCCGCTTTGATTCTTCCTTACTTCCCTGGGCGACCTTACCTGTGGGAGTTTGCGGCACTGTTGGGTTGGAGTGGACTGATCATCCTGATATCTTTACGCAAATTCTCTCCTGACGCCGGAGAGGTTTTACGCAGACACAGGTGGTTGTTTCTTGGGATCATTGGTTATTGCGTTGTTTTGATGATAACCATGTTTTATCGTGGAGTCGGGTTACGTATCATTGGAAGTGATCAAATGGGAGGGCGGTTTTACTTTCAGCAGTTTTCATGCGCCATTTTCCCTATCCTGTTCATCCTGTTGAGAATAAACGAAAAGACACTTCTGAAGCTTTTCATTGTACAATGTTTGCTTACGTCGACATTTTTTGTGTCTGACTTCGTATTCGCCTCGGGAAAAGCGGCTGGTCTTTGGTTTATTTTGAATTTCTTTGAATTACCCGGTGATGCGGCCAATTTTGAGCGTATGGCGCAAATGGGCGGGATTCGACGCTATCAATCCCTCAACATCGTTAGTCAGGGTTTGATTTTCCTGATTCTCGTTTTCCATAATTTCCGTGATTTCTTCTCGCGCAAGGGGTTTTACCTGGTGCCCTTGACCATCCTGTTTTTTTCCATGGGCCTTTTAAGTGGCCACAGATATCTATCCCTGATCCTGATCGTGGCCTTCTTCTTCATTGCCTTCACGCAGAAGTTTTATCGGTTAACCGATATTGCCCTGGTGGGTGCAGCCATGTTGCTTGGGCTTGTGATCGTGATCGCAAATATACAGCGTATGCCTCTCTCGGCTCAGCGAGCCTTGTCCTACATTCCAGGAGTGAAGATCAACAGCATGGCCCGCTCGGATAGTTCAGGTACCCTCGAAACGCGCCGGCTGTTAAGAGATGCGGGCACGAGATTGATTCCGGAATATGTCTGGATGGGGCGTGGCTTTGGTATGCCCAATCAGGATTTTTCCCATCTATGGGACCCAACACAGGTCACCATCCACGTGAATCAAGGACGTTTCTATAACGGATTTATTGGATTAATGGTCAATACGGGCTTGTTCGGAACGATTTTCATGACCTTGTTTCTTGGCTCGGGGTCCCTCGTTGCCTGGCGATTGATCAAGTATTTGAGGATATATGGCGTTCATGACAATTTTTCCCGCGTGACATGCATTGTGGCTAGTACATGGATGGCAAACATCATCGCGTTCTTTATTTTCCATGGGGATGCCGAATACGCGATGAAAACCTTCTCATTGCAGATAGGGATGATGCTGGCATGCAGGCGCAATCTATTGGCACGTCATGCCATTGAAAATACATCTGAAGAGGGGGAAGAGGATGCAGACCAGATCCCAGTAGCATCGAGAAAAATTAATCCAATTCCCGTGATTTCCTGATACCTACAAAACACCTGAGACACCCTTATGAGTAACGCTTCCAATCCATCGGTTGATCAAATTCGCAAAGAAGTCGAGGCTTTAAAATGGCATCACTCCATCGATCTAGGGAATGGTATCGTGACGCCAGGGCAGGACAACAGCGCCAAGAAAATGAAGCGACTGAATTTCCCTGAGTCCTTCAAGGGAAAAACGGTGCTTGATATTGGTTCCTGGGATGGTTTTTTTGCATTTGAAGCTGAGCGTCGAGGAGCTGAGAAAGTCTTAGCCACGGATAGTTTCATATGGCAAGGGAGTGTTGATTGGGCAGGCAAACAAGGATTTGATCTGGCCAAGCGCGTCCTGAATTCTAAAGTGGACGAGCAGGTAGTCGATATTTTGGATATCTCACCTGAAACGGTTGAGATGCATGATGTCGTCTTCTTTTTGGGAGTGCTTTATCACATGCGGCACCCCTTATTGTCTCTCGAAAAGGTTGCGAGTGTGACCAAAGAAATGGTCATCCTTGAGACGGCAGTTGATATGTTGTGGCATCGACGCCCGGCCATTGCATTTTATCCCACAGACGAAGTGGGGTCTGATCCGACGAACTGGTGTGGTCCCAATACAGCCGCCGTCGTTGGCATGCTCAAGACTGTAGGTTTCAAGCGGGTGGAAGTCGTTTCTGGAGTGCGTTCCTTACCATGGCGCATTGCCAAAGCTGCTTATTACAAGTGGAAACGAGGCCACCAGTTCTGGAGTGGACTTCGATTCGACCGTATTGTCGTGCACGCTTGGAAATAGTTCCCATGCCAAGGCAAAGGAAAGACGGCCCTCTTGAATGGGGCATCATTGCTTTACTGGGGCTCATTCTCTGTCTGGGCCCTTTGATCTTTGGTGGTGCCTATGCTTCTGGTTTTTTATTGCTGAACAGTTTGGTTTCCACTGCGCTTGGCCTCTGGTTGGTCCTGATAATAAGCGGTAAACGGTATCGACTCCTATGGCCTCCAATTTGTTGGATCATTTTGGGGTTTCTGGCCTACTCACTCTGGGAGTTTCGTTTTGCCCCGGTTTCGTATTCTGCAGAACACGAAATCATGCGTGTGTTTCTGTATGCTGCTGTTTTTATGCTCGCTGTTAATTTCCTGCATGGGCAAGAAACGACTCAATTCCTTTCTTTGATTCTTGTTTTTCTCGGAATGATCCTTGCCTCATACGCCTTATTTCAATACTTCACATACTCCGACAAAGTCCTGTACATCACCAAACCCACCCAATACATGGGGAGAGGTGGCGGCACTTACATTTGCCCGAATCACCTTGCGGGATTTCTGGAAATGGTGCTTCCCCTGGGATTGGCTTACTTATTTGCCGGGAGACTCAATACAACATTCAAGGTGTTCCTTGGATACGCCTGTCTTGTGATCATGGCTGGCATTGGTGTCACCATGTCCCGTGGTGGCTGGCTGGCGACTGGGATTTCAATCATGGCTTTCCTGGTGATGCTGCTTGGACATCGCAAATACAGGATTCAGGCTGGGGTGGCTTTACTTTGTTTGTTGATCGGAGGTTTTCTTGTCTTTGATCGGTCCGAAGGACTCAAGGAACGATTGAATCAGACATTGGAAAGAGATTCCAGCGCGCCCGTGACTGTCCGTTCCCTGATTTGGGAATCCACCGTTGATATGTGGAAAGATCATCGGTGGGTTGGAGTAGGCCCTGGACAATTTGACCATGCTTTCCAGTATTATCGGCATTCCGAAGTTCAGGAGCGGCCTGGTTGGGTTCACAACGATTTCCTTCAACTACTGGCAGAGTATGGAGTCATCGGTTTTGGAATCATTGGCTCAGGGCTTGCCCTGCTTGCCGCTGGGGCATGGAAAACCCGTAAGTATGTGTTACGAGAGGCGCGAGACTTTGGTAAGAATCGCCATAGTAATCGCGCCGCTTGCGTGCTTGGTTGTTCCATCTCATTGCTGGCAATCAGTGTACACTCTCTATTTGATTTTAATCTTTATATACCTGCCAATGGGTTGTTGGCTGTCGCATTGGCTGGGATACTGGTCAGCCAGCTTCGGTTTACCACTGAAAGGCACTGGTGGAAATCGAATCTTTTCAATCGTGTGTTCGCATGTGCCCTGATCCTGTTGATTGCCTTTTTCATGAGTGCTCCCTTGTTTGCTCGGTTTCAGGAAGCTGGGTTGCTGAGAAAGGCCAGTGAAGCCGAACCTTTTTCCTCAATCAGGATGAACGCTCTTGTTCAAGCCGCTCAAGTTAAGCCGTCAAATTTCGAAACGCCCTATCAGGTCGGTGAGATACTGATGCAAATGGGAAGGCAGTTTGAGCCTGGCTATGAGGAGGAGTTGGAAGTTGCCATTCAGTGGTTTGAAAAGAGTCTGGAGACTTGGTCAGATTACTCCTATCCATACGCCATGATTGGCAGGTGTCTGGATTCCCTGGGGCGCATTGAAGAAGCTACCCCTTATTTTGAAAAAGCACTGTTATTGGATCCCAACAATATCTTTGTGGTTGCCTACATGGGATTGCATGAACTTGAGCGAGGAGATTTTAAATCGGCTCATGATTACTTCGAGCAATCCTGGAATCTCAGATGGTATGGAAACTTTTTGGCTCAGAAGCACTTGATCATTCTCAAAAAGCACCTCGGCCTTCCGCCCCTTCTGGATCCCGTTACCGGAAACCCTTATTATTCGGATATTCAATAGGATCTTTTAGTGACATATTTTTCCAGATGGACGGTAGCTCAAGATGGTGGATTGTTTTTCAATGAACGTGCGAGCTCGGGAAATAAACATTGCTCGCACATAGCATTGGAGTGATGACAAAAATCCTTCATAATCTGCAAAAGACCTTGCTGATGCGCGGCCGATTTAATCCAGTCACATCGCTGCCCTTTCAACAGCCTTCGCCGTACTAATTTGAGAGATTGATTGTCGGCTAGACGAGGCCAAGTCAAATACAGACGTTCAACGCGTTTCTTCAAATCTTCATGGCCAGACTGAATGATCCGCGCCAGAAACCAGGGCAAGATGGTGTTAATGACCAAGTCACTTGCACGCTGCCCTCCCATTAAAAGTGTGGGTCTCCTCATGGCGTCCCCCTTCAAGCTCCAATGAGATGACCAGAACTCATCCGGGTAGCTTCCAAGAAGTTCTATCATTTCTTGCATGGCTGTTCGGGCTTGCTTGGGTTTGTTGAACCAATCTTCCAGCCTCTCGAAAAACCGCTTGTCCAGCATCCAGTGTGCAACGGTAGCCAAGCGACGAGCAGGGTGGTTAGCGGGGCGAATTGCCTGCATGTTCCAAATGCTGATCGGTAGTATGTTTGACTCAAATTTATCTCTTTCCCGCCACCAGATGGTCCAGATTTTTTTCAGATACTTCTGGTTGGGTTTTTGGCTCGCTGGAATCTTTTCAGGTAATAAACTGGAAACCCCCAACAGTCTTGCCTGCAGAGTCATCAACGCATTTTCATAATCAAGCTGACTTAAATCCTCGATAAGTATTTTCTTCATTCTGCCAATTTGAAGCAGCGGCCATTGATTGTTTCGGTAACCCAGTCCAGTGACCAAACGCAACCATAAGGCATCTTCAAACCCTACTCGCTTTGCTTCCTCTTCAATTTCTCTTGTCCTGATCCTGAGACGTATGAGAGAGGCTTGGCACGTCAAGATTTGCAATGATTCTTCGTCCAGTCTCGCCAGCGGAGCACTGCACTTTCCCTGGATGAGCTCAGGCCATATTTCAGGCAGACTCTGGTTCGCCCACTTTTTGAGATCGATTTCGCTTTCTCTGACATACTTCGATAACTCCAGAACAGGGAGTGGATGGTTTGCGGGAACGGGACCTTTCCAAATGACGTGTAAACAAACTTTGTTGAAAGAGGGATTCAAATCATGTCGATGGCTGCGCCAATAGGAAGCTTTGACATCAATTTCAATGTCAGCTTGCTTCATTTTCTTGCCGTTTACCGAAATGACCGCGTACCTGAAATCTGGACCCGGACCATAGTTCCAGAAACCAGGGTGCAGAATCGTCAGGGGATGACCGTCAGTTGTCATGCATTTTTCATTCCTGAATCGTTGATGCATCCAAATCATGTGCAATATTCTCTCTGAAAATGAACTAGTGGCTGATTCTTTCAGCTGCATGGAAGCCATTGCACAGGAGCGCCACTGTTGGTAAAATTTTCTCGAGGAGGTCATGCTATTACCGTATCGAAAAGAACAATAATTAATAATATGTCAAGTTATAAAATAAAAAACTCAAAAATATATTAATAATTAATAGAGAATGCGTTAAGGCGTCGTAAATTCAGTATATAAGTCGCAAAATGAGTATTGTAAAAATCAGTGGTTTAGATTTGTTGAATCCATATCAGTCCTGCAGAAGATCAGTCGTTTTTTTTGCTTCGAGAACTCATCGTTGTATCATCATGGTGCTTCTCTTCCTGACTGGGGCAGAGGTATACTCAGGTCTGGCTGATGAGAAAATTCGAAGAGACGCCACGGTCAAGGCAGTCGAGAAAGTCATGCCGAGTGTGGTTAACATCCGCACTGAGATCCTTCTTGAGCGAAGAGATTTTTACTACGATCTGCTCTGGGAATATTTTGGTCCTTACTATCGGGGGCGGCCTGCTGAATCAACCTACAGCCTGGGATCTGGCGTTATTATTCACAAGTCTGGCTATATTTTGACGAATGCACATGTCATCAACAGAGCCAGCAGGGTTGAAGTCATTCTACATGACGGAACCCGCTATGATGCCGATCCTGTTGCTGGCATGCGGTCCACTGACGTCGCCCTGCTCAGAATTCAGGATGAAAAGCCTCTGCCCCCGTTTCAGTCCATTGATTTTGCTTCGGAAGACGATCTAATGCTGGGCGAGACTGTTCTTGCTCTGGGAAACCCTTTTGGGCTCGGAAGCTCAGTCAGTCGCGGGATACTCAGTTCCAAAAATCGTCGCCCTCCCATGGAGGATAAGCCTCTCGATATTGAGGACTGGCTGCAGACCGATGCTGCAATCAATCCAGGAAATAGTGGAGGTCCTTTGATCAATCTTGTTGGTGAGATGATCGGCCTGAATGTGGCGGTTTTCAAAGAGGGACAAGGAATTGGCTTTGCAATACCGATCAAGCGGGTCAACGATGCCATTACTGCGATCATGACCCCAGAAGTGCTTCATGGTTTGTGGTTTGGGGCCAAAGTTGAGGGTGACAAGGTTCCGCTTGTAATCGGGCAAGTTGCCGAGTCCAGTCCTGCTGCATCAGCGGGTCTTCTCCAAGGAGACACAGTCCTTCGTTTGAACGGGGCTCAGGCGGATCACATCATTGACTTTTACGAGCGACTTACAGAATCAGAAGGTGAGGCTCCCGTGGAGCTGGATGTGGAGCGAAACGGTGATCTGATTCGTCTGCAAGTTCAGCTTCAACCGGAATCGGACTTTTTCAATGCTCAGTTGATTGCTGAGCGAACGGGCTTGACCTTGCAGGGGATCACACCTCAGTTGGCTCGTCATTTGAATCTGGAATCAACCGAGGGAGTTGTTGTAGCTGATGTTGAAGAGGGAAGCCCGGCAGAAAAGGCTGGCATCAGAACAGGTTTCATTATCTTGAAAATAAACCAGCGCGGCGCCAACGATCTCGTATCACTTGCAAAACAGCTGCATGCGCTTAAATCGGGTGAAATGGTCCGAATCGATCTTGTGCTGCAGCGTCAATTAGGGCGTTTCTTGACTCTGAATCATGCTTCCGCCTCTTTTAAATTAAGGTAATATGTTTTCTTATGGTTCCTAATTGCTATTATCCGGGGCATGCAGTGGTTGATTGATTTATTCATGGAAAGTGGTGTGCCTAAGGAATGGGCGCCCGCCCTTGTCAAATGGGTGGCTACCTTGGGGGTAATCTGCATCTCTGTTGTTGTTAATTATCTTGCCAAGAACCTCATTGTTCGCGTCCTTCACCTGTTCATTCGAAAATCCAAAATCAAGTGGGATGACAAACTGGCTCAGCGCAAAGTATTCCACAAGCTCTCGCACCTTGCCCCTATTATTGTATTATCCAGGTTCCTTCCCGTGATCTGGGGCGTGCAGTCTGATGGGGGCAAGATCATCGAGTCAGGAATCAAAATATACATCACTGTCATCGTTTTAATGGTGGTGGATTCCCTATTGGGAGCACTTCAGGATATCTACCGAGGATTCAAGTGGTCTAAACAGGTGCCCATTAAGAGCTTCCTGCAAGTCTTCAAACTAATCGTTTTTTTCATAGGCGGGCTCTACATAGTGGCGACCATCATGGACAAAAATCCTGCCGTACTGTTTGGGAGTCTCGGTGCCTTGACTGCGGTATTAATGCTCGTTTTCAAAGACGCTATTCTTGGTTTAACCGCTGGTATTCAGTTAACAACCAATCGAATGCTCGCTATCGGTGACTGGTTGGAAATGCCCAAATATGGAGCAGACGGTGACGTATTAGAAATCACGCTGACAACAGTCAAAGTTCAAAACTGGGATAACACGATCACTACTATTCCGACTTACGCCTTGATCAGTGATGCCTTCAAGAATTGGCGTGGAATGACCGAATCCGATGGTCGACGCATCAAACGGTCTCTCTATTTGGACATTAGCACGATTCGCTTTTGCGACGAGGAAATGTTACAGCGCTTTTCAAAAATTGAATTCATAAAAGAATATATCGATCGCACAAAACAAGAGCTCACGGAATACAACAAAGAACGGAAAGTTGACAACTCAAGCCTTGCCAATGGGCGCAGAATGACGAATATCGGCACCTTCCGAGCCTACATCGAGGCCTACCTGAGAAATCACCCCCAAATTAATCAAGGCCTGACCCTGCTTGTGCGACAACTGGAACCCACACCGCATGGTCTCCCCATACAAATCTACATTTTTTCCAAGGAAAAGCGCTGGGTTCCCTACGAAGATATTCAATCCGACTTGTTTGACCACTTCCTTGCCGTTTTGCCAGAATTCGACCTGCAGGCGTTTCAGGAGCCATCGGGAAAGGATTTTACTAAACTGGTAAGTTAAAATTGTAAATAACTGTAGATAAGATTGTTAACTAATCTTTATCACTGAGTATTTTATGTATTTTTGATGTGGACTTCCGAGCTGGTTGCCTGAGAACAAGCTTTGTCCATCCATTTGGGCCCAAGTTGAAAAGTAACGCTCAATGTCGAACTCAAAGCTGGTTGGGGATATGGCGTTGAACAATCCACTCACTGGAAAGACCTGAAATGGGCCTCTGATCGTCTCGCCATTGCCTCCCTCATCACATTGATTTGCAGAGGCAAAAAGAAACCCTTCATCGCCTGGAGGCGTCAATGTTTTCCCTTGGCGCCATAAAAATCGGTTATATGCACGATTGCCCGCTGTGAACTTGAACGCAGTTATGGTTGTTCAAGATACACCGAACTTTCCAAAGCCTACCTTTTAGTGTCTAAATAGTTACATGCGCATGTGCAAGGACCAGGTTCAGTCATGGAAAGGGTAGATTAAGTTTCTTCAATAAATTCAAGTTCTTTGCCGACAATATCTTGAATGGAATTAAACCCGTGT